>Ga0209579_10004024_pt1 | contig 10404 bp, 8 predicted proteins | sample Coa_R1_2_FD_187152 | JGI IMG/M metagenome (GOLD analysis project Ga0209579, IMG submission 187152) | Surface soil microbial communities from Centralia Pennsylvania, which are recovering from an underground coalmine fire - Coalmine... | ecosystem: Environmental > Terrestrial > Soil > Unclassified... | reverse complement strand
CGTTCCCGATGCCACAATCCCGGCGTCACGTACTTAGCTGTACTTGCCGCAGGCGTCGCAAGGACTGCGACGACGTGCTGCGCCATCTGCGCAGTGCGTAGCGCAAGCCAGAGCTTCGGTTAATTTTGTGTGACAGGCATAGGTCGATAGTCGTGCGCTCACCATCCCACCGCCTGTCCGTCCTTCCTGAAATCCGACGCGCCGCGGTAGTAGCGCACTGAGGCATCTGATGCCGGCACGACCTGAATCACCTGCACGCCGCCGACGTCTTCGCCGCTGACGGATTCCACCGCGTGACCCATCGCGGAGAGGGCGGGGCCGACCAGATCGTAGAGCGGGGACTCGAGGCTCAGCCGATTGGAGACTTCGCTGTGGCGGAAGCGGGCCATGTCCGCGGCCGCCTGCGGGTTCGCGCCGAGGTCGATTATGTTAACGAGGAGCTGCGCATGTCCCTGCGCCTGCATGTCTCCGCCCATGAGCGTCACGGTCATCACCGGTTGGCCGGCGCGCATCAGCATTCCCGCCGAGAGCGTGTTGAATGGCCGCTTGTGAGGGGCAATCACGTTTGGGCTCTGGGGATCGAGTGAGAACAGGGTTCCACGGTTGTGCAGCACGAAACCGTAGCCCGGTACGGTGAGACCTGAGCCGAACTCGTTGAAGTTGCTGTTCACCCACGAGACGAGGTTCCCCTCCTTGTCCGCAGTGGACAGCACAATGGTGTCGCCCTTGAGATCCGCGGCGCTCGGCGGGCCGGTCGTCGAGGCAAGTCGGGCGTCGAACTTCGCGCACAGCGATGCCGCGTGCGCCGGCGACAGAAGCTGTGCGAGGGGTACCTTCACGACATCAGGGTCGGCGTTGTAGCGAAACAGATCCGCGTAGGCGAGCTTCTTCGCCTCGATGAGCATGTGCCAGTAGCGGGGACTGCGCGGGCCGAGCGAGGCGAGCGTCTCACCGGGCGCCCAACGGGGGAGGCACTCCTGCAGGACGTTGAGCATTTCGCCCGTCGCCCAGGCTTGCGAGGGCGGGGGTAATTCGAGGACGTCGAACCCGTGGTATTTCGTATGCGCCGGCTCGACCCATTCACCCTGATAGTTGGCGAGATCCTCCATGGTCATGGTGCCGCCGAGTGCCGTCGATTTCGCCACGATCGCCCGGGCGATCTCTCCCTTGTAGAAGGCGTCCGCGCCGTCCCTCTCGAGCAAACGGAAGGTGCGCGCCATGTCAGGATTCCTGAAGATCTGACCGGGCGCCGGCGGCTTGCCGTTGAGGTACCAGACTTTCACGGAGTCGGGGTCGAGCTGCATGCAGCAGCCCTTGAGAGGCAGCGCATTGGGCAGCTTCCAGTCGCTCGCGATCCGCTCCGAGATGGGGAAGCCTTCCTCGGCATAGCGAGCCGCGGGTTCGAGCAGCTCCTTGAACGAGAGCGTCCCGAAGCGCTTGAGCAACGCCTGCCATCCCCACACTCCACCCGGCACCGTAACCGGGAGGATCCCGCCGGGCGGCATGCCCGAGGCTGGCCCCCAGTTCTTCGGGTTTGAATGGTAGCCGAGCTCCTGAAGGTGCTCGAGCGTAGCGCCGGTCGGTGCGGTGCCACTCGCATTGAGCACGTAGACCTTGTGCTCTTTCGCGATGTAGATGACTGCGAAGAGATCGGAGGCCACGCCAACCATCATGGGCTCGGTGAGACTCAGCACGCCGGCTGTCGCGACCGCAGCATCGATCGCGTTTCCGCCGCGCATCAGAACCTGGAGGCCCGCCTGCGCCGCGAGCGGCTGACTCGTGACCACCATTCCATTCGCCGCCATGACTTCAGAGCGGCTCTGCGCCGGCCAGCCGGAGGCACGTACGCCACGGACTGCGCGACAGAAGGCGGGCGCCGGAGTGAGGTTGCACCACGGGTCGTTCATTGTGGATGCGGTTGGGGGTGCCGGCTGTGCGTCGCTGCCGCTCGAAGCGGCAAAGGCAAGCATCAGGCTCGTCGCGACAGACAAGGATGGGAGCCGCCGCATCATCAACCTCCCCGAATGAGCAACACGGTCAGACAGTGGTGCACGCGTACGCGCTTCAGGCAGCATCGTCCGCTGGTACCGTCTATACTCGATCCTTCCACCGAGATTCGGCAAGCCAGCGAGGCGCTCCCTGGAGGCACCAGACATACATCAGCCGCATGTGGGGCATGGTGGTGGACTGCCACGCTGGCTCGATCTGGTGATCGCCGTCACCGCGCTGGTCACGTCCATCAGCTCGATCGCGCTCGCCATATACCACGGGCACGTCATGAAGATGCTCGTCGAGGCCAACTCGATTCCCTACATGCAGGGCGGTTTCAGTACCGTGACCCCGGACGACAAGGAGGTGCTCTCACTGGACCTTCTCAACCGCGGCGTGGGTCCGGCACACGAGGAAAGCCTGCACGTGAAGGTGCGCGGACGGGATGTGCGCTCACTCAGCGAGCTGATCTCAGCCTCGCTTGGGGCTGACCCGGCGGCTAAGGCCAAGGGCGTCCTCCACCTCACGTGGAATCGGATTCCGACGCGTTTCATCCCCGGAGGCCAGCAGCAGTTCGTGTTCCGGATTCCGAAGACGGCCGAGAACTCGGATGTCTGGACGGTGCTCGCCAAGGATTCGGACCGCTGGGACATCGAATTCTGTTACTGCTCGGTGTTTCAGGACTGCTGGCAGGTTCCCGGCAAATGGCAGGAGCCCCGGCATATCAAAGCGTGCCGCCGGGACGAGCCCCGCGAATTCATACCCTGAGCTGACAGCCCATGGCCAAGTTGCGTCGGTGGCGATCGAACGGAGTGCGAATCATTCGCGCCGGTGAGCTCGATTCCAATACTCCGCAGACACCCGGTATGCATCGGCGCGCCGCCGTGACCACTGCGCGCACCGGTGCCAACAAGCTGTGGGCGGGTACCGTTACGATCGAGCCCAAAGCGAAGACGGGCGCACATCACCATGGCGATCTCGAGAGCGTGATCTACGTAGTGAGCGGGATTGCCCGGATGCGCTGGGGCGATCGCCTCGAGTACGTCGCGGAGGCGGAGGCGGGCGATTTCATCTATGTGCCGCCTTACGTTCCCCATCAGGAGATCAACGCGAGCGATGATCTCGAGCTGCGCTGCGTGCTGGCACGCAGCGGACAGCAGGGCCTCGTGGTCAATCTGGACATCGAGGTCGTCGAGACTCCCGAGCTGATCCGCTGGATCGACGACCTCCACAAGTGAGCGCTGCGCAGGCCGTGGCTCACAGCGCGCGCAACCCGCATTGGACCTGGATTGCTCCTCTGGCAGCATGGCTGGCGCTGCTCGGCGCCGGCCTGGGCGGCTACTTCAGTGTCGTGCTCGTTGCAGCCCTGATCGCAGCGATCATCGCCGCGATACATCACGCCGAGGTGGTCGCGCTGCGAGTGGGTGAGCCTTTCGGGGCGCTCATTCTGGCGCTCTCTGTCACGGTGATCGAGGTGGCCCTGATCATCTCACTGATGATGGCCGGTGGCGCGCGCGCAGAGGGGTTGATGCGCGACACGATCTTCGCGACCATCATGCTGATCCTGAACGGCATCGTCGGTCTCTCGCTGCTGCTCGGTGGTATCCGTCATCATGAGCAGCAGTTCGAGACGCGCGCGGCGAGCTCGACGCTCGCAGTGCTCGCCGCACTCACGACTCTGACGATGGTGCTGCCGAATTTCACCACCACCGTGGCGGGCCCGTACTACTCGCGCGGCCAGCTGATCATCGTGGCATCGGTCTCATTCCTTCTGTACCTCGTCTTCATCCAGTTCCAGACGATCCGGCATCGCGCTTATTTCGACCCTGCAGCCTCCTCGGAGCAGAGCGCCGGTGAGCGGGCGACGCCGCCCTCCGCACGGATGACCACCGCCAGCGCTGTGCTGCTAGTAGCCTCCCTGGGTGCGATCGTGCTGCTCGCGCACGCGATCGCCCCGTCTCTCGAGCGGGTCGTCATCGCAGCGGGAGCGCCCGAGGCGGCAGTCGGTGTGTTGGTTGCGGCGATCGTGCTGTTGCCGGAGGCGGCGGCCGCGCTGCGCGCCGCGCTCGCGAATCGGCTGCAGAGCAGCCTCAATCTGGCGCTGGGCTCGGCGCTGGCTTCGAGCGCGCTCACAATTCCCGTGCTGTCGCTCGTCTCCGTCATCGCCGGCTGGCCCCTGGCATTGGGGCTCGACGGCAAGGCAACGGTGCTACTCGTGCTGTCGTTGCTCGTCAGCACGATGAGCCTGTCGACCGGCCGTACGACCGAGCTCCAGGGCGCCGTGCATCTCGTGATCCTCGTCGTCTACCTGACCGTCACACTGATCGCCTGAGCGGGAAGCGCGCGACTCGATCAAGCGGATCAGCTCGTCCGGGTTCAGCGGCTTCGTCAGGTGCGCATCGAAACCGGCTTCGCGAGTCTGCAGGCGATCCTCCTTGCTTCCCCAGCCCGTGGCCGCGATCAGAAGTATGTCCCCGCCGCCCGGGCGGCGTCGCACCGTATGCGCGACGTCGTAACCGTTGACCTGCGGCATCCCCAGGTCGAGGACGATGACATCCGGGTGAATCGTCTCGACCAGCGTCAGCGCGCTCGCTCCGTCCGTCGCGGTGTGAGCGAGGTAACCGCTGCGGCGCAGGAGAGCCGCCAGGCTGTCGACCACGTCCGCGTTGTCATCCACGATCAGTACCCGGGGGGTGCCACCATGAAGTCGGGTGACATTCGCCGTGCGTTCGGCCGACAGCGGCGCAATCGTGCGCGGCAGTCGCACCGAGAATTCGCTTCCTTTTCCGAGCCCCGCGCTTTCGACGGCGATGCGGCCATTGTGCAGCTCCACCAGGCGCTTCACGACCGCCAGCCCGATACCGAGTCCGCCATACCGCCCGGACCCTCGAGGATGTATCTGGGAGAAGAGCTCGAATATCTGCTCACGCTGCTCGGCAGGAATGCCGACACCTGAGTCGCGCACGCGTACCACAGCGTGATCCGGCTCCGCGTCGAGATGTACGTCGATGTGACCGCCCGGCTCGGTGTACTGCGCTGCATTCTGCAACAGGTTGCCGAGGATCTGGGTGATGCGAGTGCGGTCGGCGCGCACCCAGAGCGACTCGGCGGGGACGGAGATGGTGAGACGGTGATGAGCGCCGTCGATCGCCGGACGTGCGATCTCCACCGCATGCTCCAGGGCGGGGCGCAGATCGATGAGCTCGAGTTTCAGCTCTATGGCGTTGCGGGTGATGCGGCTCACGTCGAGAAGATCATCGAGCAGACGCGCCATGTGCGCTACCTGGCGCTCGATGGTCTCCCGGGCTCGCTGCAGCACGGAAGCGCCCAAGTCCCGCTGCAGCAGGTGTGCGCAGTAGCGGATCGGCGCCAGCGGATTGCGCAGCTCGTGTGCGAGCGTGGCGAGAAACTCGTCCTTGCGCTGATCCGCCTGGCGCAGCATCTGCTCGAGAAGCTTGCGATGAGTGATGTCGGTTATCACTGCGACCCAGGAGTCGATTTCGCCGTTGCGGTCGGTCTGGGGAGTGTAGGCGGTGAGGATCCAGCCCCAGTCGCGATTCGGCAGCGCCACCGCCTGTTCGAAGGTGACCGCCTCCCCCGCCAGTACGCGGGTGACATAGGGGCGCAGAGCCTCGAATGACTCAGGTCCCAGTACCTCAGGCATTGTCCGGCCGACCACTTCATCGGCCGAACGCCCGAGGAACTCGAGGTAGCGCTTGCTTGCCCAGAGAAACCGCGAGTCTCTGCCGAAGCGCGCGACTCCGGACGCCATCACATCCGTGATGGTCTGCAGGTGATGGCGGGTCTGCGACGTCTCTTCCACCGCGAGTCTCAAGCGTGCCGCAAGAATGACGATCGCAGTGCCGATCAGGACAAATATCGCGAGAGACACCTGGTCGGCGACCGTCGACACCGTGAGCCGCCAGAATGGCACCATCCAGAAAAAATCGACTGCCAGGCTCGACAGCACGACCGCCGCCATGCCTCCGGCCAGTCCCCCGTAGAGGGCAGCCACGAGCACGGCCGCAAAGAACGGCAGGAAGGGATACCGAGCGCCGGTAAGCGGCTCGATCAGGAGATTCAGCCCCGCCGCCGCTGCCGTGGCAGCGACTGCGAGTCCGAATGCGGACCAAACCCGCGCGCGCCTCAACGTCGCCTCCTGAGACGGTCCCCTGGGATTTGCACTGAATTTCGCGCGGCGCGCGCCCGGTAACAACGGGCATTCGACCAGAGATTCTGTCGGAGATATCTGACGATCACCTGGTGGCGGCTCCTACCCGGCCGGGGCGACCACCTTCTCAGTACGCCGAGCTCGAGCTGGGGTTCGAGAGGGCCGGGCAAAACAGGCATGCAAGTCATGGGAGTGCCCGAATTCGCCACTATTCCGCCACGGGCTCATCTCGTCACAAACCCAGACTCCTGAGTGTCAACCCGGAGGGCGGTCCATGTCTTTCGATGAGCTCGGGATCTGGCTGAATCACTTCGAATACCACGCGCAGCATCCGCGGACGCTGCCGTCCGGCGTCCCTGACGTCCTGAGCACGGCGGAGCGATCGCTGATCGCACGCTCCATCGCGACCTTTCAGCTCGGCGAACAGTCCGAGGGCGCGACGCTGCAGCGCGCCGCCGATCGCTTCGCGTGTACCCACCGCCAACCCCCGCTCGCGCGGATCGTGCAGCTATTCATTGCCGAGGAGCAGCATCACGCGGCACTCCTCGAGGGCTTCATGCTCGACCACGGGATCGCGCTCAAGAGGCGTGACTGGACGGACGCAGCATTCCGTCGACTGAGGAGGGTTGCGGGCTTCGAGCTGTACCTGCACGTGCTGATCACGGCTGAGCTCATCGGGATTCTGTATTACCGCGCTCTCGAGAAGGTCACGGAATGCGAGCGTCTGAAGCTGCTGTGCCGCACGCTGGTTTGCGAGGAGCTCGCCCACGTGGGATTCGAATCGTACCTGCTGCTCGCGCTGCGCACCGGCCGTCCGGTTGCGATGCGGGGCTGGCTACGTTTCGCTCATCGTCTCTTCCTCGTGACGACGGCAAGCGTCGTGTGGCTGACACAGCGCGCAGTGCTGCGACAGGCCGGCTACAGCGGCAGGCGCTTCCTGAGCGCGTGCCTGCGCCAGTATGACTTTTACCTGAAGCCGGCGCGCCTGCCGGTCACGGCCGACGCGGGGCGAATCAATGCGGGCCGGTCTTCGGCGGGCCTTTGAGCTCCATCTCATTGTCGACCGACGAGACGCCCGACACGGACTTCGCGTCCTGTAACGCCCGCTTCAGATCCCCGTCGGACTCGACGAAGCCTCCAAGGTGCACAACCCCCCGCTTGGCCGATACCTCGATGTGCCGACTCAGCAGTTTCTGATCGCCGGCCAGCGCGGCCTTCACGCGCTCGGCGAGAGCCCCATCCGCACCGTCATGAGACCCCGGTTGCGTCTCGGTGCTGGGGGCGTCTGCGGTCTGCGCGGCTGCGGAGGCGACCAGGCCGCCGAGACCGATGGCTAACGAGAGCAACATGAGCGCGCGCGGGGCATTTGTCATGGCGGATCCTCCCACGAAGTGACGGATTGCAAGTTAAGCGGATGGCGCGATGGCGGATATCGGCCAAGAGCCGGCAACAGACGTAGGATCGTTCCGGCGTGTGACCGGCTGAGCCCCGACCGCTCGAGCTCAGCTGTCAATGATCAACACATCAATGGTCGAGGAGTTCCTCGAGCGGCGACACATGGTTGAGCTCGGCCGGACGATCCAGGATCGGTGCGCCGCGCGGATCGCGCTGCGAGGGCGGCACCCCGGAGGTATCGACGTACCAGTTGGTCAGGCGCACCTGAAGCTCGGCTTGGACGGAGCGCATGGCGGGCTGACCAAAGAGGTTGTTCTCCTCGAGCGGATCGTGCGCGCAATCGTAGAGCTCGCTTTGATCGTTGGGACGCACGATGTACTTGTAGTGCGAGGTGCGCACGGCGGCGCAGCGGGTCACGGTCTCGGGCTGCTCGTTCTGTAATCGGGTCTTCGGGTTATAGAGTCCCTCGATGACGGGCTCGAACGCCTGCGGCTCGTAGGTGTTGTAGCCACCCTCAGTGAACGCGGCACGCGCCGGATCCCCGGGCCGGCCATTGAGCTGCGGTATCAGGCTGCGCGCGAAATGGGTGTGCGTCGCCTGCGTGCCGGCCAGTTGCAGAGCTGTCGGCATGAGGTCGAAAAGCTCGATCAGCTCGTGCGAGACATTTCCCGCAGTACCGCCCGGAATGCGTGCAAGGAGCGGCACATGGGTCAGGCAATCCTCAAGACCCGAAGGCCACTTTTCCACCAATCCGTAGTCGCCCGTATAGTCGCCGTGGTCCGAGCACACGAAGAGGGCCGTGTTGCTCGAGTGCGCGCTGCGATCGAGCGCTTCGAGCAGCTCGCCAAGCAGCCAGTCGGAGTAGCTGACCTTGCCGTAGTAGACCGCCCGAAGCTTGCGGAACTGGGCGTCGGTCACCTGTTCGAGGCCGCTCATCTCGCGCAGTGCTTTGTGAAAGCGCGGGCGGCGTGGCAGTCCAGGCGCAGCGGGACGCGCGATCTCGGTGTCGCGATAGAGATCGTAGAAGTCTCTCGCGATGGTGTACGGCGGGTGCGGCTCGAAGAGCGCCAGGAAGAGGCAAAAGGGCCGCTCGGTCTGGCGACGTTCGAGCACCCTGATGGCGAGCTGGATGACGGCGTAGTCCACGGTGCTGCGACGCTCGCCGAGCGGCGGAAGCAGCATGGTGGTGGGGAACTGCGGCTTGTCGATCGCGGCGAACTCCGCCGCCGGCGGCCTGGGATTGCGCCACTCGGTGACGCTGTCGGCAAACGTCGCCGGGGCGAGGACGTCGTTCTTGCCGTAGAGGAACACGTCGTATCCCGCCTGGCGCAGGTAGCGGAGCATGTTCGGCTCGTCGGGCTTGAGAAAGTCATAGAGGCTTCGATGCCCGCGCACGCTCGTCGGCCAGCCGGTCATCAGGCTGCAGCGCGAAGCGCCGCACACCGGGAACTGAACGTGGCAGCTCGCGAAGCGGGTACCACTTCGTGCGAAGCGATCGAAATTCGGCGTGCGCACCACCGAGTTGCCATAGCACCCAAGCGCATCGGCGCGCAGCTCATCCGGCACGAAGAGTATGATGTTGGGACGCTTCGCGGCGGGCGCGTGTGTCGCGGCGTCGGCAGCCACGGCATCTCTCGCCGGATCTCGCAGATACGAAGCTAGCAGGGTCGACGCCGATAGGCGCAGCAGCTTCCGACGACTCCACATGGTTGTTCCTCGCGCCCGGCCGGATTCGAAGGCTAGCGCTGCCCGCGAGCCTCGTCATCAGGTCGCAGTGCCAGCACGGCCGCGATGCGTTCTGCAACGAGCCGGGCATCCCCGTGAGGCTGATCGGTGTAGGTTCGGTTGCTGCGGTTCCAGGCATCCCCGACCGCAAACCAGTCGATCGCCGCCGCCGGCTTACCCGTGCGCAGCGCCTCTTCGAGGGAATGGAAATAGCTCGCCCAGCGGCGGCGGTAATAGTCGTGTGTCAGGCCGGCCCAGTCCTTGTTGCCGTAGTCGTGCAGGGCTGCGCCTTCGCTCGCTTTGCGCTCGCCCCACGTGGTGAGGAGCGAGCGGGCATCGTATTCGAGGCGTGCCCGCTCGGCCGCCGTCGACGCCCACCCCTGAACCTGGGCAAGCCACGTACCGATGAGGAAAGAGCGCTCGGTGCCGAGCAGCTCATCCTGCAGGTCCATCAGCCGCAGCCAGCGGCGGGTCAATGTCTGGAAATGCGCGAGGTCGTGAGCCTCGTAGGCAGTGCGAATCTGCGGCAGGAGCACGCGGCTCTCGTTGGCGAGGGTCTGGCGCGCCACGTCCACCAGGTCGTATGAGGCATTGCGCAGCCGGGGAGCCGCGCGCAACAGCTCGGGCAGTGCCCGACGAAACGCCGCGGCGTCGTAGCGCATGGCTTCGGGCGACCAGTTCGATGCGCGATTCGCCGTGAGGCTCGGCTGCGCGTTGAAGAGCGATTCTTGTGCGGCGTCGCGTTCGCTGTTGAATTTCACCTCGTCGATGTGGATGCCGTAGGCCGTGGCCAACATCACTTTCCAGGCCGTGACCGCGTGCGGCTCAGCCACCCCGTAGCGGCGGTGCACGAAGTCCTCGCTCCAGCGCGCCATGTCGAGCGGCGCGCTGCGCCAGGCCATCTCGGTGAAGAGATCGAACGCGAAAGGATTGGTGTCCATGCCCTCGGTGAAGAGCGCAGTGCCCACCATGTTGCGGTTGTTGCGCGCGAGACGCTGCAGCCGGCTCGTGATGTTGCCGATGTTCGCGCCGAGCGTCGTGCGACCGCCGAATTCCCAGATGCCGCCGAACAGAAACGGCGCGCCCTGAAAGTCCTTGAAGCGGTCATCACGCGGAACGCGGTC
>Ga0209579_10004023_pt1 | contig 10404 bp, 13 predicted proteins | sample Coa_R1_2_FD_187152 | JGI IMG/M metagenome (GOLD analysis project Ga0209579, IMG submission 187152) | Surface soil microbial communities from Centralia Pennsylvania, which are recovering from an underground coalmine fire - Coalmine... | ecosystem: Environmental > Terrestrial > Soil >... | reverse complement strand
GGACCGGTTTGCAGCCCTATTTGGACCAGCTTGGCTTCAACCTTGTCGGTTACGGTTGTACGACGTGTATCGGGAATTCCGGTCCGCTCGCGGCGCCGGTGGAAGAGGCGATTGTCAAAAACAACGTGGTGGCCGCGGCGGTGTTGTCGGGCAACCGCAACTTCGAGGCGCGCATTCACCAGAACATCAAGGCGAACTTTCTGATGTCACCGCCGCTCGTCGTGGCGTTTGCCCTCGCCGGACGCGTGGACATCGATCTCGCGCACGACCCGCTCGGCACCGGCAAGGACGGCCGGCCGGTTTTGCTGAAGGACATCTGGCCGTCCTTGCGCGAAATCCGCGATCTCATGCAGACCGCGCTGCAGCCGGACGTGTTCCGCAAGTTGTACAAGGATTTCGCCGCGCAAAATCCAAAATGGAACGAAATCCCGTCCAGCACCGGCAATGTGTATGAGTGGGACCGGAAATCCACCTATATCCAGGAACCGCCGTTCTTCGAAAAATTTTCGATGCAGCCCGGTGAAATCCGTGAAATCAAAGGCGCCCGTCCGCTGGCCATCTTTGGCGACAGCGTGACCACCGACCATATTTCACCCGCCGGTTCCATCAAGAAAACGTCGCCGGCTGGAAAATATCTCGTTGAAAACGGCGTCGAACCGGCCGATTTCAACAGCTACGGCTCGCGCCGCGGCAACGACCGCGTGATGACGCGCGGCACGTTTGCCAATGTCCGCATCAAAAATCTGATCCTCGCCGGGCAGGAAGGCGGGGACACGATTTTACAGCCGGACGGAAAAAAGCTTTCGATTTATGACGCGTCGATGGAATACCAGAAGCGAGGCACGCCGCTGGTGGTCATCGCCGGACAGGAGTACGGCACCGGTTCCTCGCGCGACTGGGCGGCGAAGGGCACCAATTTGCTCGGCGTGAAGGCAGTGGTCGCCCAGAGTTTCGAGCGGATTCACCGCAGCAACCTGGTCGGCATGGGCGTGTTGCCGTTACAGTTCAAGGAAGGCACCAACGGGCAAAGCCTGAAACTCGACGGCACGGAGACCTACGACGTCGTCGGCCTCGGCGCGAACCTGAGGCCGCAGCAGGACCTGACGTTGCGGATCACCCGGAAGGACGGCCGGGTGGAAAATGTGCCGGTGCGTTGCCGCATCGATACGCCCATCGAGATTGATTACTACCAGCACGGCGGCATTTTGCCTTTTGTGTTGCGGCAGTTGGTGGCGAAGGCGTGAGATACTTCCGACTTCATTTTTTCTGATTTCCCGCTCCGGGGATAGATTTCAGGGGAAATCGCGCCTTCCGTGCAGATAAGTAAGACTTGATTTTTTTAAAGCATTCCTTAAAATCGAGCCATAACCCATAGTTTCTCAGAACTATGATCGAGCTCAAAGTCCAGTGCGACTGCGGTCAGAAGTACAAGTTCGATGTTGAGCCTATCAATGGCCGGATGCCTTTCACGGTCAATTGCCCGGTGTGCGGGGCGGATGGGACCGAAAAGGCGAACGCGCTTATTCAACAATTGCCGGAATTTCAGGTGGCGCCCCCGGCGCCCGCCGCGCCGGCAACCTCCGAACCGGCGAAACTCCGCCTGAGCCGTTCAACGCAAGTAACGTCGTCCGCCGCGCCGCCTCCGATTGCTCCCGTGTCAGACTCTCCGTCGTTGGCCCCGCCGCCAATTGCGGCGCCGCGGCGGCCGGTCGCAGCGCCGGCGACGCAAATGCCCGGCCGCAAGCCGAGTTTTGCGATGGGGTTGCTGGGTGGATTGGTGGGGGCTTTTGTCGGGGCTGCCATTTATTTCCTGATTTTCAAATACACGGGTTTGAGATTGAGGCTGCTCGCCGTGGGCGTTGGGGGCCTGGCCGGCTGGGGCGCGGAACTGCTGGGCAAAGGCGAGGGCAGCAAGGAGCTGGGCGGGATCACGGCCGTGTTCGCGCTCGCGGGCATTTTAGCCGCGCAATATTTCGTGGCCTTGGGATGGTGGCACGAAGCGCAGGGTGCCGGCTTTGGTGATTCAGCTTACGCTGTCAACGTCAGGCAGGCCCGGGAGGTGGTTGCGGCCATTCCCACCGGCTCCGACGGGGAGATTCGGAATTATCTGGCCAAAGAAGACGCTGATGAAGGAGACAAACCGGATCCAAATTCCGTGAGCGCCGACGAAGTGAAACAATTCCGGGAGGTCAATCTGCCGGAATTTCGGGACCTCGCCAGCGGCAAAATGACCGAGGCCCAATACAACGCGAGCAAAGGCATTGATCCGGCCCAGGAGCAAAAGGAAGAGCAAAGCGAGGAGAGCACCTTCAAGGGCGTCTTTCTGCTGTTGCTGATCAGCAAGGCCAACATCATCTCGATGGTGGTTGCCGCCGGAGTGGCTTTCCGGCTGAGCGCCAATGCCTGAACGGGAACGGTCTCAATCCGCTTCCACCTTGAACGTCGCCACGATGGGCCGATGATCCGAGGCCATACCCCAATTCGGCATCGTCAGCACGTAGGTGTCGTTCCGGACCCACGCCTGCGCCAGGCGCGAACTGAGCAGGATGTAATCAACGCGGCTGTAGGTGTCCTCCTTGCCGCAGAAATGTTTAAATGGATGCATTACTACTGACAAGGAAGACACCTACAGTCCCAGTGAAATTTTTTTACTTCTTTCTCTATTTGAATACCTGTTTTATACCGTCGAAATAAATATCTTTGCCCCTCAATTCTACCTTATTAATCAAATTCGTATCGTTTTCTATTCTTGTATATCTAATTATAAATGTCGCATAAAATGGATACTCCGGCCTATCCCAACTAGCGACTCCTAAATTACAATAGGCGATATTTTGATTGTTTCCCAAGAATACTGTTCTTTCTGTTTGCCATGACTCCCTCACAAATAATCCTAAGAAACCTCTAATTAGTCCGGGGTGTGATATTATCGATGCCTGAAAACTACTGTTGATGGGGACATGTTGAAGTTTGAAGAAAATCCGTGTGTTATTCATGCCGGCTGGTTGAATCGTTACGCGGTTCCGGTCATTAATATCAAATACATCTATAACCGACCTTGAATATAAATTCGTGACCAATGACTCAACAGTTCCTATTTTCTCATTCTGTTTGATTAAATTGGTTTCAGCAGTTGCCAACTGATTCTGTATTTGAACTACCTGTAGATATTGATTGGTCAACGCCGTTTGCTGGGCAAAAAGGTCTACTTGAGCGTGACGGATTTGGCTTTGCTGTCCGTCCAAGTCACCTTGGCTCATGGCAAGTGAACGCTGTTGGTCGGCCACCGTCAATGTTATACTATCTAAGTTGGATTGCTCTGCATTTAAAGTCGCTTGCAAAGCCAAAATATCGTCTGCCTGCTGTTTAATCTTTTCTTGTTGTTCGTTAACTGTCGTTAACGTCTTTTGATTTAACAATTGTTCAATTTTATTCGTCCGTTGTTGGTCGTATAAATCACCCTTCATTTTCACAACCGTTAATTGGAAGTCATCAAGTTTTTTAGTATAATCTATGAGCGTATCAGTGACAGTTGAGAGCATGCCCGTTCTCAGCAATGACTGGACACTAGACAAACTGCAAAAGAAGAAAAACGCGGCCAAGATAAAGACGGTAAAGGCCAACGAAATTTTGTCCCTTTGGAGAAACCGAAATGCAGCAACCAGAAACAATGAGGCAAAAATCCAACAGGCGACTTGTTCAAGTACGAGTTTTTCCAATAATCCATTTAGTGCAAACAGCCCGCACAAAATAAAAATTCCGCTAAACACAATAAGGACGGGTGACAAGACATGTTCACGTTTATGGGAAAAGAGGAATGCAACAACAAGGAAAGCAACGCCGATAATGAAATAAATTGTTGTCATGATAATTCAAACGAAAACAACGGTGTTCTAAGCTCCGCTGACCGTGTTGTCAATGACTCAGCATTTTGTCTCAAAGGACCGTCATTTGTCTGTTGCTTCAAATGTTGCCATAATAGGCCTATGGTCTGATGCAACACCCCAATTCGGCATCGTCAGCACGTAGGTGTCGTTCCGGACCCACGCCTGCGCCAGGCGCGAACTGAGCAGGATGTAATCAACGCGGCTGTAGGTGTCCTCCTTGCCGTAATAATGCGTCCAGGTGATGTTGCGCGGCTCGAACCAGGAGTTTTCGGCGGGCGCATTGTCCCCATTGCGTTCGGCGGGGCGCGTGTCCACCAGTTTGAACCGCCCGCGTCCGATGATTTCCCTGGTCGAATCGGAATCCTTCACGTCATTGAAATCACCGAGCACAATCAACCGGGTATTCGGATGGGCGGCCAAATTCCGGTCCACGATGCCGCGCAGGATTTTTGCCTCGGCCAGACGCTGTTCGGCTTCGTTGGCATCCGGCACCGCCCGGCGCGATTTCAAATGCGCGGCGATGAGTGTGAAGGTGAAATCGGGCGCGGCGCGAATGTCCAGTTCGGCAAAACCGCGGCTGACGCGAAAGCGGCGGCCATCCAGCAGGAAGACCTCATTCGTGTGCGGCCGGCGCGCGACGATGGGCAATTTGCTCAGGACGGCCACGTGGATGTTCGTGTCCTCGCCGCCCACCCATTCCCAATAGGGAAAATCCAGGCCTTCGGTCTTGAGGGAGGCGCGCAGTTCCATGAGCGCACTGAGGCCGCCCATTTCTTCGAGCGCGAGCACGTCTGGATTCAGCGCCCGGATACCTTCGCGGACCCTGGCTTTGGCGGCGGCGGACTTGGGTTGCGGACGTGATTCCGTCGGCTGGTCCAGATAGTTTTCCACGTTGTACGTCGCAACGCGAAAAGTGTCGGCACCCAGGGCAGGGGAACACCACGGCACGGCCAGCAGCAGGATAAACCGGAAAGAAACGCGTTCGCGCATGGATTAGTTTCCAGCATAATGCGCCGCCGCCCGATAGACCAGACCTTCTTCATTGAAAAAGAAAACTTCCGCGGCCGGTTTGCCGAAATTTCTGCGGTAGTGCAGCACGATGCTGGAGGCACCGGTGAAGACCGCCAGCAATTCAAAATGCAATCCGGGATGTTTTTCCAAAGCCGCCTGCCAATACGCGCGCACTGGTTCCTTTCCCTGCAAACGACCGGAAGGTTCACCGGCGATTTCGATAATGAACGGTGAGCTCATTTCAAAATCGTCCGCGTAGTGGGAGAGCACGCGCGGCAGGTCGCGGGCATTCCAGGCGGCAATCCATTCCGCCGCGAACGATTGCGCCCGTTCCGGAGTGATGGCCATGATGGAAAATTAAATTTTCGCCGCGGCTTGTCCAGCGTTTTGAGAGGAGAGGGCGTGTGGCCGTCCGGGTTTTGGGCCGTCGTCCCGGCGACCCGCCTGCGATTCCCTTTTGCCAAATGCCACAAAGCTGCTAGTTTCCTGATCATGCTTCGTATCAGCCAGAGTGGCGGTGCCGTGCGGGCGCCGCGGGGAAAGCGCCCGGCGCCCAAGCTGGACGACAAACAAAGCGAGCGCGATCACCGCGAATTGCGGATCGACAAGGTGGGCGTGCGCAATTTGCGTTTTCCAATCCAGGTGCGCGACAAGGCGCACAGCATCCAAAATACGGTGGCCACCATCGGGATGTTTGTGGACCTGCCGAAGGAATTCAAAGGCACGCACATGAGCCGGTTCATCGAGGTGCTCAACGCGCACGGCAGCGTGATTCACGTGGAGAACATCAATGAAATCCTCCGGGCCATGCAGACAAAACTCCACGCCGCCACGTCGCACCTGGAAATCGAATTTCCCTTTTTCATGGTCAAACGGGCGCCAGCCTCCGGCGGTGAGGGGGTGATGGATTACACCGCGCGGTTCGACGCGACGGCGTGCGGGGCGGACATTGACTTTGTATTGACGGTCAGGGCGAATGTGACGACGCTATGCCCCTGTTCCAAGGCGATTGCCCGGTACGGGGCGCACAATCAGCGCGGGCAGGTGACGGTGGCGATTCGCATGAAGAAATCGGTCTGGATTGAGGATTTGATTGCGATGATTGAAAGCTCGGCCAGTTCCGAATTGTATGCGCTGCTCAAGCGGCAGGACGAGAAGGCGGTGACGGAGCGCGCGTATGAAAATCCGGTGTTTGTGGAGGATCTGGTGCGCAACGTGGTGTTGCAGCTGAATGCGCATCCCCAGGTAAAGTGGTACCGGGTGGAGGCGGAAAATTTTGAAAGCATCCACAATCACAACGCTTACGCGTGCATTGAGAAAGGCTGATTCCCGCCAGTACCGAAAATTCTTGAAGATTTTGATGGCGTATTTATTTTCGTCTGTTAGATTCCCGCGCCTTTAATGGACCGGAAGTTGCTTTGAAAGCCGGGAATCAATTTTAACTGTGACTGTAAAGAAGAAAGAAACAAACATGGTAACACCGCGCGGCAAATCGCCTATCGGCGCCACGGCAGCGGCCATCCTCGGCCAGCCGATGTCGAAGTCTTCTAAAACGGTGGCGGCCGCGCCGAAGCGGATCAAGCCCGAGTGGCAGAAGTATTACAGCCGGCTGCTGGAACTGCGGGACCAGTTGCTCCACCAGATGAACGGCCTGGCCAAGGAATCCGCGCAGGAAATGGCCGGTTACAGCCTGCATATGGCGGATTCCGGCACGGACAATTTTGACCGCGACTTCGCCCTCAGCCTGCTCTCGTCGGACCAGGACGCCGTTTATGAAATTGAAGAGGCGCTCAAGCGCATCGAGAAGAAGACCTACGGCACCTGTGAATTGACCGGCAAAGCCATCCCCAAGGCGCGCCTCGAAGCGATTCCGTGGACGCGCTTTACCGTCGAGGCGCAGGCGCAATTGGAACGCGACGGCGCGCTGCGTCAGCGCCGGCTCGGCCAGCTCGGCACGATTGACAGCGCCGGGGCCGCGGAAGTCGAAAGCGACGAGGATGAGCCGGAGGAGAAGGTCAAGGAAAAGGAATAATTTATGCCGCGCGAAATCATCACCATTGAATGCACCGAGGCGCGCAAGGAAGGCAAATCGCCGTCGCGCTACACCACCACCCGCAACAAGAAGTTGAAGACGGAAAAGCTGGAAATCAGAAAATACAATCCCGCGTTGCGCCGCCACACCCTTCACCGCGAAATCAAATAGCCATGCCCCGCCGAACCAATACCGATAAATCGGACCGCCGTGGTTCGCGCCGCACGATGGAAAGTCGCGCGGCCCGGCCCAAACCCAAGATTGATTTCACCGCCGACGCGCTGGATTTCAAGAACACCAATCTGCTCCGGCAGTTTGTGACCGATCAGGGCCGCATCCTGCCCCGCAAATACACCGGCTTGCCCGCCCATTATCAGCGCCGCCTGACCCGCGCCATCAAACGCGCACGCCAGATGTTGCTGATGAAATAACGGATTTCGCCGTTCCCCCGCGCCCCGCCTGCTTGCGAAACCGATGGCCGTCAACGTGCCGCCGACGGCGGTGGCCTGATTCGTAGGCGACGAGGTGACAGTTGTTTGGGTCAGCACTCCTTACGTCGTGCCCTACCACCAAATCAGGACACCATCCTGCCGACGGCCGGCTTGATTTTCGGAATCAGTCATGTAATCGTGGGAGCGTCATGAAACCGTCCACCCATGCCCATTCGCGTCCACCGCAGGCCCTGTCGGCTCTGACCGGCCGCCTGCGCGGGCAATCGAGAAAAATCACCGGTCCGCGCCAGGCCATTCTGGAAATCCTGCGCCGACATCCGCATCCGATGACGAACCGGGAAATCTTCGCCGCCATGCCCAAAGGCCGGTGCGACCTGGCCACCATTTACCGCGCCATGCATCTGCTCGAGGAAATGGGGATGGTCCAGCGGTTCGATTTTGGCGATGGGACCGCGCGCTTTGAACTGGTCGGGGAAGGCGATGACGGGCATCACCATCATCTGGTCTGCACCCGCTGCGCGGGGGTGGTGGAGATTGACGAATGTTTTCTCCGCGAAATTGAGTCACGCATCGCCGCCCGGAACGGCTTCAAGGCTGTGACCCACAAGCTGGAATTTTTTGGGATTTGTCCGGAGTGCCAGCGGTGATTTTTCCGGTTTCATCAACTCCGGCGGGAGTTGACTGGCGCATTCTGCACAGGCTGTCCAAAACCGTTCTCAGGCCATTTCTTCGGCCAGCCAATCGCCCAGGTGCAGATACTCCCTGATTTTCCGGCGCTCGTAGCGGTGTTTGCGCGCTTTTTTGGGCTGATGTTCCGTTTTGCGGAAGGGATATTTGGGGTTGCGAACTGCTTCATCGATTATTTCCACAGTCTTCATCATAACCTTTTCCTTTCTCGCGCCACCATGCAGCGTAAATAATGCCAACTACTCCCGGCGCTGCAAAAAACTCTATTGCAACTCCATTCCATCAGACTCCGCCCGCGATTTTTCCGTTCAAACAATCTTGGCGCTCGAAACGAAACGAGCCTGAACGCCACTCCTTTTCCTCCCGGCTCGAGGCCAGTTTCCATCCCAATGCTTCATAAGCCTTTTGAACTTCCGTAAATTCCGACTTCAAAATACCCGCCAGCACCAGGGTTCCAGCAGGGTTCAATTGCCCGGCAATCCGCCGCCGTTCCGCGATCAGCAGGGGCGAAATCAGGTTTGCGCAGACCAGATCGTATCGCTGTCCTCGCTGTCTTGGACGGATTGGCAGTTTGGTCACGTCTCCGCGCCGGATTTTTAGCTTGTGCCGGAGGCGGTTGGTGCAGGCGTTGGCACAGGCGACGCGGACTGCCTCCGGATCGAAATCCATTGCCCGGACCGGCGAATAACCCAGTTTTGCCGCGGCGATTGCCAGAATGCCGGAGCCGGTGCCGAGGTCGAGAAACGACGGCGGCTTAAGGTTGGGACGCCTCGCCGAACCGTCCAATCCGGTGCGTTGCCGGGAATGCGTCCCCCCCCGTGTCCGGCGTTTCGCAATTTCACCCAGACAAAACGCAGTGGTCGGGTGATGACCCGTGCCAAAGCTCAACCCGGGGTCCAGCACCACCACCGCCTGGCCTTTCCGCGCCCGGCGCCGGCTCCAACTGGGTTTGATCAGCAGCGAGCCGCCGATTTCAATCGGCCGGAAGTGCCGCTTCCAGGATTCGGCCCAGTCTTCCCACCGTACCCGGGCCATCACGATTTTGCCGGGGCTGATGTCCAGTCCACAACTCCGGATTCGCCGCAGTCCGGCCGAAATCCGCCCGCGGATTGGTCGTGGCAAATTCCATTTCCGTTGAAGATAGACCGTGACCATGCTGACGCCGGTTTTGTGATCGTGATAAGACGAGGCGGGCAGCCCGAGGATCTCATTCAACAGTTCGGCGACGGCATCTTCCGCTTCCGGCGTCGTGCTGATGGAAATGCGCCCGAGAAATTTGCGTTTCATCTCACCCAATCACGCCACGGCGTGAAGTTGAGCAGTTCGATTTCGTTCAAGTGCGGATGCAAGGCGACCTGGGTGACGCTGGTATATTCGATCTCAAACGAATTGGTTTTCGGCAGCGGCAGGTCGAGCAGAATGGCGAGCATCATGCGGATGACCCCGCCATGGCTGAAGATGGCGGCGGTTTCGCCCGGATGACGCTGGATGATTTCAAACAGACAGGCTTCGACACGGGTGCGGAATTGGACGCCGTTTTCACCGTTGGGCACGGCCCCCAGTTCAATTTCATCGAGCCAATCATAGGGATGAACGCCGAATTTTTCGCGCACCTCATTCCAGTTGTATCCCGACCAGTCGCCGAAATCGATTTCCTGCAGGTCGGGCAGGATGGTTTGGGCGGGCGCGCCGTTTTTTAGGAACGGCGCCAGGGTCTGCTGCACCCGTTTCATGGGACTCGCGTAAATCGCGGCAAATTTTTTGCCGTGCAGAAAATCGGCCAGCGTTCGGGCCTGGGCACGGCCGCGGGCCGATAGATTCATGTCAATCCGACCGCCAAACGCGCGCTGGTAACGCGGTTCGATTTCCGCGTGGCGAATCAACAGCAGCCGCGTGGGCGGCGGCAGCGGGCGCTTTGGCCGGGGATTTTTTTTGGAGGATTTGCCCACGGGAAAATCAGGCGGCCGCCAGCGCCTTTTCCTGCGCGGTCAGCAACGTGCGGATGCCGGCCTTGCCGAGTGTGAGCAAATCGGCCAGTTCCGCCTCGGTGAACGTGGCCTGCTCGCCGGTGCCCTGAAGTTCGATGAATTCACCGGCGGAATTCATCACCAGATTCATGTCCACCGCGGCCGCGACATCCTCGGTGTAACACAAATCGAGCAACGGCCGGCCCTGGACGACGCCCACGCTGACTGCGGCGACGGCGTGGAGGATGGGATTTTCCGTCACTTTACCGGCGGCAATCAACCGCCGGATGGCGATGCACAGGGCGACATACGCGCCGTTGATGGCCGCGGTGCGCGTGCCGCCGTCGGCCTGGAGCACGTCGCAATCC
>Ga0209579_10004022_pt1 | contig 10405 bp, 6 predicted proteins | sample Coa_R1_2_FD_187152 | JGI IMG/M metagenome (GOLD analysis project Ga0209579, IMG submission 187152) | Surface soil microbial communities from Centralia Pennsylvania, which are recovering from an underground coalmine fire - Coalmine... | ecosystem: Environmental > Terrestrial > Soil > Unclassified... | reverse complement strand
TGATTATCGGAAAGCGCGTTACAACCGAGTCTGCAATTCGTTCCGAATCCGGCTCCTGCAACTGCTCCACCTGCTGCTGGCAGTGCCAGATGACGCGATAGAGCCGGTTGATCTCCAACATTTCCGACTCGGTCAGTTTCTTTTTGGGCCGCGAGTAGTCGGTGTAGAAGTATTTAAGATTTTCGTTGAATTCCAGGTCCCGCGACAAAAACACCACGCCGGGATTCAGGTCTGACGTAACGTAATCGAAGTTGGTATAAGGGAATTGCTGGCCCGTGCGAACATCGACCTGTTTAAAATCGGGTGTGGGGAAACCAACGTCAAACCAGGCCGCGCTCTTGCCCACCGACATTCCCGGCTCACGAGCAATCGGGATCACAGGCTGATTGACGATTTTCCGGACCTGGTCCATCGCATTGGTCATTTCCAGGTTCAACGCATCAATTTGCGCCTGTTTGCCCGTTGACTGGGCGAAAGCCGACGGTACCACGGGCAATGCCGCAAAAAGCAAAAGCAGGAGGCCAACTGCCCGGGACAGGCGCAATTTTCCCAGGACTGTACGGATCGGCAAGGACAGGTCGTTGGGCCGGTTCATTGGGTCGTTTGTATCAAACTGCGAATAACAGGGCAAGCGCCGCCGGTGGCGCTACTTGAGCCCGGCATTTGATTCGATTCCAGAATCAGTGCGCGTATCTTCAGTTGCCAGTCGGCGATTGATGGTTCATGGTACGGGCGGCATGGACTATTGACCATCAACATTCAACATCAACTACGGTGAAAATTGCCATTGGGTCAGATCACGCCGGATTCCGGTACAAGGAAAAAATCAAGGAACTGCTGCAAAGCCTGGGACATGACGTCACGGATTTCGGCACGCATTCGGAGGAACTGGTGGATTATCCGCTGTTCATCCGGCCGGTGGCGGAAGCCGTCGCCCGGGGTGAATTCGAACGTGGCATCGTGCTGGGCGGTTCCGGCAATGGCGAAGCCATTACCGCCAACCGCGTCAAGGGCGTCCGCTGCGCCTTGTGCTGGAACCTGGAGTCCGCCCGGCTCGGCCGACTGCACAACAATGCCAACGTCATCTCCATTGGCGAACGCATGGTCAGTCTCGAGCTGGCGCTTGCAATCGTCCGGGTGTGGCTGGACACGCCGTTCGAAGGCGGCCGGCATCAGCATCGAATTGAGCTGATTGATGGAAAGCAGGAGACGACGTAAGGAGTCTTTGAATTAGCGCAATTTGAACCTCGTTAACCCGGCTCCGGACGAAACTTGATATTGCCGTCGACTCCCTCTCCCCCAACTTCGTTGGCGGAGAGGGAGGAAATGGCAGGGCATCAGATTGTGCTTCCCGGCTGCTGGCCGATATGGCATCCGGTTGACGCCTCCCCAGGCAACGCTTACGCTATCGCAGCTTTATGAGTGAATTGCAAAGTTCCTTGCTCGAACTGATCCGGCGAACCTCGGCGGAAATTCCCGATGACGTCAATCAATCCATCCTCGCGTCGCTGGAACAGGAAAAGAAAGGCACCATCGCCGAGAGCGCACTAAAGATTATTGACCAAAACATTCAACTGGCGAAACGCAAGTCGCAGCCCATTTGCCAGGACACCGGCAGTATTTTGTTTTATGTGGATACCCCGGTCGGCTACGACCAGATCGTGTTTGAGGAAACGGCCAAGGAAGCCGTGAAACTGGCGACGAAGAAAGGATTTCTCCGCCAGAATTCCGTGGATTCGCTTACGGGCAAGAACGACGGCACGAACGTCGGTCCCGGCGCGCCGGCTTTTCATTTCCATCAACACCGCTCACCGGAAGTCAGCGTACGATTGGTGCTCAAGGGTGGCGGCTGCGAAAACGTCGGGGCACAATACTCGTTGCCGAACGAGAAGCTCCAGGCGAATCGCGACCTGGACGGCTGTCGCAAGGCGATCCTGGACGCGGTGTTGCAGGCGCAGGGCAAGGGCTGCGGCCCGGGCATTCTGGGCGTGTGCATCGGCGGCGACCGGGCGACCGGCTACGAGATGAGCAAGACCCAGTTCCTGCGGTTGATTCCGGACCGGAACCCGAATCCGGAACTGGACAAGCTGGAGCAGGACATTCTGAAGACCGCGAACGAACTCGGTATTGGGCCGATGGGTTTTGGCGGCAAGACCACGCTGCTGGGCGTGAAGATTTGTGCTGCCAACCGCCTGCCCGCATCCTATTTCGTCAGCATCAGCTACATGTGCTGGGCCTATCGCCGCCAGGGCATCACGTTGGATGCGAATGGGAAAATTGCAAAATGGTTGTACTGAGGAGATTGCGCGATGATTAAACTTTCCTTTCCTTTCACCGAAGAAAAAATCCGGGCGCTGAAGGTCGGCGACGAGGTGCTGATTTCCGGTGTCATCTTCACCGGGCGCGACGCAGTCCACAAATATCTGCACGAGGGCGGCAAACTGCCACCAGGTGTGAACCTGCGTGACGGCATTCTCTATCACTGCGGCCCCGTGGTAATGAAACAAGATGACGGCACCTGGAAGGCGACCGCCGCCGGGCCGACGACTTCCATTCGCGAAGAGCCGTATCAGGCGCAAATCATCAAGGACTTCGGCATCCGCGGGGTCATCGGCAAGGGTGGCATGGGCGACAAGACGCTGGCCGCCTGCAAAGAATTTGGCTGCGTATATCTGCACGCGGTCGGTGGCGCGGCGCAGGTGCTGGCCGAGTGCATCAAAAAGGTGCGGAACGTTTATATGATGGAAAAGTTTGGCGCACCGGAAGCCATCTGGGAATTTGAAGTCGAAGACTTCCCGGCCGTGGTCACGATGGACGCGCACGGCAATTCGCTGCACAAGGAAGTTTTCGCCAGGAGCCAGACGGAGCTGGCAAAAAGACTCTGACCATTTTCGATTTACGATATACGATTTACGAGGCGCCTCAAAATCGGCCACCGGCTCGTAAATCGTAAATCGCGTATCGTAAATTCGCCTACTTCTTCTCCGGCTCGGCCATTTCCTGGTCGCGCTCTTCCATGGCGGCCTTGCGGGACAGGCGCACTCTGCCCTTTTCATCCACGCCCAGGCATTTGACCCAGATTTCATCGCCCATTTTGACAATATCCTCGGTCTTCTTGACGCGGAAATTGGCCAGTTCGCTGATGTGCACGAGGCCGTCCTTGCCGGGCAGGAATTCCACGAACGCGCCGAATTCCTTGATGGTGACGACTTTGCCGCGATAGATCTTGCCGACCTCGGCCTCGGCGGTCATGCCCGTAATGGCATCGAGGGCAATCTTCATGCCTTCGGGCGACACGGAGAAGATGTTCACCGTGCCATCATCTTCAATGTCAATTTCGCAGCCGGATTCCTCGACGAGCTTCTTGATGTTCTTGCCGCCGGGTCCGATGAGCGCGCCGATCTTTTCCGGATTGATCTTAACGGTCTGGATGCGCGGCGCGTACTTGCTGATTTCCTTGCGCGGCTCGGCCAGGGTCTTGGCCATTTCACCGAGAATGAACAACCGGGCGACCCGGGCGTTTTCGATGGCTTCAGCCATCATCGCGTGCGGGATGCCCTTCAGCTTCAGGTCGAGCTGGAACCCGGTGATGCCCTTTTCCGTGCCGGCGATTTTGCAATCCATGTCGCAATACGCGTCCTCCCAGCCGATGATGTCGGTAAGAAGTTTGTATTTCGCGATTTTGTGGTCGGCGCCGTAGGCGGTGCAAATGCCGACGCTGATGCCGGCGACCGGCCGGATCATCGGCACGCCCGCGTCCATCAGCGCCAGGGTGCCACCGCAAACGCTCGCCATGGAAGTCGAGCCGTTCGATTCCATGATCTCGCTCGTGACGCGGATGGAATACGGATAATTTTCGGTGGGTATCATCGGTTCGATGGAACGTTCCGCCAGCGCGCCGTGGCCGATTTCGCGGCGGCCCGGGCCGGCAATGCGTCCGGTTTCGCCCACGGAGAAATTCGGGAAATTGTAGTGCAGAATGAACTTCTTTTCGTTCTCGCCCCCGGTATAGGAGTCAAACTCCTGCACGTCGTCGCCGGTGCCGAGCGTGGCAAGTGTCACGGCCTGGGTTTCGCCGCGGGAGAAAATCGCCGAACCATGCGCGCGCGGCAGGATGCCCACCTCGCTGGAAATCGGGCGCACCACGTCAAAGGCGCGGCCGTCGAGGCGTTTGCCGCTGTCCAAAATCAAACTGCGAACGGCCTCCTTCTGAATGTAATAAAAGGCGTCCTTGACCACGAAATCGGTCACCTTCTCGGCGCCGAATTTCTCAACCAGCTTCGCCCCGACCTCATCCTGAATCGCCTTGCACGCGTCTTCGCGCGCGAGTTTGCCGGGCGTCAACAGCGCGGGCACGAAACGGTCGCCGGCGAGTTTTTTTGCCTCCTCGAGAATTTCGTCGGGAACCACCGTGAGCTTGATTTCACGTTTCTTCTTGCCGGCCTTCGCGACCAGTTCCTTCTGGGCGGCGATCAACGGCTGGCAGCATTCCTGGCCGAACTTCAACGCCGCATTAAAATCGGCTTCGTTGATTTCCTTGGCCGAACCTTCGTACATCACGATGTCGGTTTCATTGCCGACATAAACGAGGTCGAGATCGCTTTCCTTCATTTCGGAATGAGTCGGGTTGGCGACGAACTTGCCCTGGACGCGGCCGACGCGCACCGCGCCGAGCGGCCCGGCCCACGGAATGTCGCTGACCATGAGCGCCGTGGAGGCGCCGACGATGCTTAAAATATCCGGGTCGTTCTCGCCGTCCGCGCTGAGCACGATGCTCTGGACCTGGACCTCGTTATACATCCCCTTGGGGAAAAGCGGTCGAATCGGCCGGTCGGTCAGGCGCGAGGTAAGAATTTCCTTTTCGGTCGGACGGCCTTCGCGTTTGAAGTAACCGCCGGGGAATTTTCCCGCCGCGGCCGCCTTTTCGCGGTAGTCCACGGTGAGGGGGAAGAATTCCTGGCCTTCCTTGGCCTTGGTCGCGGCGACCGCGGCCACCACAACGATGGTTTCGCCGAGTTGTACGGTAACGGCGCCGTCGGCCTGTTTGGCCAGTTTTCCGGTTTCAATGACGATCTGTTTATCGCCCACCTGGGCAACGATTTTTTCTGACATGTCTAACTTTCCCGTCACCGCCGGAGGAACTTCAGTGAATCCCGAAGCAATCGGGACTGAATGAAATTTCCCGGGGTAACGAATTTTTCATACGCGATGTTCTGGTTGGGGAATCGGGCCGTTCGCGTTTCCCGGCTCAAATCCGAAAGCGGAAGGGCGGCTGGACATGAAAACCCAGGACCGCGCCGCCGCAAATTAGTGGCGCAGTTTCAATTTCTTCGTGACGGTTTGGTAGCGTTTGCGGTCCGTGCTTTGCAAATAATCCAGCAGCCGGCGGCGCTGGCTGACCATCACCAGCAGCCCGCGGCGCGAGCTGTGGTCCTTTTTATTGGTCTGCAAATGCTCGGTCAAATGATTAATCCGTTCCGTCAGCAGCGCTATCTGCACATCCGCCGAACCGGTGTCCTGCGCGTGCAATTTAAATTGTTCAATCGTTTTCGCCTTCGCTTCCATAATCAATAAGAGTGGCGGAGTGTAGCCAACCGTTACCCCGGTGTAAAGGGCTTTTCCCGAAGCTCAACGCCTGCGGGAATCCGGGGTTGCCGGCCGCTGACATCAACCGGGGCGTCCAACCTTCGTCGGACGCCCCGGTAATTGAGCAAACTGTCGCCTACGCCAGCAACGGATTTTCAGCCGCGACCGCTGCCACCGGTTCCTCCGGCTCGGGTTCGTCACTGACCTCCACCAACATCTTGAGATGCACCTTGCGGTGATGGTCAAAGCCGGTGCCCGCCGGAATGATGTGACCCATGATGACGTTTTCCTTGAACCCGCGCAGGCTGTCGATCTTGGATCGGGTGGCCGCCTCGGTCAGGACGCGGGTCGTGTCCTGGAAGGACGCGGCGCTGAGGAAGCTGTCGGTTTCGAGCGACGCCTTGGTGATGCCCAACAGCACCGGCGAGGCTTCGGCCGGTTTGCCGCCCATCTTGTCCACGCGCTCGTTCTCCTCTTCGAAGTCGAGCTTGTCAATTTGTTCGCCCCACAGAAACGACGTGTCGCCCGGTTCCGTGATACGCACCTTGCGGAGCATCTGGCGCACGATGATTTCAATGTGCTTGTCATTGATGGTGACACCCTGGAGGCGATAGACCTCCTGCACTTCGCTGACGAGGTGTTCCTGCAATTCCTGCGGGCCGCAAACCTCGAGGATTTCGTGCGGGTCCATCGGGCCTTCGGTCAATTGCTGGCCCTTTTTCACCATGTCGCCCTTGAAGACAATGACGTGTTTGCCAATCGGAATGAGGTGTTCCTCCTCCGCCTGGGTTTGCGTGTCCTTGATGACGATGCAACGTTTGCCGCGCACACTCGCGCCAAAGTCCACCAGGCCGTCGATTTTGGAAATTTCGGACGCGTCCTTCGACCGGCGGGCCTCGAACAATTCGGCCACGCGCGGCAGACCGCCGGTGATGTCCTTGGTCTTCGCCATTTTGCGCGGCGTCTTGGCCATCAACGTGCCGGGAAAAATATCGTGGTTTTCCTTCACGACAATGTGCGCGCCGGAAGGAATCGGATAATTCGCCACCACCTCGCCATCGGCTCCGCTGATGATGATTTGCGGATGCAAATCCTCCTTGTGTTCAATGACCACCATCGCTTCCTGGCCGGTGGTTTCGTCCATTTCCTGCTTCATCGTGACCCCTTCGATGATGTCGTGGAATTTCACCTTGCCGGCCTTCTCCGAGAGAATTGGGACGTTGTAAGGATCCCACTGCACGAAGGTTTCACCCTTCTTCACCGGGCTGCCGTCCGGCACGGAAATGACCGAGCCGACCACGATGTTGTGGTTTTCCAGTTCGCGCCCGTCGTCGGCGAGAATGGACACCGAGCCATTTTTGTTGAGAACGATGTTGTTGCCGTCCTCGAGCTGCACCAGGCGCAGTTCGTTATATCGGACGGTGCCTTCGAACTTCGCCTTGATTTGTGGAATCTTGAACACACCGGCCGCGGTGCCGCCGATATGGAACGTCCGCATGGTCAGTTGTGTGCCCGGCTCGCCGATGGATTGCGCGGCAATGATACCGACCGCTTCACCGAGTTTCACCAGGCCGCCGGTCGCGAGATTGCGTCCATAGCAATTGATGCACACGCCCTTCTTGCTTTCACACGTCAGCACCGAGCGGATGCGCAGGCGTTCAATGCCCGCGGCCTCAATGCGTTTGGCCTTTTCCTCGTCAATTTCCTCGTTGGCACGAATGAGAAATTCCTTCGGGTTGGTCGGATTCACCGTGTCGTCGCACGCGAACCGGCCGATCAGGCGGTCGCCCAACCGGACCACTTCGTCCTCGCCTTCGTACACCGCCGTGACCCAAATACCGTTCGACGTGCCGCAATCCTGCTCCTGGATGATGACGTCCTGCGCCACGTCCACCAGTTTGCGGGTCATGTAACCGGAATCGGCGGTCTTGAGCGCGGTGTCGGCCAGACCCTTGCGGGCGCCGTGGGTGGAGATGAAGTATTCCAGCACCGAGAGGCCTTCGCGGAAGTTCGCGAGAATCGGTTTTTCGATGATGTCCCCGCTGGGCTTGGCCATGAGGCCGCGCAACCCGGCGAGCTGGCGGACTTGCTGCTTGTTGCCGCGCGCGCCGGAATCCACCATCAGGTAAACCGGATTGTACTCCTTCTTGCCCTGGTTGGCTTCGAGCGTGCGGAACATGACGCCGGAAATCTGGTCGGTGCAATGCGTCCAGATATCCACGATCTTGTTGTAGCGTTCGCCCGGCGTGATGACGCCCTTGCGATATTGCTTCTCCACTTCCTTGATCTGCTTTTGGGCGGCGTCGATCTGCTCATCCCGTTCCTTGGGCACGATCATGTCGTCGATGCCGATGGACACGCCGGACTTGGTGGCTTCGCGGAAGCCCAGTTCCTTCAGTTTGTCGAGCATGGTCACGGTCTTCTCGTGACCGGCAAATTTATAGCATTTCCAGATGAGGTCGCCGAGCTGGCTCTTGCCGGCGGCCTTGTTGTAAAAGCCGAGTTCCTGCGGCCAGATCTCGCTGAAGAGCACGCGGCCGACGGTGGTTTCAATGAGTTTCCTGTTCGCATCGCCGAAAACGGTCTGCCGGCCGATATCCGGATTGGACAGACGGACACGGTCGTGTGTCTTCAACGCACCGTCGCTGTAGGCAAACAACACTTCTTCCTTCGAGCCAAACAGCGGCAGCTTGTTCACGTCGGACGGCATGGGCGTGCGCGGCTCGGCGGTGAGATAATAGCAACCGAGCGTGATGTCCTGGGTCGGCGTGATAATGGGTTTGCCGGACGATGGGCTGAAGATGTTGTTGGTGGCCATCATCAGCAGACGCGCTTCCATCTGCGCCTCCACCGATAGCGGCACGTGCACGGCCATCTGGTCGCCGTCGAAATCCGCGTTGTAGGCGGTGCAGACCAGCGGATGAATGCGAATGGCCTCGCCCTCGATCAATTGCGGCTCGAACGCCTGCACGGACAAACGATGCAATGTCGGCGCCCGGTTGAGCAGCACCGGATGACCCTTGGTCACCTCTTCCAAAACGTCCCAGACTTCCTTCGTCTGGCGCTCGATCATCTTCTTGGCCGAACGCACGGTGTGGACGTAGCCGAGTTCCTTCAGGCGGCGAATGATGAACGGTTCGAACAAAACCAACGCCATCTTCTTCGGCAAACCGCATTGATTGAGCTTGAGTTCCGGGCCAATGACAATGACGGAACGGCCGGAGTAATCCACGCGTTTGCCCAGCAAATTCTGGCGGAAGCGCCCACCCTTGCCCTTAAGCATGTCGGAAAGCGATTTGAGCGAGCGGTTGCCCGCGCCGGTCACGGGACGGCCATGACGGCCGTTATCGAACAGTGCGTCCACGGCCTCCTGTAACATGCGCTTTTCGTTGCGGATGATGACTTCGGGCGTCTTCAGTTGGAGCAGCGTCTTAAGCCGGTTGTTCCGGTTGATGACACGGCGATACAGGTCGTTCAGGTCCGACGTGGCAAACCGGCCGCCTTCGAGCGGCACGAGCGGGCGCAAATCCGGCGGAATCACCGGGAGCACCGTCAAAATCATCCATTCCGGGCGGCTCTTGGAAATCTGCAACCCCTGGAGCAGCTTGATCCGCTTCGCCAGCTTCTTCCGGATTTGTTTGCTCTTGGTTTCAGTCATCGCCTGCTGCAGATGCTCCACGCCCTTGGCCAGGTCCACCTTGGCCAGCGCGTCGCGCACGGCTTCGGCGCCCATCTTGGCCTGGAAAGCATCCGCGCCGTAGGTCTCGCGCGCTTCGCGGTATTCATGCTCATTGAGCAACTGGTTCTGCTTCAACGGCGTGTTGCCCGGATCAATCACCAGGTAATCCTCGTAATAGATCACACGTTCGAGATTGCGCGCCGTCATGTCGAGCACCAGCCCGATGCGCGACGGCATGCATTTGAAAAACCAGATGTGGCAGACCGGCACGGCCAGCTCGATGTGGCCCATGCGCTCGCGCCGGACGCGGGCGAGCGTCACTTCGACGCCGCAACGGTCGCAGACGATGCCGCGGTGCTTGATGCGCTTGTACTTGCCGCACGAGCATTCCCAGTCCTTGACCGGGCCGAAAATGCGTTCGCAAAACAGGCCGCCTTTTTCCGGCTTGAACGTGCGGTAATTGATGGTTTCGGGGTTCTTGACCTCCCCTTTGGACCAGGAACGAATGGCTTCCGGCGACGCGACAGAAATCGCGACGTAGTCCACCTGATTGACCTTGTCCAGCCCGAGCAATTCACGGGCGCTTTCTTTGGTGCTGATCATACGCGTTTGGGTTCAGCGAATATTTTTTGTTACAACAACTTAAACCGTTGCCAATGTGGTGGCCGCTGTTTCACCGTTGGCGGCATGTTCAGCCGGATTGGAATATCCGACTTTGACGTCGAGGCCGAGCGATTGCATTTCCTTGACGAGCACGTTGAAGGATTCGGGAATGCCCGCCTCCAGGGCGTTGTCGCCCTTGACGATGCTTTCGTAAATGCGCGTACGGCCCTGCACGTCGTCGGACTTGACGGTGAGCAATTCCTGCAGGGTGTAGGCAGCGCCATAGGCTTCCATCGCCCATACTTCCATTTCACCGAAACGCTGACCGCCGTACTGCGCCTTGCCGCCCAGCGGTTGCTGGGTGACGAGCGAATACGGCCCGACGGCGCGGGCGTGAATCTTGTCGGCAACCAAATGGCCGAGCTTCATCATGTAAATGTAGCCGACCACGATTTCCTGGTCGAACTGCTCGCCGGTGCGGCCATCAATCAAATGCGTCTTGCCGTGCTCCGGCAATTTCGCGTCCTTGAGATAGCT
>Ga0209579_10004021_pt1 | contig 10405 bp, 7 predicted proteins | sample Coa_R1_2_FD_187152 | JGI IMG/M metagenome (GOLD analysis project Ga0209579, IMG submission 187152) | Surface soil microbial communities from Centralia Pennsylvania, which are recovering from an underground coalmine fire - Coalmine... | ecosystem: Environmental > Terrestrial > Soil > Unclassified... | reverse complement strand
GTTCAAGCCAACCGCGATTCACCGCGCGGGCGATTCCGTAAGCAAACATCGCCGTGCAACTCGTTTCCTCCCACAACTCGGGATGATCCAGCACCTGCCGCCACATGCCGTCCGGCGCCTGCACCGCTTTGAGCCCATCCACTTGCTTCTTCAAAATCTCTATCAGCTTCGCGCGTGATGGATGATCCTTCGGCAGCGCCGACAGCACTTCGACAGTTGCCACCGTTACCCACCCATTGCCGCGGCCCCATTTAAATGCCGAATGCTTTTTTTCGGTTGCGTTGTAACCGTGAAAGAAAAGCCCGTCTGCATCCTGCTCCAACTCAGCCTGGTGAATGATCTGGTTCGCCGCGTCATCAAGAAGCTTCGGGTTCCCGGTGTATTTCGACCAGCGGACGATAAATGGGCACGCCATGTAGAGATCATCCGGCCACACCGAGATTCCACTCAAATCTGTTCGAACGGGCCGCGCCAGCGTTCCGTCCGGCAGGCGCAACTGTTTTTCAAGGATCCAATTGGCAATTCGCGCAACAACGTCTTTATCAGCCTGCGTCACCTCTCCCGAATTTCGCGCCATCATTTCCAGAAACTGGTTTCCCATTGCGCCGCAACTGTCGAGATTGCCCAGGCTGACCAGCCCTTTGATCTTCGTCGTGCGCGCGAAATCCTTGCCTTCCGTGCCGAACTGCTTTTCCAGACCTGCCAGCCATTGATAATACCTGGCACAGATTTGATCGTGCTCCTGCACAAACTTCGCGGCCTCCTTGTCACCGGTCACCTCGGTCGAACGAGTCATGCCGTACAACGCCACGCCCCACGGATAAGCCCACGCGATTCCTTCAGGCTGTTTGGCGGCTCTGGCCTCGTCGATATTCGCGACTGTTTTATAATCTCCGTCAGCCAATGGATGGATTTGATGCTTCGCCACCCTTGCGACCACATCGCGGATTTCTGCGTTCTTAATGTAGCTCTCCGTGGGCGGATTCGAGTGCGTCGCGCATCCGGTCGCAAGCAATACAGCAGTGCTGATCGCCGTGACTGTCTTGAGTAGTGGAGTAGGGGTCGGATTCATGACTGAATTGAGCTAAGGTTACTCGGCTGAAACACTGACCTCGATCGGCGAGGCCAATCCTTTCGCAAAGTCGCCCACATATTTCTTCCACGCATCCTGGTCAGTGATCTTGCCCACGCGATCCCAGGCGAAACCTGCCCAATACGAAATCGTTCCGTTCGCATCCGTTTTAACCAGCAACAGATTGTTATCCTTGTCCTCAGCCTGCTTCTGAAGCGTTTTCGTGTCCACGATCGCTGCCACGCCCTGCATTCCCATCTTCTTTTCCATTGGCTCCCAGGACGTCAGCGTCCCTTGCTCTGCAATGAAATCTTTCTGTTCGCCGCGGACTTTTTTCAGACCCACCGCTGCGGTCATCGGGCCGCTGCCTCCTTTGAACATTGCTACGTAATGGTCCAATTGGCTGCCCGCATCGAGCGACACACGCAGAGTCTCATTGATCTTTGTCTCACCCGCGTCGAATGCTGGAAAATCCAATTCGAACAACACGCGAATTGGTCCCGCCGCCAGCACGCGCGAATTCATGAAATTAATCGGCACCACCAACTGGTCATTCACCCAAAGCCCGCTCCCGCCGTCCCCGCGCGTCGCGCCGGATGTGTAATCATCGCAACCCTCGCCTGTATCCACGTGATAATTGTCCACCATATACCACTTATCAATCACCATTCCCGAAACACGCTTGGACCAGATGTCGATCGAACTGCTCGTCAGCGGCTCGCCCTTCCACGTGATCAGACCGGTGCCGAACGTGCGGTGCGCAATCAAATCGTTCTCCCACGCAAAATCATCGAAACGCTCGCGCACGAATCGCCCATAGGCCTTGAAATCCTCAAGCTTGTAAGTCCGCTTTTTGCCCGCCGTCAAAGTAAACGACTTCGTCTCGCCCGGCGCAAAATCCGTTTGGAAAATCACAACGCTCGGTGTGTGCAACTCGTTGAAATCCGTGTCCACCGCCTGGCAAAGCACTTCCTTGCCATTGCTGTCCTTCACGTGAATCAGATTCAGGTTGGTGCTCAGCGGCTCCAGGTCTTTGCCGGAAATCTCAATCGTCTGGCTGGCGCGCGGCACTTGCAGCTTATTGGTCGCTTTGACGGACACGTGGTCAGCCGCCGAAGCGAGTGTGGGTAGTGAAACAATCAACAGAGCAGGGACAATTTTTATGTTCATGAACAGGTCAATTCAGTTCAACTACGGACGGCGCCGTGTTCCGCATGGTTACGGAAGCAACAATCATTAACCGTTCAAGGGTGCCATTTCAAGGCCGTCAACTGAGCCGGGGGAATGCTGGAGAGGTCGTCCTGGTAAAAATACCAGAGGCGTGTGGACGTGCTGTAGGTCGTTATCTCGAACATCTGTTCTACTTTCACCCACGAAACCGAGGCATCCGCCATCAATTGATTGCCGCCGGCCGGATAATTAGCGTGCGGGCGGCGATGGTTCGCTGACCAGGTCGTCCCATCTTCAAATACCACGTCTTCCGCCGCAAGATCCCATCGCGGGTTGGACAAACTCAATTTCTTTGGACTCAACGAAGCGAAAGTTCCTTGCAGATTCACCCAGTTGCTCACACTGCCCAAATATTGATATCCAATTTGCCACTGCGGCGGGGTGGTTCCTGTGTTCAGGGTGGCCAGCCCGCTGTTCAGTTCCGGGCACACCCAGGTCGATGGAGTATTCGTTTGCGTGGGATCCAGGCCAACCGATTTCGATTCCGTTGCCGAGTCATCGTTCAACGCGTGGAGATTGTAATTGTTCCCGGCCGGCCGCGGTGAAAACAGGCGATCATTGTTGTCTCCGGCATACATGGTCATGCCAATACCGACCTGCTTGAGATTGTTCAGGCATTGCGTGCGTTTTGCTTTTTCCTTGGCACTTGCCAATGCGGGTAGCAGCATCGCGGCCAATATCGCGATGATTGCGATGACGACCAATAGTTCTACTAAGGTAAACGCCGACGGCGTCCGGCGCTCCGGTGTGCGGGAACTCATATTGATTTCTTATTGCTCGAATGTCATTCGCGGGATTTCGGTTGCCGATAAGGGTCGGCAATGACATTCAAGGACACTAAACTACAAATGGATCTCTGCGGCATCCCCCTTTTGAGGGGGACCTGCGAGACCGGCGGAACTATGGTTGCTTCCGTTCATTTGGTAAAGCTGCGAATTTTGTCGCTCGTAAGACAAGGTGATTCGAAAATATCGACGAAGCAGCGCTCGCGCTTGCTATTTGCGCATGAAACCGCTACTAACGAAACTCAATGCAACCGCGTCTGTTGGTGGTGGACGATGATGAGACGATTGGCCAGGTCCTTTCCCTCTTCTTCCAGGATAAAGGATTCGAGGTTGTCGTAGTGAGGACATCCGCGGATGCCATGGCGGCTGTGGACCACGAGCAATTTGACCTGGCAACCTTCGACGTGAATCTCGCGGGTGAAAACGGGCTCGAGTTGCTGCGATTCTTCAAGACGAATTTCCCGGACCTGCCGGTGATCATGTTGACGGGAATGCCCGGCTCGGAGGACTTGGTTGAGCAAGCGCTGTTTCGGGGAGCCAACGGGTTTATGCGGAAAACTGACCCGCTGGAAAATCTGTTCGAAATGGTGCGGTCCTACGTCCGTAAGCCCTGAGCCTATTCGGGCGCGGGATTTTCAATCTCAAGGAAGCCGTGCAACTGTCGGATGCGCGTGGGATGCCGCATCTTGCGCAGAGCCTTGGCCTCAATCTGCCGGATGCGCTCGCGAGTGACTTTGAATTGCTTTCCAACCTCTTCCAGTGTGCGCGCATAGCCATCCACCAGCCCGAACCGCTGCTCGAGGACTTTCCGCTCGCGCTCATTGAGACTGCTCAACACGTCACTCAACTTGTCTTTCAGCAGGCTGAAGCTCGTCATCTCGGACGGGTTCTCAGTGGACTTGTCCTCGATGAAATCGCCGAAATTCGTATCCTCGCTGTCGCCCACCGGCGATTGCAGGGAGATCGGCTGTTGCGCCATCTTCACGACCGCACGGACGCGTTCCACCGGCAACTGCATTTCGTCAGCGATTTCTTCCGGCGTTGGCTCACGGCCAAAGTCCTGGAGCAACCGTTTCTGCGTGCGCATGAGTTTATTGATCGTTTCAATCATGTGCACCGGAATCCGAATCGTCCGCGCCTGGTCTGCAATGGACCGCGTGATTGCCTGCCGGATCCACCATGTGGCGTAGGTCGAAAATTTGTAGCCGCGCCGATACTCGAATTTTTCCACGGCCTTCATCAGGCCCATGTTTCCCTCCTGAATCAAATCGAGGAAGGACAGCCCGCGGTTGGTGTACTTTTTGGCAATCGAGATCACCAGGCGCAGGTTCGCCTCGACCATCTCGGTCTTCGCCTGAAGCGCTTTAATGGCGTAAATCTTCAGCTGCTCGTATGTCTTGAGGTAATCGTCGTAAGGCATGCGCACGAATTCCTCCAGCGCCCGGATTTTGCGCTGCTCGGATTCGATAATCGCGATGGCCTGCGAAGATTTGCCCGGTGTATCCAGCTCCTGGATGGCTCGCAGGCTTAAATTGATTTTGTCGTGGATGTTTTCCGCGACCAGCGCCATTTCTTCGATGACCTTTTGTTTATAAGAGAACTTCTCGTAGGTCTTCTGCAGCTTGCGATCAACCTTTTGAAATGCGCTGTGTGCGGGGCCGGTCCTCGTTTTGGTTTCGTTGCTTTGCCATTCGGTGTATTTTTCGTCCACCAGTTGGTCAATGTGACGAACCTGAGTGATCAGCCGGCGCAACTCCTTCAAATGCGCGTCCCGGCTGTCGATCTTCTTGTCCAGGATGACGCGATCGAAGCGCTCCTTCGGCGGCTCAGAAACGAGTTTTTCCGCCAGCGCAATGTGTTCCTTGCCCGAAAAGCCAAAACTGTAAATGATCTGCTTTACTTCCTCTTCGGCGTCTTCGATGCGCTTCGAAATCTCGACTTCCTGCTCACGGGTCAGCAGCGGCACCTGGCCCATCTGCTTGAGATACATCCGCACCGGGTCATCAAGGATATCCAGCCGCTGTTTGTCCTCTTCCTCTTCCGGTTCAGGTTGTTTGATGCGATCCACTTCGGCCTGGTCAACGATTTCGACCTCCAGGTTCCGGAGTTTCACATAGACTTCGTCCAGTTCTTCACCACTGATCAGTGAATCGGGAAGCGCGTCGTTGATGTCGTTGTAGGTGAGATAACCCTGTTCCTGCGCGAGCCGGACCAATTCCTTGACCTTCTCCGCAATTTCGGCGCTCCGGTCGGTTGACTGAGCCGCTCCGGTCAATGACGCTCCGGGAACATGGCCGTTGGTCGGCGCTGTGGCGGCCTCGGAGTGGTTCGCAGATGTGCCTTGTGAAATTCTAGAGCTCTCGTGGTGTCTTGGCGTGCTTGCCTTTGTCGCGGACGTTCGGGCCTTCTGCTTCGGCATACAAATCTAAAATGATTTCTGGAATGGCAATATGGAAAGCAGTGTGCGCACAGTCAAGCGGGGAAAAGAAAATTTTCAGTGTCGAATTTTCTGCCGCGACAGCGCCGAAAAATTTTCCGGGCTCTGCCCAACGCGGGAATAGACCGATAATGTGTCGATGGCAGTCCGATTCCAGTCAAATCGTCTCGCCCGCTTGAGTCCGGCAGCTCGTAATTGTTCGCGCACGTCTGCATTATTGGCTAACAATAGCAATTGGTCTGCCATGGAATCGACGTTCTCAGGATTCAGGATGACTGCCGCATCATCAACGACTTCACCGAGCGAACCGCGATTGGAACAAATCACCGGACACCCGCATGCCATCGCTTCCACCGGCGGCATGCCAAACCCTTCATAGAGCGAGGGATAAACAAAAACCTCCGCCGCGCGATACAAATTCGGCAGGTCCGCGTCAGCCACGAATCCCAACAACCGCACGTCTCGTTCAAAGGGTGACTGCCGCACCGCAGCTCGAATGACGTCGGCCCCGTGCCAGTCGCTCCCGCCCAGAACAAGCATCCAATCCGACTGTGTTTTGGATTTAAAGTGATTAAAGGCGGAAATCAACCGGATGTGGTTCTTGGCCGGATGTTCCAATCGCGAGACATATAGGAAGAACGGCGCCTGCAGCTTATAACGCTGCGCTATTTCTGCCTGAGCCTGCTCGCGTGAGCCGGGAAAGAAACGATTATGCTCAAGACCGTTGTAAATGACGCTGATGCGCGCCCGGTCGACGCCAAAAAAGCGCGCGATGTCTCGCGCAGTGTTATGGCTGATGGCAATAATTTCATCCTGCCGCTGCGCCAGACGGCGGGCGATCACGCGACCGTAGAACATCCGTGCCCAATCATATTTATTTCCAAGATGGAATGGAGCAAGGTCATGAATCGTGCCAACAAGAGGGCAGGGGCCCGACCAGAGCAGACGGCGATAGCTCGGGACATGCAGCACTTCAATTTGTTGTTCGCGAAGCAGTCGCGGCAATACTGTCTGATGCCAGAAAATATTCCTGATCGGCGGACGAAATCGCTCCGACACGGCGACGATCCGCATCTTTCCCTTGGCGAAATCAAACAACTCCAAATCGTCTTTCAGCGTGAACAGAACGAATTCGTGTTCCCCGCTGTGCGTCAAAAATGCGCGCACTAACGCAAATATGTATTGAGCAATGCCAGTCTGGCCGCGCTGAATTACAGAAGTGGAAATCCCAATTCGCATCGTTTCCAGTGTCGGTATTTACTTCCTGGTCGGAAGTGGGTCTGCAACCCACCGCTCATCGCCTGCGGCCGCCGGGCCGATCGAAATATCCTGAGTCCTGGTTGCACCGCTCATCGTGCCTGCATCTTCGGCCGGAAGCAGAAGCTCGACCAGGCGTGCGAGTTCAATGACGTTTTTGACTGCGGGTTGAGGATTAACGAAGGCTAATTTGACACCCTCGCGATGAGCCAATTTTTTCGCGCGCACCATCAGGCCAAGTCCTGTGCTGTCCATGAAACGCACGGCCGACAAATCGATTACGACCTCCCGCCGCTGTGCGGAGGTAAGAAAACTTTGAGTCGTGCTCCAGACTTCCTTCGCGTTTGCGGCGGTGATTTCGCCCTCCCACAGCAAAGTATTCGATGCTTCCGGTTCGTGGAGTCGCACAGCTTGAAATCGTTCCCGTGCGCGCGCTTGAAGCAGTCGTTCGGCCGATTCCGGGTCCGGTGCGGAAGCAAAGAAATCGTCTAGCTTCATCAGGCCAAGTGCCTGTCGCAGCGGTGGGCTCGGTGCCAGCAGAATGAGGTCCTGTCCCATGGACCGGATTTCTTTTTGCAGACGCACCAGCCAACCCACACCCGTGCTGTCGATAAACTTCACTTTATCCGTGTCCAGCAGGCACGGACGACCGTCGGCAACAATTTGTTTCAAAAGCGGCGAACTCTTGCTCACGGCTTCAGTGTCGAACCACTGTGGAAGCTCCATGCGCTGCCATTTCTGCTCGGGACAACGAGATTCGCCCGGTTGTGCGCGCTCAACCTGGCGGGCCCGGAGCCGCAAGTGCCACAACTGCACAAAAATCTTCCAGCCGAATACCCACAAACCCCTGGCGTAGCGTTTGAAAAGGCGCCTGGGTTCCTGGAGCAGGCGATAAATCCATTCCACACCAACGCGGTGCATCCAAACGGGAGCGCGTTTGACTGTGCCTGCAAGAAAGTCAATTGTTGCCCCGACGCCGGCGCAGACCGGTACACCGAGCGAACGATAGTGCATGGCAATCCATTTCTCCTGCTTCGGACAGCCGAGCGAAACGAAGAGCAAATCCGGCTTGGCCTCCAGCACACGGCGCTGAATCTCCTCGTGGTCCATTTCCAGCAATTTGTTGAAAGGTGGTGAGTAGAAGCCTGCGATGATCAGTTGCGGATGAATTTTCTTAAGATTTTCAACCGCGTTCGTAACCGAGTCCGGTGTGGCTCCAAGAAAGAAAACACGATAGCCTTTTTCCGCCGCCACTCCGAGAAGCCGCGGCACAAGGTCCGCCCCCGCCACGCGTTCAAGCAAAGGGTTGCCCAATAATTTCGAAGCCCAGACCAACGGTGTGCCGTCACACAATACGAGGTGCGCATCAAACAGGATCCGGCGCAGTTCCACGTCCTCCTGCGCCTGCACCACAAAATCCACATTGGCGGTTACCACATAGTGCGGCTGTCCGGAAGCCACCATTCGCTCGATCGCCCCGATGGCGTCCGCCATGGTTACGTTGTCGAACAAAATACCGAGGATCGCGATCGGTGGCTTGGCGTCCGGCCGGTTCAGCATGCGATCGTTCTGCATTCACCCTAGCGGTACACAATCCGGCCGGCGCTAAAAGTAGGGTTCTCCCGCAAAAAGTCGCCGTAAAGACATACTCGCGGGCAGTGTCCTCGGGGTGAATCGTCGAGAGGCAAGACCGCCACGCATTGAAAGAGCGATTGGCTCGGGCGGCCTTGCCATCCCATAAATTGCACACTCACGGACCGGAGCGCTCCAGGCGCTGCAGTTGCGCGAGGAGCCGTCGGGATTTACGACTGCTGAATTGCGGACGGCGTGGTCGCAGACCAGCAATCACAACCGCAATGCATACAGTCGCAAATCCGAACGGCTCCCCGCGTGAGGCTCCCCACTTCAAGTTGCGCGGGTTGCTTCATACGAGCACCAGCTCCGGGCTGCGCTCGCGCACACTCTCTTGACGCTTTGCATAGAGGAGCGCGGCTTCGGTTTTCTCTTCGAACAATGCCGGGAACGTGAGCAGGGGATAAGGCGTCACCCACGCGAGGGCGGCAGCCTCATTGGCCGCGCGCCGCACGAACGGATTATATCCCGGTGCTTCCAGTCCATTGAGTGCCCGCAACAAAAGGCGGTTCTTGAGCCGTTCCAACTCGGTTTCTTCGATTGCCCGGAATGGCGCCGGTGCTCCCGGCTTCACTTCGAAGCGTGTTTCGGGCCCAAACCTGGTCGGGACCCTTCTATATCTCTCATTTGTATTCATGTTTTTCTTTCGTTTTGGTCCGGCGCGAGGCCGGGGGTCATTTTTCCAACAAAAAACCCGCGATTGACTGGCAATCGCGGGTTTGTCGGAAATTTATGTTATGGTTTAGAAAATTCCACCCACGATGCCAGCGGCACTGCAGCGATGCCAAATGGACATCTGTCCATCGACCTGCTGCTTACTCTGCTGCGTTGAATACGTGTTTGTCATTTCCTAACGCCGTCATTAGACACTATCTAAACTCCCTTGTCAAAGTAATTTAAGCACTTCATTTGTAACCTTCTGGAGACGGCCCGCATCTGACGGCGCTAATCAGAACCCGGCTCCGGCCGGCAAAACAACCCAATGAATGAGGCGGATCCAGGGCCCATGGCGGCTGTTGCGGTTAATGCCGCTACAGGCTTGTCGTCGAATACGCACTTGTGTTACACTGCCCCTGAGATGAGCGAGAAAGCTTCACTTAAGATGGTTACCTGCAGTGTCTGCGACACAAAGGTGTTCATCCCCGGTGACCTGCCACCACTTGCCACTGTTCCCTGCACCAAATGCGGCAATCCAATCATGATGCCGCTCATGCTGCGGCAATTCGAATTGCGCAGCGCCATCGCTTCCGGCGGTATGGGAACCGTTTATCGCGCTTTCGACACTGTCCTGGAACGACTGGTCGCAGTGAAGCTGATGAAGAAGGAGTTGCTCGAGGACCCCGCGGCGCTCGACAATTTCTATCGCGAAGCCCGCGCTTGCGCCTCGCTCAATCATACCAACATCATCCACATTTACACGTTCGATGAATGGGAAGGGCAGCGTTACCTCGTCATGGAACTCGCTGACCGCGGCAGCCTGGATACGCGCATTGAAAAGCAGGGACGCGTTGCCGAACTCGATGTTTTGGACATCGGTTACAAAATGTGTTCCGCGCTCGACGTGGCCTTGAAGCACAATTTCCTCCATCGCGATATCAAGCCCGGCAATATTCTTTTCGATGCGGACCACGAGCCAAAGCTGATCGATTTCGGCCTGGCGCGCGGAGTTGATTTTGAACCGGAATCCATGACCGAGACGCACGGCACTCCTTATTACGTGGCGCCCGAGAAAATTCAGCGCGAGAAGGAAACTTTTCTGTCGGACATGTATAGCCTGGGTTGCACGTTATATCACGCGATTACCGGTCACGTTCCCTTCGACGCGCCGACTGTCGAAGCTGTGGTCGCCGCGCATGTGCACAGCGCTCTGACTCCGCCAAACGAGGTCATTCCTGAAATCACGCAAGCGACCAGCGATGCCTTGGCCAAGGTGCTCGCCAAGAAACCGCAGGATCGCTTTCTCAGTTACGACGAATTTTCAATGGCACTGTG
>Ga0209579_10004019_pt1 | contig 10407 bp, 9 predicted proteins | sample Coa_R1_2_FD_187152 | JGI IMG/M metagenome (GOLD analysis project Ga0209579, IMG submission 187152) | Surface soil microbial communities from Centralia Pennsylvania, which are recovering from an underground coalmine fire - Coalmine... | ecosystem: Environmental > Terrestrial > Soil > Unclassified... | reverse complement strand
GGCGGACAAGAGTGCCCGGCCCACACGGACAAGCTATAGACCCGGGCGTTTCTCCACAATCAGCTTTCTGATCTTCTCCACGAACTCCGCCGCTGCCATGTCTTCCGTCTTCTCTTTGCCGCGAGTCCGCACATTTACTTTCCCGGATTCGGCTTCTTTATCTCCGACTACCAGCAGGAACGGGACTTTCTGCAACGCGTGCTCGCGAATCTTGGCGTTCATCTTCTCGTTTCGCGCATCCACATCGACGCGCACTCCTGCCGCTTTAAGCTGATCCGCAACCTTGTTGGCATATTCAACATGCCGCTCTGCGATGGGGATGACGACCGTCTGCACCGGCGATAGCCATACCGGAAATGCTCCGGCATAGTGCTCGATCAAAACCCCAAAGAATCTCTCGATAGACCCGTATAGGGCGCGATGCACCATGACTGGCTGCTTGCGGGTACCATCTTCCGCCACATATTCCAGGTTAAAGCGCTGCGGAAGATTGAAGTCGACCTGAATGGTCGAAAGCTGCCATAGCCGCCCGATCGCGTCCACCAGCTTGATGTCGATTTTCGGCCCATAAAAAGCCGCTTCGCCGGGAATGGTTTTGTAATCAATCTCCCGGCGCTTCAGGACGTTTTCCAGCGAGCGGATCGCCGAATTCCATTGATCCGCGCTGCCGACGAAATTCTTCTGATCATCCGGGTTCCAGGTCGAGAGCTCGGTCTGGAATTCATCAAAGCCGAAATCTTTCAGAACATCGAGCGCGAACCCGAGGCACCCGTCGACTTCATCTTCAATCTGCTCGGGCGTGCAGAAAATGTGCGAGTCATCCTGCGTGAATCCACGCACGCGCAACAATCCATGCATCACGCCAGAACGCTCGTAGCGATACACGGTCCCAAGCTCTCCTAGCCGCACCGGCAGGTCACGATAGGACTTCAACGAATCCTGGTAGATCAGGATGTGCCCCGGGCAATTCATCGGCTTCAAACGATATTCGGCATCATCCAGTTCCATGACGTCGAACATGTTCTGCGAGTAATAACCTTCGTGGCCGGAGGTCGACCACAATTGACGGCGCATCACATGCGGTGTGTACACCAGCGAATAGCCGCGCTTGATGTACTGCTCGCGCATCCAGTCTTCCATTTGCTTGCGAATGATGCCGCCCTTGGGATGCCAGAAAATCAGCCCCGGCCCCGCCAACTCCTGAATCGAAAACAGATCAAGCTGCTTCCCGAGCACCCGATGATCGCGCTTCTTAGCTTCCTCCTGTTTGTGCAGGAAATCGTCCAGATCTTTCTTCGAGAAGAACGACGTGCCATAGATGCGCTGCAACTGCGGATTTTTTTCATCCCCCAGCCAATATGCGCCGGCGATATTGATCAGCTTGAATGCCTTGATTTTCCCGGTTGATGGAATGTGCGGGCCACGGCAGAAATCCGTAAACCTGCCGGTGCGGTAAATCGAGATTTTTTCATCGGGCTTGGTGAACTGCTCGATGAAATGGCACTTCATGAAGTCGCCTTCCTTTTTGAACTCCTGAAGCCCTTCCTGGCGCGGCAAGAACTCGCGGGCGTAGGGAATGTTCTGCTGTACCAGTTCCTGCATCTTTTTTTCTATCTTTTCCAGGTCTTCGGGAGTGAAGGGAGTAGGCCGATAAAAATCGTAGAAGAATCCGCTCTCGGTCGCCGGGCCATGGCCCAGCTTGGTTTCGGGAAATAGTTCGAGCACAGCCGCAGCCAGCAAGTGCGCCGACGAATGCCGGTACACCTGCAGCGCCTCGGGATCCTTGTCGGTCAGAATGCGAAGATCGGTATCTTTTTCGAGTGGGCGCGCGAGGTCGATCAGGTCGCCGTTGGTCTTTGCCGCCAGCGCCGCGTCGGCCAGCCGCGGGCTGATGCTCTTTGCGACCTCAAGCGCAGTCGTGCCCTTGGGGACATCTTTCGTGCTCCCGTCGGGAAGCTTGACGTGAATGTTCTCAGGCATCGGAGAACTTCAGTATAAAGCAGTGAAAGTTTGTAGGCCCAGGATTACCACGCGGGGCGCTGACTTAATTTGGCGACCTAACCTGTCGGAACATCTTGAATCCCTCCCATGCGCCGAAGACTCCGAGGCCAACAGCTACAAGCGCCCTGCGTGGAAACTTGTGCGTGTAGATCATCGCAAATGCCCAAAATAGCGTCCATAATACTGCGCCGATTGAACCAATGGCCCAAGCGATCGTCTCGATGGCTCTTTTCATTGTGCCGCCAGTAAACCGGCCTCCGCGCATCGTGCCAGGCGCTGAATGTCCTACCATCCCGCCTTCATTCCTTTGTTCTGCTCATCCAGCCAGGTTTTCAGCGGAGCGAAGTATTCCAGCATCGCTCCCGCATCCATTTGCCGCTGCCCGGTAAGAACCTCGAGTGCATCCGGCCAAGGCTTGCTCGCTCCCATTTCCAGCATCTTGTCCAACTTTGCCCCGGCAGCCTTCGACTGATAAAACGTGCAGCGATTCAGCGGTCCGGTGTAGCCCGATTCTTTACACATCGCACGATAAAACTGGAATTGCAGAATGCGCGCCAGGAAGTACCGCATGTATGGCACATTGGCAGCGACGTGGTACTTAGCTCCTGGATCAAAGTCGGCCTCACTGCGATCGACCGGCGGCACGACTCCCTGATATTTCAACCTCAAATCCCACCAGGTCTTGTTGTAATCGGCGGGTGTGATCTGCCCGGAAAAAACCTTCCAGCGCCATTGATCAATCAGCAACCCAAATGGCAGAAATGCAACCTTATCGAGCGCCTGCTTCAGCAGCAGCGGAATGTCGGAGTCAGGCGGAGGTACTTTATCCAATAAACCGATTTGCTTCAGGTATTCAGGCGTCACCGCCAAGGCAATCGTGTCGCCGATCGCCTCATGGAAACCGTCATTTGCGCCGTTCAGGAAAAGGTACGGCTGATCTTTGTACGCGCGTTGATAAAAGTTGTGTCCCAGTTCGTGATGAATGGTGACAAAATCCACGTCGCGAACCTGAATGCACATTTTGATCCGCAGGTCATCTTTGTTATCCACATCCCATGCGCTGGCGTGGCAAACAACATCACGATCGCGAGGCTTGGTAAATAGAGATCGCTGCCAGAAAGTGTCCGGCAAGGGCGCAAAGCCTAGCGATTTATAGAAATTTTCGCCGTAATGCACCATGCCCTTCGGGGCGGTGTCCTTGGCCTTCAGCAACTCGGTCAAGTCGTACCCGGCGCTGTTTGGGGGCATCCCAAGCAAAGGAAAAATATTGCCCCACTCCTGCGCCCAGGGATTGCCCAAGAGATCAGCCCGCAGCGGAGCATCCGGGGGCACGACGTTTGCACCGTAGTGTTGTGACAGCCGCGCGCGCACGAATGTATAGAGCGAGACATACAACGGCCGAACCTGACCCCACAGTCGATCCAGTTCAGCGCTGAACTGCTCCGGAGGCATGTCGTAATTCGCGCGCCACATCGCGCCGACATCCTTGAATCCCATCTCCCGCGCGCCTTGGTTCGACAGCTGTACAAATCTCGCATAGCGATCGCGCATCGGCACGCCGACTTTGTGCCAGCCAAGCCACAGATCCTTCAACTCGTTGGGGTCATCACTCTTCCCCATGATTTTCTCGATCGCCGTGATGTCGAGGCACTCATCCGGTTTGCGGCAATACTTGCCCTTGCCATACTCGCCATTCAGCGACGTGGCGATCGCGGTCATTTCTTTCCGCAAGGCTGGATCGTGAGGAGCGGGGGCGGTCAGGCCCAGCTTCAGCAACATGAATTTGCGCGCCAGCGGCGCCGGCATTTGCAAGTTTTCGAAACGCTTGGCCTGATCCACTAGTTCCGTGGTTGCCGCCGTCAGTTGGTCCTGCGCGTCCGCGGATAACGCTTGCGTGTCTTCGGTGATGAAATTCTGGTACACCCAGTCCGCATGCGCTTGCTTAACTGTGAGCTCATCAAGCCGCGCTTCCGCCCGGTTCATGAATTCTTCTGCTTCGGATAGGGTTGGCTTTGAAAAGGTTTGCGCTTGCATAAGAATGGATATCAATAATAACGATACAAGAAGACAGAACTTCATGATTGCCTCCGGTTGAAAATTATGAACGAGACCGAAGAAATTGTCAGTGGCAGTGACACACACGCGTGTGACTACATCTGCCGAGCAGGCTCGTAGTACAGATCTTCCAGCGCCTTCTGCACCTTTCCGGATAACCCTTCCATGTGGCGAAGATCGGTACCCACCGTCGAGATCGGCTCTCCTACGCGCATTTCCAGCGGGCGGCTCTTGATGTGGTAAGTATTCATCGGCAGCAACTCATAAGTGCCAACCAATGCGACCGGAACAATGTCGACTTGGGCTTTGATGGCGAGAAAGAACGCTCCCGGCAGAAAAGGCTTGATTTGGCCGTCGGGGGTTCGTCCGCCCTCGGGAAAAATTACCAGCGGCATCCCCGCGATGAGGCTTTTCAGCGCAGAACGAATGCTCGCAATCGAACGCGAAGGCGCCTGCTGATCAATGCACACCTGTCCCGAGCGTTTCAGATGCCATCCGATGATCGGATACGAGAGCAGTTCCTTCTTGAATAGGATTCTGAACTGAAACGGAAGGTACACGTAAAGGACGGGAATGTCCAGGGCTGAACCGTGAGTCACGGCATAGACGTGCGGTTTCGAAGTGTCGATTTTCTCCAGCCCGCTGACCTTCACCGGCGAACAAATTGTTTTCATGATCAACTGCGACCAAAACCGCGCAAACTGATGCAGAATTCGTTCTTTGTCTCCAAACAGAGAAACGGGAATCGCCACAATTCCGAGAACCACGGTGTACAGCCAGATCAGCGGGTCGAAGACGAAATATGAACGCAGTCGGCTCAGCCAGCCGTAGTCCTTGGCCGGTGGAGGAATTACAGGCGGGGTAGCAATATCGCCAGATCTGATGTCGGAGGTTATCCCCTGCGATTTGGTGGAGGACTTTTCTTCAACCGATGAGTTCACTTCAGGCAATTTTAAACCTTCACCCCCAACCGGCTCATGGCCTCGCCAACCACGTAGATCGAGCCAGTGATCACTACAACCGAATTGCGGTCCAATTGTCCCGCTTGGGCGAGCGCCTCACGAACGCTTTCAGTGGATTGGATGTCGACCGCAACGCGGGATGCTGCCTCCCGAATCTCCTCTGCCGTGGCGGATCGCGGGTTATCGGCCTGCGTCGCGATGACTCGTTCTGCTAACGGGAACAGAATCTCTGCCATTTCACCAATCGCTTTGTCGCGCAGGGCGCCGAAAATCAAAATAAGACGCCGATCTCCATACAATGCCGACAAGGTCGACCGCAATGCCCAAGCTCCCGCCGGATTATGGGCCACATCAAAAATGTATTCCGGACCCTTTGCCTGCGCCGGTACGACCTGAAAGCGCCCCGGCCAGTGCGTCTCGCGAATACCGGATTCGATGGCCTCCGGCGTGATAGGAAAACCCTGCTTCGCCAACTCCTCAGCCGCCGCAATTGCAAGAGCCACGTTGCGTAGCTGATATCTTCCCAGAAGTGGCGTTTCAACTGATATTTGCTTGCCCATCACCTCTAGCGGATAGCAGGAACGCGCGGCGGCCACTTTCGAGTCAAAATGATCTGGGCTGGCCGGCGAAACCGGAGGCACATATGGCACGGCACTCACACCATTCGCATCCAGTTCGAGAATAGTCTTTCCAATTACGTCGTTGGCCTCCGGCAGCTGAGGCAGAGTAACTACCGCTCCGCCCTGTCGGATGATACCGGCCTTTTCGCTGGCAATCTCAGCGATGGTATTTCCCAAAAATTTTTGATGGTCGAGCGAGATATCGGTGATTACGCTGACTTTCGGTTCGACTACATTCGTCGCGTCCAATCGTCCACCCATGCCTACTTCCAGTACCGCGATTTCCACCTTGTTCTGCGCGAAATATTCGAATGCGATCGCGGTCAGCATCTCAAAGAAGCTGGGATGCCATGGCAGTTCAACTTCTTCCACGAGGCGCTCCGCGGTTCGATCTACCAGATCGTGCAGCAAGGCAAAATTGTCGTCGCTGATGGTAGAGCCATCTATCCGAATACGCTCGTTAATCCGCACCAGGTGGGGGGATGTGTAAAGTCCGGTGCGGATTCCTGCGCCCGCCAGAATCGACGCAAGCGTCGCCGCCGTTGATCCTTTCCCGTTGGTTCCTGCGATCAGCACACTTGGGAAACGCTTTTCCGGATGGTTCAGCGCGGAGAGCAACACCCGCATGTGGGCTAAATCAAATTTATGTGCTGGCGTGTGAGCTAATTCGTGACCCAGTGCATACATGCGTGCCACTGCTGTTTCGTAGGCGGTTTCGGCCATTGGTTCCAGCCTGTAGCTTACCAGTTTCCCGTTGTTTGCCTACATTTGGCAGGTGGTCGGTAGAACGCGGGCGTCTAAACATGAAAACCGCAGCTTGAGTTGAGGACAAGTTTCCGCTGCGGAGAGAGCGTCGACGTTCTTCAAGCTGCTGCGGGAGTCATGAAATCCAGGGCGCGGGCGATGTAAGGTTTGAGATCTTTCCGCGGAACTACGGCATCGAGCATGCCGTGCTGCAACAGAAATTCACTTCGCTGAAAACCATGCGGAAGCTTTTGCCGGATGGTCTGTTCGATTACCCGGGGCCCGGCGAATCCGATCAAAGCACCCGGTTCGGCAATATTCAGATCTCCGAGCATGGCAAATGATGCGGTAACACCTCCCGTGGTCGGGTCAGTTAGCACCGATATATACGGCACTCGCGATTCATCCAATCGGGCCAACGCGGCAGAAATTTTGGCCAACTGCATGAGGCTGACCACGCCTTCCATCATCCGGGCGCCCCCGGAAGCAGACACAATAATGAGGGGAGATTTCGATTGCATCGCCTGTTCAATGGCTCGAGTGATCGCTTCCCCGACCACTGCACCCATGCTGCCGCCGATAAACGCATATTCCATCGCGCTCACGATCACCGCCCGGCCATTCATCTTCCCGCGCGCATTGATGACCGCATCTTTCAGGCCGGTATCCGCTTTGGCTTGTTCAAGCCTCGACGCATAGGACTTCAGGTCGACAAATCCAAGCGGATCCGTGGAGGCGAGATCGCCATCAAAGGTCTCGTACTGCCCGTCATCCAGCAGCAAGCTGAGCCGCGTGCGAGCGTCGATGCGGAAGTGTCTGCCGCATTTCGGGCAAACATTCAGATTGTCTTCCAGATCTTTCTTCCAGATAATCTGCCGGCAATCGTCACACTTGACCCACAGACCTTCGGTACGGACTTTCTTCTCGCCCGAAGTCTCCAGTTCACCGGATTGCCGCTTGAACCAAGCCATAGAAACAGTAGCTAGTAGTTAGTAGCGAGTAGCTAGTGCGTTTGCCTAGCTACTCGCTCCTAGCTACTAATATTCAATTCCCCTCTGGGCCATCACGCCCTTTTCGTAGGCATGCTTCACCTGGCGCATCTCCGTGACGGTGTCGGCCAGTTCGACAATTGTCGGATGCGCATTCCGTCCCGTCAAGATCACGTGGACCATATCCGGCTTTTTCTGCAATGCACTAACAACCTTAGCGGGATCCAGCATGCCGTAGCTGATCGCGTAATTAATCTCATCCAAGATTACTAAATCCCAGGTTCCGGAATGTATTGCCTGCTCAGCTTCGGTCCAGGCCTGCTCGACCATTCTTACATCTTCCGGATCAGGCTTTTCCGTTCCGACTTTTACGAACCCTCGGCCCATCTGCTTCATTACGAATTTGTCGCCAAACGCTTGGACCGCATCGAGTTCTCCGTAATGCCATGAGCCTTTGAGAAACTGCAGCATGAGCACGCGCATGCCTTGGCCAACAGCCCGGAAGGCAGTGCCCATCGCGGCCGTCGTTTTTCCTTTTCCCGGCCCGGTATTCACGATGATCAAACCGCGGCGAACGTCTGACATGAGCGCAGATTTTTATTCTACATTGCGGGCTAGTGACCGGAATGGTAGGGGTGTCCCTTCATGATCGTGAAGGCGCGATACAGTTGCTCAAGTAGGACGACTCGAGCCAGTTCGTGAGCAAGCGTCATCTTTCCCAGAGATAGAAGCAATGTTGCCGATTGTCTGGCTGAATCGCTGAATCCATCAGCCGGTCCCACTGCAAACAGTAATGGCGATGAAGAGCGGTCGATTTGCCCGCCCAGCCAACTCGCAAACTCCTCCGAAGAGAACTGCCTTCCGCGACTGTCCAGGAGCACGAGGGTATGCTTCGGCCGGGCATCGCGCGCGCAGAGTTTCAGCAAGGCAGCTTCATCTTTATAAGCATTCGTTTCCACTTCGGCGAACCGTCCGATCCGTTTAACGTATTCGTCCGTGAGCGATTGGGTCGCGGGCTCTTTGGTTTTGCCAATCCACGCGATTTTGAGCTTCATGGTTGAGCAACCACAAGGTACGCGAGCGATCACGAAGCCTAATCAACAGTCTTCCTTCGTGAACCTTCGTGTCCTCTGTGATTTATTGTTTCCTTCCCGATGCCAGCACCACAACTGCGCCGAAGTTAATGGCGTCCCCTTCGCGATATTGATTTATGGCGCGATAGACGCGTTGGTTTACTTCGCCCCATTGATCAGGCGGCACACGCTGCAAAAGTGGAAGGAACGGAGTGGAAACTGCCCGTGCCTGTTCCCATACTTCCTCGGCCGTACCGGGCCAAGTCCATCGAACCGTCCGCGTCTCCTCGTGGATGTCGCCGAAGCCCGCCTTCCGCAGCTCCGACGACAGGCTTCCCGGCTGCGAGAACTTGAAGGGATCCGGTCCTCCTGTTTTTAATGCCGGGCCGCCGACGTGCTCAGCGACAACGCCAAACGTAGTTTGCCAGTAAGGCTGTTCGAACGGTCCCCACACCAAAAAGCACGCGCGTCCCCCAGGTTTGAGCACTCGAAATGCCTCGCGAAGCGCGCCACCGGCATCGTCGAAGAACATCACTCCAAAGCGACTGGTGATCAGATCAAAACTCTGGTCGGGAAAAGGCAACTGATGAGCATCCGCTTCCTGAAAAGAAATGTTCGTGAGGTTGCGCTGATGGGCTCGGTCAGCAGCGATCTCCAACAGCTCCGAACTTAAGTCCAGCGCGGTCACGTGCCCCTCAGGCCCGACGCGCGATGCGAGAGTGATGGCCGGTTCTCCGGTGCCGCTGGCCAGATCCAGCACCAACAATCCCGGCTGCGGCTGGGCGTAATCCACCAAAGTGTTTGTGACGTCGCGGCCCATCGCCCCCGATTTTGCTCTCCACTTTTCGGAAGCCAACAGGCGGTAGGAGGATCCCCATTGCGCCGAATTCTGCGCTGTACTCATCTTTATTTAAGCTCGTTTGCGCGCGCTAGTCCGCGAGGCGGTTCGCCGCGATCTGGCACGCGCCAGATCGGAAACCTCGAGCCGCTTGGCAGATTTCCAGAGCCGCTCCAGATCGTAAAATCTCCGCGATTTCTCCGAGAAAACGTGAACCACGAAGTCCACGTAATCCAGCAGCACCCATTCCGCCTGCTTATACCCTTCGACATGAGTTGGGCGCATGCCTGCGTTCTTGAGTCGTTGTTCGACCTCGTCTGAGATGGCCTGAATTTGCCGGGGATTGCTTCCGCTGCACACCACGAAATAGTCGGTAAACGCTCCTGAACCTTTTTCCAGTTCAAGAATGGTTACGTCTTCCGCCTTCTTTTCCTGGCATGCGCTAATCGCTTCTGCTACTTGCCTTTTAACGTCGTTCTTCTTCATGCAGTCGTATGGGCCGTCCGCGTCCATTCTAACGGAGTTACGGCCAAGCGACGAGCAAGCGGCTATATCGAACGGCCTTTATATAGGTCCATCTTCTTGATGTACTCAGCCACGGCTGGATCCAGCAACTTGGTCAGCGATCGTTTAGCCGACACCGCATCGCGAATGGCAGTTGCCGAGATGTTTTGCTGAACGTTTTCCAGCAGATGGATGGCGACCCCCGGCAGCACCAGGTCTCCTCGGGCGGGCTGTTTCGAAAACGGTTTCGTGACTGCGGCTTTGGGTCGCAGAGTTTCCGGCAGCGCATTGGCGATATCGGCCAAAGAGTATCCAGGGCGGCTGGCAACGATGAATTCGCAGGAGCGAAGCAAGGCCTCGGCTTCATGCCATTTCGCAATGTCATTGAAGGCGTCGATTCCAATCAGAAGATAAAGCAGGTCCGCCTTTTTCAGGGATGATTGAAGCCGTCGCACCGTGTCGATGGTGTAATTTGCGGCTGGAACCTGACTGGACTGCCCCTTTTTGCCGCCGGCCGGGGGCAGCGCCGCTTCGGGCGCTTCCAGTAAAGAGGGTACGAAAGCCTTCTCGCCCATGGTTCCAAGCACTACCATAGAAAAGCGGTGTGCGTATTCCGTAGGT
>Ga0209579_10004018_pt1 | contig 10408 bp, 8 predicted proteins | sample Coa_R1_2_FD_187152 | JGI IMG/M metagenome (GOLD analysis project Ga0209579, IMG submission 187152) | Surface soil microbial communities from Centralia Pennsylvania, which are recovering from an underground coalmine fire - Coalmine... | ecosystem: Environmental > Terrestrial > Soil > Unclassified... | reverse complement strand
AAATTTTTGTATAAGCAACAAAAAATTTATAGATTCGAGATTCTTAGAGCAAGAAAATCCTTACCCGTAACTATTTACGCAACAAAGCCCAAAATAATCCCCAAAATCGACGAAACCTTTAATTGACGACACGCCCTAGTCACTGAACCCTTGTATATCCCTGGATAATTCCTTTTTTTGAAAGGACAACTTGCCACAGTTGAATATGCCGAGCCCTAAAAGAGCCTGCGCACGATAAAAGATAATATCTCCACATGCGGTAGAAAGATTCTGAATAATTATTCTTGATCTTAGACCAGTTATTGCTGAAATTATCATACCAGGCCATCAGGAGGGTCTTGTAGTCTGCGCCAAAATTATGCCAATCCTCCATGACAAATAATCCCTCAATAGCAGCACCGATCTGGGTAATGGAGGGAAGGTGCCCTCCTGTAAAAATATAGCGATCGATCCAAGCGTCTGTCGCTATTTGACTTTTGTTGCTGCCAATTGTGTGGAGCATGACGAGTCCATCATCCTGTAAACATTTATGTGCAATTTCCATAAAGGCGCGATAGTTTTTAACGCCTACATGTTCAAACATCCCAATTTCTACAATACGATCGAATTTCTCATCGATTTCTCTATAATCTTGAATGCGTATCTCTACGGGAAGGCCAGCGCACATTTTCTGTGCATATTCTGCTTGATTGGAAGATAAAGTGATCCCCACTACAGAAACCCCATATTTTTCTGAGACGAATTTAGCAAAACCCCCCCAGCCGCAGCCAATATCTAAAACGCGCATTCCCTCTTTGAAACCCAATTTTCTTGCAATGAGATCATATTTAGCCCTTTGTGCTTCATCTAATGTATGCGCATTTTTCCAATACCCGCAGCTATAAGTCATCAGAGGATCTAACATGACCTCATAAAGATCATTTCCCAATTGATAATGCAGGTCGATCACTTTCTTGCTAGACGATTTAGTTTGTTGGTTGAATAATTTGGCTTTTACATACATCCATATTAACTTCCATGATGGTTTCAATTGCTTTTCTAATTCTGTTCGAAGAATTCGAAAAAAGCATTCATCCAAGGAATTGACATCCCACCATCCTTCGACGTAAGCTTCTCCTAATCCCAAAGTTTGATCCCTTAGGATTCTATTATACAGCTCCTCATTATGAACTTGGATATCCCAAGAGCGGTTTCCGTTGATTTGGATATCTGCGGAGGAGAGTATTTGTTCAATCGTCTGACGTGACGATTGAGCATTTAGAGAGAAATTGCATAAAATCAATAAATATAGCAGCCATTTCATAATTTTCTATATGAATAATTGCAGAATCTATTGCAACAATTAAAATACAATTTCAAGACAATTTTTAAAGTCATTATTCTTTTGATGGTAAAATGTTCTAAATATGATTAATTTATTATAAAAATTGACTGTTTTATTAAAAATCCTTCCAAAAAACATATCAATTTGATATTTCCAGAAATTAGAGGGTTTCTCAAATTAAAGGAGTGTATATGAACGTTACTAAAATGATCGGGATGGTCTTTTTATCTATCTACCTGATTATAACAGGACTAACTACTATGGCCGAGGTGACTATGGCCCCCATGGCAAGTAATTTTGTCCAGTTTTTGGCTTTGGCATCAGGGATACTTATTCTCATTTCAATTGGAAAGTTTTTTCCAGGAAAAAGATAGAAAACAGAATTAATTAAAAGGTAAATATGAAGACTGTAAAAATTATTTCTCTAATCTTGTTGTCAATCTATCTATTTTTCAGCGCGGTATTTAATATCTTTGGATACGAACCATCCACAGGTGTCAATTCTCTGTTGGGGCTTAGTGCCATTGGGTCTGGAATTTTGATATTGATTTCCATTAGAGAATACTTGTATTTGACTCGAAAGTAAACTTTGTTAAATTAAACGAAATTTAAAAAGTTTATTTTTTCACAGTAGAAAGCTGAGACAATATACACAACGTGTCTGAAAAATTGGGAATTTGACAAGAAGGCTTCTCAAATTCCCAATTTTTCAGACACGTTGTGTATATTCCCTGAATGTTCCTTCATGGGCAGGTTCCTGGAGTGACCCCTGTTTCTGTAGGTGTGGGAATGTTGTTGCTACTTGAAGTATCTAGAGTAAAGGTCGATGCGTTATTATTGAGCATAATGGGGCCTGTAGCTGTGTTGTCGGTGAGGATGAGGCAAACAGTGTCGTAGTTTTCGACATCGATCCCGCTCCCTGAATTGACAGCAACAGTGTTTTTGGAAATAAGAGCAGTCGAAGGGCCTGTGTCGATTTCAAAATAGAGGCCGGTCACAGTGGACCCTGATGCGGATATGGTGTTGTTTAAGATGCTTAAAGTAGAGCTCTCTTCAGAGTACGCAGCGATTCCTTGTCCAGAAGGTCCTGAGGAAGAAACGAGATTGTTAGAGATTGTACCCGTTTCAAAACCACTCATGTAAATGCCGATGGGGCCAGAGGAGTTGGTTGTAAACACGTTATTACCGGAAACCGTTGCTGTGATGGCACTATTGACATAGATGCCGGAAAAGCAAAGGGGAGCCTCTATCGTGTTGCCGGAGATAAGGGTAGTATCAGGACCTGATGATAGGACATAGATTCCCGCTTGATTGGATCCAGGAGTCAAAATGTTATTACCTGTTATTTGCGTGGTGACCAATCCTGACGGTTGTGTGCTCTGTGCATAGATGCCAGAACTGTTTGTATAAGCAGCGATATTGTTGTTCATTATAATTCCATTCGCAATATTGCCAGCACCGGCTTGTATGAGAATAGCACCATGGCCATCTCCTCCTGATGCAAAGACTTTATTATCTGAAATAACAGCATTGATTACAGCGGACTCTCCCAAGATCCAGATGGCTCCAGAAAAATTGCCTATAGCAGAGATAGTATTGTTAGTAATGGTTCCATAGATCGAGGAAGTGAGAAGGCCATCGACTCCATTTCGGAGAAAGACGGTATTAGTAAAACTGGATACTGTGTTTCCAGAAATGGTAGTGATAAGCGTATCAGCTAAAATAGTTTGAAGAGAGATAGCTGCGCCTTCTGATGCGATTTGATTATTGGTAATGATCGTGTTTCCGCGTCCGATTAATGAGATTCCTGATGCGTTGCTTCCATTTGCGACATGAATGTTGTTATTTCGGATGATGCCCCCATTAGACGAGAAAGTGCCCGCAAGGACATCGCCGCCTATTACTGCATAGGTGACATCGCCTAAGAGATTAAAGCCTGCCACTTCGCAGTTGTTGCCTAATTGGACAATCGTCAAGGAACCATTGGCATTTGTGAGAGAGGGGGAAGTAGTACTTTGCGGAGGAATGGCCACTGTGCCCAATGTGGTGAGCAAAGGATTAGAAATCCCAGAACCTAAGAGTTTTTGATTATCTTGCAGAATAACGCCTGCATTCAGGCCTGTTGTTGTGCCATCTCCAGGGAACACATAGAGGATATCGCCACTCTTCGAGTTCGCTTCAGCCAGTGCAAGTGTAGGATAAGGGCTTGCATAGGTGCCCTGGGAATGGCTTGTGTTATCTACAAAAACAAAGTAATAGGGAAGGCCCGTTGCAGGGTCAATGGCTGCGGAATGCTTTTTCTTATGCCCTACGACGATGATCTCTTCCCTTCCTACGGGTTGGACCATTCTAGAGACGAGTGCATCGGCAAGTTTGCAGGTGTTGCGGCACCCTTTTTTCTTTACTTTAGATTTGATCCCGAAGGGGAGCGAAAGAGTGATCTGTCCTTGAAATTTATTGTGAAACATTCTGTCGCAGGAATCGCTGATCTCTACTGTGATGTATTCTTTAAATGTACCCGCCAGTCGCGCTTTGCCGCCCCAGACATTAGGACCGATTTCTCCGATGAAATAATAAGGGCCCGCTGCAGCATAGAAGTCAAAAAGTCTAGATTTGCCAAAGTGAAAGCCCAGTTCCGCATCTGCTCCTTTCATGCCAAACTGATACTTTTGGGAAACAATCATAGAGTGGCCTGAAAACGTATAAAAATCCGTCTCGTAGGGAGAGGTGACTTTCTTACCTACAGGCAAATAGCCATTGATGCGCAGGTCCCAAAGTTTTCCCAGTGTTTCTAGCCCCACTCCTATTTGGTTATAATGGAGTCTTTTTGTATTCCTGTAATCATAGTAAGCATTCAGGCCGTAGGCCCTGCATCCCCAGATTCCTCGAATTCCCGCTCCTGTATTGGCTGCCATTTTTCCGTTGTCGAAGACATGGCCGCGGAGATCTAAAAAGGGCATCAGGGTCCACTGATCAGGATCAGGAGCAAAGAAGCCTTCCAGGGTCGTATAGCCTTGGCTGTATCCTATCCCGCCTTTTTCAATATGCCGTACAGCCCATCGATAGTGCCTTTTGCCCTCTGGGCATTCTAATGTAGAGGGCTTTAATGAAGAGTCTGGCGATTTGCCTGTAGCAACACCCGTAGAGGTAAAGCAAAGTAAAGACAAAGAGAGCATTTTGAATGAATGAGGCATGCGATTCTCAGATTTTTTTATACTGGTTATACCGAAACAACTTGAAGAATCGGTTTTTGACGGCGTCGGCTTCACCTCAAAATTTCTGTCCTCACTCATGCCTTGCCTCTCGGCAATGGTCATTCGCTCCGGACAAGAATTTTGAGGAGCCTCCTTGTCAAATTCCCGATTCTTCAAGTTGTTTCGGTATAATATGCAAAGTAGTTTCTGTGTATTTTTTTGTCCATTTTTTATCTTTTGCGAACAGTTATAGAGCATTTATACACAACGTGTCTGAAAAATTGGTTTTTGACTGCGTCGGCTTTTTCTCAAAATTCTCATCTTCACTCGCGCCTTGTGCACGCACAATGGTCGCTCGTTCCAGATCAGAATTTTGAGAAGCCTTATTGTCAAATTCCCAATTTTTCAGACACGTTGTGTATAATGTGAGTGTCGAATATGTGCTTTTATGATTTTACATTTTGTGTTAGGAGTGGAATTAAAACTTAACGTTCAAGCTAAAACTAGAGAGTGGTGATTATGGCACGTAGAAAAAAAAGAGCTTCTGATGATCCTCAGCCTCTTAATTTTGATAATGATGAAAAAAAAGGTCCTAGTGATCATTTGGAAAAACCCTTCATGACCCCTGCGGACGCGAGAGGGGACAATGAAGATGACCAGTACTACGATGAAGAAGAGGCGCTCAGTCCAGAAGAAGTAGAAAAAAGAAAAAAAGAGGGCACTCTTTAAATCGCCCAAGGCGAAATTCGTGTGATAATACTAATGGGAGAAAATTATGCCAAAAATGCGCGCCGTCCAGGTCAGTCGTCCGAAAGGGCCTTTTGAGCTGGTCGAACGGGATATCCCCAATCCATCCGCTGGTATGGTGAGAATCAAAGTACAGTCCTGCGGAGTATGCCACAGCGATTCTTTTACCAAAGAGGGTGCCTTTCCCAATATCCAGTATCCCAGAATCCCAGGGCATGAAGTTGCGGGAATCATCGACAGCGTAGGCCCTCATGTTCTGGAATGGAAAATAGGACAACGCGTCGGAGTGGGCTGGAATGGGGGCTATTGCACGCACTGCAATCCATGCCGTCATGGAGATTTTATGAATTGCAGCAACATGAAAGTCTGCGGCATCTCTTATGATGGGGGATATGCAGAGTATATGCTTGCTCCGGTAGAGGCCCTGGCGTTGATACCGAAAGAGATTTCTCCTCAAGAGGCCGGACCTCTTATGTGTGCGGGCGTCACTACTTTTAATGCTCTTAGAAATAGCGGGGCCATAGCAGGGGACACCGTGGCCATTTTAGGAATAGGGGGCCTGGGGCATTTGGCTATCCAGTATGCTGCGAAAATGGGCTTTAATACGATTGCAATTGCTCGTGGAGCGGAAAAACAAGCTCTCGCAAAAAAGTTAGGCGCACACCATTACATTGACAGCCAAGCCCAAGACCCTTCCGCTGAGTTAAACAAGCTCGGAGGGGCTAAGCTCATTCTCTCTACGATCACCAGTTCCAAAGCGGTAGAGGCAGTGATCAATGGCATCGCTGTCAATGGAAAGCTTCTCATGGTCGGTGTGGCGGATGCCCCGCTTGAAATAGCGCCATTCTGGCTGATAGGTGCGAACCGCTCCGTTGCGGGCTGGGCCAGCGGGACATCTATTGACTCTGAAGAAACGATGGATTTTAGCGCGCGCGCGGGTATTCGATCCATGAATGAAGTTTTTCCCTTGGAAAAAGCAGCCGAGGCATATGACCGGATGGTGAGCGGCAAAGCCCGCTTCCGCGTCGTTTTAGTCACGGGGCATTAAAAAAAATGTAGTTGTCTCATAAGAATTGTAAAAAACGACTATACCATGCTATACATGGCTATACTCAGCTATAAATAGCTATAAATTGGTATAAATATGGATCCCATTAACAATCCTTTTTCACCTGGTGCTGGTTCTCAGCCGCCCGAACTAGTGGGACGTGATCCCGTACTCGAACAGACGCGCATATTACTCGGACGGATTAAGCAGAAACGATCAGAAAAAAGCCTATTACTTACAGGGCTTCGAGGAGTAGGTAAAACCGTTCTGTTAAATGAAATGAAACGCTTAGCTCAGAGAAGCAAATACCAAACAATATTGATTGAAGTCCATGAAAGCAAGACATTGGGATCATTGCTCGTTCCCAGTCTTAGGAAACTTTTGTTTGACTTGAATCGGTCGGCTGGCATCAGCGATAAAGTAAAACGTGCTTTTGCTGTGCTTCGAAGTTTTATTAGTGTTCTCAACATTTCCATAGGTGATGTTACTTTTGGGTTGGGAATTGATCCTGAAAAGGGGTCTGCCGATAGTGGCGATCTTGAAATCGATTTGCCTCAACTTTTCGTTGCAATGGGTGAGGCTGCTGAAGATCGTAACTGCGCAATCGCGATTCTTATTGATGAAATTCAATATCTGAATAAGAAAGAATTGGGCGCCCTCATCATGGCCATGCATAAGATTCAACAAAATCAGCTGCCCATTGTCCTTTTAGGTGCGGGATTGCCGATATTACCCGAATTAGCTGGAGAATCAAAATCCTATGCCGAGCGACTATTTGATTTCCCTGCAATTGGCGAGTTGTCCGAAAAGGATGCAATAAGAGCTTTGAAAGAGCCGACGCAAAGTGCTGGGATTATATTTGAAGCTCCTGCAATGAAAGAGATCTTTCGTTTAACAAAAGGATATCCCTATTTTCTTCAAGAATGGGGATATCAAATTTGGAATCTGGCTACTAAGGGTCCTATTACATTGCAAATTGTTCAAACGGCTACAGATTTGGCGATTAAACGGCTTGATGGCAGTTTTTTCCGTGTTCGCTTCGATCGTCTTACACAAGGTGAAAAGAGGTTTTTGCGAGTAATGGCTCAACTTGGATCAGGAGCTCATCGGACAGCAGATATTGCGGATGCATTAGGTATTAAAATTGCAAGTCTCGGTCCAATGCGAGCAAATCTTATCAAAAAAGGGATGATCTATAGTCCATCTCATGGAGATATGGCTTTTACCGTTCCTTTATTCGATGAATTTATGATTCGAGCAATGCCCGATTCTTAAAATCCTGGAATCTTGCTAAAGTTTGTCCCAACGGAAGGATTTCGAGCATAAGATTTTTAAGCGTGCGCCGAGAACAAGGCAACATGTCCTTGCTGCTTTAAGGAATAGCGGTTGAAATGGTTGGCCAAATGCATTTCTAAATCTTGCAAGGTATCATCCGAGTTAGAAAATATCCCTTTCGCATTGTAAAGAGTTAAAAGCTTATTGGCCAAAAAATTGGTTCGGCTTTTATCGCCCAATATAGTTGCTCCGAATACAACGCCATTTTTATTGAGAAGCGAGCGCGCATTTTGAAATGCCATTTCTTTGCTGTGCATATTTCCCGGAAGGCAGTGAAGAAGATAATTCATCGCAATAGAATCAAAAGTCAAATCTAGAGAAAGGGGTTTTAGAATGTCAGCTTGATGTGTTTGCGGCTGATAGCGGCGAATACGCTTTGCACTGACTTCTAAAGTATTAGGGTTTAAATCAAGAAGAGAGATCTTTGGAGGTTTTGGGTATATGCACCGATCCAAAAAATAGCCGGTTCCCACTCCGATGTCTAAATGGTTTGCGGAGATATGCTGATTATACCAATCGATAAGGATCTTGCTTGGGCATTTCCAAACGAACGAATTGGAAAATTTTAACACAAAAAAATCATAGAGGAACAGCGCTGGTTTAGAATAAACCTGTGCTCCGCTTTGCATGGGTTCTTTCATAGGTTCTCTTTTAAAATGCATTCGGGTGATTTGTGAAGAGCACTATGTCATAAGAAAAATATTTTTACAACTATACCGAAAGTGTTTGAAAAATTGAAATTTGGCAAGGCGGCTGTGCAAATTTTTTTTTGTCTGGAGCAAGCGACCATTGTGCGTGCACAAGGCGCGAGCGAAGACAAAAAATTTGCTGCAAAGCCAACGCAGCCAGATTCCAATTTTTCAAACACTTTCGGTATATATGACTCTAAAAATCTGCTGCGATGCCAGGTGTTAAGAAAGTAGTTGAAAATAATTTTTATAATGTTTTGACTTAATAACCAGTTAAAATTAATATTTTGTCCATCATTTTTATTGGGGGCGTTTATGGCATTGTCTCTTTATTATTTATCCTCGTTTTCTTTTTCTGGTTTTGATCCTTTAGGTGGAATTTCAGTTCTTAAGGATAAAGAAACCAGTTCCCCATTAGGACTGCCAACGCAGAATCAAGAACCCTGTCCGAAAGAGACTGTCATCGCATCATCAAAAATACAGCCTGCATCTCATTTTTCCAAAATGGAGCAGCAGCGAGATATGGCAGAGCGCACTATCCTGCCAGCTAGCACAGGAGGCTCTCAGGGTTCTACCATTATAAACACAGTTCCTAAACAGGTAGCCGCCAAAGTATTTTCATTCAGTAATTGTTCTGATGACATCACTCCTAGAGTGGTCTTACCGTCTTTGGATCATACAATAATTTCTTCCTCGATGAAGCCTGCTGAATGGGAAGAGATGCGCCTTCCACCTATCCTGCCAGCTAGCACAGGAGGCTCTCAGGGTTCTACCACTGTAAAGGCAGTTCCTAAACAGGTAGCCGCCAAAATATTTTCATTCAGTAATTGTTCCGATGACATCACTCCTAGAGTGGTCTTACCGTCTTTGGATCATACAATAATTTCTTCCTCGATGCAGCCTGCTGAATGGGAAGAAATGCGCCTTCCACAGGAGAATGAGATTTTTGATCTTTTAGAGAGTGTTTATGGAGCATCTTGCATTCCCAGCACAACAAAAGAAGAACGGTCTCCTGTACCTCAAAATCGTTCTTTTTCAGAAGAACCCTTAAGAGCGAGTGAGTCCATTTCTACTTCAAGCGATCCTTTTCAAGTAGTGGCTAAACCCTCCATTGGTAAAAAGAGAAAAGCTCTAGAGAAAATCCCAAGTTTGGATCCTCAAACAGATGTTGCGGATAATAACAATCAATGTAAGGAGCTCGACGATGCAGGGACCAAACGACAAAGGCCTTCTAATGAACAGACGGATACTATTAATCAACCAGTTGAAGATATAGAATCAGAAAGCAGCATTCCCCAATGGCTGTTCACTGAAAATGGAAAACGTATCGTGAATTATTTTAGCGATATCATGGAATCGGGTAGAGGGAATGAATATTTTACAAAAAAGTTTCGTCTCGAAGACATTCATTTCGATTATATGGCTTGGTGCATGGATAAAAGTCCATTTTCTGAACAGGATTTTCCTATTGTCAATGCTCTTTTATCCCGATTTGCAAATGTAATTTCTCTTAAATTTAGCAAACTTGGCACTATTGAATGGCATGTCATGAAGTCAAAAGAAAAGTGTATTACACAAATTCGCCTGATGAAACAGGCCATTGATAAAAATCTGTGAAATAGCAACAAAAAATCCTTGTTTGTATTTTAGTGTTCTCAGGAGAATCCAGTATGAATCCCCTCAATGCAAAAGAAGAAAAAGTGACCTTAGAACTATCCTACGCACAAAAGACAATCGGGATGATAGGCGGCACGAGCTGGGAGTCTACGCTTCTCTATTACAAATGGATCAATCAGGCGGTAAGAGCCCATTTGGGCGGCATTCATTCTGCGAAGCTTTTACTCTATAGCATGAATTATGAGCCGATTGTGAGTCTGGAAAACCAGGGAAAATGGGAAGAAGTAGGAAAGCAATTGGGGCATGCTGCTAAAGTTCTACAAGAGGGCGGAGCGGATTTTTTGATCCTATGTTGCAATACGCTGCATAAAGCGACCCCGTTCATCGAAGACGCCATTGCAATTCCCTTTCTGCATATTGCGGATGCGGCAGGAAAGATTCTCTCTAATAATCA
>Ga0209579_10004016_pt1 | contig 10409 bp, 8 predicted proteins | sample Coa_R1_2_FD_187152 | JGI IMG/M metagenome (GOLD analysis project Ga0209579, IMG submission 187152) | Surface soil microbial communities from Centralia Pennsylvania, which are recovering from an underground coalmine fire - Coalmine... | ecosystem: Environmental > Terrestrial > Soil > Unclassified... | reverse complement strand
GCGCGCGCGCAGCGACGCGGCCAGGCTGTCTGTCAGCCCGGCGACGATGACTTCCCATCCGGGCGCCCGAGACGCCGATCCCGCTGTGAGCTCGCTGACCGTACCTGACGCCACGAGTTTGCCTTTGGCGACGATGCCGACGCGATTGCAGAGCATCTCCGCGTCGGAGAGGATGTGCGAACTGAACAAGATCGTGCGTCCCTGATCGCGAAGACCCAGGATCAGATCGCGAACCTCGCGCCGCCCGATGGGATCGAGACCCGACATCGGCTCGTCGAGAATCACCAGTTCGGGATCGTTGATCAGCGCCTGCGCCAATCCAACGCGTTGCACCATGCCCTTGGAGTACTGCCGCAACGGCCGCCGCCGATCGGCGCCAAGTCCCACGTCGTCGAGACGCTTCGCCGCACGCGCCCGGCATTCGCCGGACGAATAGCCGAACAGACCGGCAAAATAGACGAGCAACTCCTCGGCTGTCAGGTGATCGTAGAACGACGGATTCTCCGGCAGAAATCCCAGCCGTTGGCGAGCGCGCAGGTCGCCAGGCGCGCGGCCGAGCACTTCGGCATGACCCGACGTCGGCCAAATCAGGTTGTTGAGCAGCTTCAGCGTCGTGCTCTTGCCCGCGCCGTTCGGTCCAAGCAAGCCGAACACGTCGCCCGATCGAATCTCGATCGACAAGCCGTCCAGGCCCCGGTGCGGCCTGGGACGCCAGAAGCCCGTGAGAAAGTCCTTGGTGAGTTGTTCCGTGCGGACGATCGTCGCCATCAGCTCCGGCCGGCGCGACTATTTGCCGCCGGGGTTCGGCTTTTCGAGCTCGATCTTGAGCGCCATTTCGAAATACTGCACCGGCAGCGCGCCGCCGTTCGCTTCGGCGCGCACGCCGTTCACAAAATACGTCGGCGTGCCGGTGACCCCCACCGCCATACCGTCCGATTCGTCGCGGCGAATATCGGCCAGCTTCAGGTTGTACTCGTGGTCGAATGTCGCGTCGGTCAGGCCGAGCATCTTGATCGCTTGTTCTTTGATCGCGATCGATGCTGGATTCGACGCCGACTTCGGATCGGCCGATCCAATCCCAAGCTGAACGAGCCGCTGCTGATTCTCGAACAGCCAGTCGATCATCTCGTTGGCCTTGCCGCGATCGCGCGCCATCCGCACGGATGCCGCCGCCTCGCACGCGCCTTCGTGGCCGGAAATCGATTGCGTGAACGGATTGCAGCGGCTGTTCCAGAGCCAATCCTTCACGACGTACTTGATCGCGCCCGGCTGTTCCGTCGCATAGCGATCGAGGGTCGGCTTGTATGCCTGATGGAAGAACTTGCATGACGGACACAGCCAGTCGTTGAACTTGACCACGACGACTTTGGCCCCGTCGGACGGAATACCAAGATCCTTCCGCGGCTGCGCCGCCCACGCGGCTCTGAACTGCGACTCGGCGTCGTTCGACAACGGCGCACCCGGCGTCTGCGCAGCCTTCGCGATCGCGCCTTCCTTCGGGAAAAACGCGACCACCGACGCGGCGCCGGCAAGAAACAACACGGTCACGACAGATGCGAAAGGTTTAGCGGTCATGTGGCGCAAATCCTCGAGCAGTCGCAGCGGCAGCACCGCCACGCGCGCCGTCGTCGTCAACGCGGTCGTGATGAAGATGCCGAGCACGCACACATACGTCGCCGCGCACAGCACGCAGATGTGGTGCAAGCGATACGACGCAAATCCCAGATAGAGAATTGCGGCGAGTCCAATCGTCGCCAGCGCAAACAGATAGCCGTCGATCGTCTCGGCGGCGCCAGGGCGCGGCTCCGTCGTTTCCGGCTGCCTGCCGCGACCCGGGGCGGCAACTCTCATCGGCGCCGGAGCCGACGTCGCCGCGACAGGTCCGAGCCAGGCCAGCAGCGACACGAGCGCAAACCAAATCACTCCACCAACGGCGACGGGGACGCCGCGCACCGAGCCGTACGGGCTGAGATATACCTGGCTGCAATTGAAAACGGTATTGATGTCGCACGGACTGATGTATGTCGGATCCGTCAGCAGTTTGTAATGGACGAACGACGCATAGCCCGACACACCCAACCCCGCGAGGGCGAACAGTCGAACGATCCACCGGCTACGCATGCTCATGGGCAGTTACTTTTGTACCACAACAGACTCAGGCTTCAGGCGACAGGAATTAGGCGACAGGCACCGGGCACCAGGCGCCAGTAGAGCTTAGGACGATGAAATATGGAGCTCAGACTGCCCTCGTTCCTCGCCGACGAGCCGCCTGTCTGGCGCTCTACTGAAGCCTGACGCCTCGTGCCTGGTGCCTCTTGCCTGATGCCTCTTGCCTGATGCCTGGTGCCTGATCCTTCTCTATGTACAAAAAGAACCGGGGCTCCGGCGCCGGTGTCTCGCACCAGCGCTCGGAACCCCGGCCCCCGCGGAGTTGGTACTACTGAATCGGGGTCGCCGGCGCCGCGAAGGGCTCGGTCGGAGCCGCGGCCGCGTTGACCTGCCAAATCGTGTTGCCCGCGTTGACGGCGAACGAGCGCGTGCCCGTCGTGCCGAACGTCTGCGGGATGCCCGTCGCGTAGTAGGCGGTGATCGTCGCCGCCGCGTTGCAGTCGGCCGGACCCGCCGCGGAGCCCGCGCCGGCAACCAACGTGAAGTTGTAGCCGCTCTTCTGCGGAGCCGCCACCGATCCGAGGTCCTTCGAGATGAAGCCCTCGCCACCCGGCGCCGGCGCCGTGCCCAGCACGACGTAGCTCGACGCGTAGGCGCCATTGCCGCACGACGCCGAGTAGGCGACCTGCGACGACGTGGTCACTTTGAGCGACGCGATGGCCGACGTCTCATTGCCCGTCATTCTGGCGCGCAAAAGACCCGGCACCGCAATGGCCGCGATGATGCTGATGATCGCCACGACGATCAAGAGCTCGATGAGTGTGAAACCCTGTTCTGATTTGCCCTTCATGTCTGCTGTCCTCTCCTCAATCCCTGGAAGCTGGTTCGCGGCCCGACGCCCGGGCAACTCTGTGTTGACGAAACCGGTGTTCCTACCGGGGTTTCGTTATCGCAACCTCGATGCCAATCTGAGGCGCAAACCCGTAAAAGGCGTCAACCGCCTGCTGTTCAATCACTTGCGGTCACAGGCCCAAAGGTGACCAACGGGGAGCATCGGGGTTGGGCCCCCACAACCGTCGACTCGCCGAACACTTCTGAAGGCGCTCCGTCATTTAGTGCGACGACAACTGGTTGATCAGGTCGAAAAGCGGCAGATACATCGAAACGACTATGCCGCCGACGATGACGCCGAGTACAGCGATGAGGACGGGTTCCAGAATTGTCAGCAGCCCGGCCACGGCGACGTCGACTTCTTCCTCGTAGAACTCCGCAATCTTCGCGAGCATCGTGTCGAGCGCTCCCGTGCTCTCACCGGCGCCGATCATCTGCGCCACCATCGCCGGGAACACGCCGGTCGCGCGCAAGGGCGCCGCGATGGTCTCGCCTCGCTCGATGCGTGTGCGCACCTGCTTGATGGCCGACTCGACGACGGCGTTGCCCGCGGTCTTGGCGGTGATATCGAGGCCGTCGAGAATCGGCACGCCCGACGACAACAGCGTGGAGAGCGTGCGGCAGAATCGCGCCACCGCCACCTTCCGGAAAATCTTCCCGAGCAGCGGCATGCGCAGCAGAATCGTGTCGACGCGCATCCGCCCGTCCGGCGTCTGGTAGTAGCGCCGCATCAGGTACGACGCGAGCGAGGTGCCCGCCACCATGAACGGCATGCCGATGACGACTTTCTTGCTGAGCCAGATGACCAACCGCGTCGCGAACGGCAGCGTCGCGTTCAAGCCGTTGAAGAGCTCCGTGAACGTCGGAATGACCTTCCACAAGATCACGAGCACGACGATGAGCGCGATGCTCAGCACCGAGATCGGATAGATCATCGCGGAGCGCACCTGCGATTTGAGCTTCGCCTGTTTCTCGATGAAGGTCGACAGCCGCTTCAGAATCGTGTCGAGGATGCCGCCCGCCTCGCCGGCGGCGACCATGTGGCTGTAGAGCGCGTCGAACGCGTACGGGCGCTTGGCCATCGCGTCCGCGAGCGACATGCCCGCCTCGACGTCGGCCCGCACATCGTCGATGGCCTTGGCCAAATGTTTGTCGGGCTCTTCCTTCGCGAGCAGCTCGAGGCCCTGCACCAGCGGCAGGCCCGAGTCGATCATGACGGAAAATTGCCGCGTGAAAATCGCGAGACTCTTCGTCGAGATGCGTCGATAGCGCTGTTGCTTCTTCGCCGCCTCCGAGATTTTGGTGACGAGAATCTGCTCGCGCTTCAGCGCGGCACTGAGCGCATCGCCCGTTTCCGCCTGCCGTTGGCCCTGGACAATCTGGCCGGTTCGGGTCCGGCCGACCCATGCGTACGTCGTCATCTCGCCTCCGCTCCGACAGCCACGCGGCGCGGCATCACCCCGGCGGGCGGCGCGCTGCGTTCGAAGATGGTCAACAACTCGTCGCGATTGGACGACACCGCCAGTGCGGCGTCGCGCGTGATGAGCCGCCGCTCGACGAGCTTCGCCAGCGACTGATTCATCGTCTGCATGCCGAAGCGCTCCTGGCCGGCCTGCATCGTTCCGTAGATCTGGTGGATCTTGTCGTCGCGGATCAGGTTGCGGATGCCGGGCGTGGCGATCAGCACTTCGAGCGCGGCGACGCGGCCCTGTCCGCTCGCTTTGGGCATCAGCGCCTGACAGACGATGCCTTCGAGCACGAGCGAGAGCTGCGTGCGGATCTGCGCCTGCTGGCCCGCGGGAAACGCGTCGATGATGCGGTTCACCGTCTGCGCCGCCGAGTTGGTGTGCAGGGTGGCCAGCGTGAGATGGCCGGTCTCCGCCAGCTTCAGCGCCGCTTCCATCGTCTCGAGGTCGCGCATTTCGCCGACGAGCACGACGTCGGGGTCTTCGCGCAGCGCCGCGCGCAGGGCCAGCGTGAAGCTGTGCGTATCGGCGTGCAGCTCGCGCTGATTGACGAGCGCCTTCTTGTGCTCGTGCAGATACTCGATGGGATCTTCGATGGTGAGGATGTGCACGGGCTTCGCGCGGTTGACGCGATCGATCATGGCGGCCAGCGTCGTCGACTTGCCGCTGCCGGTCGGACCGGTCACGAGCACGAGGCCTCGCGGTTTGTCGGCCAGTTCGGCGAGGACAGCCGGGAGGCCAAGCTCCTCGAGCGGGCGGATTTTTTCAGGAATCAAGCGGAAGACCGCGCCGACCGCGCCTTTCTGGTTGAAGACGTTGCATCGGAACCGTCCGACCCCGCGCAATCCGAACGCCAGGTCGAGTTCTGACGTCTCTTCGAACTTCTTTTTCTGTGCGTCGGTCAGCACGCTGTATGCGAGCGCCTTCGTGACGTCGGATGTCAGCACGGGATGCTGCGTCAGCGGCCGCAGATGCCCGTCGACGCGCACCTGCGGCACCGAACCAATCGACAGGTGGAGATCCGAGCCGCCGAGATCGAGTGTCGCTTTGAGGAGATCGGGCAAAGACATTGGTGATCCTCGTTAACTTGGAACTTAGAACTGGGAACTAAGAACAGTGGTGGCGCTTCGCGCGACTTTCGTGGCTCGGATGAAAAAATCGTTGGCCGGATTCACGTTCAACCGTTCTGAGTTCGTAGTTCTCAGTTCCAAGTTGACCTTCATACCGTCTCCCTGACCACTTCTTCAATCGTCGTGACGCCGTCGCGGACTTTCATGAGTCCGCTCTGCCGCAGCGGTGACATGCCCTCGGCGATGGCGAGCTTGCGCAGCTCGCTGACCGGGGCGTTGTTGACGACCAGCTCGCGCAGGCCTTCGCTCATCTCCATCACTTCGAACACGCCGACGCGGCCCTTGTAGCCGGTGCCGGCGCAGCGCGGACAGCCCTTGCCATGAAAGGTCTGAACCGAGGCCGCCTCGGCCGGAGAGAAACCGGCGTCGACGAGTTGGTTCACCGGGACTTTCGCGGGCTCCTTGCAGCCCTCGCAGATGCGGCGCACGAGGCGCTGCGCGCAGACCAGGTTGACGGAACTCGCCACCAGAAACGACTCGACGCCCATGTTGACGAGCCGGTTGATGCTGCTCGGCGCGTCGTTGGTGTGCAGCGTCGAGAGCACCATGTGACCGGTCAGCGCCGCTTTCACGGCGATGGCCGCCGTTTCGCCGTCGCGGATTTCGCCGACGAGAATGATGTTCGGGTCTTGCCGCAGAAACGACCGCAGCACGTGCGCGAAATTCAAGCCGATGCTTTCGCGCACCTGCACCTGATTCACACCGAGCAGGTTGAACTCGACGGGATCTTCGGCCGTCATGATGTTCACGCCAGGCTGATTCAGCTGGCCGAGCGACGAATACAGCGTGTTCGTCTTGCCGCTGCCCGTCGGACCGGTCACGAGCACCATCCCCCACGGCTTACGGATGTTCGCCTCGAAGCGATCGAGCGCCTTCGGCTGGAAACCCAGGCGCGTCATGTCGAGCCGCAGTCCTTCCGAGTCGAGCAAGCGGAGCACGATCTTTTCGCCGAACAGCGTCGGCAGGCACGACACGCGGAAGTCGATCTCGCGCATCTTGCCGTTGTCGTTGAAGCGCGTCTTGATGCGGCCGTCCTGCGGCAACCGCTTCTCGGCGATGTCGAGCCGCGCCATGATCTTCATGCGCGACGTAATCGGATCGCGGTACTTCAGCGACGGCGACATCACGGGCTGCAGCACGCCGTCGATGCGGAACCGCACGCGCATTTCTTTCTCGTACGGCTCGAGATGGATGTCGCTCGCGCCGCGCTGGATCGCCGACAATAGCAGCGCGTTGACGAGCCGGACGATCGGCGCTTCGCCGCTCTGCTTCTCGAGCGCGGCGGCGTCGATTTCCTGCGCCTCGGCGAGCACCTCGAGATCGTCCGCTCCGGGGCCGAGATCCTCGAGCGCGCGCGACACGATGTCCGACGCCGGCGTGCCGTTCATCACGGGCGTCTTCGTGTAGTACCGATCGATGGCGTCGCGAATCGCGTTTTCAGACGCCACCACCGGCTCGACGTGCAGCCCCGTCATGAACTTGATGTCGTCCATGGCGAAGACGTTGGTGGGATCGATCATCGCCAGCGTCAGCGTCGTGCCGGAGCGGCTGACGGGAATGACGTGATATTTGTTGGCCGTCTCCGCCGGGACGAGGCGGACGATCGCGGCGTCGAGCGTGAACTGGCTCAGCGTGATCGCCGGCACGCCGTACTGCCGGCTCAGGACCGCGCTGATGTCATCGTCGCGGACGAATCCCAGCTTGACGAGGCTCGAGCCCAGGCGTCCGCCGTTCGAGCGCTGGTGACCCAGCGCCTCTTGCAGCTGCGCGGCGGTGATTCGCTTTTCGCGAAGGAGAAGCTCTCCGAGACGGACGGCCATGACCTCCCTGGGACATGGCCGCGAACTTCAGCTAGAAGCCGGCGCGCAACGAAACGCCGAACCCGTGGTCTCCGTCGAGATCGCCTTTGGTGTATTGGCCATCGAGCCAATAGCCCTTCTTCAACTGGAAGCTGGCGCCCACAGAGGCCGCCCGCTGACGCTCACCGACGAGCGACCAGCGAATGCCCCCGCGAACCGCCAAACTATGGCCGAGGTGGCCTTCTCCGCCGAAAGCGATCATGCGACGAAGGCCGCCCAGAAGGTCGACCTTGTCCAGGTCGAGATCCATAGCAAGGGTCAGGCCACTCGTGGGCAGCACCGCCAGCCCGAATCTGGCCTGTCTGCGCAACACGATGGCAGTTCCTGCAACAGTGGGAAACTGTGGTTCTTGCAGATTTTTCAATGTCACGCCGAACTGCAGGTGAGAGGCCTGTGCCATCACACCGACGTCGTAGTCGAACTTCGTCACCGACTGGCCGGTGAGGGCTTCCGCATCGCTCAAGGCCCCCGGGACGGTCGTATTGGTCACCGGCGCCGATGCGCCGAAGCCGTGCAGCAGCTTCAGTGTCGTCCCGACGATTACGCCATTGGCGATCGATTGCAGAATTGTCGCGCCGAATTGGGACGTGGCGAGTGTTTCCCCAATCAACGCCCCTTGCGGGTCGAGGCCAAGACTCGTCGTTTGGAGCTTGCCATACGAAAGCGCAAATTGACTGCCGCCGAAGCTGTAGAACGTCGATTCGCGCTCGGTCGGCCCGGCGGCGGGACTACCGGTGCGGTCGCCGGTCTGAAACCGAACCCAATCGACCGTCGCGCCTCCAGCGGCCTGTCCCTTGGGCGGAACGCCAGAGGGGTTCCAATAAATCGAGGATGGGTCGTTGGCGACGCCGACGAAAGCCCCTCCCATGCCGAGCGCTCGATTCCCGACCGATTCGAAAATCTGAGCCTGTGCGGAGGCGGACACAGCGAGCGCACACGCGGCGATTAGGGCCAAGGCCAATTTCGACATGGAGTTGAGGGTACCAGCCTCAGGGGATTTGACGTCCGGTTGATCGATTTGGGCGAAAGTTTCGCGCGACCTGTCCGGCGAACTGGAACCGGACACCACTACACACTCGTATCTTTCCGCGGCTGTACAATTAGAAGGATCGGCTGGAAGCCCCGCGGCCTGCAGAGCACGTGCAGACCGTCGCCTCACCATCCCGGACCCGTACGAAAGGCACAACCACCATGAGCGAAGTGACCGACGCCGTCGCGCCTGAACCTGCTGCGCCCCTTCCGGGTCTGATCGCGAGAGCCATTGGCGTGCTGGTGTCGCCGAGGGCCACATTCGAGCGCCTCGCGCCGACGCCGAAAGTCGGGGGCATGCTGCTGCTGGTCGCGGTGCTCATCTCGGCCTCGGCCGCCCCGTTCCTGATGACCGAGCATGGCCAACAGGCCTGGCTCGACGCCACGATTCAAGTGACGGAACATCGCTCGGGACAACCCATAACCCCACAGCAGCAGGCGGGAGTCGAAAAGATCGCGCCGTACATGGGCTATGTCATTGCCGGCGGCGCGCTGGCGGTGACGCCGATCTTCATCCTTTTCGAGGCGGGCGTTCTCTATCTGATTTTCACGTTCGGCACGGGCGGCACGGCCACGTTCAAGCAGGTCATGGCCGTCGTCACGCACACCGGAGTGATCAGCGTCCTGCTAATGGTGTTCACGACGGCCATGCAGTTCGTGCAAGGCACGTATTCCACGTCCGGCGTGAGCCCCGCCAATCTGGGCGCGCTGGTCCCGATGCTTCCTGAGGAGAGCTGGCTGGCCCACTTCCTCGGGCTGATCGATTTGTTTCGTGTCTGGTCGATCATCACGCTGTCGATCGGCTTGAGCGTGATCTACCACAAGAAGACGCGCAACATCGCGCTCACGCTTTTCGTCATTTATGGAGTGGTCATCGCCGCGGTGGCCTATTTCTTCAGGTAACAGGTACTCGACTACATGGCAAAGAAGATTCTCATCGGCCTGGGCATCGTCGCTGTTCTGGCCGCGATCGTCTACGCGAACCTCACGTTCACGAAATCGAGCGGCATCAGCGTCACGACCGAGAAAATTCAGCGGCGGGATCTCGAGGCCATCGTCACCGCGAGCGGCACGATCCAGCCCGTCCGGTCGCTCAACGTCGGCTCCGAGTCGCCGGGACGGGTCGTCGATCTGCAGGTGAACGAGGGCGATTTCGTCAAGAAGGATCAATTTCTGCTGCAAGTCGATCCACGCGATCTGCAGATCATGGTCGACAGCCAGAACGCGGGGCTCGAAGCCGCGCGTTCGTCGATTGAGGAAACGCGGCGATCGCTCGACAGCCTGAGGCTGCAGGAAGCGCAGGCCGAGGCGGCGTTCCACCGGCAGGAAGGCCTGTACAAGAACAGCCTGACGTCGCGCGAGAACTACGAGAACGCGCAGAGCACGTATCAGGTCGCGAAGGCCGGCGTCGCCCAGGCCGAACAGTCGATCAAGACACAAGAGACGCGCCTGCAACAGCAGCAATCCAGTCTGCAGAACGCGCAGTACGATTTGAGCAAGTCGCGGCTCACCTCGCCGATCAACGGCGTTGTGACCAAGCGCAGCGTCGAGCTCGGTGAAATGGTGGCGGGCAGCACGTTTTCGCCGTCGGCGCTGATCACCATCGCCGACATGTCCGTGGTCGTCGCCGAGATTCAGGTCGACGAGACCGACATTCCGAACGTACGCGCGGGACAACCAGCCAAAGTGACCATCGACGCATTGCCCGACCAGACGTTTGTCGGCCATGTAACCGAGGTCGGCAACAGTCCGATGCAGGCGTCCGGCGCCGCCACCACCGCGCGCGCGACGGACTTCAAGGTCAAGGTGCGGCTCGACAAGGAGATTCCCACCGTGCGCCCGGGATTCACGTGCACGGCCGTCATCACGACGGCGACGCGGCAGAAGGCCATCGCGCTGCCGATTCAAGCGGCGACGGTGCGCGA
>Ga0209579_10004011_pt1 | contig 10417 bp, 10 predicted proteins | sample Coa_R1_2_FD_187152 | JGI IMG/M metagenome (GOLD analysis project Ga0209579, IMG submission 187152) | Surface soil microbial communities from Centralia Pennsylvania, which are recovering from an underground coalmine fire - Coalmine... | ecosystem: Environmental > Terrestrial > Soil >... | reverse complement strand
CGCACAATGCTTTCCGGCGCCGCTGTGATTGGAGCCGAAATCGGCATGGCGTCGCCCGCCGATCCCGCGTCAGACCCGCTCGCGTGGACGCTGAATGAAGCCGCCACAGCCCTCGCCAGGAAGACCGTGTCATCCGAGGAGCTGACCAGACTCTGCCTGGCGCGCATCAGCAAGCTGGATCGGCAACTGAACGCTTTCATCACCGTCGATGCCGATTCCGCTCTCATGCAGGCCCGTGAATGCGACCGTCAGCGAAAATCCGGCCGCGCCCCGCACCGTCTGCACGGCATCCCCATCGCTCTCAAGGACAACATCGACACAGCGGGCATCCGCACCACTGCCGCCGCGCAGGTTTTCAAAGACGGCATTCCCAGCGAAGACGCCGAAGTGACCAAGCGCCTGAAAGCCACCGGCGCCGTGTTCCTGGGCAAGCTGAATCTGGATGAAATGGCGTTCGCGGGCACCGGCACTACCGGATACTTCGGCTCGGCGCACAATCCCTGGAATATCGACCGAATCACGGGTGGCTCTTCGGCCGGTTCCGCCGCCGCCGTCTCGGCCGGGTTGTGCTTCGCATCCGTCGGAAGCGATGATGGCGGTTCCGTCCGCATCCCCGGCGCGCACTGCGGCGTGGTCGGATTCAAGACCTCCTACGGCCGCGTGAGCACCCGAGGCGTCGTGCCTTCCGCCTACTCAATGGACACGATCGGACCCATCGTTCGCAGCGTGGAAGACGCCGCCGTCCTGCTTCAAGTTCTGGCCGGCCAGGATCCCTTGGATGCCATCACGACCGCCGAATCCGTGCCCGACTACTCGCAGGCTCTTCGAACCCCGATCTCGCAATTACGCATCGGCATCCCCCGCGAGTACTTCTTCGAACAACTTCATCCCGACGTCGCCGCGGCGGTGGAAGAGGCGATTCGTCATCTGCGCCCCAAGGTGCGTGAGGTCCGCGACGTTACTCTGCCCCGCCTCCAGCAGGCCGAGAACGGCGATTACGATGTCGAGCTGTACCACTATCAAAAGCCGTTCTTCGACAAATCTCCGGAGCTATACCATCCGTGGTCTCAGCGCCACCTGAACCAGATGAAGAAAGTGGAAACTCTTCCGTACATAGAAACGCTAAAGCGCATCCGCGAGTGCCGCCGCGATATCCGGCGCGTGTTCGAAGAGGTGGACGTTCTGCTGCTGCCGACCATGCGCGAGCCCGCGCCGCTGATCTCGGAAACGGTCAACGAAACTCATCGCCGTCCGCCCAGCAACACTTCCACCTTCAACCATTTCGGCACGCCCGCCATGACCGTGCCCTGTGGATTCTCAAAAGATGGATTGCCCATCGGCCTTCAGATCGCCGCCGCGGCCTATCGTGAGCCGGTAATTCTTCAGCTCGCCTACGCGTACCAGCAATCGACCGACTGGCATCGACGAACGCCGCCAATCTTAAAAACCATATGAACGGAGAACTATGCGACTGATTCCGATCTTGAGCCTCACCGCGATCGCCGCCGCGCTGACCTTCGCCGGCCCGGCCGAGGATGAGGCTGCGGCAACAGGACAAAAGTGGCTCGCCTTCCTCGACGATCAAAAATACGAGGAAAGCTGGAAGCAGGCAGGCTCCATGTTCCGCGGTGAAGTGAAACAGGACGACTGGGTCGCTTCCTTAAAACGATTCCGCGACCCGTTGGGCGCACTGACTTCCCGCTCAGCCTCAAAGGTCGACTTCACCAAGACCCTGCGCGGAGCGCCCGACGGAGACTACGCCATCATTCATTACAAAGCCGACTTCGCAAACAAGAGCGTCACCGAACGCCTCACGCTCGTAAAGGAAGATGGCAAGTGGCAGATGGCCGCCTACGCGATTCACTAATTAATGCACCGTCCAGCTCGCGCTGCCGCAGGAATCGCATTGCCGTGCGTTCGGATTCAGGCGTGCCCCGCAGCGGGCGCACGCATGCGATGACTGCTTTCGGCCTCGGGCACTTTGAAACGCCACAAGAATCCCGAAGCCCGCGAAGAACACAATCACCACCAGCCAGGACCCGGTGTAATAGTACAGCGTGAGCACCGCCAGCACCGCGGCAGTCGAGATCAGCCACCACCGCGGCTTGCGCGGCGTATCGTCCATACCTGAATCATAGGTCACCCGGACGCAACTTCAGATCCGCGCCCTTCCACGCCGCTTGAAATTCGCGTTCCACCCACGCCGCTGCCTCCGCCTTCTGCTGCGCCTTCAAGCTCTCAAGCAATCCGAACAGCATGCGCCCATTCTTGGGACTCCGCCGCAGTCCTTCGCGAAACACCCCTTCCGCTCCGGCCGCATCGCCCGACAATAACAGCGACGCGCCCAGCGATTCGCGAATCGGGTAATACCACGCCGGCGGTTCCCCATATGCCAGGCCATCCTGGATTTCGACGGCTTTACGCCATTTCGGAATCGCGGCCGCTGGCGTCGATTCCAACCGCGCGTCCAAGGCCACGGAGGCAAGCTCCAAAACATCGCCGAGCTTGTTCGTGTCCCACGGAATGTTCCGGTCGAGCTTGGTCCGCAGGCTTTCGAATTCCTTCTGTTCCGTCCGCGCCTGCGCCAAGTTGTGTTTCCCTTGAAAGGCCATCGCGCGGGAATAATGCCAGAACGCCTGGGCGAGCGGGCTTTCCGATTGTGGACGCGGCGCGCCCAGCAATTCATCCCACTCGGCGACGCGAATCCGCGCGAAGGTCGCGAACAATCCGAAAACGTCCGCCATCTCGGGCATGGCCTTCGCCATCGGCTGCGCGGCATCCAGGATTTCGGTCGCGGCCTTGCGAGTATCTGCGACGCGCCCCTGCATCGATCGCGCGTATAAAACGAACTGCAGATTGTGCAGGTAGTACGCGTAATAACTGCCAATCACGCCGGTCCTCTCGAAATACTGCCGGTCCACCTCCGCCGCGCGAGCATTCACGTCCACCGCGAAGTTATATTCGCCCAGCACCAACCAGATATGTCCCGGCATGTGGACCATGTGTCCCGCCCCCGGAACAATCCCCATCAACCGCTGCGCGCTCGGCACCGCGCGCTCCGGTGTCGCGGACGACTCTACCGCATGAATGTAGAGATGATTCGCGCCCGGATGATCCGGATACCGCCGCAAAACGCCTTCCAGCACCCGCTCCGCCTCTTCGACTCCATCCGCGGCTTTCCCATCGCCGCTATACCAGTGCCAGCGGACCGGAAGCAGTAACGATTCCGCGAACCAGACCTGCGCATCGGGATCGTCCGGAAAGCGAGCCGCCAGCGCCCGCATCGCCGCGATGTACTTCGCCGGCTCCGAGTAACCCGGACAGCGCGCCGCCGCAGCCTCCAGCCATACGCGATCGATTGCCGAAAGTCCTTCCATCTTCAGCCCCGCCTGCGCTGCGGTGCATGCCTCTTTCACGTTGACGTCCGGATCCATGTCCATGTTCAAGTACGGCCCGATCGCCATCGAAATCCCCCACTGCGCCATCGCCGCATGGGGATCCAGTTCCACCGCCTTTCGAAACGCCCGCAGCGCCTCCGGCCGATTGAACCCGTACATCAGCGCCAGCCCCTGATCGAAAAACTTCTGCGCCTCCGGATTTCGCGTGGCGATCGGGTGGGTCCAGATGCCCATGCCGGACAAAAGCGCGGCTGGTTTCTGCGCATCGGCCCCGTGCTCATGTTGCGCCGAAGCCGCAAGACTGAAGAAGGTGAGTAAGGCAATCGTCTTCATTCCATCCCCTTCCTAATTCGCCGTGATTCGTTTTCCGCTAAGCTGCGCCTGCAATTCCGGTCCCGAGACTTTTCCGTTCAGATCGTACGAATCCACCACTACGGTTCCCTTGAAGCTGTTGCCGCCCGGGTCGAGAACAATCTGTTCCTTGATTACCACCGTTCCAATCAGGTTCCCGTTCATGTCGTAGCTCCACGACGGATGGTAGACCTTTATAGTATTTCTCGACGACGCCGTCCACGCACCAAAGCATACGTTGCCCTCAAGAGGCGATCCATTGTCGTTCAGAAACTCCAGCCCGTCGATGGTGAAGGATTCAAAAGCCTGATAAATTGTCTGCCCGCTCAGCGTCACGTTCACGGCCCACAATCCTACTCCGGATAGGGCGACCAACGGCGTATCTTCGGCTCGCGCCAGCGCTACCACCGATCGGGATTCGGCCAGTTCCGAAGCCTCCGGCAGCGCCGAAAGCTTCGAGGTAAGCTGTTTTCCACAGCCGCCCTTCACGCCCGGAGCGAGCATCGCCGCCACCCCCAGCGCCAGCATCCATTTTTTCGAGTTCTTTGTCACGTTCGTTTCTCCTTTTTTGCGGCCTCGCGCCGCGACTCCCACTGTGCCCCGATGCCTCCGCCCCGGCAAGCGAAACAGTATGAAAATCATCGAGTTTCGTTCTTTTTCGCGCGCCCCGGGAGTATACTGAGTCCCAATGAGCGCGCCATCGGGCGGGGACGATCGCCTGGAGTCCTGGAAGGAGATCGCGGCTTACCTCGGACGCGAAGTCCGCACTGTCCAGCTTTGGGAAAAAAGCGAAAATCTGCCGGTCCATCGGCACCAGCACGCCCGGCAAGGATCGGTCTACGCCTTTAAAACCGAACTCGACGCCTGGCGCGACGCCCGGAAAAATTCCCCCGTGCCCGTCCCCGCCGCCAGCTCGAAGCCGAGAGCCCCGTGGATTGTGGCAGGCGCGATCGCCGTTCTGGTAATCGGCGGGCTAGCCGTATGGAAGGGGCGCCGTCCCGTAGGCGATCTCCCGTCAGCAGTCGTCGTCCTCCCCTTCCTCGATTTGAGCCCCGAAAAGGACTCCGAGTACTTCAGCGACGGCTTAACCGAAGAAGTGATCGACGCGTTGAGCCGCGTTCCCAATCTTCGCGTAGTAGCGCGAACCTCGGCCTTTGCCTTCAAGGGCAAGAACACCGACATCCGCGAAATCGGAAAACAGTTGAACGTGAACGCCGTCATCGAAGGCAGCGTGCGGAAGTCCGGGGATCGCCTTCGAATCACCGCCCAGCTCAACCGCGTTTCCGACGGTTACCATATGTGGTCCCGCACCTACGACCGCGAGCTCCGCGACGTGTTCGCCGTGCAGCGCGAAATCTCCCAATCGATCGCGAGCGAACTCCGCGCCGGCCAGCTTCCCACCCGCGAACACCGCGAGCCGACGAAAGATTTGGAAGCGTATCGCCTCTACCAGGAAGGCCGTTACTTCTTCAATAAATTTGAGCCGCCCGAATCCGATTACAAAGCCATCGAGCGCTATCAACAGGCGATTGCGCGCGATCCGAACTTCGCCGCCGCCTATGCCGGCATGGCCGACGCGTACTCCTACCTCGCTGAGAATTTCGTCGTAGCGCCCAGACAGGTCATGCCTAAGGCGAAGGAAGCCGCGATGAAAGCGCTCGCCCTGGATGACAGCTCGGCCGAAGCGCACACGTCGCTGGGCATCGTGAAGCTGGATTATGAACGCGACCGCGAAGGCAGCCAGCGCGAATTCCTGCGCGCCCTGCAGCTCAATCCCGCCTTCGGATGGGCCCGCCACTGGTACGCCCATTCGCTTGAATCCCAGAACCGGATGGAAGACGCCCTCCGCGAAATGCGCGCGGCGCTCGATATGGATCCGTTATCGGCTCCCATCAGTTGGGACATCGCCGGCGAGCTGATCAGTCTCCGCCGGTACGACGAGGCGTTGGACTACCTGAAAAAGGCAACCGAGCTATTCCCCGGCGTTCCCACGTTCGCCATCATGCGAGTCTGCGCGTATTACCGCAAAGGCGATGTCGCCGCGGCTCGGTCTCTCGTCGAATCTTTGAAGCAACAGCCCGAACTGCGCAAGGACCCCATGTTTATCGCTGTGTTCGCGACGCAGGCGGCCATCGACGGACAGAGCGCCGAAGCGCGTCAGACCCTGGCCCGGTTCGAAGAGATGAGAAAGACGCAGTACATCGAGCCCTTCCTGTTGATCGAACTATGCAACGCCCTCAAAGACCGGAAGCAGCTCATGATATGGCTCCGCCGCGCAGACGAAGAGCGGTCCACCTTTGTCGTGTACATGCACGCCTACGCAGCTTATTGGGGCCTGGACTCAGAGACTCTCGCCGAATTCGACAAACTTCCACAAACCCGCGCTCTTACGACAGCATCCGGGCGTTCTTCTGCCCCTTAAGAACCAGTTCCGCGGCCAACAGCGCCGCAGCCTGATTCTGAGCCGTCTCCGTCCGGTTCACGATGTCTTCCACGAACAGCGGCCCGAACGGCAGCGCCAGATTCTTGCAGTCGATATACCGCGCCGACTTGCCGTTCACGATCAGCACGTGATCCCCGCCCGATCCCCCGGCAATGTCGATGGTCTTGCGCATTTCGATATACCCCTCGGTCCCCAGAATGAACGTCCGCTCGTCCCCGAACGCGGGCAGCCCGTCTGGAGTGAACCAATCCACGCGAAAATATCCGAACCCGCCGTTGCCGTGGACCAGCATGTCGCCGAAATCCTGGAATTTCGGCCGATGCGGGTGATTCACATTCGCCACCTGCGACATCGTCACGTCCGCCACAGTCGACCCCGTGAAATAGACGAACTCATCCGCCTGATGCGAACCGAGGTCGCACAAAGTTCCGCCATAAAGCGCCGGATCCCAGAACCACTCCGGACGCGTAGGCTCATTGATCTTATGCGGCGCCAGTTGGATGGTCTGCACCACCCGGCCAATCGCGCCCTCCTTCACCAGCGTGCCCGCGTGCATGGTCGCTTTCGACTCCATGCGTCCGTACATGATGCCGAACATACGCTTGGTCTCTTTTACCGCCTTCCGTACTTCGGCCAATTGCTCCAGCGTCGTGATGGCCGGCTTGTCGACCAGAAAATCCTTGCCGTGCCGCATCGCCCGCACACCCAGCGGCGCCCGCTGATCCGGAACGGAGGCAGAACAAACCAGTTGGATCGACGGATCGTTCAGAATCTCGTCCTCGCTGCGCGCCACCTTCACGCTCCCGTAGCGTTTCTGAAATCCCGCCAGCGCGTCCGGCAGTTTCGAATGCACCGCAACCAGCTCGCCGCCGCTGCGCCGGATCGTGTCCGTGATGCCGTTTATATGGTTGTGATCCAGCCCGATTACGGCGAACTTGATCGTGTGCTTGGGCGCGGTTTCTGACTTCGGCCCGCTCGCCACCTCGTGCGCCGCCTGAGATGCCTGCCCCTGAAAGGCCAGCGCCGATCCCGGTAATCCAATCGCCCCGGCCTTCAGTAAGGAACGCCGGCTTACATTGTCCATCGCCATGCCGGTAGTGTAACTCGGCACGGGCTACATTGGTGACTCAGCCCATTTCGAGGCTTTCCCCCGCGGAAACCTCAGTGCAATGCCTGATTCCAACGCTTTTGCCAAGACCCGAATAATCGATTATGACCCGCACACTCCTGTTCCTCGCCGTGTCGCTAAGTCTTTTCGGCCAGCGTCGCTTTAGCTGGCAGAATGCCTGCTTCAACAACCTCGCGGCCCCCTATTGCGCCGGTCACGACTTCGCCATCAAGCCAACAAAGACACAACCCGGGTCGAAAAACGGTGGGCTCCCCAACGGGCCGGAGAACGGGGTTGCTGGCGGCATCGACTGGCGCTTCGCGGACCCGTCCGCGGATGCAGTTGTGGGACTCAATATCAGCCGCATCGCGTCCTCGCCTGTAGGCCGTCGATTCGTGATCCAGCTAGGGGTGAGCCGCGGCCTTACGGAAGCGGATATGCAGAAAATCCTGGACGGACTGGCCGGCGTCGACCAGGTCGCGCTCTCGGTTCACAATAACCGGATGGTCGCGATGATCATCGGCGGCGGCGATTCAACTCTTCCCGCGCTGGAGGCCGATTGGACGGCCGCGCCCGCTCCCGGAGGTTCCATGCTGGTCGGCCATACGGACGCCGTCGACCAGGCGCTTCAGCGCCTGTCCCAGGACGATTCGGGTCCGCCATCTGAGTCAATTCGTCTGTTTGAGCAACAGCAGAACACGCGCGAGTTTTGGGCCGCCGGATCGGCCGGCTTTGCGCCGGAAGCTGCCGGCGCCGGCGCGAAACGATTTTCACTGGCGCTTTCGATCGGCAACAGCCTGTCGAGCGATGTAACTCTCGAATTCGCCGCAGCCCCGGGCCCCGGCTCGCTTCAGATGTGGACTGCCCTGGGCAAGCCAGCCGTCGAAGGCAACAAGCTCCGTTTCAGAACCTCAGTCGAACCCGAGGAGGCGCAGAAGTTCAGCCAGATTGCCGCCAATCCGCTGGCGCAGCGCCTCGCAGCGCTCATTTCAACCTCGCGCTATCTTCCCACGCGCGACACAACGCTCCCCAACCCCGACAAGCCGGTAATCTACGGCCTGGAAGGCGGCCCCAAGGTAGTGAACCAGCACTAACCTTCTAGCCTCCCGCAGCCCCGTCACCGAACCGCGACCGGCAGGAAGCGGGGCCGTTCGCGGGCCGCTACTTATGCCGGTAAGTAATCCGTCCGCGCGTCAAATCGTAAGGCGATAGCTCCACCGAAACTCGATCGCCATTCATCACTTTGATCCGGTTGCGTCGAAGTCTGCCCGCCAGAGTTGCCAATACTTTCTGGCCCGCCTCAAGCTGGAGCTGAAACATTCCCGCCCGGAACTTCTCCACCACGGTCCCGAACACTTCGATCCCCGCTTCCTTTTCATCCTCGCCCGGCCGTGCGGCCTTCACCGGTTTTGAACCCATTCTCATATTGACAAACTTCTCCCTTCGAACCGTTCTTCACATCTGGATTTTGTGTTTATGGACTGCGTGTTTATGGACTGCGTGTTTATGGATAGTCTGCTTACGCGCGAACTTACCAACGGTTGCTCTGCCGTGATCCGCCTGATCCACGCTCTGCCTTAGGACGCGCTTCATTCACCGTCAACGCTCGCCCGTTGAGCTCTTTGCCGCTCAACACCTCGATCGCGCGGTCTCCCTCCGAGTCGACGGCCATTTCGACAAAGCCAAACCCGCGCTGATTGCCCGTTTCCCGGTCCGTCGCGATACTGACGCGGCTCACGGTTCCAAATTCCTCAAACATGGATCGCAACGCGTTTTCGGACGCATTGAAACTAAGGTTTCCTACAAAAATATTCTTCATTTTCACTTTCTTTCCAAAAATTGAGAGCGGTGAATCTAGGCAGGATCGGACAAGGGCGGTTGGGCCGGACTATCGAAAGATGCCGAAAATCAACACGAAACTACACCTCAATCATGACACGGAACCGTCCTCCATGCAATCTTGATCCACCCGCCGAGGCAGGAGTAAGATAGCCACCAAACCATGCCACTCGACCCGCAAGCCCAGGCTGTTCTCGATTTCCTCGGAATCACGGCGATGCCCGGCATAGAAACGCTCACTCCGCCAGCCGCCCGCGACCGGTACGCGGCGCTCTCGGAAGCGCGCAGGCAGTTCGGCCTCGAACCCGTTCATCAGGTGCGCGACGTCAAAATCGCAGGACCCGCAGGAGAAATTCCGATCCGTCTTTATGTCCCCGATATTCCCAAACCCGCCCCGGTACTGGTTTACTTTCACGGCGGCGGATTCGTCATCGGAAACATCGAAAGCCACGATCACGTCTGCCGCTCGCTGGCGAACAAAGTGCCGTGCGCGGTTGCATCGGTCGATTACCGCCTTGCGCCCGAAGCGAAATTCCCAGCCGCGGTCGACGACAGTTATGCCGCAGTGGAATGGATCGCGGCAAACGCCGATAGCCAGGGAATCGATCCCAGCCGGATCGCAGTTGGCGGCGACAGCGCCGGCGGCAATCTGGCGGCTGTAATTTCGCATATGGCTCGCGATCTAAAATCACCCAAGCTGGCGTTCCAACTTCTGATCTATCCCGCCACCGACATGCGCATGACCGCGCCGTCCATCGAGAAAAATGCCGATGGCCCGCTGCTGACCAAGGCGGCAATGATCTGGTTCCTGGATCAGTATTTGACAGGCGATCGCGACAAAGAGAATCCCTTGGCGTCGCCCCTGCTGGCCTCGGATGTAAGCGGGCTTCCCCCGGCCTTTATCGCAACGGCGGAGTGCGACCCGCTTCTCGACGAAGGCGAAGCATACGCACATCGCTTGGAACAGGCCGGCGTGCCGGTTGAACTCCGCCGCTATGCCGGCATGCCGCACGGGTTCTTCAGTTTCGCCGCCGCGCTCGATACCGGCAGACAAGCCGTCGAGGATGCAGCCGCCAGCCTTCGCGGCGCCTTCGGTCTCGCCCGTCTCCGCTCGGATTCCGCGGCCTGATTATTTCGCCGCTTGGAATAGTTCGCTGGGAGCCGGATCCGAAGAACGCTTCACTGGATTCGAGAACTCCAGTGCGCCGTCATCCACCCTGGACCATTTGAAGCTGATCCTGTCGCGCAAGTAGTTCTGATACACGCGCCATGGCGAAC
>Ga0209579_10004005_pt1 | contig 10425 bp, 3 predicted proteins | sample Coa_R1_2_FD_187152 | JGI IMG/M metagenome (GOLD analysis project Ga0209579, IMG submission 187152) | Surface soil microbial communities from Centralia Pennsylvania, which are recovering from an underground coalmine fire - Coalmine... | ecosystem: Environmental > Terrestrial > Soil > Unclassified... | reverse complement strand
CGCCCCCCTCTGGCACCCCACCGGCGTGCACAGCGACGACCTCGCGGATGTCGAGGTGTTCGAGCGACACGACCCGGCAGCTTTCGTCGCTGAACGGACTCTCGAGACCGTCGAGCACTTCGCGGAATCTCCGGTAGTGTTCGAGCCACCAGGCTGAGGGCGAAGGGATGACCAGGAACCGCACGCCAGCCGCCTTCGCCTTGACGAGCTCGGCGAGAGCCTCCTCGTCGTCACGCGGGTACCAGCCCGAGTACCGCCCCTGCGAGTCCCCCGGAAAATGCCGTGCCCCGGCGGGGACCAACGCCGAGTCTCCCCGACTGATCACCGCCACCGTGCCGGACACTCTCAGGCCGTGTTCGAGGGCGACCACCTGGCGACAGACCTGCTCGTAGCGGCCCGCAGGAAGTCGGACGTGACCGCGCCAGGCTTCCGCCCATTTCTCCTCGAAGAGTCGGCGATTGCGTTGGAACAGTTGCGCGTACGTCCCGTCATGGTGTAGATCTCCGAACGATCCCTCGCCGAAGTGGTGAACGAATACACCTTCCGCGAGCTCGAGGCGAAAGCCCGCCTCGTTCAGCCGCGCGCAATAGTCGTCGTCCTCGAAGAGCCCGGTCCCGAACCGCGTGTCGAGCGGGCCAACCCGCTGCAATACCTCGCGACGCGCGGCGAAACAGAACATTTCGAGCATCGGAACTGCGCGGAACTCACCAGCCTTTTCCGCACGTCGACCGGCGGCCAACTCGATGAGATCACCGTAGGTTCGATACGTGGTGTGGAGCTGGGCCCCAGTAGCCGACCGGTTCGTGACCGGCCCGACCGCCCCGACCTTCTCGCCCCGAAGGCGCTCGGTGATGGGGACGAGCCACCCCGGAGTGACGACGACGTCGTTGTTGAGGAGAACGACGAACTCGCCTCTCGCGTGGGCGATTCCGGCATTGGCCCCGGCAGCGAAGCCCTCATTGGACGCCAACTCGATCAGCGAGATGCGGGAATCGAGACGGCGGATATGTCGCAGGCAGTCTCGCGTCGACTCGTCGGAGTGGTTGTCGACGACGAGGACCTCGATCTCGGGCGAGGAGGGGTCGAGGAGCAGGCTAGCCGCGCAGAGAGCGGTGAGTTCCGGGTGCCCGAAGCTCACGACCACGACGGTCGCGACAGGTGCCACCGACCGCTCCCCTGACACGCCAGGTGATCTCGACGCCTCGCAGAGTGACTGAGCAAACCGCCTGGTCTCCGACGCCAGTACCAGAGGTCGACGACGCGTCGGTACGAGGTCGAGACTGCCCGGGATGGACGGGAACCCGTTGCCCGTCGGCTCGGGGGCGAAGGAGGTCACCGGGGAACGGCCCGCCGGAGCCGAGATCCCGAGGCGGACGAGCAAGTTCCCCAGAACCCGCACCGCGGCAAAGTGGTCCTGGGCGATCTCGAGCGCGGCCCCGGAGTGACCCTCGGGGTCACGCTCGATCTCCTCGATGGCCTCGACCGCGCCGTCGAGGTCGGCGAACGCGAACAGACCGGAACCGACCGGCAGGTTGTCGCCGAACCCGGTGTCCTGCGTGACCACCGGGCGGCCTGCGGCGAGATACGTCGCGCTACGATCGCTGAACCAACCCGTCCGGAGCCGGACGTTTTGGTCCTTGGCTACCGTGAATTCCCCCCGGGAGCATTGGACGTATCGTCGGTATCGATCGGCGTCGAGCGACATCGGAATGGCGGCACGGACCTCCCAACCGTGCGCCTCCAGGTTGGCCTCCGCCGGGGCGTCTAGCCGGGACAGGCACAGTTCGAAGCCCCGCCCCGTGCGGGCCGGCAGATCGAGAACCTTCTCGAACTCGCGGTGCTTAGTCCAGAAGTACGTCTCACCGTTCAGCCGTACGTGGCGCCACGGCTGCCGCCAGTTCCCGACCGTGGTGTACCGATCCCCGACCGGGCACGGGTTCGGGTTCCAGAGGTCGACGACTACCGGCTGACGGGTTGGAAGGAACCTGAAGGTGTCGGAGACGGGCAGCCCGCAGTCCGCACGCCCGCAGTTCTCTCCGAAGCTGAAGAGCGCGGAGTGCGGCTCGAGCATTCGGAAGGCGGTCTCGAGTTCCTCTTTCAGCTCGACCTGCAGGCGGACGGGATCGGTCTCGACGAAGACCAGGTGGTCGCCGGCCGCCATCTCCTCCCGTGGCTCGGTGCCACCGTGGAGGTTCAACACTGCGGCGGCTTCCTCGTAGATCCCGGGGTGGAGACTTGCGGCCGGCCCGCGCGCGTCCGCGGCGGGGGCGCTTGGTGGCCACACCACCCAACGCTCGCCAAGGCCGAAGGGTTCGAGCACCGAGAAGAGGAAATCACCGGTTCGCAACCAGGGATCGTCCGCCGGGTCGCGCAGCAGCATGCTCGGAGTCCTGCCGTGCGCCTCCACGTAGTAGGTCTCGAACCCGAGTCGCTCGAACCCGATGAGGTAGTGCAGCGTCTGCCAGATGACTCCGCCGACTGGCATGTTGGCCATCATCCCGAGGACCACGATCTTGGGACGTCGCCTGTTCATCGTTTTCCGCCTTGTGCCCGCGCTCCCTCTTCGAACCTGCGGGCCAACGCAGCGTCAGGCGAGTCGACGTTGCGTAGGCGCTCGCCGGGCGGCGGTGCGCCCACTGACTGGAGACGCCACAGTGCGGCGAAGTGACCATCGCGCGCAAGGAGCTCGTGCGGAGTTCCGATCTCCGCGATGCGGCCGCCTGTGAGCAGGATGATGCGGTTGGCCTGTCGAACGGTGGACAACCGGTGTGCGACCACGACCGTGGTCCGCCCCTGAGCGAGCCGCTCGAGCGCCTCCAGGATCGACGCTTCGGTGCGCGAGTCGACCGAAGAGGTCGGCTCGTCGAGCACCAGGATCGGGGCGTCCTTGAGGAAGGCGCGCGCGAGCGCGATCCGTTGTCGTTCTCCGCCCGAGATCTTGGCGCCCCGCTCGCCGAGCTTCGTCCGGTACCCCTCGGGCAGTGCCGAGATGAATTCGTGGGCGTTGGCACATTTGGCCGCCTCTACTACTTCGCCTGGCGTGGCGGTGAGGCGCCCGTAACGGATGTTCTCCCCGATCGAGCGCGGGAAGAGCAATGGCTCCTGCTGGACGAACGCGACCTGGTCTCGGAGAGACTCAAGCGTGAAGTTGCGCACGTCGATGTCATCGAACAGGACGGATCCCTGATCGGGATCCAGAAACCGGGGGATCAGGCTCACCAGGGTGGACTTGCCGGCCCCCGTGGGGCCGACGATGGCGACCATTTCGCCGGGCGCTACGGAAAAGTCGATGTCGATCAAGGTCGGAGTCCGGTCGGGGTACTGATAGTGCACGTGATGGATCTGGATGGACCCTTGCGACCGTCGCAGATGATGGGCGTGTGGACCTTCGACGATGTCTGGATGGGTTTCGAGAAGTTCGGTGGCGAATCGGATGCCGACGAGCTGCTGCTGGAAGGTAGACATCGTCGAGCTGATCGTCTGCAACGGCACGTAAATTGCAGCGATATAGCTCATCAGTACCAGCAGGTCGCCCACAGACAGCCGGCCGGAGAGCACGTGGTGGGCGCCGATGCCGAGCACGAGCGCGGTCCCGGCCGCCGTGATGACTGCGATTGCCAACGAGAAGACGGTCTGGTGAACGGTCACGTTGATCCGGGCCCGGATGGCAGTTTCGCCCTGGTCACGGAACCGGCGGTACTCGAAGTGCTGGCGGTTGAACGCGGTGATGACTCTCAACATGTTCATCGCGTCGTTCACGATCGTGAGATTTCGCCCTTCTAGGTTCCGCACGCGAATGAGTCGCGGCTCCACCCGGTGGCCGTAGTAGCCGATGGATCCGTAGATGAACGGCACGACGAGCAGGGACACGACCGCCAGCTCGGAGTCGATGCGCGCCGCCACGATGAACATGCCGATCAGCATGAGAGCGCTCTGCAGAAGTGGGGGCAGCGCTACGGCGAGCCCACCGGAATTCTTGGCCTCGTAGTTGATCCGGTACATGAAGTCGCCGGTCGTCTTGTTGTCGTGGAACGCCTGGGACAGTCGCTGGCAGTGTTGGAACATCCGGCTGCGGAAGTCGAGAGTGATCAGCTGGTCGAGCTTCGTACCGACGTATTCGCTCACCACGGTGAGCCCGTTGACTGCAAAGCTGATGAGGAAACCCATGACCACCACGGCGATGATGAGGCCGTTCACTCCCTCGGTGCCGGGGACGAGGGTCAACCATCCCCTCGAGTGGTGGTGCTTGGAGAGGACCGCGTCGACGAGGTACGCGAGGGGCCAGGGTTGGGCGAGGGAGAGGGCAGCCGAGACTACGAGGACCGCGAGCGACACAAGCGTCAGTCGCCAGTAGCGCCTGAGGTACGGAAAGATGATCGGGAAGTACTTCCAGTACTCACGTTTCATGCTCGCCCCCTTACAGTGGTGGGCTCGTGAGGTACTGGACGGCTGGAAGCGCTGACGACGGTGGAACGCCCCAGTGACCCGGGCCATCGTCGCAGGGGGCGTCGCCCAGGTCTCCGGACGAGGCGGACACGTCTGGGCGTTCATGAACTGGGTGCTCGGTCTGCGCCGCCTCGGTCTCGAGACGGTCTTCGTTGACTGCCTCGAAGCGACGCCCGGTGACCCCGACGGACCGGTGGCCGTCCTTGAGGGGTTCTGTTCGACGATGGAGCGCTTTGGACTGTCGGACGACTTCTGCGTCCTGCTTCCCGGCGAACGCTCCGTCGGGTTGGCCCGCTCCGAGCTCGAGCGGAGGGCCAATGGTGCGCTTCTCTTTAATGTGATGGGTTTCCTCGCCGATCCGGCCATCCTCGACCTCGTCGGTCTGCGGGTCTTCGTCGACATCGACCCGGGGTTCCCCCAGATGTGGTCGGAACTCGGCCTGGCCGACGTGCTCTCCGGCCACGATCGCTTCGTGACCGTGGGCGCCAACATCGGAAAGCCCGGCAGCATCGTTCCAACTTGCGGGCGCATGTGGCTGACCACGCCGCCCCCTGTGGTGCTCGAGCACTGGCCGGTCACCTGGGTCCCGGAGGGAAACTTCCGATCGGTGGCCTCCTGGCGGGGTCCGTTCGAGCCCGTCACCTACCGCGGAACCACTTTCGGGCTGCGTGCTCACGAGTTCCGCGCCTTCGCCGATCTGCCGCGGCGCTCCGGAGAACCGCTCGAGGTGGCACTGGAGATCGATCCGACCGACGCCGAGGACCGGCAACGGCTCCTCGACGGAGGCTGGACGCTCAGCGAGCCGGGGGCGGTCGCGAGGGACCCTTGGGCTTACCGGGAGTTCGTCCAGTGTGCAGCAGGAGAGTTCAGCGTGGCCAAAGCCATGTACGTCCGCACCAACGGCGGCTGGTTCAGTGACCGGTCCGCATGCTTCCTCGCGAGCAGCAAGCCAGTTGTTACCCAAGAGACCGGTTGGAGCTCGTTCTACCCGGCAGGCGACGGGCTCCTTTCCTTTCGCGAACCCGAGGAGGCGGCGGGTGCTCTTCGCGAGGTTCGATGCAACTACCGCACGCATGCCCGGGCCGCACGCGAGCTTGCCGAGGCCTACTTCGACTCGGACCGGGTCCTCGGTCTCTTGCTTGACAAAGTGGCTTGAGACCAGCCCGAGAAGGTGCCGCCGCGCTCGGCGCACTCGCCAGGAGCCGGCGAAGACGTCGAGCCCGAGCGCGCCGAAGAAAAGAACGGCGGCCATGGGTTGGAGAAGCCCAAGACCCACGACAAGCGGGAGGAGGATCCACGCCAAGCGCCGCCGCAGCCTCTCCTCTACCTTCGCTTGCACCCAACCGGGGGGGTGGCTGCTGCTCGTGATGACGCCTCGAACGAGGACGGAACCGCCCACGTAGGCGTCGTGGCGGTCCCAAGCGGTCGCCGCGGTCACCCGGCACCTCGTGGCGCGCAGATGGTCGATCACGGCCGAGATGAGCTCAGTCCGAGGGCGATCCTCCCGCCAGATCAATCCTTGGCGCCCGGCCCGGCCCATCGGAGGGACCAGAGTCGGCGCTGGCGACCCGGGCGACCGCTCAGCGCGGCGCGTGCGGCGCCCCGCGTGGCGGGCCAGGGGTTGAAGGACGGTGAGTAGCCCGACATGCAGCTTGAAGGCGATCCGGCGGCGACGGACGGCGGGAGGCGGCGCGCAGAGCGCGGCGTCGAGCGCAATGAGGGAAGCCAAGAACGCCACCGCGCAAAGCCCGGGGATCCCGAGCGGCCACACGAGCGCTGCGGCCGGTGCGCTGCACGCCAGCCCAAGGGCGAGCGGCACCCCAACTTGGTGGGCCAGGGCGAGGATGTGTCCCCCGTCGCGGTAGACCGACTGAAATGCGGCCGAGCCGAATGGTCCGCGGTAAACGCTTTGGCGCGTCCAGAGGGGACCGCCAGAACCTCCAGCGGCATAGACGTGGCCCCGCCAACGGGCCGATCCCATGGCGCCGAACCGGTCGGGGTGCCGCGCCTCGACACCTACCTCGCTCCGTCCGTAGCCGAACTGCTGGCGCAGGTACCCCCGGGTCGTCGCACGCGGGTGATGCGACACCACAGCAGCCGGGTGAAAGCCGATCTCCACGCCGCGCTCGAGCACTCGCCAACACAGGTCGACGTCGTCGCCTGCGCTCACAAACTCGGGATCGAAGCCGCCCACCTCCTCCAAGACGGACTTGCGGAATGCCATGTTGCAACCGGGAACGTGCTCGGCCCGATCGTCCGAAAGCAGGACGTGCGTGGGCCGCCCCGGAGCACGGCCCGTTCGCTGGGCGGCGGCCGAGTCGGTCCGGGGCGGAACGTTCGGTCCGCCCACGCCGCCGACTTGAGGCCCATCCAGGCCGATCGCCAAGTAGTAGGGCCATTCGGGACTCGGATAGGCGTCCGCATCGAGATAGGCCACCAGTTCAGAGCCGGCCACCTGAAAGCCGTGATTTCGTGCCACGGATAGACCCGAATGTGGGATCTGGACCAGCCGAGCCCTCGGGTAGCTCCGTGCAATGACTGCCGTGTTGTCGGTGGACCCGTCGTCGACAACGATGACTTCGAGACGGGGGTAATTCAGCGCGCAGGCGTGCCGCAGGCACTCCTCCAGGGTGTCGGCTGCGTTGTACGCGCAGACGACGACGGACACCGACGGCCAGTCCGTCGGCTCGCGCAGATCCTCGACCACGCGACTGTTCCATCGTGCTGCCACGTCGAGCAATGGACGCGGCGAGCGGTCAGCTCTCGTCAGCCCGAACCGCCACCCATCTACCGGCTGCCCCCCGACCCACCACTCGTCGGTCCAGGAAAAGAGGCAGGTGCCGGCGACACCGCGCTCCAGCGCCACCTCGAGTTGCCAGTTGACCGACTCAGACTGGGCATCCTCCCCAGGGTCGCCCACTCCGGCATGCGCGCCAAACTCGCCAAGGACGAGCGGGCGCTCTCCGGCCAGCAAGTTGAGGCGGGTGAGATACCTCCGGAACTCGGATCTCTTCTCCAAGAAGACATTGAAGGTCAAGAAGTCCAGGCCGTCGAGAGGCAGGTATTCGGCGGACGGGTAGTTGGCGAACGTCACCAGGCGGTCCGAGTCCTCTTCCCGCACCACATCGCACAACGTGCCGACAAACCGGGAGACATGTCGGGTGCCGATCCAGCGAATCACGTCGGCCGGGATCTCGTTCCCGACGCACACGGCCATCACCCCCTCGTTCCCGGCGAGTCTCCGGGTCGCAGCGCGCACTTCACCTTCCGCCGCGCGTTCGACGGCCCTCTGCTGGCGCCGTGAACCCCCCACCATGTAGCGCCAGTCGTTCCAGTGCACGCCCGCGAACACCCGCAATCCCCAATCCCTGGCGACGGAGATCAAATCCTCGGGTGGCTCGGTGTAGGTGCGGACGACGTTAAACCCCGCGTCGCTCATCGCCACGAAGTCGGCCTTGATTCTGTTATGGGTAGGGAAGGGCTCGCCGTCCGACCGAGGCGCGAACGTGCCGTAGGTCACACCCCGGACAGGGAAGCGTCGCCCCCTGCAGGCAAAGAACTTCCCGTCGATCTCGACTGGCCCCGTGGACGGAGTCGTCACAGTGGTCGCACCTCCCGTCCGCGCCACGCGACCCAACGACCAAACCATGGGGTCGAGGCTTCATCGGGCCCGTTCGAAAGGTTCAGAAATCGGGCGCGGCGACGCGGACGCGGAGGGCGCGCTTCACCACGGGCGCCGCGGGCGTCAAGCCGCGAGCGCGTCAGGATGCGGGCTGCGTCGTAGTTCGGCAACCCGGCCAACTCAATGAGTCCCGAGGCTTTGCGTCCCCTCCTCGCGAAGGGTTTGCCATTTTTCGTCTCTCTCCGCAGGTACCGAGGTGAACCTCGGGCCGGTTATCTAACCATCCGCTGAGCTATTCGTCAACGTGTTTGCGGAGGGGTCGCACCTGAGGCGTCAGGGGACAGCACCAATTCGTTCGAGTAGAGAGCCGAGAACAACCTTCGAGTCCAGAAATTCCTCAGCGATTCGGCGTGCAGCGTCAGCTTGCCACTCGAAGTCCTCACAGAGTGCCTGAAGCATCGCAGCCGCGTCGTCGACGCCCTCGAAGCTGAACAAGCCTGCTCCGACCGGGAGGAAGTTCGAGAACCCGGTGTCCTGGGCGACGACCGGCCGCCCCGAAGCGAGGTAGCAGGCGCTCCGGTCGCTGAACCATCCGCAGCGACTAACGACGTAGCCGCTCTTGGCGATGCCCAGCTCGGCCTTGGATCCGCGAATGAATTCTCGGTAGCTCTGCGGCGTCCCGGCGACGACCTTCGGATCGACCAACACCCAGCCGCTGTCGGAGAGCAACTCGATATCCCCGTAGTCGGTGGGGTCGATGGTCAACGCCTGGACGAGACGCTCAGAAGACAGTGATGGAAGGCGGACAAGCGGTCGAAACGAGTGCGCGCGCTGACCGTAATGGATCCCGTCATGGATGATCGTCCCATAGCTGCGCCAGTTGCCGACCGAGGTAACCGAGCCGTTGCGCCTTGGTCGGGCCACGGGCCAATGCCGGAGCACGACTGGGGGGAGAGATCTGATCCAGTGGACTCCGCAACTGGGAACCCGACTGCCTCCGAACCCGGCTGCCAGCGCGTAGGTGACGTGATGGGTGTGGCCGCTGAGCCCCATGTCGACCCCTTCGACTTCCTGCCACAGCTGGGTGTAAACCGGGTCGACATCGACGTAGACCCGGATCGGGACCAGCTGAACCAGCTCCTCGACTGCCGAGAGGAGTCCGGAGATGTTGATGAGGACGTCAGTTGACCGAGCGATGTCGACCAGGTCCGCGTAGGGCCGTGGGTAGCTCACCCTCGTGTCGGGGTCGATGAACGACCACTGCCCGTCCAGCCCGGCCGCAGACAGCACCCGCTGCGCATATCGCGCATCAGCCAGCAACTCGAAGGACTTCCGCTGGGTGCTCGATGCCCAGCGGAATGGCTCGAGGAAGTGGACCGCGTGGCCCATTGCTCGCAAACCCAGGACGTATTGCAGCACTGACCACACCGCACCTCCTTGTTGCGATGCTCCAGCGATGCGGCCGGTCACGATGAGCCGAAGTCGCCTGCCTACGGGACGGTCCACGCGGCAAAGGTAGTTCTTGGATCGGCCGCGTCTTCCCCGTTGGATCTGACGGCAACGTTTGCCGAGCGCCGCCTGACTGTCTGTTCCTAATCTCTGCAGATGAGGGGTTCCACCGCGTCCCGCGGTTCTCCCTCGATAGGAGCCGCGAGCGGCAGTTGATGATCAACCTGACGCGACGCTGCTGAAGTTCGAGGCCGGCCCTACTGGCCCGTCGAACCTCGAGCCGCGCATTCGCGATCGCCGCCCCGCTCTGCCTCGAGTCCTTTGGTCACGCGTCGCTCGACCACGAAAGCAAGCAACGGCACGAAGCCGGCGCCGATCATCGCGGCGACGGGCCGTACCAAGGGGCGAGCCTGCTGAGCGTCCGTTGGGTCCGACCGTGGCCGCGCCCGGCGAGGGGCCCGCTCGAAGGGTCCCCGGAGGACCTTTCGCCGCCATGAGAGCCGAGTCCGGGATCGGCGCTCACCGGCGCCGCGAGGTCCTCGGTCCTTCTGCCCCAAGTCGTGCGAGGCGCGCGCTATGGCCGCGGGCTCGGGGCCTTCGTCTTCTCGGCGACGCACGGCCTGCGTCGCCTGCTCCGGCTGGGGCGCCACCGCTGCAGTCGCGACCAGGACCACCTGTCCGGGGCGCTCGAGGCCAGGTCCGTCTCGAGCAGCTGCCACCAGCCCTGTACGCCTGCGAGCGCGAAGGCCGGCCACTCGATCGAGTAGAGGTCGCTCAAGCTGTTCCGCTCGGAGGCGTGGTGCACCTGCCGCAAAAGGGCAACGAAACAGTCCGAGAACCACGCGACGAGCACCATGTGCCGGAGCACCGCTCGCCTCGAGAGCCATCCCTCCAGAGTGACGAGGTCA
>Ga0209579_10004003_pt1 | contig 10426 bp, 8 predicted proteins | sample Coa_R1_2_FD_187152 | JGI IMG/M metagenome (GOLD analysis project Ga0209579, IMG submission 187152) | Surface soil microbial communities from Centralia Pennsylvania, which are recovering from an underground coalmine fire - Coalmine... | ecosystem: Environmental > Terrestrial > Soil > Unclassified... | reverse complement strand
CCTGTTGCCCGAACAGCACGCCCGCCACGTTGCGGGAAAGCAGGATGGAATGCGCGTCATGAAGACCTTCGCGGCTGCCTTCCACCATGCGCAGGCCCAGAAGCGAGGGTGCGCCGGGTTCCATAAAGCGACCGGTTTTCATGAAAGTCTTGTTACCCAGTGCCAGCACATGCTCATCCGGGACCGTGGATGCGATCACCTGGACAAAATCGCTTCCATAAGCTGACCTCAGCTCAGGTGCCAGGGGCACCGGTACCTGTGCCCCGGTGACAAGTTCCCCGTTCGCCCTGATGGTTTGCATGACCTGGGCGATCTGGTGGTAATGGTCAAAATTTTTATCAAATGACAGTTCACTGTCAATCCAAAGCCCGATCAGCATGACAACCGCCATTCCCAGTGCAAGCCCAGTAATGTTGATAAAGGAAAAAAGACGGTTGGACTTCAACCTGCGCCACGCAATCTTCAAATAATTTTTAATCATATACTTTGTTTTATCGTAAAGGGCTATTTTAGGATACCTCATCGCCGTTGCCCGGGTTACCTGAACGAGCTCTTTTTTTATTGTTGAATGAATGCGCGGCCGCACTATATTGGTTTTTCATTATTTATTGAAAGAGAACGTAGACACGTTCTCCGTGAGCAGCGCTCTTCTGCAGAGAAACGCCGCCCTTGCTTAAACTATCGTTGCAGTAATCAGGAGGCGCCGGGGAAAGGTCATTCTCAATTTTTTGTTGTGTGCGTCTTCCTTTCCCTATCCAAGTCTAACATCCCTGTCACCCATCCTCTATCTCCCTCCGCTCTTCAGCCCCTGTTGCTTAAAGCCAAATTATCCATCCATTCCGCTAGCTGATCACAAACTTCGCGATGGTAACCGTCTGGGGTTCCTCGTACCTGATCAGTTTGGTAACGGTTTGATGTCCATCGGAAACAACGAGGTGATAGGTGCCGACATCTGCCTGGCTAAAATCATACTCCTTGCTGAAGTCCGTTTTTTTCCTGGAGATGGTAAATACGCTCACAATTTCTCCGTTCGCATCACGCAGGCTGACGGTCAGTTTGATATCGCTACCCTTTTCGATATGCAGGTTGATCTTCCCGGTATTGCTCACCTGGCTTACGGATATCGAGAATTTCTCGGGATAAAAAGCTGCTTTTTTTTCGATGCTGCAGACAGAAGCACGGGGCGCCGCCATCAGGGGAGCAGATAAACAGCCCGAGGCCGCTCCCGCTATCATCCCCGCTGTTATCCATTTCAGATTCCTTTTCATGACTATATTTTTATTTTTATTAAAAATGATTAAGGGTGTATTCATTATTTTTACTTACCCGTAACCGTTATCCGCCAGCCGCATTCATCCGGGTAACATCGGTATTAAAAAAAGTGATTCCAAAATCCACGATTCCATCTACTAACGGAAACGACTGACCGATTTTACCAAACCCGAATCCTTCGTATTGCTCATTCCGATCGCAATTTGCTGACGGGGCTGGCTACCGCCGCTTTTATCGTCTGAACCACCACACTCGCCAGGGTGATCACGAGCATCAGCAAACCTGCTGCTGCAAACACCAGCCAGTCGATGCGGATATGGTACTGATATTCGCTAAGCCAGTTGGACATGATCCACCAGGTCAGGGGGAAGGCAATGAAAAAAGAAATCAGCACCGGCCGAAGGAACTGCCTCGAAAGCATCTCCGTGATGCTGAACGCGGAGGCGCCAAGGACTTTGCGGATAGCCACTTCCCTGGTCCTCTTTTCGACGGTGTAGGCGGTGAGCCCCAGCAAACCAAGACCCGAAAGGATTATCGCCAGCGTGGCAAAAAGACCCGCCAGCCGCCCGAGCATGGATTCCAGCTTGAACATTTGCGCGAAGTCTTCGTCCAGGAATCTATAGTCCGCCGGGTAGCCCGGATTCAGTGCCCTGATGATGCCCGTGATTTTTTCAGTCGTCTGCCGGATGTCCTCACCTGCCCTGAACCGGATATTCAGGTAGCCGGCATTATCAGGATTGCAGAACAGGATCAGCGGGGCCGGAGATGCATACATATCATTGTATAGAAAATCCCTGATGATGCCTACGATCTGAAACCTGCCGGTACCGCCATCGCTGATGATGCCGCCCGGATGACCGGCCTTCCCCATCACTTTTGCCATCGACTCGTTGATGACCACATTACTGCTGTCCACTTTCGGGGTAGCATAAAAATCCCGCCCCTGGAGTATTTTCATATCCATCGTGGCAATATATTCCGGGCTTACCCATTCCTCGGTGATCGAAATATTCTGGGCGGCGTTGCTGCCGGGCCATTTGAAATTGTCCGTGTTGTTCCCTATTGCCAGCGGGACGCTGGCACTGAGTGCGGCATTGCGCACCACCCCCGAGGCGATCAGCTCATCGCGGACCGCATGAAACTTTTTACCTAGGTCCCCCTGCAGTTCCAGATAGAGGAGATGGTCTTTGGAATAACCCATGTCCCTTGACTTCACATATTGTATCTGCTGATAGATGATGATGGTGCTAATCAAAAGGATCAGTGAGGCTGCGAACTGGCCGGTCACCAGCCCCTTTCTCAGGAAGACTGCTCCGCCGGATGTGCGGATCTTTAAAGCCTTCAGCACGTTTATCGGGTTGAAAGAAGACAGGTAAAAAGCGGGGTAAATCCCTGCCAGCAGACCGGTGATCAGCCCGACGGACAGCAGCCAGCCAAGATGGAGGGGCGCGAGGATATTCAAAGAAAGTTGTTTTTCAACCAGGGTGTTGAAGGAAGGAAGGGCAAGCCAGGTGATGCCCACCCCCAGCAAGAGAGCGGTGAAGGAGACCATTGTCGATTCTCCGATGAACTGGCCGATCAGGCGACCTCTCTCTGCACCCATTACTTTTCTTACGCCTACTTCTTTGGCGCGACGTTCCGAGCGGGCCGTGGCGAGGTTCATGAAATTGACGCAGGCAATGAGCAGGATGATCCAGGCGACGCGGGAGAAGAGTCGCACATACTGAATGCCGCCACCGTCATCCTGTTTTCCATTGGTAAAATGATTATAGAGATTCCAATCGTTCATGGAAAAAAGAAAGCACTGTGTTTTTACTCCCTGCATTTTGCTGCCCAGGAAATTGCGGAGCCTGTCATTGATGGCAGGCAGCGAAGCCGCCGGCTCCAGTTCGACAAAGGTGGCGACACCGTTGGCATCCCACCGGTCAAGCCATCCGTATTTCATCCGGACCACTTCAAAGGGGATCAGCCATTTAAACTTCAGGGTAGAGTTCATCGGCAGGTCAGCGAACACGCCGCTAACCCGGTAGTCCTGGTCATGACCCATCCGCAATACCTTCCCCACAGCGCTGCCGTCGCCAAAGAAAGTTTCTGCCATGCTCCGGCTGATCACGATGGAATGCAACTGATCGAAAGCGCCTGTCATGCTGCCTTCGGTAAACGGTAATAAAAGCATGGAGAAAATGGAGGAGTCGGCGTATGCGCCTTCCACGTAAATATTCTTCTCACCAGAGGAAAACAGCTCTTTGCTATTCATCACTTTGGTGGAATTCCTGATACCGGGTATCTCGGTTCTGATGGCGCTGGCCATGCGGCCGGGGGTAGCGACAAAAGTGGATATCTTACCCTCATAAGACTGGTTCTCCATCACCCGGTAAAGGCGGTCTCTTTTTGAGAAGTTGTGGTTGAAAGACAGCTCATCCTCGACCCAAAGAAAGATGAGGGCGGCGCAGGCAATGCCGATAGCCAGCCCGGAGACATTCAGCAGGCTATAGACCTTGTTTCGCCCGAATGACCTGATTGATGTTTTAAAAAAAGTTTTATCCATGGCTGATTTTTTTGATTGGCAGGGATTCCCTCACTGTCGGATTCAAGGGTGCGTTGCGATAGTCTTTTACAGGGTTGTGGGATCCGGCGTTCACGGCGGACAGTTCTTTTCTCTTATTGTCCAAATACTTTCGCACAGGTGTTGCAGTCCGTAGCTTCTTCAATTTCATGTTTCTCTCTTCGCTGATTTATTCCCGCCATTTTTTCTTTCGGATGAATGATGGTCTGCGTTCCAGGAGAATACCATTATTAAAAAAATAAAATGAACTCATTCCGGTCAGCATCGGCACGGTAAAAAAAAATCGGCCAAGTACACACCCGTGACTGATTACTGTAAAAACTTGTTTATGGTTACATGGACACGCCCTTTTATTTTTTGTTGCAGACGCATGCATCAAATATTATGAAACAAAATAAATTCCTGCAGAACTCGTGAGTAGAAAATACCAGATGATCGTAGAACGGAAATCAGGATTGGAGCACTGTATACCGGGATTAAAACTAGCAAAACAAATTCATCTTACTCATCAAATTCCGATATTTTTTTGTACAAAAATTTTCGTCGGATGCACGGATATTTTCGTCGGAGAATTGGTCGTGTATGACGAAATAAATTTCTGATCAACTGAATTTTCCATATGAAAAAAGATTTTTTTCCGATAAAGGATCGCGGCCGCGCAATCCTGATTATTTTTCAGTGGTGCGGGGTTTTTGTAGTTTTCTATCTCGCTGCTGATGTTTGGTAGTAATGACCGAGTGCTTCCTTCGGTTGCATTGCCATAAAAAAAATCTAACGGTAATCAACAACCTGAACATACAAGACATGGACAAAGTATTTTCCAACCCTTTTATGATTTTTCCTGCCTGATCCGGCTTAGCTAACGGTGATGACTAGTCGGTACATTGCATCTTTTTTTAATTTTTGTGGCGTAGTTTTGATGTGCCCTGCTTGAAAAATAATTCACCTGAAAATTCTCGTTTATTGATTTTCAAAAATCCCGTGCTCTTTATTTATTACACACCAAATGCGGATTGAAAAAAGCAAGTCAGGTAAATTTTTAAGTCAGGAATTCTTATTTTGTTGCATTCTTTACTCATTTTTCCTCAATTCGTCTCCGAACTTGCCCACTGGTCAACTGCACTACGTCACAAATGACACAGGCAGGTTTTTTGATTTATCAGAAATCAGAGATTCAACAACACATTATTCATCGATAAATATTTTTTATGTTACGCTGGACCATCATTTTCTTAGTGATCGCCATCATCGCCGGCATCTTCGGTTTCTTTGGCATTGCCGCTAGTGCTGCATACATTGCCAAAATCCTGTTTTTTATTTTTATTGTCTTGTTTATTGTCTCCTTTTTCTTTCGCGGCAAAAGCGTCGAACCTTAACACAAAAATGAATCCACAAAATTAACCATGAAAAAGATCCACTTTTTATCTGCGGTATGCGGAGCCGTATGCTTCAGCAGTGCCGGGACAATTGCCTTCATTTGGAAAACAGGTCTGGTATTTGGTCTGCTTACCATCCTGATTTTAATTTTGCTGCTGGTAATACTGGATCGGGTAATGTCCGTGCAGCGCCCCAATCAGGTCGCTTCGAAAACAGCTCCCGTAAAAAACGAGCCTGCGGGAATTTTTTCCAAGGATGTCCACCATTTGCAACAGGATTCATCAAAGATGATCGCCTCATAATCTCATTCAAGCCGGGGAAAGTGATTTCAGGATACACCTGCCCATTGACGTGAGTACTTAAACAATGGCAGCATTCGCAGAGAGGAGAATACCAAATGGTTTAGGGATACCTTATCAAATTCCTGAATCCATATTCCGGCGCCCATACTTCTCAATTCATAATTTTGCCCAGGAACACTTCTACTTTATTTGAAAAGGGGTTGCCTGAAGAACGCCGGAACGTAACCACCTGGCCTATATGCCAGAGGCAATCTGAAATGGGCCCGTTGATCATATTCCAAAAGGGAAGTTTTGTTCCCCCGAAATCCACCTTTATATTTTCCATATCAGCGTCACTGTATTTGGCAATGATGGTACTGGCTTTCTTATAGTTCTCGAGGGTGGCTTTGCGCAGTTCCGCAAATGTTTTGTAATCGCCTGGCGGGTTTTGGCTTCCTCCGACCACGTTGATGATCATGGTAGACAAAGCATAGATGTGTTCCAGGGTTTCCTGGCTGCTGCGTGCTTCGGGGCTTGGCTTAAAGGCCAGATCTGCGGGACGGAGACCCTCTGTAGCCCAATAATACCGGAACCCCAGGCCATCCAGCATCCTTGAAACAACCGTACCGGCACTGTAATGGTCCGGTGCGGGAGGAAATACACCGTATAGGAGCGAATCACGCTGTGCGATTGCGCTAAACGATGCCAGCATAATAATACCAATGAGTCCTGTTTTCATGATTGATTTGATTTTAATTTTTTGATAATGGAATTGACCCGGGAGCAAATAAAATTAAAAATACGGTCATCCCATTTCCTGATTAATTTTTTTCGACGAACAGTAAAAAGCAATTGACAAACGTTGTTGGTAGCTGACAATGTCTTTGTGTGAGGGTATTTCGTTAATGAATATTATTTATATGATCATGAAATATCGTCCCTGTTCGAGGGAAATGCTGATGGAGTCAGAGACAATAGAAAGTTTGCCTCTAAAGTTTAGATTTATTCGTCGACTGCTTTCTCGGAACATCCCACCTTGCTTTCCGGTTAAGGGATCGCCGCTCCCCTTGTCTCCAAAGCCGGGTAAAAAATGTTTGATTTAAATGTCGGAGCACTCTGGTGAAAAAATTTTAAATTATTTTTCATAAAAGTGGAATATATTCAATTTTAGATTAATTTTACAACTTTAAAGTTGCATTTTATTTACAACTCAACCTGGTTTGAATAAATGGCTGCAGAGAGTGAAATAGAGTCTTTTCTGAGAGATTTCCACGCGAAAATGGAAATCTGGGGAATAGTTGTCAGGGATGATCGTGGCAAAAACACACAGACGCTCTAAGACCTGGAAATTTCAAAATTGCAGCGTGACAAGGTTCTGAAAGCCCTCTTGTTGCAGGATTATTCTGAAGGCCCATTGCAGGATGCACTGCATAAAGGCGCCGGTATGTGGGTTTTTGGAAAAAAAGTAAAAGACAAAGAAATTTATATAAAAATAACGATGGGGATATTCGGGGCACAAGTAATATGCATATCATTTCACATTGCCGAGCACGAAATAAAATACCCTTGCAAACCAAAAAAAGGTATCGATCCAAAGACATAGTACGCTACTATTCTGGGTTAGTGAGTATTTCTCCGTCACACTTTAAATTGAACATGCATGAAAAGTCCATTTACAGGTGGTGAAGTGACTCTTCACAAAGAAGAAAGAAACATGGAATTCCGCAAGGAATCGTTTCCCGTTTTGTTCCAGTATTATTTATGCAAGGACACCGGTGAGCAATTTACGGACAAGGGACTGGATGAAGTAAATACCAACCAGGTATATAATCAATACCGGGCCAAATATGGAATTCCATTTCCCGATGAGATCAAAGCGATAAGGGAGCAGTATGGATTATCCGCAAACAAAATGGCAGAGATTCTTGGCGTTGGTATAAATATTTATCGCAATTATGAATCAGGTGAAATGCCAAGTGTATCCAACGGAAGACTTATTCAAATGATCAAGGAACCAAAAGAATTTAAGCAATTGATCGGATACAGCAAAAATGAATTTGCCATAGAAGAATTGGAAAAAATAAATAAAAAAATAGATCATGCCTTGGAAGGCTGGAGCGAAGCAGAAAACTTTTTCGAGGAGTTAATGCTTGGAGAAAAAAGACCCGGTTTGTTTAATGGCTATCGAATTCCAAATCTGAATAAAATCAACAACATGATTTTATTTTTTGCCGATCAAATCCAGCCATACAAGACCAAAATGAACAAGCTTTTATTTTATGCGGATTTTTATCATTTTAGAATGACTTGCTATTCTATAAGCGGACTAACGTACAAGGCAATCAATTTGGGGCCTGTTCCCAAAAATTATGATTGGATTTTTGACAACAGCTTGGAAAAAAAATTCATTACGATCCGGATGCAGGATTTTGGAGAATATATAGGCGAGCAGTTACTCCCGGCTGAACAAATGGTTTTTGATGAAAAAATATTTCTGGATTCTGAATTAGAAGCAATGAATGTGGTTGCCAGGTTTTTTAAGAAGGATAATGTGAAAGACATTATAAATAAAAGTCACGAGGAAGAAGCCTGGATCAAAAATTCTGGAGAATTCCAAACTATAAATTATAATGAGGCATTTGCTCTGAAATATCCAGCTTTCAATGGAAGTTCATAGTAAGACTGTAAAAGCCCTGGAAGGCCAAGCCACATCCGAAGTAAAATTTTTTTGCCTTTGTTTATTGACAGCAACGTTGAAAGGTCCATTGAAATAATCCGATTTGTCATAAAGAACTAAAGTCTAATTTAAGTTGCCAGGAAAACGATTTATAATCAGAATCCATTTTTATGCAGTTCGATCCGGAGAACCATGTCAATAAACTTTGTGCGCAGTGAATGGAATTGGAAGATGAAGGCCAGCACCTGAAGGTTTCAACATTATTCCGACAAGCGTGGGATGATGCTGAAAACGATCTGGAAAAACTCACTGCAGCTCACTAGATCGCCAGGCACCAGGAGTCTGTCGCCGTCAAACTAAAATGGGATGAAACAGCTTGCATTTAGCACTTAAAATAGGTGATGAAAACCTAAAAGCCACATACCCCTCTCTTTTATTTGAATATCGGCAAGTGTTACGAGGATTTAAAAGATTTTGCTAAGGCAAAAGAAAATTATCTGCTGGCGTGTGATTTTACAATTTTTTTTCCGCAGGACAGTTACGGCAATATGATTAAATCAGCCATCAATAATGGCATGGAAAGGGTTCAATTTAATTCAAACTGCCCATCGAATTCCAGTGGATTCGAATGGTCGGTATTGTTTCAATTTGAATTTTTTCCCCTTTTTATAAATCGACCTTCATTAATTGTAACTTCTAAATTACCTGCGTATGTAGTCCTAAAATTAATGGTATCTCCATTTTTTTTATTTAACTCGACACAACTTTTACCAAAAGATTCCAAAATCATTTTTTGCAAAGAACTTGTATCTATTTGCTTAATGTCATAATTCAAAAAAAAACTGCATTTGTAAATCCATTCTATTTTACCTTTCAATGTATCGCCATTTTGTTTGTATTGAAAGAATTTATCATTTTCAATTTTAATGAATGAAGATTCTTCAAATGAGTTTCGCGTATATTCTAATTTATACGTGCCATTTGACAATAAATCACAGTCCGCTTTTTTATGTAAAGTAAATTGCAGACCATTTGTGATTAAGAAGATTAGAAATAGCTTATGCATCTGTTAATTTAACAATATCCTCAATACTCATCATTCTTTTTATCGATACCGCTTCCGTGGCAAGCGGCATGCGGAGTATTTTGTGAATCTTCACGAAGTTAAAATAAACAAAATATACTGCGATAGCGTGGCAATGATTTTCAATTTTTTTACTGAATGCATTTGTAAAACGTGCGAATCGTCACCAAGATTAATGAGCGTTGAGGATAATGCCAACCAGCACCCATCCCGAGGCCTGAAAAATAGCACGTGCAGGAAGACAAAGGTTGCAATTTATTAAACTGTGCTAAATTCACATAATTAATGATCAAATTCAGGCTATCATGCAAAAAAATACCTATCCAATTGCAGCCATGTTATTCATCGCTGCATCCGCTTTTACCTTTAGCCAATCACAGAACTGGAAGATCGGTGAAGATTACAGCATCAAGTTCTCCGGAAATAATGCATCCGGCATTTTCAAAGGCTTAAAAGGAATAGTGAGCTTTGATGAGGCGAACCTTGCCTCATCGAAATTTGATGTCACGGTTGATGTTGCTTCCATCAATACCGGAAACGGAATGAAAAACACGCATGCTAAAAGCGACGAATGGTTTGATGCAGTAAAATATCCAACGATCGCTTTTGTATCGGCGTCAGTTACAAAATCGGCAACGGGCTATAATGCAAAAGGAAATTTACAAATACATGGTGTAACCAAAGAATTTACTCTTCCCTTTACATTCCAGAAAACTCGAGCGGGCGGCCTTTTCACTTCAAGTTTTGAAATTAACAGGCTTGATTTTAATATGAAAACTCCGGAACCGGACATGGGCGCAGCTACCATATTACAGGTTGATCTGAAAATCCCCGTTCATAAATGATCACTTTAAAATGCGTCAGTGAAGAAATTTCGGTAGTGTCTCGGATTTGAATTTTTTAAACGAATATGATCTTTCCGACGGCATGAGAATTATGCAATATGGTGCGTTATTATTTGCTCTTTTGCATATAATAAAAATTATCTTTTTCCATTATCATCAACTCAGCTTTTTCAGGGTTAAACTTCAACAAATTCCGAATCGCAACTTTCGATAATTTTTAAACAAAGAATTATTTTTCTGTTAGTTGTTTGATCCCACCATTTTGTTACCAGCATCTACCATTATTTTTTATGCTCAACCATCCGTTCTGCATCAATAATATTG
>Ga0209579_10003999_pt1 | contig 10435 bp, 12 predicted proteins | sample Coa_R1_2_FD_187152 | JGI IMG/M metagenome (GOLD analysis project Ga0209579, IMG submission 187152) | Surface soil microbial communities from Centralia Pennsylvania, which are recovering from an underground coalmine fire - Coalmine... | ecosystem: Environmental > Terrestrial > Soil >... | reverse complement strand
AGGTGATGCAGGAAACAAAAAAGGTGGCCAGCCAGATCAATGAACCGGATGATCTGTGGGACTTGGAACAGTACCTTACCGAACGCCGTAAAGACATCAACCGCAAATACGACCGTCGTGGTTCGCGACTTAAAGACGTGTTGGGGAGACTCTTGCACGAAAATCGTCTGGGTGAGGATGATCTGCGTGGATTGCGGGAAGAGAAGATGAAATCAATCCGTTCTTTCGCCCAGTTTCTCGGACAAGACGCAGCTTGATCCGCATTCTGAGCGGTATCGCCCGATAGCGACAGTTGACCGCTTCTCTCCAATCAAACCACTGGCGCAAGAGGCAGGTCCACGGAGCGGTAAATTGGCACCCGCTGCCCAAATGGAAGTTTGTCGACTTCTGCGCCGGGAACACGTGTCCACATGGCGATCTGCGGACAGAGTTCGGAAGTATGGCCGCTCGGGGACTCGGCACGACAATCTATAAACTCTTTTAGAACCACATCGGAGTCTTGATCCCGCGTCAGCCGAAACTTCTGGACGGAAGGCTTACGAGCGATCCATTCTGGCGATGTGTTGCATGGAAGAGAGAACCGCACCTCGACAAATTGGGATGGAATGTCAGTAGCATGGTCTTGAACATGAATGAGCATCGACCAATAAGTATTTCCGTTTAAACACGCCAGCCCGTCGGAGTACGCCACTATTTGCCCTGTCATCGTTTCGATCTTTCGGGAAGTCTCGGAAAAAGCAAGGCTGGTGCTGAGCAGTATTGCGACCAAGAAGCCTGTGGCCAGCGGTCGTCTCACGATTTGAATTGTATGCGTCGTGCTAGCTGCCAGTAATCTCGGCCAGAGACGGTGGGCGATAAATCCCCATAGCTCAAAATTCCGGCCCGAGGATCAAACGCCTGCTTACATCAACTAAGAGCTAGAATCTTGCCATCGTCGCAGGCGAGAAGTTTCGATGCAGCGAAGGGCAAGGGACTGAGAGTATGGGCATCTCAATGAGCACGTCTGTTCTAACCTTGAGCGGCGATGGCTGGGGGTGATGGTAGGGCTGTTGTTAACGTCGGCAGTAATAATGGTAAGCGTTCACCAAGATTTAGGGCTGCGAGTTTGGATAGGCGCGTTTTTTGGGTTTTTCATGGCCATCGCGTTCAGCATCTCAGCTCTGGTTACGGCCATTCGCGCGAACCTTAGAGGTGGTGCTGCGATCTGCGCTGTGGTTCTCTGCTGCGAACTTTTGCTAATCCTGCGCTGGTCGCCTCGGAGAACTTCGGCGTAGGCACATCGGATGAAGGTGTCGGACGATACCTGAGTGTAATCGCCGTTTCGCCTATTGACCCTTTACTGCGAAAGCGCATGTTATATTCCGGCTGATGGCCCAGCGCGCGGCATTCTTCATTTGTGGTGTTATGACCGTTCTAACCGGTCGTGTATGCAGCGGACTGCACCGGTTCGCGCCTACGCAGGAGATTGCATGGCTGCCTTTCGCCTATGCCCTTCTCATTTTAGGAATCACCGCAGTTTGCATTTCGTTCCTGCCGACTGCGTGGATTCAGGGCATGAGAAAGACACCCACTGAGCACCGCCAACGGAACTCCACTCCGTTCAGGTTCCTGCTGAGCTTTGCCGCGCTTGGCTTGGTTCTAGTAGTAATGTTCAGCTTCGTGCCGCCTAGCTTGGCTCGACCACCGATACCACTTGTTTACTCGCTTTGTCCCGCATGTGTGCTCACTGTAACCGTTGATCCTTCATTGCCGACGGCGCTTTTTGTGCTCGCCCTCTTAATGCGCTTGTTTTTGGCGCGGTTGGCGGTGTCATCGGAACGGCCTTTACCGTCGTCAGCAAATAAGTTGTTGAAAAATCGCGGTATCACACATCGTTCCGCCGCAGGGGTTTTGATTGAAGGGCCTGATCGCAACAGCTAAAAGAGATCGCGTCGCGACGTTCCATTTTGTTTCGGTTCAGGCAAAACGCTGAGAGATCCTGATCACGTCAGCAGGTTTCGTTCGTCTCAATGGGACGAGTAATCGGAGGGCCATGTCATTCATGCAGAGACGAGAATTCTTGCAGCTGATCGCGGGCGGGGGGACAGCGTCGGTGATTTCTCTTCCCGCGTGGGCCAATGCCTCTGGACCGGCGAAGGCGATTCGGCAGCCGAGCAAGGAATTTCTGGCAACATTGCCGCATTTGATGGAACTGGCGCAGTTACCGGGGCTGGGCATAGGAGTCGTGGAAAGCGGCAAGCTGGCGTGGCAGCACTATGAAGGAGTCTCGAACCGGACTACGAACGCGCCGATTGCCCCGTCCTCTCTATTTCCAGCCGCATCCATGGGCAAGCAGGTTTTTGCATTTGGTGCGCTGCGGTTGGCCGAGGAAGGAAAGCTCGATCTCGACAAGCCGCTGAAGGAGTATTTGGAAGACGGAGGACCGACCGGAAAATGGTCGTACACGATTACAGCAAAGCACGTCCTGAGCCATTCTTCGGGATTGATGAACTGGCGTGGGGATAAAGATCAGGAACTGACGCCAGCGTTTGAGCCTGGGACGAAGTTCCGGTACTCGGGTGAAGGTTTTTACTACTTGCAGCGGTGCGTGGAACACATCACCGGCGTTGGATTCGAGCAATGGATTCAGGACAGCGTTATAAAGCCGATGGGGATGAAGTCGTCCACCTACTTATGGAGAGCGGATGGAGACGCACGGATCGTGGCTGGCCACCGCGGAGACGAACCGTTTTACAACACCGAATTTGCCAAGAAACTGTTCGCGCTCATTCAGACAAGTGGAAAGCCTCTAGCTGCATGGCATCACGAAGAGATTGTGGCGGCGATGCTGAAGGACAAACCCGAGGGTACGATGCTCTTGCCGAACGAAATCAGTCCGAACGCCGCCTTCAGTTTACTAACGACGGTAGAGGACTATTCTCGTTTTCTGGCGCATGTTGCGTCGTCACAAAAAGAGGATGTTTCTCCAGCAATTCGTGCGCAAATCAGCACCCCGATTTCACACATTAACAGCGCTCTTGGGTGGGCCCTAGGTTTCGGAATTGAGCAGGAAGGAGAGCAGCCGCGCTATCTGTGGCAATGGGGGGACAACGGCGGCTGGAAGAACTTTTTTCTCTTGCACCCGGAAAGCCACACAGCAATCGTGGCGTTCACGAACGGCGGAAACGGAATGCACGTAATTGAACGCGTCATGCGCACCGCGACCGGGGGCGAGCAAGTGGCATTTCTGTGGGTTTAGCGCTCCCTGCGTTTCAACAGCGCTGACCTGGTGGGTGCACCAGAAAACTGTGCGCCGATCGGAACTTCATTTTGAAACGTCAATATTCCTCCGGCAACAGCAAACAGGTTGAACTGCTGAAACCTTGCTCCACGCAAAGTTGGTTCTCGCGAATATCCTGGGCGTCAAGATCGCCTGGATCGAGGGAGACGACTTTTGCTTTTTCGGATCGTACCTAGGATTCCGAACAGTCCTGTGCCGAATAGTAACCAGCTACCAGGCTCGGGAACTACGCTTTTGCCAATCACTTCAAAGGCGCCCGACGGAACCGTCGCAGTGAGCCAAACACTCCCGAAACTCACCGCACCCAGCCCCGTGACGCCCGTCGAGTTCAAGTTCCAGGCTGCTTGCGTGCTCGCACCGATGGGCGCCGTCACCAGCCAATACGTCTGACCCGATTGCAGCACTATACCATTCGCAAACGTCATGGTCTGCACTACGCTATTGGTTGTTCCAAATTGTGGCAATCCAACGAAAGACCACGATGCGAGCGCCTTTCCCGGGGCGCCGCCATTGTTTGTGTCCAAACTGACAGTGACACCATTCAGGCCCGTGAACGAACCCAGCGCCATACTAATCCGTGTTACATCAAATTTGCCATCAGGCGTAAATGCCTCGCCCCACTTGATGAAACCCGGCAGGGATTGTGCTCCCGCAATCGTAAGCCCCACGCTAGAGTTGTAGCTCTGATCCGTACCGAAGTCGTTGAAGATGACTGAGTCGGCGCTGGATGCAATTGAGAAACTAGCCATCAGTCCCGCCAGAATGACTGCGGAACGCGACATGTGTTTGTTTTTCATGAGAAGGTGACCCTGCCTGATTCAGATTGTCGGCTCCGCCTCCGAAGTGTATTGTCTTCCTCCCTAGAGAACAAGCGCCGAAATTCGCGGAACCGCGGGCAAAGCCCCAAAAAGCACAGAACAGAAATCCCGAAATTTCCAAGGGTTGGATTTGGCACTTCTTCCAACTAGAGCGATATGGCGCGGTGATAGACACTGCGCTGTTGCATATTGCGGGTCTGAGTGAAACCCAGCCGCGAGCAAGTACGGAACTGAGGACGGCGGCCGAGCCGAAGTGCGAAGCGTCGTTTGCAAACGCGGTATTGTGCTTGTGCTAGCAGTTCTTCCTGTCTTTGCCCAACTTGTAACTCGCGCTCCTCAATTCCAACTCACGCCGCTCCACGGTGTCGATTTCATCCTGCGCAATTCGCCAACCCCGCGGAAGTACTTGATTGAGACCATGCCCGGCGGCGTGGCCCTGCTCGATGTAAGGGTGGCCTCCGGAATTACTCCGAAAAAGGGCAGGGGACTGGGAGTCGCCTTTGCCGACTATGATGGAGACGGCTTTACCGATGTGTTCGTCACGAACGACGCATTGCGACAGTTTCTTTTTCAAAACAACAGAAACGCCACATTCAGCGAAGTCGCGCTCGACTCAGGCGCGGCTTTGAACAACGCTGGCAAAATGCCCTCGGGGATGGGCGTCGTTTTCCAGGACTACGATAACGACGGTCTACCCGATCTTCTCATCACGCAGTTGCCCCACGAGCCCTATGTTGTGTTCCACAATGACGGAAATAAATCATTCAGCGCGCAGGAACTGGAGACCGGATTCGGCGCCCTTTCTGAAACCTCATCCGGGTGGGGAGTAGCGTGCTGAAAATCGAGCAAGATACTCCGCTCGCCGCACAGGCCGACCTGCTTCTCGCCTCAATCCATAGAAAGCAGGGTAAGTCCGCTCAGGCCAGCCGCGAAATGGAAGACTATCGTCGAATCCAAGACTTGAGGGGGAGTAATAAGCAGCAGGTTCGAAATGAAGCAGCCCCATGAAGCAGCGATCCGAGCGGAAGCATCAGTCGCGCGATGTGTGCACAATCTTGCGCAAAAATCCAAATCTCCGCGCCATGTCAGTCGCACTGGGTGGCCCTAACTCATAATCCTTGTCCCAATGCGACGCAAAAAGCAAATGGGGGTTTTCTCGAAGGTGGGATGAAGATCCATGCCGGAAATTAGTCCCCAACTGAAAGGGCGAGAACCCTTTCAATGCCTTAACGTAGGTCTCCTGAACCGAGTCTTCGGCTTCGTCGCGATTCTGAGTAAACCAATGAGCGAAATTGTAAAGCTGATCGAAGAGAGGTGTGGCCAGTTCTTCGAACGAGTCGAGTTGGAGATTCGTTCCTGACAGGTCCACATGAGGAGAACTTCAGAGTGCCGGATCTATTCCCTCCAAGACAAGAAATTGTCGGGGAAAGCTCAGTGCGGGCTAAATGCTGAGACAGACATTGCAATGATGGTGACCACATTTCATGAACGCTCCAAATAATCCTCGTCACTCTTAAGAACTACCTTTCCGCGTGAATATTCCATTGAAGTGACCACGTCGTCGTGCCGCTAACAATTATGCAATCTAAGCGGAATAAAGCGGCAAAAAGTCCGTTATCCACGGTGAAGGTCATTTCACAGGAGTCGGATCGTGAACTGCAGGAGAAATGGATTCTTAAAAAGGATGGCGCGATGGTAAATCCTTTCGATCTAAAGACCGCGCTCTTGGCGAAACACGCCCAACATGTAGTGCTGATCCATTTTCCAATCGCTCTGTTCATTACGGCGGTGGCATTCGACCTTATTGCGCAATGGACAAAACAACGCGGCCTGGCGGCAGCGGCCTACTACAACTTGCTGGCGGCGGCGGTCTCAACACTGCCGGTTCTCGTCTCTGGCCTACTCGCTTGGAAATTCCAACTTGAAGGACAGAAACTGAAGGGCATGCTGTTATTGCACCTCGTTCTGGCGTTGGTTGCAACGCTGATGATCTGGCTGGTGTGGTGGGTGCATTTCCGCGCCCGACAACGGACTGTTTACCTGCCAAACTACCGTCTGGCCGTCGAACTTGCGGCAGTCGGTCTGGTTGCCTTGACCGGGCACTTGGGCGGCTTCTTGAGCGGTGTGAATCTCCCTGGCTGAGAGTGCTCCGACGAGATCGTTCTCAGGAATAGATACAAGAACCCGGGCAACGCATTGGGGTAATAACAAAGAGTCAGCGATGCCAGTAAATACGGAAGTTACATCGACGAACTCTACAAACAGACGGGAACATCGTCGTCGGCGGCCAAGCAAATACCCACACTGGTGTCACGACGTTATCAGTATCGCGGTACTTGGGAAATTTGGGAGAGCGGTAATCTAGGGAAGGGAAGGCAGGTGTGGGGAAGGAGTCGACTCGAAATACTTCACCAGTTGCATTCCTCCCGCGCCCAGCTATCCACACAACGACTGGGAAGTTCTAATTCTGGCCAACGAGCGGACGCGGCGGGCGCGGGAACGCCCGCAGCGTCGACTTCGCCCGCCTCAGGTCCGAACCCGCGGCCCCGACAGCACTACGAAGCCAGATCCGAATCAGGTCCCTTTTCTTAGATGCCATACGCTCCAAGGGAGTGCGACGGACCGTGCATTCCGCCATTCTTCGACAATTCCCCTGAGAGAAGCCGGCAATGCGGTCCGGACTACTGTGGCCGTTTCTGATTACCCCTCTCTATTTTCACCTGGAATAAAACCGACTCATTCCAGTTATCAACTGTGAACGCTACGAAAACAACGGAGGCCAGATGACGGACAAGAACAAAGATCTTATCGATCAGAAATTGCAAGATCTCAACAACGACGGCGTCGATCGTCGTGGATTTCTGAAATGCATGGCGTGGGCAGGCACAGGCTTGGTCTGGACTATGAGCGGCGGTATTCCATCGGCCCGGGCATTCGCCAGGACCGCGCATCGAAGTGGTGGCACGGGCGGCGATTTCACGTTTGTGCAGATTAGCGACAGCCACATCGGCTTTAACAAGCCAGCCAACCCGGACGTCACCGCGACGCTGCAGGTGGCGATCAACAAGATCAACGCGATGCCACACAAGCCGGATTTCATCATTCACACAGGTGATCTGAGTCAGCTCTCGAAGCCGAGTGAATTCGACACGCTGGACCAGGTGTTAAAGGGAGCCTCCGCGAAGCAAATCTACTTTGTGCCGGGCGAGCACGACATGCTATCGGATAACGGCGAGCAATACCTGCAGCGTTATGGAAAAGGTACCAGAGGTACCGGGTGGTACAGCTTCGATCAAAAGGGCGTCCACTTTGTGGGAATTGTAAACGTCGCCAATCTCAAGGCGGGCGGTATGGGATCGCTCGGTCACGAACAACTCGAGTGGCTGGAGGATGATCTCAAGGGCAGTCCTGCCAGTACTCCAATTGTGCTATTTGCACATATTCCACTGTGGACCATCTATCCAGATTGGGGATGGGGAACCGACGACAGCGAACAAGCCTTGTCTTATGTCAAGCGCTTCGGTTCTGTGACGGTCTTGAACGGCCACATCCACCAGATCATGCAGAAGGTGGAAGGTAAGGTGTCTTTCCACACGGCCATGTCGACCGCTTTCCCGCAGCCTGCGCCCGGAACTGCTCCCTCAGCCGGGCCCATGAAAGTGCCTGCCGACCAGTTGCAGCGGGTGTTGGGAATTACCGATGTGAACTATCTGGTTAGCGGGCGCAGCCTCGCGGTTGTCGATTCGCCACTCGGAGATTCAGGCCCTTCGTCTGCAGAGAATAACGGGAGCACTGGCGGCAGATAACTCAACTCTTGCGCGGGTCGCCAAAGAGCGGTCCTCAACAGATAAAAATAAGGAAGAAAATCAAACTATAAAGGATGCGGAACAATGAAGAGGAACACTGTTTGGGTTGCAAGCTTCACAGCTTCGGTAATCATTGCAGTCGTACTGCTGGTCGCGGGATTACCAAGCGTGACGGCGAATGACCAGCCCTCTGCGCCAAACGCGGCCTTGAACATAGACAACTTCGTTTTTGGCCCGCAGACGATCACAGTACCCGTGGGAGCGACAGTTACGTGGACAAACAAAGATGACATTCCTCATACCTCGGTCAGTACAGACGGCGTGTTCAAGTCGAAGGTGCTGGACACGGATGAAAACTTCTCCTACACCTTTACCAAGGCGGGGACGTATCCCTACTACTGCACGATCCACCCGAAGATGACCGGCAAAGTCATTGTTCAGTGAACTCAGACTTCTAAGTGGTGCGCAAGGAAACCGCCTCCCCGCGGCAGCCCTGGCGGTTGCTCAGCAAGAGAGGCGTTCTCCAAAGCGCCGTCAACGACTATGAATGCAAACTCGGTACAATTCGCAGCGGTCAACGACTTGGATCTTGCCCACGCTAGCAAGAAGAGGGATGCTATTGCCTTCGAGCAACTGGTATCCTCCAGCGGTTGCTCGAGGCACAGAACGCTTCCGTAATCGAAGACGACTGCCCGAACCGCACGCTTTTGCGAAAGACCTTGTATGGCGATACGCTTGGCAGTATCATGCATAAATCGGATAATACACGCATATTCGTGCATAACCAAGCGTATCCGTGCAAGATGGACAAATTGAAACTGGAAGCGGAAGCAGGCCAAATCGCCTTAAAAGAAGAGCGCCACCAGTACATCCTGCAGCAGCTTGGCAGTGAGGGCCGAGTCCTCGCCGCGGACCTTAGCAGTCGATACAGGGTCTCTGAAGACACCATTCGTCGAGATCTGCGTGAATTGGCGAATTCGGGAAAGATCCAACGGGTACACGGCGGCGCCCTGCCTCGCCGTGCCGAGGCCATTCCTTTCGTGTCTCGCCAACAAATCGACATGGAGAGCAAGATCGGAATTGCTCGAGCGGCGGCTCACATGATCCGCGACGGTCAGATGGTGCTGATTGATGGAGGTACCACTAATCTGAGGATTGCGTCCTACCTTTCAAGAGAACGTTCGGCGACGATTGTTACCAACAGCCCACCGCTGGCGCTGGCGTTGGCCGATCATCCGAAGCTGAGTGTGCTGGTGCTCGGAGGAAATTTTCTTAAGGAGGCGCGGGTTACGGCAGGCATCGAGACGATTCGTCGAGTCGAATCCATTCGCGCTGATCTATGTTTTCTTGGAATGTGCGGTTTGCACCCCGAGGTCGGAATAACTGTCGGCAACCCAGAAGAAGCGTACGTGAAGCAAGCGATGATAAGTGTTTCAACGGAAGTGGTAGGACTGATTTCACTTGGGAAAATGGGAACATCTCTGCCTTACCTTGTCGGTCCTGCTTCCCGACTGACACGTTTAATCACCGATGCCTCAGACGAAGAGGTCCTGAATCCCTACCGCTCCCAAGGTATAGAAGTCACAAGTACGTAAACCGAAGCGGTTGGGGCGCTCGATCGTCGCGCTTGGTCCTGGCATCTTCGGACATTGCGCGCCCCTGGCAGGAAGTTTTCTCTTTCGTTGAAGTCCTTCATGCACTCGATTGCATGCCGTTTTCACTCGAGGAAATTTTGTCATGTATGAATTCCGCTACGCAAAGGAACACATAATGGCTCGTACCTTTCATCAGGCCTTCCGACTGGTAGAGAGGTGTTTGCTGCTGGCACTCATGGTCGCGGTCTCGCTTGAAGCACAACAGAGTTCTTCGTCTGCGCCAGCGTTTGCCGGTGTCGTACGCACGGCTGCCGGTGAACCTGTGGCCGGAGCGAAGGTAACGGAATACACGGCGTTCGCTAAAGAGAAAATGACAGCAGTGACAGGAAGCGACGGAAAGTTCGCGATCGCGAACATTCGACCCGGGCCACATACCGTGAGCGTGCAACTTCCCGGGCGAGGTCCGACAGCGTCAACTCGTGTGGATATTATCGGCATAGCAGTTGTGCTGACGGTATCCGATCAAAACGTGCTGTCAATAGCAGCCAACCCGCAACCTGCAGCAGGCGTCTCGAATGGGAACCCGAGCACAACTTCGAATGCAGCCAGCGGAACAAGTGGGGAGAAACTCTCGAGCCAAAAAGTCAATGAGTTGCCGTTGAATGGACGCGACTTCAGCACGCTGTTGTTGCTAGCAGCGGGCACGATGACCGACGTGAACGGGCAGACGAATTTCACGCAGCAATTTGCCATCAACGGACAGCGCGGCGTTGAGGCCGTGTTCGCAATGGACGGTGCGGATGTGAGCGATCCGGAGATGGGCGGGAGCACGTTCACGAATTTCGACGTGGACGCGATTCAGGAATTACAGTCAAGCTCGGGCTGGATGCCGGCGGACATCGGGCGCGGTGCGGCGGGCTTTACCAATATCGTGAC
>Ga0209579_10003998_pt1 | contig 10438 bp, 13 predicted proteins | sample Coa_R1_2_FD_187152 | JGI IMG/M metagenome (GOLD analysis project Ga0209579, IMG submission 187152) | Surface soil microbial communities from Centralia Pennsylvania, which are recovering from an underground coalmine fire - Coalmine... | ecosystem: Environmental > Terrestrial > Soil >... | reverse complement strand
CACCACCATCCCGACTATCGCCGCATCTCAGCGACCTCTTCCACCGAGTAACAATCCGACGCGTTGATCCACCTCCCGTCGCTGTCGCGCGAGGACATGGTCATCCGTAGTTCGTAGCTTCCAGTCATGCTCCCCTTTGCACGCGTTGGTTGATCTGCAAGCTGAGGAGCGCCAGTGTTTCTCTTGATTGGTCGGGTGGTTGGTGGGAGAGTCTGTTTTGGCGCAGGCGGCGGTTGCGTGGCGACGGCTGGTGGTGAGCGTGTCGGTGGGAGCGGCGATCTCGGTTCGCGGGCTGCGCAAGCGCTACGGGTCGTTTGAGGCGGTTGCTGGGATTGAGTTCGAGGTTGCGCGCGGCGAGATCTTCGCGTTCCTTGGCCCGAACGGCGCTGGCAAGACAACGACGGTGGAGATTCTGGAGGGGTTCCGGACGCGCAGCGACGGCGAAGTCAGCGTGCTAGGCGTCGATCCGGCGCGGGCTGACGGTGGTTGGCGCAATCGGGTTGGGGCGGTGTTGCAGGAGTCGCATCCCGAGCCCGGTCTGTCTGTCCGTGAGTGTTTGTTTCTGTACGCCGGTTATTACGAGACGCCGCGTGAGATCGAGGAGACGATCGCCTTGGTCGGGCTGGAGCAGAAAGCCGACGCGCTGGCCGAGCAGCTTTCGGGTGGGCAGCGGCGCCGGCTTGACGTCGCGCTCGCCCTGATCGGCGATCCGGAGCTGATCTTTCTCGACGAGCCGACTACCGGCTTCGACCCGTCGGCACGACGTGCGGCGTGGGATGTGGTCGCTGGTTTGAGGTCGCTCGGCAAGACCGTGTTCTTGACGACGCATTATATGGACGAGGCGGAGAACCTGGCCGACCGGATCGCGGTCATCGCTGCGGGACGGATCGTCGCCGAGGGGACGCCGCAGACGCTCGGGGGCAGGGAAGCGATGGCGGCGCAGATCACATTTACGCTCCCTGCCGCGCATCCGGCCGAAGACCTACCGTCTGAACTGCGGCGGTCGGCCGTGCCATCTGGAAACGGACGAGTAGCGATCGAGAGCGAGCGCCCGCTCGTCGAGCTGGCCGCACTGGCGGAGTGGGCTCGTGCCCGCAACATTGATCTGCCTGATCTCGATGTCCGCCGACCCTCGCTGGAGGACGTCTATCTCCAGCTGACCGGAAACCCCACGCGGGCGGCCGAATGATCCTGCTCTGGCTGTACCGGCGGTTACGCGCCTATTGGCAGCGCCGCAGCGACGCGGACGCGAGCCCAAAGCCAGCGAGGGCAAAGTCGACCCGTGTTCGAAAGCAGCCCCACGGCAAGCTCGGGCTCATCCTCCACCAAGCCCGCTACGACCTGCTCGCCTTTCTGCGCAACAGCCAAGGGCGCTTCTTCACGCTGATCCTGCCGATCCTGTTCCTGGTCATCTTTGTCAGCGTGTTCGGCAACCACCGGGTCGGGCCGAACAACGTCAAAGCGTCCACCTACTACGTGCCCGGTATCTCCGCGCTCGCCGTGATCGCCGGCTCGTTCGTCAACCTTGTCATCTCGATCACCGCGCAACGCGAATCCGGCGTCCTCAAACGGCGTCGCGCCACACCGGTGCCCGCCTGGGTGCTGATCGCCGGCCGAACACTGACCGCAATCGTCGTCTCCCTCACCGTCATGCTGGTCGTGCTGCTCATTGGCCGCTTCGCCTACGGCGTCAAGCTTCCCGGCAGCACCATCCCCGGCGTCCTCGTCACCGCCGTCGTCGGTGCGATCACGTTCTGCTGCCTCGCCTACGCGCTCACGACCGTCATCCACTCCGCCGACGCCGCGCAACCGATGGTGCAGGCGATCATGCTTCCCCTCTACTTCATCTCCGGCGTCTTCATCCCCAACGTCAACCTGCCAAGCTGGCTGCGCGACATCGCGAAAGTGTTCCCAGTCCAACACCTCGCCGGCGGCCTCCACCACGCCTTCGACCCGGCCACCCACGGCACCGGCATCGTCTGGAGCGACCTCGGCGTACTGGCCCTCTGGGCCATCGCCGGCCTCGCGATCGCACTCACACGCTTCAGCTGGACCCCGGCCGCAGCCACCACCTAAACGCCGCCGTATCCACAGAAGAACAGGAGCCACAGATGCCCACCGAAACGCAAACCCGCACCGGCACCTGCCCCACCCACGGCACCGTCGAAGCCACCCGCGAAATGCCGAAACCCGGCTTCCCGATCTTCCTCTATGCCTTCCGGCGCATGGTCGCCAACAAGCGCCCCTACAACTGCCCAACCTGCGGAAGCCCCGTAACACCCAACTAGCGGACTCCCAGCCTCCACGACCTCGTCTCCACGGACGCTTCGCTCTCGCCCAGACTCGACCTCATCGATCAGTCCGCCTCACGATGGTTCTGTCCTCTCAGGACACCGCGCTTCCCACTCAGGCGAACCGAGCCGTGTACTTGTTCACCCCGGACGGCGCAACATGGAGGGTCGCCGGCGGCTCGGCCCAGCGGTATCGTCGGGCGCCAGGTGCTGCGGCTGCCTGCACCGATGCTCGCGAAGTCGGGTCCGATCCCGCACGGCGCCGACTGGTTGTTCGAGCCGAAGCTGGACGGGTTTCGTTGCCTTGTCTGCACGCACGGCGAGCTGCGCGTCCGCAGTCGTCGCGGCTGGAAACGAGTCTCTCGCGCTGATCCAGTGCTGTGGCGACGCCGGAGACGTTCCATCCCCAGGTGCCGGGCGCGCCAAGGGACTCCTCCGAGTCTCATCCCTGCGACGGGCCACGTCAACCAACATGAGAGAGGACTCTTGCCTTGCCGCACGTCTACTCGCCTGAGAATGGCTACGACCTCGGCGCCGCACGCTTCAGCTAAGTCGGCCCCGAGGGTCAACTGAGGGCCGCCAGTGATCCGCAGTGCGGCGCAGAGAACACTTACCTTCGCAGGTTCGGCGCAGGGGAACTCGCCCGCGAGATCACCTACGGCTACGGCCCGGCCGACCAGTGCCGAACGCGGCACGATTCTGTAGCCGATCGGTCTGGCTACTCTGCGGGCGGTTATCTGGCGTCTACCGCCGTTTGCGGCGATGAGAAGGGGTCTAACTCGATGAAGAAGTCATTGATCGTGGCGGTCGCGTGCGCTGCCTGTCTTGCTGCCGTTGCTGGTGTGAGTGCGACCGGCGCGGGTGCGCGCGGTTTCGACGTGTCGCTGCCCACGCTTGAGGTTGCGCTCAGCGGGGTGGCTGGGGTGTCGGTGTCCTCGACCAGCGTGCAGTCGGGTGCGGTCAGCATTGTGTCGACGTTCTCGGGGACGCTTCCGAAGGGCGACAGTCCCTCGGTCGGGATTGTGCGGCTGAACCCGGGTGTCACCGTGCAGCAGGCCGCCGGGGCGGTGATCAGCCATCAGGGCGATCTCAACGCGCTCACGCCCTACGCGACGCTCCTGGTGAGTGCGAACGCGCCGGGCACCGTCCAGACCATGCTCATGCCCGGGAGCTATGTCGCGCTCAACACCAGCGGCAACGGCCCCACCCCGAGCTTCGCAGCGTTCACGGTTGTCGCCTCACCGTCCCCGGCGGCGCTGCCGGCCGCGAGTGCGACCGAGACCGCCGTCGAGTTCACCTTCCACGGCCCGACAGTCCTCCACGACGGGACGATCGTCCGAGCACAGAACGGCGGCTACCTGGTGCACATGATCATCCTGATCGGCGTCCGCAACGCCGCCGTCGGTCACACGGTGATGCAGCTTCTGCGCGCCGGCAAGGACCGGCAGGCGCAGAAGCTTGCCGGGCCACACTTCGCGTCCCTGCTCGACCCCGCCTCGCCCGGTGCCATGCAGCAGCAAGTGCTGAACACTGCACCTGGTTACTACATCGAGGCCTGCTTCATGGACACCCAGGACCATCGCGAGCACACACAGCTCGGGATGGAGCGCCTGATCCAAGTCACCGGCTGAACCTACTTCGCGCCCGGAACGCTCGAAGTCGTTGAAGGGCCGGGAAACCGGCCCTTCAACGACTGGCAGCACCGACCCCGGTGTGGCAACGTGTGGGCGACCGGGCTTCGCGGCGGGTGGCTGCGCGGGCGGTGGTCGAGGCCTGGCAGGTAGGACGCGGCCCGGGCGCCGGATGCCTTGCACTCGCTGGGTAGGTCTGCTGCCCCCAGAGAGCATGGCCGGGCGCGATCCAGCCGAAAGATGCCGGTTGGGTCGCAGCAAGGACCCTTCTTGCGCCTTCGCCCGTTAGACCTTTGATGGACGACGAGGGCGCAGACAGGCTGTTGAGGGAGGTCGTGGCCGGACTGCCGCCCACACTGGCTGCCCTGCTCAAGGAGCGAGTCAGCCCGGCGCAGCTACGCGAGCTGACGCAGGAGGCTGCGATCACGGCGGCCCGCGATCACAGCGCCGAGGACACGCTGGCCGAGGCGACGATCAAGGAAATACGGCGGCTGATCCTGGCGCGGCTACCGGAATCGGCTCGACCCTAGACCCGGCGGCTTCTGCGCAATGGATTTCGCTCAGCGTGCCGCACGCAACGAAGAGATCTTTCGCACCGTGAATGATCGAATCGATCAGAGCGCACAGCAACAGGAGGTCGAGTCGCCGCTGCCGTTTCACTGCGAATGTGACGACGCCGGCTGTTTCGGCAAGATCGACATCCGGCCTTCCCAGTACGAGCGGATCGTCGCCCACCGCTACCGGTTCGTCCTGATCCCGGGCCACGAAGACCCACGAGTCGAGCGCATCGTCGAACGCCACGACGCTTACGTTGTCGCGGAGAAGATCGGCGAGGCACGCGAACGGATCGACCGCGACCATCCCCAACAGCAGCACCGCCACTGACTCGTCCCGTTCGATCTGAGCAACGGTCTGTTCCGTCAGTTGTCTACTGGGCGATTGCCGCCGCCAGACCGCTCACTGATGCCGACAAGCTGAATCAGCCGAACCGACGGTGACGCCGCCGCGACTCACGCGGATGCCAGCCTCGCAGGTCGATCATCATCGCCCGACGGCGACTAAGGAACGACAATCGCGCCCGCTGCGCGACACCTGCTGCAACACCGCGATCATCGAGCTGACATTCCGAATCGATCGCGGATGCCCTCCCAGTTGGCCGGGCGGCGGTCCGAACGCTGCGACGGTGAAGCGACCCACGGTTATTAGCCGGGAGAACGTATTGTCGGGTGAGTGGTGCGGATGCCAGAACGGATGCTCGCGAAAACGACCGCTCCCGCGTCGCCCAGCGGAGACCTACCTATCCGAAATGCCCCCAGCGGGCAGCGATGACGAGGAGTACACCAGCAACGGCGAGCGCAATGCCGCCGAGCAGCTGGCTGCCCCGCCGCCCGGGCGCGACGGCGCCGAGTGCGAAGAGGGCGCCGGCTATCGCCGCCACGGCGAAACCCAGCTCCGCGATCCGGTGGCCGTTATGGACGGTGATCGCAAGTGTGAACATGCGGGCAGTCTGGCGGTTTCGAGGCATTGCTGTCGCACCACCCGCGACACATCGGAGCCGAGGCGATCCGCCGCCCCTCGTTGATCATCGGCAGCAGCCGAGGCCGCCACTGCCAGCCCGACCGCAGCAGCGGCGGGAAGTCCCAACTGCCACCCAACATCTGGACCAGGCGCTCCTGAAAATGCGTTCAACGAGGCGCTCTCCCAATGCACATCAGAGACGTCCACCCCAAGCGGTACCCCGAGCGGTTTCACCACCCGCGTCAGTGCCGAGGTGCCACTCCCGTGCATCCCTACTACTTCCCCCCGCCTACTACACGCAGGCGATCGGCTACCACACGCAACCGCGACCGCCGACGCCGTAGCGCCCGGCCGCCACGGCAGCAACCAGAGGCGAAGGAGGCGTGGCTGGTCGTCGCGGCTGTCGACGTTCGAGGGAGCGGCGCGGCCCGGGTCAGTCGTTGCCGTGTTCGGGAGCGAGCAGTGACTGGAAGCGGGCGACCAGGGCGTTGAACTCGTCGATCCCGGCCAGCACGATCGCGCGGCAGCTCGGGTCGCCGCACTCGCACAGGAAGGGGACGCGCGTCCTGAACTGCAGCGAACTGGCTCGGTTGGCGATCCGCGTGTTGGCTCGCCGCTTCTGCGCCGTCACGCTTGTCCCGTTCCCGTGTTCCTGAGCGGACATGGTTAGCAGAGCCGATTCCCAACGTCGGTTGCGTCTAACCGGGCGTGGGCGCAGACTGCCCCGCAAGGATGAGTCTCTGGGAAGAGCGCGCTGGCCGGAACGAAGCTCTGTTCCGCGAGGTCAACGAACGTATCGCCGAGCTGGGGACGGACGGCGAGCCGGCCTCGAGCGCGGAGTTCGTCTGTGAGTGCAGCCGCGAGGACTGCACCGAACAGATCCAGGTTCCGCTTGCCGTCTATGAGGCGGTCCGTGCCGACTCGCGCCGCTTCTTGTTGCGACCGGGACACGAGATCGACGGTCTCGAGGTCGTGGTCGTTGAACGCGCTCACGGCTACGTCGTGGTTGAGAAGGACGGTGTGGCCGGACGGATCGCCGACCGCACCGACCCACGCGCCTAGACAGTTCCGGCGCTCCACAGATAGTGGAACCGATCTGTTAGCAGCCCCGGCGGGGCGGGCAGGTGTCGTGGGTGCGTTCGGTCGAGGGCGACGGGCACTTCCGGGCGGTTCGCCTCTGCGACGAGGTGCTCACCTTCCTCGCTCGCTACAACGGTCGCGACGGGGCGATCGAACGGCTGGAGCTGGCGATCATGGATGATCGTTTGGAGGCGCTGCTCGGTGCACGTGAGTGCGCAAGCGAGTCGAAGTCGATGGCTCTCTGATGCTTGAGGATCTGCAGCCGCTGAGCTTCGAGCGGACGCTGATGCGGCTGGTCGCGCTCGCCGCCGCGCGGGGCGGATCGCTGGTCGCAAGCGATGTCGAGCAAGACGAACAGCTCGGGAACAACCGGCCGCTGACGAGCGCCGCGGCGCGGATGCTGGCTGGAGGCGTCGGCGTGCGAGCAGAGGCGGCCGGAACAGGATGGTTCCCGTTCGAGCTGCTGACGCTCACCGACCTGCCCCAGCCCGTCGAGCCGGAGCGCCGGTAGTTCGTCGGTTCGAGCAGGGCGGCGCGAAAACGAGCTCCTGCAGCGGCCCACCGAGAAGAACACTCCGCGAAACTACGTCGGATGCGCGACGAAGACAGTCGGGTACGCGAAGACCCTTGTCGAAACTGCGGCAGAGAGCTTCCACGATCGGAGCAGGCCCTTCAGATCCTCCGGGTCATTGGCTGGGAGAAGATGCCGGAAGACCTGCGCGTCCTCTGTGGGAACTGTGCACTCGACGAACTGGCGCGACGCCGAGAGTGGGGCGCATAACCGAGCGCTGAGCGCAAAAGGTGAAAGCGCCCTCGCTCTTGCGGCCCCTCCCGATCGAGCAGAGGGCGCACGAGTTCAACGAGGCCGGCGCGTGGACGGTTCCGGCAGTTCGACCGGAACCACCCGTTCCAGGGATCGGCAGAGAATCCGTCGCGGCTGTTCGTTCTTCGCCCGCTTTCCACTCTGCCAGTCGGCCGCCGGCCCGAGCGCATACCAGCGACGGCCGAACAGCTCGAACACCATCCCCCGCTCGACGTTCAAGTCGATCGTGGTGGTGAAGGTCCGCCCGTTCGGATACTCCAGCACGACCTCCGATGCCATGCTCATGGTGTCGGCTCGCGACAGCGCCAGGGTGAGTGCGAAGCGCCGCCAGCGCTCGAGAGGGCGAAGAGCGCCGGCAGCACAGGCCTAGAAGTCCCCGGCACGCCCCGAGACCAGTGCCGTGCATCCCCTTTGATCGACACACGTAGCCGATCCAACGCACCGGGGGACCTGTCCGAGTCTCGACCGCGCGACGGCCCATGTCAACCAACCCGAGAGAGGACGCTTAACTTGTCACACGTCTACTCGCCCGAGAACGGCTACGACCTCGGCGCCGCACTCGCTTCAGCCAAGACGGCCCCGAGGGGTCAACTGAGGGCCGCCACAGATCCAGAGCGCGACGCCGAGTCCGCGTACCTTCCGCAAATTCATCGCAGGTGACCTTCGCCACCCCGCTCACCTACGGCACGGCCGGCCGACAGTCGCGAGGCATGGCGCCGTGCTCGACGTGGGCGACGTCATTCCGGCCAGCTCGCGAAGCGCGTAACCGTCGCGAAGGCCCGCCGGGGCGTCCCGCAGCCCGGGCGGGGCCATCGCGCGATGAGCGGCATGGGTGCCCGCTCGAGAGGAGTACGCCAGACGCGCTCCGTAATGTGCGAAAGGCTCCCGGGCCGCCGCATCGACCGGGAGCCCTTCGCGGCCAGGGTGTCCCCACGACACCCCGCTCGATCAACTGCCTGCTGTCCTCGCGCAGGTGGCTGATCAAGGTTCTCCGGTGACGTTAAGCCCGGAAGGGCGTCTGGCCGCCGCACCAACGTTTGTGCGCCAGGCCCCAAGTACCGTGAGAGTTGCAGTTCCAGTCTTCTGCCTCCAGCAAGAGGTCACACACATCGCCGACCAGGGTCTCGGGTCGGCCGAAACGTGCTCCAAGCCCACTTTGCTGAGGGCGGACCTTCGCGGCACCGGTCAGTTGTGGCCCCGCGGTGTCACTCGCCGCGCTCATCGGCTAGGCGCGGGCCGCGCGACTCTAGCAGCGCTCGTCTTTTGCGGACAGGGTGCGGCGGATCCTGCGCTGCCACAGTCCGCGCAAATTGCATTCGTCAACGTGTCGCGCGATAGCTCGTCGAACAGAACGAAACGGAGGAACGGCCCGCGCCCGCCAGCACGACCCGCGCTAGATTTGAGTGTGGGTGACTGCGGACGAAACACGGCACCTGCGTGTCTTGATCGCGAATGAGAAGCGCGAGCGGCTTGAGTTGCTCGCCCAGGTGGTTGCTGGGCTGGGGCATGAGGTGATCGCACGCGAGATCTACGTCAAGGAGGTTGGGGCGGTGACCGCCAGAGAGCGACCCGACGTCGCCCTGGTCGGGCTCGGTCTGCACTCCGAACACGCACTCGAGTTGATCACGGAGATCGTCCGCGAGGCCTCCTGCCCGGTGATCGCGCTGCTCTCCGCCAAGGATCCCGCCTATGTGCACGAGGCGGCCAAGCGCGGCGTGTTCGCGTACATCGTCGACAGCACGCCGCAAGATTTGGAGAGTGCGATCGACATCACCTTGCAGCGCTTCGCGGAGTATCACAGCCTGCAGGGCGCCTTCGGGCGTCGGGCACTGATCGAGCAGGCGAAGGGGATTCTGATGGCGCGGCACGCGATCGACGCCGACCGGGCCTTCGCGATGCTGCGCGATCATTCGCAACACAACGGCCACAAGCTCGTCGACATCGCGCAGGCGATCGTCGACAGCCACCTCCTGCTGCTACCGCCACTCCAGCAGCCGGCGGCACCTTTCGAAACGCCCGGGTAACTCGGCCGCTCGCCCGCCCGGAAGAGGTGCGGAGGGTATGACTCGAAACCTGACGTTCCTGCCGCCGCCCGATCTCGACGCTCGGGACCCGCTGGCGGTGATCGCCGTCTCTACTGCGCCGATCGTCCTCGAAGGCAGGTATCGCTTGCTGCTCGCGGCGCTCGTTCGCCTTCGCCGCTCGCGGACGGGCCGCTGGACGTTTGCTGCCGGATACATCGCAGTCACGATTGCGCTCGCCACCTTGACCGTTCGCCACTTCGCGACGACGTCTTGGCCTCTGTCAAGCGGAAGCCCCGGGCTGTTCGTAGCGGCAGGATTGCTCCTACTGCTCGCGCAGGCGCTCAAGGCTTTCGGCTGGGCCAGGCTGTTCAGGGCGAGCGAGCGGCCCACGCCGCTTGCGCTGGCGGCTGGAAACGGCGCGGCCGCCGTGGTCGGCGTCGTTCTCCCTGGCCGGTTCGACGACGCGATGCGGATTGCCGTCGTGCGCCGCTACCCAAGCTGTCCCGCCGGCGTCCGCGCGCTCGCGCTCTCGCTCGTGATGCTTGGGTTGATCGAGCGCTTCCCTCACACCGCTCGCCACAATCGGTGCCGCCTCAGCAGACGCCGGGATTGCGGTTCGTGCCGGCCTCTCCCTGGTCGCGGCCGGTGGCGTCGCAGCAGCAGCCGTGATTATCGCGCTGCCACGCCTGGCTCGGAGCGCGCCTTCTTTGCGCTCTCGGCTCGGCCGCTGGTTGAGCCCTCGAACGACGTCCCTGCGGCGTGCTTCGGAAGCATGGGTGCTCGTAACTGCCTGTTGGCTTGTGCGGGCAGTCGCGCTCTTCCTGCTTCTGGGCACGCTCGGAATCGGCTTCTCGCTTCCGCTGGCACTCCTCTTTCTTTGCTCGGGCGCCGCCGCGGCGGCGCTGCCGATCGGTCCCGCCGGGGCGGCCACACAAGTCGGCGCCAGCGCCGCGGCCCTTATCGCCTCAGGTGTGGGAGGCTCGCAAGCACTCGCCGTCGCCGTCGGGGTGCTTGGAGTCCTGTCTGGGGCGGCGGTCTTCCTCTTCGCCGTCACCTGGCGTACCAGCGTCT
>Ga0209579_10003996_pt1 | contig 10439 bp, 9 predicted proteins | sample Coa_R1_2_FD_187152 | JGI IMG/M metagenome (GOLD analysis project Ga0209579, IMG submission 187152) | Surface soil microbial communities from Centralia Pennsylvania, which are recovering from an underground coalmine fire - Coalmine... | ecosystem: Environmental > Terrestrial > Soil > Unclassified... | reverse complement strand
CGATGCGCTTGAGCTCGACGGTGGAGACCTTGAAGCCCCAGCCCTCGGTCTGCTTGTCGAGCACGTCCTGGATGTCGGCATTGAGCTTGTCGCGCTCGGCCAGCATCTGGTCGAGGTCGTGCTTGCCCAGCACCCAACGCAACGTGGTCTGGGCGAGCTGGCTGGTCGCGGCGAGATAATTGCTGACCTGAATAATGGCGCGCTCGGCGTCGACGACACGGAAATAGATGACGGCGCTCACCTTCACGGACACGTTGTCGCGCGAAATCACGTCCTGCGGCGGCACTTCGTCGACGATGACGCGCAAGTCGACTCGCACCATTTGCTGCACGAACGGCACGAGGAGGAATAGCCCCGGACCCTTGGTGCCGGTATAGCGGCCGAGAGTGAAGACAACGCCGCGCTCATATTCGCGCAAAATGCGGATGGAGGCATAAAGAAAAATCAGAACCAAAGCGCCGATGGCGATAACGATCGTGAGAAACATGGCTGAACTCCCTGGGTTTGTGCGGCAATTGAATAGGCCTGGGTTAGATTTGGGGAGGCGCGTGTCGGCGCGAAAGGCGCGATCGGTACCTATCCCCGGAGGCGCGATCGGTACCTATCCCCGGATCTGTCCCAGGGGAGGCATTTTCAGGATCATGCTCCAGCCCGGGGTTCGTCACCACCGGGCTTGCCCCAGCCTCGATCGCCAATATGCCCAAGAACGGCGGCTCGGCTGACGATGCTTGACCAAGGCTTGACCCGCGCGCGAGCTGTCGCGATATGAGGCTCGGCTCGACATCGGGCCTTGGGAAAAATTCATGTTCGAGGCATTCAAAAACTTCATCTCCGATTTTGCCGCCGGCGGAAAACATCCAAGCCAGTTTGGCGATGACGACTATCGGCTCGCCGCCGCGGCGCTTCTGGTCCATGCCGCCGCGATCGACGGCGAGATGACGGCAAGCGAGCGCGACAAGCTCCACGCCGTGCTCAAGCAATGTTTTGCGCTCGATGACGCCGCGACCGACGAATTGATCGCCAAGGCGACAGCGGCCGAGCATGAATCTGTCGACCTTTATCATTTCACCCATTCGCTCAACCGCGCGCTTAACGAAGGCGGCCGCGCCCGCATCATCGAGATGATGTGGCAGATCGTTTATGCCGACGGCCGGCGCGACGAGCTTGAGGATAATCTGTTGTGGCGCGCCGCCGACCTGCTCGGCGTGTCGCCGCGCGAACGCATCGAGCTGCGGCGCCGCGTCGGCGGCGACGACATCGAGCCGAGCGGCGAGACGGGAAAGGCGGGCGCCGAATGAAGCCGGTGGCGCTCATCACCGGCGCCTCGTCCGGCATCGGCGTCGAATTGGCGCGCGTCTTCGCCGCGCACGGACACGAGCTGGTGCTGGTGGCGCGGCGGCAAGATCGTCTCAACGCGCTGGCCGACGCGATTGCGGCATCGGGGGTTTCGCGGCCGACCGTGCTGGCGCTCGATCTCGCCAGCCGCGCCGCCGTCGCGAGGCTGGCGACGGAATTATCGGCGCGCGGCCTCGAACCGGCGATCGTGGTCAACAATGCCGGCTTCGGGCTCAGCGGCGACGCGGCAAAACTCAGCCGCGACGAACAACTCGCGATGATCGATCTCAATGTGCGCGCGCTCACCGAACTGTCGCTTGCGTTTGTCGACAGCCTTGAGCGCCATCGCGGCGGCATTCTCAACGTCGCTTCGGTGGCGGCCTTCCTGCCGGGGCCCGGCATGGCGGTCTATTACGCCAGCAAGGCCTATGTGCTGTCGTTCAGCGAGGCGCTGCATCGCGAATTGGCCGGCCGCGGCATCCGGGTCACCGCGCTTTGTCCGGGGCCGGTCGAGACCGAATTCCAGATGCGGTCGGGGATGCAGCTGCCCGCGGCCGCCAAAATCGTCGAACTTGCGGCCGCGCGCGTGGCACAGATCGGCTATGACGGTTTCATGCGCGGCGAGCGCGTGGTCATTGCCGGCGCCGCCAACAGGATCGCAGTGGCCCTGATGCGGTTTATTCCGCATGCGCTGCTGATGCGTGCGGTGTATCGGCGCAGTCAGCATACCGGCGGCAAATGACGGCCGTTAAAAGCACGATCCGGAAAAGTGGACACCGGTTTTCCGAAAAGATCATGCTCCACCAAAATGTTAGAGCGTCAATCGATTCAACTTGAAGCGATTGCGCTCTAACGCCACGCTTTGACGGTCCCGGCGAACGCGCTAAGACACCGAAAAGCGCGTTCGAACCGCCGGCGCCAATGCAACAGCCGATCCTGATCGTCCTGCACCAGGAACATTCCACCCCGGGCCGTATCGGCAATGCCTTGGCGCAGTTGGGATACCGGCTCGACGTGCGCCGGCCGCGCTTCGGCGATCCGCTGCCGCCGACCATGGCCGAGCATACAGGCGCCATCATCTTCGGCGGCCCGATGAGCGCCAACGACGAGGACGCATTCATCCGCCAGGAGATCGATTGGATCGGCGTGCCGCTCAAGGAGAACAAGCCGTTCCTCGGCATCTGCCTCGGCGCCCAGATGTTCGCCCATCACCTCGGCGGCAGAGTCTTCCGTCACCCCGAAGGGCACGCCGAAATCGGCTATTACCCGATCCGGCCGACGGCGGCGGGCCGCGCCGTCGTCGAAGCCTGGCCGGAACGCGTCTATCAGTGGCACCGCGAAGGTTTCGAGCTGCCGCCGGGCGCCGAGCTTTTGGCCGAAGGCGATACGTTCGAAGTGCAGGCGATCCGCTCCGGGCGGGGATTCGCGTTGCAGTTTCATCCCGACGTGACGCACGCCATGATGCACAAATGGACCACGCGCGGTCACGACCGCATGCAATTGCCGGGCGCGCGGCCGCGCCACACCCATTTCGACGACCGCGCCGTCTACGACTATTCCGCGCGAGCCTGGCTCAGCGTCTTCCTGGAGCGCTGGCTTGCGGCAGCCTGATTGGCATTTGGCGGTACCATCGCACCGGGTTATGAAGGATCAATCGCAAACGCCATCGTTCGACTGGGGGCTTCTGCATGCTTTCGCCTAATCGCGCGGACGGGATTTTGCCCGATGCCGCGTTATCGCCGCTGCACCGCTTTCTGATCCAATGTCATGCGGAATTTTGCAAGGATCATAGCGGTGCAGTGGCCGATTACATTCCGGAATTGAAAAAGGCCAATCCGGTCCATTTCGGCGTCAGTCTCGCCACCATCGACGGTCATGTCTACGAGGTCGGCGACAGCGCGGTGCCGTTCACCATCCAGTCGATCTCCAAGGCCTTCGTTTTCGCGCTGGCGCTGGAAATGCTGGGCGCCGACAAGGTGGAGGCGGTCATCGGGGTCGAGCCGAGCGGCGACGCCTTCAACTCGATCCGGCTGCGTCCCGACAATCGCCCCTACAATCCGATGGTCAATTCCGGCGCCATCGCCTGCTCCGGCCTCATCCACAAGGCCCGCGGCAGCGAAGCGTTCGAGTGCATCCGCGATGCGCTCGGCCGTTTTGCCGGCCGCAAGCTCGACGTCAACGAAGCGGTGTTTGCCTCGGAACGCGAAACCGGAGACCGCAATCGCGCCATTGCCTACCTGTTGCGCAATTACGCGGTCGTCGAAGGCGATGTCGGCGCGGTCCTCGATGTCTATTTCCGGCAGTGCTCGGTTCTGGTGACGGCGCGGGATCTCGCCGTCATGGCGGCGACGCTCGCCAACAACGGCATCAACCCGGTCACCGGCGAGCAGGTGATGAAGCCTTATGCGGTGGCGCGCACGCTGTCGATCATGACCAGTTCCGGCATGTACGATTATGCCGGCGAGTGGGTTTACCGCGTCGGCATGCCGGCCAAGAGCGGCGTCGGCGGCGGTATCGTAGCGGCGCTTCCCGCCCAACTCGGGCTGGGGACTTTTTCGCCGCCGCTCGATGCGCACGGCAACAGCGTTCGCGGCCTGAAAATTTGCGAGGCGCTGTCGACGCATTTCGGCTTGCACATGCTCAATCGCTCCGGCGACGTGCGCACCTCTATCATCGCCGACTACGACATCGGCGGCATTACCTCGCGCCGCAGCCGCCTGCCGCGCGACCAACAGATCATCGAGGATCATCATGAGGATGTCCGCGTCATCGAACTGGTCGGCGCGCATTCTTTTGCGACCATCGACTATGTATCGCGGCGTCTCGCCGATAATCCGTCACCGCTCCTGATCATCGATTTCCGCCGCGTTGCCGCCATCACCACCGCGGGTGGGCAGTTGCTGGCCGAGATCCTGCGCAGCCTCACCGCCGGCGCGGCGACGGTGATCCTCACCGGTATCGACCGCGGCTCACAAGTTTGGGCGACAGTTCATCCGCTCATCGGACAGATCGAGGGCGTACGCTTTTTTGCGCTGCTCGATGAGGCCATCGAGTGGGCGGAGGATCAGGTCATTTTTCGCTATGGCGGGCACCTCGCCGCCAAGGATAGCTCTCACCTCAAGGAACAGGCATTGCTGGCCGGCCTCAACGACGAGGAGCTTGCCAGCCTCGCTACGCTCGGTACGCCACGCCAGTATCGCGCCGGACAGCGCATCGTCGCCTCCGATGCGCCGGCCGCCTCGATCTTCTTCCTGCAAAGCGGCATGGTCAGCGTCAAGCTGCCGAGCGGCGTGCGGCTTGCGAGCCTCGACCAGGGCATGGAGTTCGGCGAAATGGCGTTGCTTGACGAGCGACGGTCAGCCGACGTCTGGGCGGATACCGACGTGTCCTGTCTGGAACTGCCGATCGGGGAGTTCGACCGGTTCCGCCGCGAGCATCCGCATATCGGCGAACGGATCGCGCGCAATCTTGCCGCTATCCTCGCCAAGCGGCTGATCCTCGCCAACGCCAAGATCAATGTGCTGAGCGCGTATTAGAGCAAAATCCGGTCGGATTAGTCGGGCTGCTATCATCCGCTCGTCCCCGCGAAAGCGGGGACCGACTGCATTCACCGCAGATAGCGATCCACTCCATCTGGATTCTCACTTGCGCGGGAATGAGCGGAAAATGCGTTGACTCGATCGGAATTTGCTCTAGCGCCCGCTGGCCAGCAGCTGCGCGAAATAAGCCACCGTTTTGGTGTAGACCTGCGAAGCGTTCCATTGCAGCAGCACCTGGAAATTGGCGGTGCCTTCGCCCCACGGCTGGCCGCGCTGCCAGCCGTAGCTTTTGAGGTAATTGGCGGTCGAAGCGAGCACGTCGGGCACATCGTGGATCAGATCGCGACGGCCGTTGCCGTTGAAGTCGACGGCGAATTTCAGATAGGACGACGGCAGGAACTGCGTCTGGCCGATCTCGCCCGCCCAGGCGCCGCGCATTTCACCAGGCGACATGTCGCCGCGATCGACGATGCGCAGCGCGGCGAGAAGTTCGCCGCGGAACTTGTCCGGGCGCCGGCAATCGAAAGCCAGCGTCGCCAGCGCGCGGATGGTCGGAAAGTTGCCGTCGTCGGCGCCAAAGTCGGTTTCCAATCCCCAGATGGCGACGATCACCGCGCCGGGCACGCCATATTGCTGCTCGATGCGGCCGAATAGCGCGCCGTATTGGGCGAGGAGCCGCCGGCCGCGCCCGAGCCGCGGCGGCACCATGCGGCCGGAAAATTCCTCGAAACTCTGGCGGAACACGCCCTGCGCGTGGTCGCGCGCGACGATAGTCGGATCGTAGGTCACGCCAGCGAGCGCCGATTGAATCGCGCGCTGCGAAATGCCGTTCGACGCGGCCTCCTGCTTGACGCCTTGGAGCCAGGCGCCGAAGTCGCCGCCGCAGGGCGCGGCGGCGCGCGCCGGCGCGGCGATCGCGGCAAACGTAAGGACGAAGCAGACCATCGTGAGCGATCGCATGCGGTATCCTATTGCCGCCGCCGGAGAGCGGCCCGATATGATGCCGCAGCGGCGCCGCTGCCGCCAGGGCGGTTTTTCAGGATCATGACGGCGCGTCGTGATAGCGGTCGGCGTCGTAGAGTTCACGGAAAATCTTGGTCGAAATCAGGACCACCGTGATCGTGCTCAAACCGCCGATCAGCACCGAGGGAATGGTGCCGAACACGGCGGCCGCCGTGCCGGCGCGAAAAATGCCGAGCTGGTTCGAGGTGTTGGTGACCATCGAATTCACCGCATAGACCCGGCCGCGCATGTGGTCCGGCGTGCGCAGCTGCACCATGGTCTGGCGGATCACCACGCTGACCGTATCGGCTGCGCCGACCACAGCCAGCGCGGCCATGGCGAGAACGAAGCTCGGCGTCAGCGCAAAAACAATCGTCGCGATACCATAGAGCGTCACGGTAGCGAACATGACGCGTCCGATGCGGTCGGCAATCGGCCAGCGCGCCAACAACAGCGCGGTGGCGATGGCGCCGGCCGCGGGCGCCGCGCGCAACACGCCGAAACCGAGCGGCCCGGCGAGGTAAATGTCGCGCGCGAAGATCGGCAGGACGGCGGTGGGATTGCCGAGCACCACCGCGAACAAATCGAGCAGCACGGCGCCGAGCACGGCCTTTTGGCTCCGCAGGAAGGTGAGCCCGCCGAACAGCGATTTGAGATCGAGCGGCGTGCGCGCCGCGGGCTTGCGCTCCACGGGCTTGCGCTCCACGGCAATGACGAGCATGACCAGTCCGGCGGAAAGCCAAAGCGCCGCGCAGACCGCAAATACCAAGGTCGGGCTGATCTCGATCAGGATGCCGCCGAGCGCCGGTCCGGCGACGATTGCGGTCTGCGAAGCCGACGTCGAGCCGGCGATGGCCCGCGGCAGGAGGTCGCCCGGAACGATGTTGGGCAGCACTGACTGCAGGCTCGGCTGCTCGAAAGCGCGCCCGGTGCCGACGACAAAGGCCATAGCGAGCAGGAGCCCGGGCGTAGGCCGCCCGCCGGCGTTCGCGGCCGCCAGAGCGGCGACCGCAAGCGCCTCGATGAATTGCGCGGTGCAGGCCACCCAGCGCCGGTCGTAGCGATCGGCGACGTGGCCGGTGAACACGAACAAGCCGGCGGCGGGAATGAATTGCACGAGCCCGATCAGCCCCAGATGGAACGGGCTGTTTGTCAGCACGTACATCTGCCAGCCAACCGCGACGACTTGCACCTGTTGCGCAATCGATGCCGCCACCCGCACATAGAGAAAGCGGACATAAGCGGGATGGTGCAAGAGCGACGTCGCCGGGGAGGTTGCTTGGGTCATTTGCGGCCCTCTTATAACCGGCATGGCCGCACTTGTGGCCTATCCTTGACAGCGTGGGACGGCGGCCCTAAATGCCCGCACTCGCCAAAAACCGGGACGATTTCGGCCCGGTTCGGGTCTTATCGATGCAAGTCTTGGCGGGGCCGTAGCTCAGTTGGGAGAGCGCCTCGTTCGCAATGAGGAGGTCAGGGGTTCAACTCCCCTCGGCTCCACCAGCCTTCACTCGCCGCACGAACTGCGGCTTGGCATGCTCCAGCTTGTTCCCGCAGCCGCAGTTCGCTAGTTTCTGCCACCCTTAAACGCGAAAACCGATCCATGCGCGCCCTATTTCTGGTCATCGATTTAGCTTTGCAGCTTTACATCTGGATCGTGATCGCGATGGCGATCTTCTCCTGGCTCGTCGCCTTCAACGTGGTGAACACGCGCAACCACGTCGTCGCCATGATCGGCGACTTTCTTTATCGCATCACCGAGCCGGCGCTGCGGCCGATCCGCAACTTCCTGCCCAATCTCGGCGGCATCGATATTTCGCCGGTGATCTTGTTTCTGATCATTGTCTTTATCCGCTACGTGATCGCGCTCTACATCTTGCCGAACGTGTACTGAGACCTGTGACCGCCCGTATCATCGACGGCAAGGCAATCGCCGCCGACTTGCGCGTCGCCGTAGCGGCGGAAACGCGCCGGCTCGCCGCGGCGCACGGCATCGTGCCGGGACTCGCCGTCGTGCTCGTCGGCGACAATCCGGCAAGCAAGACTTACGTCGCCAGCAAATCGCGCGCGATTACCGAGGTCGGCATGCGCGCGTTCGATCATCAACTTGCCGCCGACACCAGCGAAGCTGAGCTGCTCGCGCTTGTGCAACGGCTCAATGCCGATCCGGCAGTGAGCGGCATCTTGGTGCAGCTGCCGTTGCCGCCGCAGATCAATCCGGCGCGCATTATCGCCAGTATCGATCCGGACAAGGACGTTGACGGATTTCATCCGCTCAATGCCGGGCGGCTGATGACGGGGCTCCCGGCGCTGGTGCCGTGTACGCCGGTCGCCTGTATCAAGCTGATCAAGACGGTGCATTCCTCGCTCGCCGGCCTCGACGCGCTGATGGTCGGCCGCTCGCACATCGTCGGCAGTCCGCTGGCGCACATGCTGCTCAATGAAAACGCGACCGTCACCATCGCCCATACGCGCACGCGCCACCTGCCCGATCTGTGCCGGCGCGCCGAACTGCTCTGCGTGGCGATCGGCGATGCCGAATTCATCCGCGGCGATTGGATCAGGCCGGGCGCAACCGTGATCGATGTCGGCATCAATCGCGTGACCGGCGCCGGCGGCAAATCCCGCATCGTCGGCGACGTGAATTTTACCGAAGCGGTCGAAGTCGCCGGCGCGATTACTCCGGCGCCTGGCGGCGTCGGGCCGATGACAATCGTGTGCCTCTTGGTCAACACGTTGCACGCGGCCTGCGCGCAGGCCGGGTTGCCGGCGCTGGAGGTCTGATGTCGGATGTCAGAGATCGGATTTCGGAGAAAATCACCTTCGTCCGACCTCCGACATCCGTCATCCGCTCTCAGTTGTTCCAGCCGAAGGCGACCTTGTCGAGCACGCGGCTGCCGAATTTCTCGGAACTGCGCGCCACCGCCTTGCCGCCGAGCGCGCGGTAAAACTCGACCGCGTTCTCGTTCTCCGACAACGCCCACACGATCAGCGATTTGAGTGCGCTCTGCGCCAGGTCGCGGCGCGCGGCGGTGAACAGCCGGCGGCCGAAGCCGAGCCCCTGGAATTCCGGCCGCAGATAAAGTTCGTAGATCTCGCCGTCGTAATAGAGACTGCGGGCGCGGTTGCGTCCGTAATTGGCGTAGCCCGCGATCTTGTCGCCGAATTGCAGGAGCGCGATGCGGCTGCCTTTGCGGATGGCCGAGTCCCACCACGCCGGGCCGCGACGGTTGATGAGCTTTTCCAGTTCGGCGCCCGGTATGATGCCCTGATAGGCGGTCCGCCATGCCTCATCATGGGCATCCGCCACCGCGCCGGCATCGCAGGCGCGGGCGCGACGGATTTCGATGAGGATGGTGCTCATGATGCGATGCTCGTCCTGCGGCTCGTCAAGCGATTCACCATGCAATCAAAGCAAGCGGTTCTGCGGCCTTCAAGGCTTTTGATTCACCGTCGATTAACCATGTGGATTATTAGCGAAAAGACTTGGTGCTGACCACCGGCGCAAGCGCGAAAACGCGCGGCCCATACGCAATCTGGGCGCGCTGTTGCAATCGCGTCACGGTTTTCGGATAATCGCGCGGTGCGGCGCGTAACATGTCGCAAAATGTGACAGGTCGGGTCTTGCGCCGGCGTCCGGCAAAGCGCCTATTGCGGGAAAGCGCTCGCGCTTAGACGCGCTCGGCTTCTTTGCGCCGGTCGTCGCGCTTGCGTTCGATCGGATCGAGCAGCTTCTTGCGCAGCCGGATCGATTTCGGCGTCACTTCGACTAATTCATCGTCCTCGATATAGGCAAGCGCCTTTTCCAGCGTCATGCGGATCGGCGGCGTGAGCCGGATCGCCTCGTCCTTGGCGTGAGTGCGGATATTGGTCAGCTTCTTGCCTTTGAGCACATTGACTTCGAGGTCGTTGCCGCGCGTGTGCTCGCCGACGATCATGCCGCGATAGACCTTCCAGCCCGGCTCGATCATCATCGGGCCGCGGTCTTCCAGATTCCACATCGCATAGGCGACGGCGTCGCCCTGGTCGGTCGAGATCAACACGCCGTTGCGCCGGCCGACGATCTCGCCGCGATGCGGGCCGTAGGCATGAAACAACCGGTTCATCACCGCGGTGCCGCGGGTATCGGTGAGCAGTTCGCCCTGATAACCGATAAGCCCGCGGGTCGGCGCATAGAAGATGAGCCGCACGCGGCCGCCGCCGGATGGGCGCATCTCGACCATCTCGCCTTTGCGCTCGGCGAGCTTTTGCACGACAATGCCGGAATGCTGCTCATCGACATCGATGACGACTTCCTCGATCGGTTCGAGCAGATCGCCCGAGGGACCGTGCTGGAACAAAACCTTCGGCCGCGATACCGCCAGCTCAAAACCCTCGCGCCGCATGGTCTCGATCAGAATGCCGAGCTGCAATTCGCCACGGCCGGCGACCTCCATGGAATCCTTCTCGACCGATTCGGAAATCCGCAGCGTCACGTTGCCCTCCGCCTCGCGCAAGAGGCGGTCGCGGATCACCCGGCTTTGCACCTTGTCGCCCTCGGTGCCGGCAAGCGGAGAGTCGTTG
>Ga0209579_10003993_pt1 | contig 10443 bp, 9 predicted proteins | sample Coa_R1_2_FD_187152 | JGI IMG/M metagenome (GOLD analysis project Ga0209579, IMG submission 187152) | Surface soil microbial communities from Centralia Pennsylvania, which are recovering from an underground coalmine fire - Coalmine... | ecosystem: Environmental > Terrestrial > Soil > Unclassified... | reverse complement strand
TGGCGGATAAAGCCGCCAGTCCCCGCCCAACAAGGAGCGGGTGCGTCGAGCGATTTTGGCGGCGGCTTGGCTATAGCGCGTCGCCAGCGCGTTGCCCTTGAGGAATTGCGGCAATGGCCGCAGCCATACGCCGTTCCATCTCTTGTAGTTCTCGGCCATGCCGGGATCGGGAATTTGCGGGCATGCCGCCATCGCCTGATACACTTCGCCGACCAGGCGCTGCAGCGCCGCCGTTTCGGCGTCGCCGAGAAAGCCGCGCACGATCGTCACGCCGTCGTCGAGCAGGCGCTGGCGCGGCGTAGCTTCAGCGATTTCCATTTGGGCCATGGCCGCGTTCTCCAGCGGAAATTGAATGATGATGCGGCTGCGAAGTCAAGCCACAGGCCATCAATCGGTGACGGAATGCGCTTTCCGATGCAAAGAAATCTTGCCGCGGGCAAACAACTGGTTTCGCGATTGTTGAAAAAAGACGATGATGTGCTACAGGACCGTCTGCGACGGCCAAGTGCCGGTCGCGCAACAACAACAGCGCCCGATAATGCCGCTCGACCGACGCCGATTTGCCGTTGCCCCGATGATGGAGAGTGAGAACTTCTGGCGAAAAGCCTTTAGTCTCTGAGGGGAGGGGCTCCTTCTAGTGGTAGTACCGCTGGTCGTACTTGGTGCAGGAATGCGTTCGGTGCAGAAAAGACGTGCCGCAACTGCTGCAAAGATCCGCTCTCAACGTCCGCTTTGCCCTGCGCTCATCGTTCACAGTGGCAAAATTCGGAAGAGCGTCCGCAAGCGAGACACGAGTAATTTCTGAAAGGAGCTCACAATCGAATAGCGGTGATCCGGCCAGGAGGAAAATATCAATAAGAACCGGCTTGGAGCCGCTCAGTCAGCTTCTTAACCTCCGATGGTCGCGATTAGCCGGCCACGCGCACGAGCCAGCCGCGACATGACGGTGCCGATCGGCACTTCTGTCGCCTCGGCGATCTCCCGGTAATCGAGGCCCTCGATGTCGCGCAGCACCAGCGTCTCACGGAACGGCGTCGGCAAAGCGGCGATTGCTGTGCGGAGATACTCGGCGTCGGTCTTGGCGATGAGTGCTGCCTCCGGCGTTTCGTCATTGTGGTCGGCTGGCTTGGCGTATGCCGCCTCGACCGCTTCGAGATCCTCGACCGTGACGACCGCTGTCGGGCGGTTTTTGCGGAGCCAGGAACAGGCGGTGTTGCGCACGATGCACAGTACCCAGGCGCGGGAATTGCCCCCCGCGAATTTATGAATGGCGCTGAAGGCGCGTAGCACCGCATCCTGCACCACGTCCTCGGCGTCTGTGCGATTGCCTGTCAGCCAATGCGCCAAATTGTAAGCGGCATCGAGATGGGGCAAGACCACGCTCGTGAAGCGTGCATAGTCTTCGCTCGCGCTCCTTCTCGTGTCGGTATCTTGCAGGGAGCGAGATAAGCTCGGTGCACTGCCAGTCGACTGGACGCCCACGAACTGCATTTGAAGCCCCTGCGAAAGTTGCTGCATTGCGCCCCCGGGCGGCTTGTGATGCAGTTCGCGGATAGCCTCAATGGAGCGGAACTCCTCATTCTCAGGAATCGATGTCCCCAGCTAAGCGTAATAAAAACAAGAGCTTGACAGGAATCCTCCCCTGGCTTTAGACGATTGAGGTAGCATTGGGCACACGGTATGCCATGCACGCCAACCAGCCAGCAGATACGCTCTTGCGTTTTGGCGCCTTCGAAGCCGACGTTCAAACCGGCGAACTGAGGAAGCAGGGCAAACGTATCAGGCTTCAGGATCAGCCATTTCAATTGCTGGTCATGCTGCTGGAAGCACCGGGCCAAGTGGTGACCCGCGACGAGTTGCGCAGCAAGCTTTGGCCGCAAACGACGGTGGATTTCGATCACGGCCTCAACAAAGCAATCAGCAAAATCCGGGAAGCATTGGGAGATTCACCCGAGCATCCCCGCTTCGTCGAGACCGTCGCTCGCCGCGGCTACCGGTTCCTCGCCGATGTTGCGGTCGTCGGTGACGGGCGCGCAAAAACCGTCGCCGACGATCCTGAATACGAGGGCTCCTCGGCCCTCTCGCCCGCGCCGACGACAAAGCATCGAAAAGAAAGGCCCCGCAATCTTGCTCGACTGCTTTTCGGCTTTGGCCTGGCGCTCGTGGTTGCCTCCGCCATATCGTGGGTATTCTACCATGAGATCTATATTGCACCGGCGATTCGCTCCTTGGCGGTGCTGCCATTGGAAAATGTTTCCGGGGATAGTTCGCAGGATTATTTCGCCGATGGCATGACCGACGCGTTGATTACGCGTCTTGCGCAGATCAGCGCGTTACGTGTGATCTCCCGTACATCGGTAATGACCTACAAAAACGTCCACAGGCCATTAGCTGAGATTGCGCGCGATTTGAATGTGGACGCCGTGGTCGAAGGCAGCGTCTCGCGCGCTGAAGAACGAATTCGGGTCACTGCCCAGTTGATCGACGCGCGTAACGCCAAACGACTCTGGAGTGGGAGCTACGACGAAGATATCCGGAACGCGCTCGTGCTCCAAAGCAGGGTAACCCGCGCCATCGCCGGGCAGATTCGCGCCACCTTAAATCCACAAGAACAGCTGACGCTTGCCAAGTCGAGGACGGTGGATCCGGACGCCTATGAAGCTTATTTGAAGGGCCGTTTCTTCTGGAACAAGCGGACAGGAGAGGGGCTGAGAACAGCCATCGATTATTTCAGGCGCGCGATCACCATCGATCCAAGTTATGCGGAAGCATATGCCGGCTTGGCTGACTCTTACGCCGTGGCGGGCGATTGGAAATATGGCGTGCTTCCTCCGCTTGATGCCTTCCCGAAGGCCACGGCAGCCGCGGCCAAGGCGTTGGTATTGGACGCTAGCCTCGGCGAGGCTCACGCCTCCTTGGCCTATGCTCTGGATCTTTATGGCTGGGACTGGGACGGTGCCGAGACCGAATACAAGCAGGCCATTCAGCTCAATCCCGGTTATGCGACGGCGCATCAGTGGTATTCTTGGCATCTTTTCATGGTCGGCAGGGATGACGATGCTCTGCTCGAGTTGCGGAGAGCGGAGAGTCTCGATCCGCTTTCCCTTATCATCAACGCCGACATCGCGGATGCGTTGTGCGTCGCTCACCGGTATGACGAAGCAGTGGAGCAAAGCGAGAAAACACTGAAGATGGATGCGAATTTTGCCGTTGGCCACTATGAACTGGGCCAGGCGTTAGTGCAAAAGCACATGTACGATCGGGCAATCGCAGAGCTTCAAAGGGCAATCGAACTTTCCGGACACAGCGGGGCGTTCGACTCGAATCTCGGCTATGCCTATGCGATTTCAGGACGAAAAGAAGAAGCACTAAAAATAGTCGATGAGCTGGAATCACGGCATCCTACGAACTATTCCGTCGACGCCGATATCGCCTTGATCTATGTGGGACTTGACGATCGAGACGAGGCGATCAGCCGGCTGAACAAAGCTTTTGACGCGCGATTCAAGGCTTCCATCCTGCGGCGGCCGGCGTTCGATCCTCTTCGGTCGGATCCTCGATTCCAGGATCTTTTGCGGCGAATGGGACTTCCGTCTTCATATAGCTGACAACGCCGGCGCGAACTCGACGCGTGCGGTATCAAATGCTTCGCTTTTTGATCAGGGTCGTCTAAGCGGGAATGAACCAATGGCGCTTTGCTTCGTCGAGAGCCTTGGTGCACGCGGCGGGGTTATCGTCGGTATCGGCTTGTCGCGCGCGTTGCAGTGCGGCGGCGGCATCCGCATTGGCCTTGCGCTCGGCGTCGCGCACGGTCTCGGGGGTCGGCTGGTGGTGAAGCTGCGCCTCGATTGACTGGGGAGCGGTTGGGCCGCTTTTCGCGCCGGATGACGCGCGCCCGATCTGTCGCTCAAGCCGCTCGATTTGCGATGTGCACGGCCCGCTATGGGCGGCGCCGTTGCCGCAAAGCAGAGTGGCAGCCGTCGTCGCGATGAGGAGACCGCATGAGGCGGACTGTCCGACGGACTTGGAATTCGGCATGCTGAAAGCTGCGCCTATCCAACGGCGTGGCGTGTTCATGCCGGCCTCCGGAAAAACGCGACTTCTGTTTTGCCGAACATTGGGATCTCCAGCCTGAGCCGCTTCCGGCTCGGGATAATTCGGCACCGACTTGCCGCGTCGACCGACCACATACCACGGGAGTGCGCAGGCGCCTGGTCTATTCCCGGCGGTCAAATGCCAGCGCCGCATTTCAGATCACGTTTTCATGAACATGGATTGAGAAGCCTACCCAGGAATAAGTCTCACCGGTCGCCGGTCTCGTCCTGCGAGGCCGTGTTGGCTCGACGGAGATCGCGATGAGAGACTTCGATTCAAGGCGCTGCACCTATAAAGCGATGATTGTCGTTGCTGCATCGCTTGCGCTGGGCACGGCGATGATGGCGACCGCCACCCTTGCGTTCGCGCGCGGTGGGGGAGGAGGTGGAGGACATTTTGGTGGTTTCGGGGCCGGCCATATTGGTGGCGGCTTCGGCGGTGGCCGGTTTGCCGGCCGTCATTTCGGCAGAGGTTTTGGCGACGGTTTTGGGGGCCTGTACGGGTTCGGCGGCGACGGGTTCTATTACGGCGACGGCTATGGCTATAGCGGCTGCTACGTCCCTACGCCCGATGGCTACGCCTGGGCCTGCTACTGAAATGTCGCTGGCAAAGACGATCTACTTGTTCCGCTGCGGCGAAAGCGGGCTTTACGCGTTCACGGCCGATCCCAGCGGCCACATCCTTCCGTCGCGGATTTATCCTCAGATACGCTGGCGGTTTGAACGACGCGTGACGCTGCGTTCGGACGAAAACTCGCTGAGGCATAAAATCGTAAGCAAAATTCTCGACGCCATCGCCGAGCACGGTTTCCACCTGACTCACGCAGCAGTCAACGCAGAGCACTGCACAACTTTGTGATGAGGGCGTTGATCGGCAGGTGCCGTGCCGATGCCGTCCGGTTTGCCGGGCCGGCCGAAACAGTGCGCCTCAAATTACAAATCAAAACCGGCGCATGTCGCGGAAGCGCTGTCGCGACTTTGGGACGACTCGGTCGGGCCGAGCGCACACGTCGCGGAACCTCTTTCAAAATAAATTTGCGAGCCGGGAATTAATGGCTGCCGTCCTCGGTCTAGTGCGTGAAGGCGATCCAATTCGACAACAGAACTCTTCCATGGAGAATGTCAGTGGCATCCGATCATAACGAAAACGGCGAAGGTTCAACGCGGCGTAAGGTCCTGGAATGCATGACCTGGGCTGGAACCGGTATTCTATGGACGGTTTCAGGCGGTGTGCCTAAATCGTTGAGCCTGCTCGGCAGCGCCGAAGCGGCAACGGCTGCGGCGCAATCGTTCACATTCGCGCAGATCTCCGACAGCCACGTCGGTTTCCATGTCAAGCCCGTGAACCCCGATGCACTCGGCACCCTCAAGGAAGCCATCGCCAAGGTCGGTGCGCTCCCCACCAAGCCGGCATTCATGATCCACACCGGCGATATCACCCATCTTTCGACGCCGGAACAGTTCGACGATGCCGCTCAGGTCATCGGCACCTCCGGGCTCGACGTGCACTATGTGCCGGGCGAGCACGACCTCATCGACGAGACGCCAGGCAAGTTCTACCTCGAGCGCTACGGCAAGAACACCAAGGGCGCGGGCTGGTATTCTTTCGACCACAATGGCGTCCATTTCATCGCGCTCGTCAACGTGGTGAACCTCCAGGCAGGCAGTATGGGTGTTCTCGGCGCCGAGCAGCTCGCCTGGCTCGCCGACGATGTGAAGGGCCTCTCCGCATCCACGCCTATCGTCGTCTTCGCTCATATTCCGCTGTGGACGATCTACAAGGACTGGGGCTGGGGCACCGACGATGCGGAGCAGGCATTGTCGACGCTGAAGCGGTTCGGCTCGGTGACGGTGCTCAACGGTCATATTCATCAAGTCATACAGAAGGTGGAGGGCAACATGTCATTCCACACCGCGCTGTCGATGGGCTTTCCGCAGCCGGCGCCAGGGGCGGCTGCTGCGCCGGGGCCGATGGCTGTTCCGGCTGAAAAGCTGCGCTCCATGCTTGGCATCAGGAGCGTCTCCTTCGTCCAGGGCAAAAATGTGCTCGCCACTATCGATCAGACGCTGGCCGCAACGAGCTGAGCACCCGGTTGAAATTACCATTCGCGGAGGACCGCAGGCCCTCCGCTATGAGAGGACAGTCATGACAAGATTTGTGATAGCTGCCGGTATTGTGGCTGGTCTTGCTTTCGCCGCGCCGGCCACAGCGCAAACGAAGCCGACGATTGCGATCATCGTGAAAGACACGACATCGGCCTACTGGCAGACGGTGCTGGCTGGCGCGCGCAAGGCCGGTCAAGATCTCGGCGTGAACGTTACCGAGCTCGGTGCCCAATCCGAATCCGATGTTTCCGGCCAGATCGGCATTCTTGAGAAGGCTGTGGCCTCAAATCCGGCGGCGATCGTCATTGCGCCCACGCAGTTTACATCGCTTGGCAAGCCGATCGATGAAGCTGCCAAGAAAGTCAAAATCATTGGCATCGATTCCGCCGCCGATACCAAGGCCTGGATCTCATTCTTGGCGACCGACGATGTACAGGCTGGCCGCATAGCTGCCGATGCTCTCGCCAACGCGATGACCAGGACTTATGCCGACACCGAAGGCGACGTAGCCATCATCACCGCTTCACCCGTCGCCGCCTCGCCGGATCAGAGCGTCACGGGTTTCAAGGAGCAAGTGGCGAAGAAATATCGGGCCTTGAATGTACTCCCCGACAAGGTCGCCGATGCTCAAGCGGCGACCGGGCTTACCATCATGAAGGAGCTCGTTAACGCCGATCGGGACCTGCGCGGCGTGTTCGTCTCGAACGTCATCATCGCGGAGGGGGCGAGCCAAGTGGTCTACAACAAGGAGTCGGGAGACAGGATCAATTACGTCGTCTTCGGCTCGGACGACAAACTCGTCAAATCCCTGCAGGGCGGGACGATCGACGCGCTCATTGTGAAGGACCCGTTCCGCATGGGTTATGACGCCGTCAAGACAGCGCTTGCCGCCTCGAAGGGCGAGAATGTGCCGGCCACTATCGATACCGGCGCCAACGTCATCACCAAGGCCAACATGAATTCGGCGCGGTCGCAGGAGCTCCTCAATCCGAAGATCGATTGAGTGGGATGACCGTGAATACAAGTCGTACGCGTAGCTGATAAGTACTCGAACACATTAGCTATCTCGAGCCCGCCCACGGGGAATAAGTGCCAGTCTCCCACCCCGTGTACGCCGCGCGAGACGGTGCGGGAGCCCCGGCGCAATGCGCCGGGGCTTTCGGCTTTGCCGGGGCCGAGGCGAGGCGGGGCGGGGCGGGAATAAACGCGCACATTTGATTGCGTCTTGTTCTCCGTCGGGTGCGCAATCGCAAGAGAAACTTGGTGCAGGACTTTTCCTTAGACGGCCGGCCAATCGCGAAAATGATTGATTGCCGCCGTCAACACCTGATGAACGTCGCTGCCTGGCGAACCGCAGGCGCTTGTCCACACCGCACGCCGCGAATGATTACCCCGTGAGGTGCCGAAGCCACTCTACCGTGGCCCGGATATCGTTGTTCTCGAACACCTGTGCTGTGCGCTCCTTAGTTCCCCGCGCGGCGATATCGACCATCACCCGTGCCAAATCGTCGGCCCGGATTACCCGGCTGGGAAACAGCATCCGAAACAGGGGATAGACCGCACGCAGCAATCGATAGCCGAGATTTGGCTCCTTCCTCGGCGTCACGGGATAGATGTAGGCGGGACGAAAGATGTAAACCGCATGGAATCCTGCTGCGAGAAGTGCGTTCTCGGCCTCGCCCTTGTAGCGCGCAAAAGCGATCCGGCTTTTCCCCGTCGGGTCCGCACCTTGCCCGCTCAAAAATACGAATTCAGCATCCGGGCTGCTCATGTGGAGAACCCGCGCAAACTCAATCGTGTAATCCACGGTTATCCTACGGAACTCGGCGTCCGTCACTGCGCCGGTATACGCGCCCAGGCAAAAGATCGCTGCATCTTGATGGGTGAGGAACTCCGCGAGGACGGAGCAATCGCCAAAGTTTCGGTGCAGGATCTCTTTCAGCTTGGGGTGGGAGATGCCGAGTGCCCGCCGGCCGATCACCGTCACGCGTTCAACGGCGGGATGCTCAAGCGCGCAGCGCAGGGCGTATCCACCGACCATTCCGGTTGCGCCCACGAGCACAAGAGTTTTTCGACCTGCGGTCTGAGCACTCATGACAGCGTGCGCTCCTCGATCCAATCGACGTAGAGCCGGCGCTCCGCGAAGAGCCAGGCGCCGTCCACTTTGGCGAAGGCGTCGTGGTAGCGCAGCGTCGCGATCATTAATCGGCGCTGATCACCGTCGACGGTGAGGTGGTGGGCAAGACAATAGGCTTGCCCAGTGGCGTGGTTTTTCGCGAGCGACGAGATCGTGCTCTGTCCCATGAAATGCATGGTGGCCTGGTATTTGTTCAGATCCGCGAAGACCGGGGCGAGGGCCTCGCGAGAGTGCAGCTCCTGGGATGGCGTCGGGTTTTTGGCGTCCATGTAGACGACGAAGTGGGTGTCCGGCGTAAACAGTGCCATTTGGCCCGTCGCGTCGCGCCGGTCGGCGCAATAGGCGTAGGCGTCGACGAGTTCGCGGATAGCAAGTCTATCGGCGGCCTCGGCAAGCGAAATAGCGGTGTGTTTGTTCATGATTATGATCGAGCCCTTCGCTGCATAGGATTCACGCCGCTTCGAGGATCGCGCGCGTCTCGAGAAATGCGCTTATGCCATAAGCGCCGTATTCGCGGCCAAAGCCCGAGAACTTGAAACCGCCCCAGGGCGCTTGCGGATCGTCGGTCATGCCGTTGATCAAGACTCGTCCGGCGCGGACTTGGGAGGCCACCCGTCTCGCGCGCGCCAGGTCTGTGCCAAGGACGGCACCGTGAAGACCGTATTGGGAGTCGTTGGCGATGCGGATCGCGTCTTCGTCGGTGGCATAGGTAATCACGCTGAGCACGGGGCCAAAAATTTCCTCCTGCGCGATGGTCATGTCGTTCGAGACGTTCACGAACACTGTCGGCTTTACAAAGTAACCCGCTTCAAATCCCTCTGGATGACCTTTTCCGCCAACCAGCACTTCGGCGCCTTCTGCAATGCCTTTGCGAATGTAGGATTGCACGCGATCGTACTGCTTCTGCGACACCATTGGCCCTACGGCAGTCTTGGGATCGGCTGGGTCGCCGACAGGGAATGCCGGCATGGCCTCCAGGATGGCGCGCTTGACCGCGTCGAGCTGCTTGCTCGGCACGAGGAGACGCGTTCCCGCGGCACAGGCTTGACCGCTGTTCATGAATGCCAAGACAAGCGCTGCCGGAATCGCCGCTTTGAGATCGGCATCATCAAGCAGAATTGTCGGTGATTTACCGCCCAGCTCAAGCGTGACGCGCTTCATTGTCGCGGCGCCATCGCGCATGATCGATTGGCCCACCGCCACCGAGCCCGTGAACGATATCTTGGCGACGTCCGGGTTGCGCACGAGTTCAGCGCCAACCGTGGTGCCGGGGCCGGTGACGACGTTCAAGAGACCGTTCGGCAGCTTCGCCTCGTGCAGAGCCTCGACCAGGACGCGCGCCTGCAACGAACTCATCTCACTTGGCTTGATCACCACGGTGCAACCGGCGGCAACGGCGGAAGCGAACTTGAGGCACATGAACAGAGCGCTCGCATTCCAAGCCGTGATCAAGCCGGCTACCCCCACAGGCTCCAGGGTCACAGTCGTTTTGTCCCAACTGCGCGTCCACTGGATTTGCGGGAGCGCCTGTTCGGCTGCGGCAAACGCGTTGACGGCGGATTCGACAATTGGCCGGGCGAACTGCATGACGCCGCCGTATTCTTCAACCATCGCGGCTGTCAGGTCGTCAATTCGAGCCGAAGCGGCCCGGTGCAGCCGGCGCAAAATTTCCGCGCGCTCCTCCGGTTTAGATGTGCCATAAGTGGCAAAGGCGCGCTTCGCGGCGGCGATGGCGCGCCGCGTATCCTCCTCATCGGCCATCGCGGCACGCGCAATAACTTGACCGTCGGTTGGCCTGATAATGTCCATGACCTCGCGCCCATGAGAAGGAACGAACGCGCCATCGATGTAGTGCGTCGTGGTTGTTTGCACCGGTCCTTCCTCCCATCGGCCCGCTCGCCAGACGAAAGTAGAGCGCGCTGACGTGTCAGCGCAAAGAGGAAGAATCGGGCCATCGCCGCAATTGCGCACAAACGAACAAAATGCGCGCCGATTCGCCATGGAGGTGTCCTTGGCGAGGGAATGCTGAGCGAGTTCGAGCCGAGTTTGTGAAGGTGATGGAAAAATGTTCTCAACCGCGCGCCCAGCGTACCCGCCAGACGCGGC
>Ga0209579_10003991_pt1 | contig 10443 bp, 6 predicted proteins | sample Coa_R1_2_FD_187152 | JGI IMG/M metagenome (GOLD analysis project Ga0209579, IMG submission 187152) | Surface soil microbial communities from Centralia Pennsylvania, which are recovering from an underground coalmine fire - Coalmine... | ecosystem: Environmental > Terrestrial > Soil > Unclassified... | reverse complement strand
CATTCCCGGGCAGATCGTAAACGCCTCGAAGCTGGTCTTGGGCGAAACCTTCACTGCGGAGAGATTGAACCGGGCTTTGAGCAGCATCAAGCAATTTATGGAAGCCAACGGCTATTACGGGTCGGCAGTGACCACCGAGCAAAAACCGGACAACAAGAAGCAGCAGATGGCGGTTGTTTTTCACATGGATTCCGGACCGGAGGCGCGGGTGGGAAAGGTCAGGGTCAAATGTGACCCCGCATGTTCGACGGCTCAGATTCAGCAAGTTGCAAAATTGAAGCCGAAAGAACTTGTCACCATTCAGACCAGCAGCCGTGCACTGGAGCGATTGCGCAAACGTTATCAGAAACGCGACCGACTCCTGGCGCAAGTGCGGATCGCCGAAAAATCCTATCGGCCCGAAACCAATACCGTGGACTACACCATTGAAATTAATCCTGGCCCCAAGGTCGAGATCATGGCCCAGGGATTCAAACTCTCACGGCGAGTGATGCGGCAGAATGTCCCGGTCTTCGAGGAAAACGCAGTGGATCCGGACCTTCTAAACGAAGGGCGCAATAATTTACTCAACTATCTCCAGAGCCGTGGGTACTTCGACGCCAAGGTGGAACTCAAAGGACCTCCGACCAAAAACGGCGATGAACTGGACATCGTCTATCTGGTGAATGCCGGAGCACGGCACAAACTGGTCATGATTGAAATCGCCGGGAATCGATATTTTGGAACGTCGGATTTACGCGAACACATGCAGGTGCAGCCTGCCGGACGCTTATTCGAGTACGGACGATTTTCCCAACGGCTGCTTGCGGCTGATGTTGTCAGCCTGACGAATATGTATGTTTCAAACGGCTTTCAGAAGGCAAAGATCACGCCCGAAGCCATCGATGACTTTGAAGGACATGAGAACGAAGTCGCCGTAAAGTTGAACATCGAAGAGGGGTCGCAAACGTTGGTTGGCGAGTTTCAGATCCTCGGGAACAAAGCCTTCTCCGCACAACAGTTGCAAGCTGAAATCAATACTGCTGCCGGCCAGCCTTTCTCCGAATTCCGAATCGCTCAGGACCGCGACAACGTGTTGAATTACTACTTCAATCACGGTTTCCCTCGAGCGACGTTTGAAGCCACAGCCACCCCGCTGCTAAACAATCCGAATCGTATGGATGTCACTTTCACGATCAACGAAGGCGAGCGGGTTTTCGTCAATCATGTCTACGTCTCCGGGCTGGTTCACACCAGACCCTATGTAGTAAATCGCGAATTGCAGGTTTCCTCTGGGGACCCGCTGAGCCAGATCGACATGTTGCAGACGCAGAAGCGGCTTTATGACCTCGGAATTTTTAGCCAGGTGGACACTGCGGTGCAGAATCCGAACGGAAACGAATCCGAGAAAAATGTGCTGGTCGATGTGCAGGAGGCGAAGCGTTATACGTTTTTGTACGGCTTTGGGCTGGAGTTTCAAACCGGTCAGCCGAGCGCGATTGGAACCAATCAGGCCCTTGGGCAAACCGGGGTGAGTCCCCGGGCTTCGCTCGCCATCACGCGCCTGAACTTCCGGGGACGCGATCACACGATTACGTTTCGTGGGGACATCGGCAGCTTGCAACAACGAGCCCTGGTGAACTACGTGGCTCCGCGGTGGTTTGGTAGTCCAAACTGGAGGCTTTCTTTACTCTCTTTCTATGACAACACAGTGGACGTGACGACGTTCACTTCCCGGCGGGCGGAAGGCTCAGTTCAAGCCGAGCAGATCATTAACAAAACCAGCACGATGGATTACAGCTTTACCTACCGGCAGGTGAAAGCGAGCAATATTGAGATCAGCCCTATAGAAATTCCGCAATTATCACTTCCGGTGAGAGTCGGCGAACCGGGACTAAGTTACATTCGCAACACCCGCGACAATGACCTGGATCCCACCAAGGGCATGTACATCGCAGGTACTACTGGAGTTGCCTACAGCGGCTTTGGTTCAGAGAGAGATTTCAGCCATTTGTTGATCCAGAATGCCACGTATCAGGCATTCGGAAAAAACCGTCCTCAGGACAAGAAGTTTGTCTTCGCGCGCCGAACCACCGTCGGGGTGGAGAACGTGTTCGGCAGTACATTAATACTTCCGCCAGGCCAAAGTTGCCCTATTACAGAAAGCACGTGCAGCAATCTGGCGGTGATTCCATTGGCGGAGCGCTTCCTTTCCGGCGGGGGTAACTCTCATCGGGGCTTCGGGGTTAATCAGGCGGGCCCGCGTGACCCAGTGACCGGATTCCCACTGGGCGGCAGCGCACTGTTTTTGAATAATGTGGAACTGCGCATGCCCCCCATCGCCCTCCCGTACGTGCAAGACAACATGAGTTTCGCGTTGTTTTGGGATGCCGGCAATGTGTTTACTGACGGCCGCCTCATGCTCGACAACCTGCTGCGCTGGCGCCAGAAGGATCCGAGCGTCTGCCTGGGGGACAGTACGGCTGCCCGTCAATGTGACTTTAGTTATATTTCTCATGCCTTAGGGTTGGGGGTGCGCTATAAGACCCCCGTTGGTCCCGTCCGCTTCGATTTCGGGTACAATCTGAATCCACCGGCATTTCCTAGTTGTCAGGCAAAGTCCAGCTTTACTGGCGAGCCGGCATCCAGTTATTGCTCGCAGAATAGTGTGGTTAACGGTACGGCCACGCTGCCGTATTTTTTACCGCAACACGCGTCGCATTTTAACGTTTACTTTAGTATCGGACAGAGCTTTTGAAACGAAGACTGACAATCGCGTTTTGCGCCTTGGCTTTCTTGGCCGCGTACTCTGCTTCGGCGGCGGAGGTGCTGGATCGCATCGTGGCGACGGTGAACGGCCGAATCATTCTGCAAAGCGATTGGGATGCAGCCGTCCGCTACGCAGCGCTGGTGGATGGGCGCAGCCTGGACCAACTCTCAGTGGACGATGGCAAAGCCGCGCTGGATCGCTTGATCGATCAGGAATTGCTTGAGCAGCAAATGGGCTCCTCCGACGCGGCAACCAACGAGCAGGTTGTGCAGCGTGTGCAGGAGATTCGCAAACAATATCCGCAGGCGCAGGATGAGCAGAGTTGGCGAGCGCTCCTGGCGCGCTATGGATTGACGCAAGAGGAGCTGCAGCAACGCGTGGCACTGCAACTGGAGTTGACGCGGCTGGTCGATATCCACCTGCGGCCCGGTGTCGACATCGATGCCCAAACTATTGAAAGCTACTACAACCACGAATTGCTGCCGCAGCTCCGCCAATCCGGAGCCAAAGAAGTTCCCCTTGCTGAGGTGACTCCCAAGATCAAGGAGTTACTCACCGAACAGAAAGTGAACCAATTGCTCGTGGCCTGGTTACAGAACCTGCGCTCTGATAGCGAGATTCAAACCGAAGAACCTGCCTCTGATTCGCGAAACAATCTGCGATGACCCCCAGCAGTAAACAATCTGGTTTGCGCGGGCTGTGGTTCAGGTATCTGCTCATTTTAACGGCAGGTGTTCTCCTTCTCATCGCTGGTTTTGCCTGGTATGCCACCACACCTTCTTTTCAATTGATGGTTCGCCATCGCCTGGTGAGCGAACTGGAGCGGGTCACCGGCGGACACGTCGAATTGGGCGGCTTTCACACCGTACCGTTCCGCTTTGAAATCGACGTACGTGATCTAACCGTGCATGGACGAGAGGGTCCCGGGGAAGTGCCTTACCTTCACGTGGACCGTCTCCTAGCACGGGTGAAGCTCGTTTCCGCTCTGGGAGCGGAATTCGGTTTTCGCTGGATACTCCTGGATCGTCCCATCGTGCACATCATTACCTATCCCGATGGGACCACAAATCAGCCCGCACCCGCGACGGTTGGAACGATTGCCAAAGCTCAGCTGGAGCGCCTGTTTTCTTTTTCCATTAGTCGATTGGATGTTCGCCAAGGAGTGCTCATGTGGAATGATCAAAACATTCCACTTGATTTTGCAGCCGATGATGTTTCCGCCAATTTGGATTACTCCTACCTGCATCGGAGATACGACGGGAATCTGCGAATCGGCGAGGCGGACACTCACTTTAACGGATATCGTCCGGTGCCTTGGGCCGGAGAAGCTCATTTCGGACTAAGCGGTGACGGTCTGGTCGTAAATTCCCTGAAAGCTACCTCGGGTCGTTCCAGCATCATGGTTAGCGGCCGCTTAGTGGATTTCAGCAATCCAAGTGTGGTCGGAAAATATGATTTAAATGTCGACCTCGCGGAAGCCGGTGCGGCGACTCGCCGCCCGCAAATGCGGGCTGGCATTCTGCACCTCACCGGCAATGGCTCGTGGTCGAAGAGGGCTTTTTCGACGAGCGGCCAACTGCAAGCCAGCGAATTGGATTGGCGTGACAATTCGTTTCGGATACAGCACGCCGGCATCTCGACGGCATTCACGGCCAACCCGCAACAGCTCACGCTTGGCGATCTCAAGGCGACGCTGCTGGGAGGGGCCGTTAGCGGCGAGGCACAAATATCCAATTGGCAGAATTCATCAGCCGCAAAACGTGCTGCCAATAACGATCAGCGGGGACGCGTTCGCCTCGCCGTAAAGGATATCTCAGCCGAAGCGCTGGCTTCGGCGTTGTCCTCAGCAGCCCGGCCGCTCTCTCGAGTCAATGCTACCGGAGTCATCAGCGGGTCTGTGGAGACACAATGGCGAGGTGCCCCCGACAACGCAGTAAGCGCGGTAGAGTTGAATGTTGTGCCGTTGCAAAACATTCGACCTGACCAATTGCCTGTGAATGCGCACGTGGTGGCGACCTACCGCGCGGCTCCGGGCGAGTTGGAGGTTTCTGAACTTAACGCGAGCACACGGGCTACCCAAGTCAAGGGCTCGGGAACGCTGTCAAAGCGGGCGGCGTTGAACTTTTCCGTGGCTACTTCCAACTTCCAGGAATGGCAGCAGGCCCTGGAGGCGCTGGGATATCAGGAAAGATTTCCATTCCTGGTGCAGGGCCGAGCTTCATTCAGCGGAACGGCCACCGGGAAGATTACCGAGATCGCCCTGGCGGGAAAACTGCAGTCTCAAAATTTTGAGCTGGTGATTCCTGCAAGCTCAGGCCAGCCTCGTCGCACTGTCCGCTGGGATTCGCTCACCGGCGATGTCCAGCTCTCGCCTCGGGCCTTTGCCATGCACAACGCAGTCCTGCACCGAGGAATGGCAGTCATTCATTTTGACGCCGATGCTGGGCTTACCGAGAGGCAGTTCACCGATACCAGCCCGTTCAGGGTGAGACTCCAGGTACGCGACGCCGATGTAACTGAATTGTTGGGTATCGCGGGCTATCAGTATCCGTCAAGCGGACAACTAAATTTGTCTATGCAGGCTTCGGGAACGCGAGCACTACCCGAGGGCGCGGGTTCACTGCAGATTTCCAATACAAGAATAAACGGCGAAGCGGTGCAGCGGGTCACGTCAGATTTCACGCTGAAGCGTACGACCCTTTTTTTTCGGAATGCTCGAGCTTGGTACGAAGAAGGGCAACTTACCGGAAGCGGCAGCTATGATTTGTCGGCACGTAGCTTTGATTTCCAGCTTGCAGGAGACCATTTCGATCTGATTCGAATTGCCGACTTGCAACGTAGCCGCGTGCCCGTGTCCGGGCACATGGATTTCGTTGCGCACGCCTTCGGCACGGCGGAGCAACCTAGCATTGATGCACAACTCCATTTTCGTGATCTCACATTCGGCAATGAGCGCGCCGGGGATTACATTCTCGATGCGCGAAGTCAGGGCTCGGAGATGCAAGTCAACGGGCGCTCGCAATTCGCCGACAAAGAGCTAAGCATTGAAGGTAAAGTCAGTTTACAGGGGGACTGGCCGGCAACGCTCGACTTGCGGTTCAGTCGATTGGACGTGGATCCGTTCCTAACAGCTTATCTTCGTAGCCGCGCGACCGGCCATTCTGCGGTTACTGGCGACCTGCATTTGATCGGACCATTGCGCAGCCCGCGTGAACTCTTGGTCACGGGTAATGTCGAGGATTTCTTCGCAGAAATCGAGCATGTTCAGCTGCGTAACAACGACCCGATTCGATTTGAAATTTCCGATCAAACAATCAAAATCGAGCGCTTCCGCCTGATTGGCGAGGGCACGGACATGGAGATTGGGGGCAGCGCACAGCTGAATGGCGAGCAGATGCTGAACCTGAATGCAGAGGGCCATGCCGACATGGGGCTGATCCACAGTTTGAATCCCGATTTCACTTCGTCCGGTTCAGTTGCCGTGAGCGTGGTCGCCACCGGGCCTCTGGAGCACCCCAAACTGGACGGCCGTCTGCAGGTCAGTGGCGGCTTAATTCAGTATGGTGATCTCCCGAGTGCATTAAGCAAGCTCAATGGTTCTCTGGTGTTCAATCAAAATCGGCTTCAAGTTGAAAACCTTACCGGGCAGGTCGGAGGCGGTCTTATCAATTTTGGTGGCTACGCAACCATATACAACCGCCAGCTCAATTTCGATCTGACGTTGCAGGCGCAGGACGTGCGTTTGCGTTATCCGCCCGGTACAAGTTCGATGAGCACCGCCGCGTTACGCTGGTCAGGGACGCCATCCGCATCGACTCTTTCCGGCGATGCTACGATAACCAAGCTCGCGATCACACCAGGTTTCGATTTCAGCTCATATTTGCAAAGCAGGTCGCAAGCAACTGCGCTCTCGCAAACAAACCCGTTGCTGAACCGCATTCGCCTGGACATCCGGATTAATACGACGCCGCAACTGCAAATGCAGACGGCAGCGCTCAGTCTTTCGGGCGACGCCGATCTGCGGCTCCGGGGCACCGCGGCCAAGCCAGTACTTCTGGGACGGGTCGATATTTTGGAAGGTCAGATCGCATTCAATGGCACGAAGTACCGTCTGGAGCGCGGCGAAATCAGTTTCACGAACCCGGTGACGACGACTCCGGTGCTGGATCTTCAGGCTGCAACCCGCCTTCGGGAATATGAGATTACCGTGAACCTGAACGGAGAGTTCGACAAGCTTAACCTCACTTACCATTCCGAGCCTCCCTTGGCCACGGCCGATATCATCGGCCTGTTATCGCCGATCGGATCGACCCAGCAGTTTGGACAAGGTCAACAACAAACCGCCCCTTCACCGTTCGCCCAACAGGCCTCGAGCGCGGTATTGAGTGAAGCGTTGAATTCTGCTTTAAGTAACCGCTCCCAACGGCTTTTCGGCATTAGTCATATCAGAATCGACCCGCAAGGACTAAATACAGAGACGACACCCACACAGACATCGCCCCTGCCTGCGGTCACCATCGAGCAGCCAGTCAGAGACAACGCGACGCTCACCTACACGACGAACCTGGCGCAGACCTCGCAGCAAATTATTCAGGGCGAGTACAACATCACCAGCCGAGTCTCCATCGTCGGACTGCGGGATTACAACGGCGTGGTGAGCTTTGAAGTGCGCCTGCGACGGACAAAGAAATAGCAAAGCAGGGTGGATTTGTTCCACCAGGGCGCCTTGCCCAATGAATCGCCATATCGAGAGACTCGTCGGACTCCTCGCCGCTCTCCTTAAGCTTTGTCGTTGCGATGAGTGCAGAGGTCTTAGGGCGAGACCTGTTGGGCAGTCGAAGTTAGAGCAGAATTTTGGCGAGCTAGTTTTTGTGTCGCCGCGGTGCTTCTGGATGTGGCATTCTTGCCGGCGTTGAGTTTTCGTTCCGCCAGCTTCTTGCGATTAAAATCGCGGACAATCTTTGCAACGTAAGCTCGCGTCTCGTAGTAGGGAGGCACGCCATGATACTGCTGGACCCGCACCGGACCTGCATTGTAGGCGGCCAGGGCCTTCAGCATGTCGAAATTGTAGCGTTCCAGCAGCTCTCGCAAATATCGCGTACCGCCATCCACATTGGCGCTGGGGTCGAATGCGTTCGAAACTCCTAATCGCGACGCAGTTTGCGGCATGAGTTGCATCAGCCCCTGCGCGCCTTTGGGGGATACTGCCTTGGCGTTGAAGCCGCTCTCCGCGCGAATGACGCTGTTCACAAGGTCAGGGTCAAGCTGATAGCGCCCGCTGGCCCCGCTAACCACGTCGGGCAGGGTTGCGGAGGTTTTCGGAGTAGAAACCTCCGTCGAAGTCTTCGGGGACAGATCTGGTTCAAAGTGATCGATATCAGCCGTCGGTACGTCTACATACCCGTTATTTTGGTTGCTGAGATAAAGCCGGGTTACCGAACCGACCAACTCCCGACGTTCATGGCGAATGGAAAATCCATTGTGTAAAACGGCAACTTCCGCGCCGAATGCAAATGAAGTCAGACACCAGAAACACGCGAAGATGAGCATCGGTCGCCCGATGCGCATGGGGCTGGGCGGAGCTGGGGAGGGAACCAAAAACTGACGCTTATTCACGCCGAAATCCTATTTAGACGCCGAGACGCGCCTTGCCGAGCACCTGCTCGATGGCTGCCGCGACCCCGTTCTCGTGGTTAGCCAGAGTCACGGCCCAGCCTCTTGCCCGTAGCTCATCACAGGCATTTCCCATGATAAATGGCACTCCGGCAAAGGCAAGCATTTCGATGTCATTGTAATTGTCACCAATGGCCATGACCTGCTCGCGCGGGATGCCGCGGTAATCGGCCCAGCGTTTCACCGCATGGCCTTTGGAGCAATCCTGATTCAGAACGTCGACAATTGAGAGATCGCGGACGACGTACTCCGTGCGTAAGACGGTGATTTTGTTCTCCAACCCGCATTGCGCCAAGCCCTGTAACGCCTCCTGCATACGGGCAATCGGGCCGCAGAACATGGCCTGAACCGGATCGGTGGTCAACGAGCTCTCGATTGGAATCACGAACTCGATGTATTCCATATTTTTTTCCAGCCAGCGCTTGATGCTGCCGTTTAGCTCCCGCATGTGCTCGAGAACGACGGCTCCTTTGCGTTCCTTATCAAATGTGATGACGGTATTGCCGCGGAATTCGCGCATCGCCAGGCACAACTGGCGACAAGTTTCGGCAGGCAGTAGATCACGATGGAAGGTCTCGCCGGAAAGCGACCGCGTGATGGCGCCATTTGAGCTGATGACCCAAAGATCAAAGCCAAGCTGCAATGCGATCGGTAACGCGAAAGTATGTCGCCTGCCGGTAACCAGGACAACTTCTACTCCATCCGATTGGGCATTGCGAAGCGCGGCCAAATCGGCTTCAGAGATTTGGAACTGCGGATTGAGCAGAGTACCGTCGATATCGACGGCCAAAAGGCGGATGGGTAGGGTCACCAGTGCAATTTTATCATCCAGACCTGACCTGCTATAGTTCGCATCGACTCATGATCCCGCTTCTTTTCCATTTATTCCCCTGGTGGGGAATCATCCTGCAGGCGATCGCCATTGTGCATTTCATCCGCCGGCGCCCCGATGGATATTGGCTCTTTATCATCATTTTTCTCGGCGGCCTGGGGGCGCTGATTTACATATTTGTGGAAGTGGTCCCCGACATGCGAATGCGGCAGTCGTTCAAAGTATTTCCACGCCGCAAACGAATTCGCGAGTTGGAATCTGCCATTCTAGACAACCCCTCCGCTGGGAATTATGAGGAGCTCGCGGATCTGTATCTGGAAGAGGGGAAGTTTTCGCGCGCTCGCCAGTGCTTTGATAAAGCGATTTCTTCGCGGACAGATTCGCCAGACCCGTTCTATCGGCGAGGCATTGCGGAAATTGAAATGGGCGATTTCACGGCGGCCGTTTCTGATCTGGAGCGAGTCGTTGCAAAGGATCCCAAGTACGATTTTCAGCGCGCCGCTGGCCTTCTGGCGCACGCCTATGCTAATACTAGCGAGCCTGAAAAAGCCGAAGCGTTGTTTCGAGAGGTCACAAAGGTTTCCACCTCGTCGGAGACTTATTACAACTACGCTGCGTTCCTGGCGTCGCAACAGAGAAATGAGGAAGCGCGAGAATGGGCGCAGCGGATCCTGGCCAAAAAACCTACCATGCCGAGCTACCAGCGGCGGCGAGAGCGGCCCTGGTTTCGCAGGGCGAATACGCTGTTATTGCGATTGCGGGTTTAGGAAAAGCAAAAGATGGTTTGGGCGGGGCGGATGGCGTGGTTTTGCCTGACATCGTTGAACTTCGGCTATGCCCAAGCGGGAAACGATAAAAACCGCGCCGCCATCGTCCCTGCAATGCCAAGATAGTTGCTGTCTCGGTGAACGACAATCCAGTCAGTCTTGTAATTGCTGCTTAAAAATCCTGCAGATTGATGCACTTAGGGACAGTCCCTATGCCGAAGGGAATGGAGCCATGTTCGGCACGGCTGAATCGCGGTCTCTTAGATCGCTGGACTCTTTTAGATTGAAAAATACAGTATCCGCCTGATATGCGGCATTGTGCACCTCAAGTATGAATAGAGATACCCCAACGCGAAGGAGACGGAAGGCAGGCGTTGGTTACCTCCCCTTTTTACCCAACGCCTGCCGCCTCCCTAAAGATT
>Ga0209579_10003986_pt1 | contig 10451 bp, 6 predicted proteins | sample Coa_R1_2_FD_187152 | JGI IMG/M metagenome (GOLD analysis project Ga0209579, IMG submission 187152) | Surface soil microbial communities from Centralia Pennsylvania, which are recovering from an underground coalmine fire - Coalmine... | ecosystem: Environmental > Terrestrial > Soil > Unclassified... | reverse complement strand
GCCTCGATCCCCTGCGCCGCGTCGACGACGAGCAGCGCCCCCTCGCAGGCCTGGAGCGAGCGGGAGACCTCGTAGGTGAAATCCACGTGGCCCGGGGTGTCGATCAGGTTCAGCATGTGGCCGCGCCAGTCGCAGGTCACGGCCGCGCTGAAGATCGTGATCCCCTTCTGCTTCTCGAGGATGTACCAGTCCGTCGTCGTCGTCCCCTCGTCGACATTGCCGACCCGGTGGATGGCGAGGGTGTAGTAGAGCACCCGTTCGGACGTGGTCGTCTTTCCGGCATCGATGTGGGCGATGATGCCGAAGTTGCGGATCTTGTCGAGGCTCACCCCATATGGGTCGGGATTGTAGCGAACGGAGGCCCCCGACACTAGCCTTTTGCGGGGACGGGGCCTCAGGTCTCCAGGAGGTCCGCCAGCCGGCCGAGCGCGACGCCCACCCGCGCGGGATCGGGCAGGCGGAAGTCCAGGTGGGGGGAGACCACGCCTCCCACCCCGATCCGCAGGCCGGAGCGCCGGAGCGCCCGGAACGCCTCCAGGTCCGTGTCGTCATTCCCGAAATACACCGGAAACGTCCCGCTCTTGATCTTCCCCAGGATGAAGCGTACCGCCGTCCCCTTCACCCGATTCTCCGACGCCAGGAGTTCCATCTGCCGGGGGCCCGGCCACAGCCGCAGGCCCTTCCCCACCGTCTTCCACACCCGCAGAACGCTCTCCTGCACCTCCCGAAGCCGGTCGTCCGCCACGCCCCCCAGATCGACCACGAGCGCCCCCCCTTTCCCCACCAGGCGGACCCCGGCGACGGGGGACAGCTCGCGACCCAGGCGTTCCGCCAGGTCCGCGATCCGTCGCGCCTCCTTCCGGGTGTACCACCGGCGCTCCAGTCCTTGCGGATTTCGGATTTCGTGGCCGTAGAGCCCCGAGTACCAGGCATTGTCGACCGGAACCAGGGACCGCAGTTCCTCGACCGGGCGGCCGCTCAGGATGCCGAGCGTCACGCGGCGAAGGGCCGACAGGCGCTTCAGGTTCCGTGCGGTCTCCGGCGGGAGCGACGCCTCGCCGGAGCCTTGCCCGGCGACAAGAAGCGTGCCGTCGTCGTCGCAGAAGACGGCGACTCGCGCGGCGCCGCGAAGTCGGCCGGCCGCGGCGGTCCAGGATTGAAGCAAATCAGGCGGTTCCACGGGATCCTCCGGAAGTCTGGGTCCGGGGAGAGCGGCAACTCATGCGCTCCGCCGGTGCCGATGACACAAGGGTTTAGGCGCGACCAGGCTAGGACGCGAGCGCGTCCGGTTCGGAAGGCGGAAACACGGGATTCTGAGGAGCGCACGCCCGGAAGAATTGCAGGTACGCGGGAGTATTGAGCTCGGATTCCGGGGAAGGCACCGACGACGAGGCCCCGCCCGCTTGAACGAGCGCGGCGCGCTCGGCCCGGTCGACCGCATCCTCGAGGGGAAGCATCCCCGGTTTGGGGATGACGGGGGAACGGGTGGCCTCAATGGGCATCGGCGGCGTTCTCCGGTTGAGCTTCAGTTTGGCGCGGATGCACACGCCGGGGGGGACCAAGGACGAGGTGAACCGGAGCGTGTACATCATCTGAAGCGCGGCCGCGGGGGAACTGAGGAGAAGCACGGCGAGCGACCCTGCCAGGAGGGAGCGCCGCGACCGGCCGTCGGAAAACGCGCGCACATGGAGAGTCTAGCCCGGCCCCCCTAAAGATCAAGCAATTGAGGAAAAAAGGTCTCTAAATAGGGGATTCAGCCCGGAACCCTGAGCTCCGGTCGGAGCGTGGGGTTGTCGCTCCCTTCTCGCTCTCCGAGGCCACCGGAGAGGCCGGTCGCACCGGATGCCCAACCCTTCCCTTCGCGTGGATCCCGCCCCCTGGACCGTTATCGGGAGGTCGTTGGTCCGGAGGCTTCCCTTCCTCGACTCCAGGACCCCGTCGACCCCGGTCATGGCGGCGTTCTCGGAAACCGTCCGTTGACTTAGCTTCTGGGCTGGAACAGGAAATCCGGCGGAAGGGACGTGTTCTTTCCGAGGTTGCTCTTGCTGTCCTGGTCGTCGCCTCGCCGACGTCGGGACCTTGGTCCGGCCGATCACGGCGGCGCTGATTTGTCACTTCTGACAAATGCTCTTCTTAAAATTCCAAGCGGGTTCCTGAATCATTTACCCCACATTTCCCAAGCGTTGACACCCCGCTCCCATAATGACGCCCTTCGTTTTTTTGAGGCCGACGTTCCTCAATCCTTTTAGGGAGAGAGCTGTATGCGGCACTTCAGCGGAATCTTGCAGATTGGATTCATTCGCCTGCTTCTGGTCTTCGCCGTCGCGGGGGTCGTTCCAGCCTGCGGCAGCAGCAAGACCACGACGGCGGTGCCCGGAACGATTGCCTCGGGCATCTCCGTTCCTCCGTCCGTTTCAGTGGCGCAAACGGGCACGACCATTGCCGTCTTCGCCCAGGGCCCGGTGGGCTCCAAGGGTCCGGACTCGATCATCCAGATGGGAGAAAGCGTGTTCGTGGCGTATCAGGATGGGCTCAATCCCGATGGAACGATCCCTCCGGCGGGGGCCGTCCAGGGGGTCAACCAGATCGTCCAATATGACCTGCAGGGGAACGTTCTGAAGACCTATCCCGTGCCGGGCCATAACGACGGGCTCATGGCGTTCAACAATCACGTTCTGTGGGCCATGTCGAACGAGGATTCCAACCCGACCTTGACCACGATCGACCTCACCACGGGGGTCATCAAGAGCTACCTTCCGAGCGTCGCTCCGACCCACGGCGGGGGCTACGATGACATGGTGATGATCAGCGGCACTGTGTATGTGTCGTGCTCCAATCCCGCCAACAATCCCAATACCATGCAGGCGATCGCGACGCTGACCCTGAACGTCGACGGGATCCATTTCGACGTCGCTCCCGTGCTGCTCGGGACGGCTCTCGCCACCAACATCGTCGCGGGAGGTCCCCCTGCCGCGCTCAACCTTCAGGACCCGGATTCAGAAGCGATCGATCCGACAGGCAATCTGGTGCTCGACGATCAAGGGGATTCGCAGCTGGTCATCGTGCATAATCCCGGCCCCACCCAGACGGTGAGCGTGCTGCCGATCAATCTGTACGGCAATCCGTGGCCGGTCGACGACACCCGCTTCGTTCCGGCGGCGAAGTCCTTCATGCTCGTCTGCGACACGCCCTCCAATACGATCTACCGCGTCGATTCCACGGCGTTCACCCCGACCGCCGCCTTCAGCGCCGGCCAGGGCACGATCCTGGGGCTCAACATGACGACGGGAAATCTGACCCCCCTCATCGTCGGGTTGAACAACCCCCACGGAATGGTCTTCGTCCCGGATCCCACGGCCCAGCCTCCGGTCACGGTAGTCCAGAGCGGCTACTCGGTCTCGGTGTTCGCCACCAGTCCGATCGGCTCCACCAAGCCGGATTCCCTGGTGGTGCTGGGGACGAGCCTCTTCGTCGCCTACCAGGACGCCCTCAATCCGGATGGCACGATTCCCCCCGCCGGGACGGTGCAGGGGGTCAACCAGATCGTCCAGTATGATTTCGGAGGAAACCTCCTCAACACCTATACCGTGCCGGGACACAACGACGGGGTCATGGCCTTCGACAGTCATACCCTGTGGGCCATGTCGAACGAGGATGCCAATCCCAAGTTGACCACGATCGACATCACCACGGGAACGATCAAGTCCTATCTTCCCACCGTCTCCCCTCCCGCCCACGGCGGGGGCTACGATGACATGGTGCAGATCGGCGGCGTCGTCTACGTGTCGTGCTCCAATCCCGCCAACAATCCCAACACCAAACAGGCGATCGCCACGCTGAGCCTCAACGCCGACGGGATCCATTTCGACGTCGCTCCCGTGCTGCTCGGGACGGCTCTGGCCACGAACCTCGTCGCGGGCGGACCCGCGGCGGCCCTGAACCTGCAGGACCCGGACTCCGAAGCCGTCGACTCGCTCGGTCGCCTCGTCCTCGACGATCAAGGCGACTCGCAGCTGGTGTTCGTCTCGAACCCGGGACCCTCTCAGTCGGTGAGCGTCCTTCCGCTGACCCTCTTTGGTAATCCCTGGCCGGTGGACGACACCCGGTGGGCGCCCTCGGGAAACTCGTGCCTCCTCGTGGCCGACACTCCGGCCAACGTCATCTACCGGATCGACCTGACGGGAGGATTCACCCCCGGCACGGCCTATAGCGCGGGCCAGGGGACCGTTCTCCAGCTCAACACGACGACCGGCGTTCTGACGCCGGTCGTCGTCGGGATGAACAACCCGCACGGCATGGTCTTCATCTCGCATTAGACCGGACGATCCTGGAGGCCTCCTCGCCTTCTCACCGGAGGCGGGGAGGCCTCTCCGTTCCGGGATCTCGTTCCGGTGCAGGCCGGGAGGATGCGGAGTCTTCCGACCGCGGGGAGGTCGGCGGCGGGATGTGCCGGTTTAGAAAAAAGGGCCCCGTGGAAGGGGCCCTTTCGTGATCGTCCTAGAACCGGACGGTTAATACGCGAGGTGGGCGAACGCCTTGTTGGCCTCGGCCATCTTGTGGACGTCGTCGCGCTTCTTCATGGCCTCGCCCTCGCCGCGATAGGCGTTGTAGAACTCGTCGGCGAGCTTCTGGGCCATGGGGCGGCCCTTCTTGGCGCGGGCGGCCGCGAGCAGCCAGCGGTAGGCGAGGGACACGCGGCGCTTCTGGGGCACCGGCACGGGCACCTGGTAGGTCGCGCCGCCGACGCGGCGGGAGCGGACCTCGATGACCGGCATGACGTTGTTGACCGCCTGGGTGAAGATGTCCTGGAGATCCTTGTCGGCGATCTTCTTGTGCACTTCCTCGAGCGCGCTGTAGAAGATCTTCTGCGCCGTCGACTTCTTCCCGCCCTCCATGAGGCAGTTGATGAACTTGCCCATCATCTTGTTCTTGTACTTCGGATCGGGCTTGAGCAGGTCCTCGAAGGAGCGGAATTTCGCGGGCATTCGTCTTCCTCTTCTACCTTATTTCTTGGGGCGCTTCACGCCGTACTTGGAGCGGCTGGTCTTGCGGTCCTCGACGCCCGCGCAGTCCAGCGTGCCTCGCACGATGTGATAGCGGACGCCCGGCAGGTCGCGCACGCGGCCGCCGCGGACGAGCACGATCGAGTGCTCCTGCAGGTTGTGGCCTTCGCCGGGGATGTACGCCGTCGTCTCGCGACCGCTCGAAAGGCGCACGCGGGCGATCTTTCGGAGCGCGGAGTTCGGCTTCTTGGGCGTCATCGTCTTCACGATGAGGCACACGCCCCGCTTCTGCGGGTTGGACTCCAGGACGGGGGACTTGCTCTTGTACTTCGGCTTCGTCCGCCCGAACCGGATTAGCTGGTTGATCGTCGGCATAGCCCGCCTATTCTAGAAATCCGTCCTTCGAAGTCAAGCCCGCTTACGCCGGAACCAGGGCTTCCTCGGCCGGCGGCTCCGTCACCTCCGGCTCGTCCCGGTGAAGCTTCAGGTTCAGGTACTTCTTGAAGCCCGTGCCCGCCGGCACCATGTGGCCGACGATCACGTTCTCCTTGAGGCCGATCAGCTCGTCCCGGCGGCCCGACAGCGCCGCGTCGGTCAGCACCTTGGTGGTCTCCTGGAAGGAGGCCGCCGCGATGAAGCTCTCCGACTGGATCGCCGCCTTGGTCACGCCCAGGAGGAGCGGCTTGAAGGTCGCGGGCTTCTTCCCGCTCTTCTTCGCCTTCGCGTTCTCCTCCTTCATCCGGAACTTGTCCACGACCGCGTTCGGCAGGAACGGCGTGTCGCCGGGGTTCTGGATGCGGACCTTGCGCATCATGGCCGAGACGATCAGTTCGACGTGCTTGTCGTTGATCGTCACGTTCTGGGCCCGGTAGACCGACTGGACCTCGCGGAGGACGTACTGCTGGACCTCCTCCTCGCCGCGGATGCGGAGGATGTCGTGCGGGACCAGGGGGCCTTCGATCAGCGGTTCGCCCGCGCGCACCCGGTCGCCCGTGTGCACCCGGATGTGCCGTCCCAGCGGGACGACGTGCGGCTTCTCGATGCCGGTTTCCTCGTTCTTCACGATGATCGTCCGTCGGCCGCGCTTCTTCTCGCCCAGCTCGACGTAGCCGTCGATTTCGCTGATGACGGCCGGCTCCTTCGGCTTGCGCGCCTCGAAGAGCTCCGTCACGCGCGGGAGGCCGCCGGTGATGTCCTGGGTGCCGCCCATTTCCCGGGGGTTCTTCGCCAGGATGGTGCCGGCGCGGATCTTGTCGCCTTCGGACACCTCGATGTGCGCCTTTTCGGGCAGCGGGTGCACTTCCAGCACGCCGCCCTTGTCGTCCGTCAGCACCAGCTGCGGGTGGAGTTCGCCCTTGTGTTCCATGATGACGCGGCGGAGGACGCCGGAGCGCGGATCGCGCTCCTCCTGCATCGTCTCGCCCTTCTTGATGTCCTCGTAGCGGATCGCGCCGTCCTTGCCCGCGATGATCGGCACGTTGTGCGGATCCCACTGGGCGAGCAGGTCCCGGGGCTTCACCTTCGAGCCCTCCTTGACCTTCATGTACGAGCCCGACGGCACGATGTACTTCTCGATTTCGCGGTCCTTCTCGTCGACGATCACCAGCTCGCCGTTCCGGTTGACGACGATGATCTGCTCGTCCTTCGTCGGAACCCACTTGATGTTGACCAGCTTGACGACGCCCTTGGTCTTCGAGAAGATCTTGGACTCTTCGGCCGTCTTGACGGCGACGCCGCCGATGTGGAACGTCCGCATCGTCAGCTGCGTGCCCGGCTCGCCGATCGACTGGGCGGCAATGATGCCCACCGCGCTGCCCTCCTCGACGATGCGTCCCTGCGACAGGTCCATCCCGTAGCAGTTCGCGCAGATGCCCGAGAAGGCCTCGCACGTGAGGCCGGACCGCACCCGGATCTTCGTGAAGCCGAGCGATTCGATCTTCCGGGCGGCCTCGTCGGAGATGATGTCGTTCTCCTTGACGATGACCTCGTCCGTCACGATATCGGTGATGTTGTCGCGGGACACGCGGCCGGTGATGCCCTGCGCCAGGGACACTTCGACCTTCTCGCCGCGGTAGACGACGCCCTTGGTGACGCCGTTCAGCGTGCCGCAATCCTGCGTCGCGACGACGACGCTCTGGCAAACGTCCACCAGCTTCCGGGTGAGGTATCCGGCGTCGGCCGTCTTGAGCGCGGTGTCGGCCAGGCCCTTGCGCGCGCCGTGGGTGGAGGAGAAGTACTCCAGCACCGTCAGGCCTTCGCGGAAGTTGGACAGGATGGGCGTTTCGATGATCTCGCCGGACGGCTTCGCCATCAGGCCGCGCATGCCGGCCAGCTGCCGGACCTGGTCCTGGGAGCCTCGGGCGCCCGAGTCCACCATCAGGCGGATCGGGTTCAGGAACGGCTTGTTGTTGCGCGTGTCGACGCGCAGCTCGGCCATCATGGCCTCGGTGACGCGTTCGCGGCAGTGCGTCCACTCGTCGATGATCTGGTTGTACCGCTCGCCCGGCGTCAGGGCGCCGCGCTGGTAGTTCTTCTCGATCTTGTCGACCTTCTCCAGGGTCTCCTTGACGATCCGGTCCTTCTCGGGCGGGATGGTCATGTCATCCTTGGAGAACGAGATGCCGGCGCGGGTGGCGTACTTGAAGCCCGTCGCCTTCAAATCGTCCAGCAGCCGGAGGGTGAACTCCTTGCCGCAGAGGCGGTGGCAGCGGTTGATGACGTCCTGGATGCCCTTCTTGTCGAGTTCGTAGTTGAAGAACGGCATCGACGAGGGCAGGACCTCGTTGAAGAGGATTCGGCCGACCGTCGTCTTGAGCCGCGCATTCGTCAGCTGTTCGCTCTGGCTCCGCGTCTGCAGCACCGTGCGGGAGCCCGGGAAGCGGACCGTGATGAACGAATGGATGTGGAGCTTGCCCATGTCGTAGGCCAGGATCGCGTCCTGGGGCGACCCGAAGATCTTCCCCTCGCCCAGGAGCCCCGCGCGGCCGAGCGTGACGTAATACAGCCCGAGCACCATGTCCTGGGTCGGCGAGATCACGGGGTTGCCGTGCGCCGGCGAGAAGACGTTCTGGGTCGACATCATGAGCGTCTTCGCCTCGACCTGCGCCTCATAGGAGAGCGGCAGGTGGACGGCCATCTGGTCGCCGTCGAAGTCGGCGTTGAAGCCCGTGCACACGAGCGGATGCAGCTCGATCGCGTTCCCCTCGACCAGAATCGGCTGGAAGGCCTGGATGCCCATTCGGTGAAGGGTCGGCGCGCGGTTCAGCATCACCGGGTGGTCCTTGATGACCTCCTCCAGGATGTCCCACACGCTTTCGTCGCGCCGCTCCAGCATCTTCTTGGCGCTCTTGATCGTGTCCGCCTTGCCCAGTTCCTTCAGGCGGCGGATGATGAACGGCTGGTAGAGCTCGAGGGCGATCTTCTTGGGCAGGCCGCACTGGTGGAGCTTGAGCTCCGGGCCGACCACGATGACCGAGCGGGCCGAATAGTCCACGCGCTTGCCGAGCAGGTTCTCGCGGAAGCGGCCCTGCTTGCCCTTGATGATGTCGGACAGCGACTTGAGCGGCCGGTTGTTCGACCCCAGCACCGGGCGGCGGCAGCGGGTGTTGTCGAACAGCGCGTCCAGCGACTGCTGGAGCATGCGCTTCTCGTTCCGGATGATGACCTCGGGCGCGTTCAGCTCGAGGAGCTTCTTCAGGCGGTTGTTCCGGTTGATGAGGCGCCGGTAGAGGTCGTTGAGATCGCTCGTCGCGAAGTTGCCGCTGTCGAGCAGGACGAGCGGCCGGAGGTCGGGCGGGATGACGGGAATCACCGTCATCACCATCCACTCGGCCTTGTTGCCGCTCTCGATCAGCATCTCGGTCGTGCGGAGACGCTTGACGATGTCCTTGATCTTCTGGGCGGAGGTCGTCTTGCCGAGCTCGACGCGGAGGAGCTCGGAAAGGGCCTTGAGATCGACCTTCTGGAGCAGCGTGCGGATGGCGGCGGCGCCCATGTCCGCTTCGAAGTCCTCGCGGTAGCGCTCGCGCGCCTCGCGGAACTGCTCCTCGGTCAGGAGCTGCTTCTCCTTGAGGGGGCACTTCTTGGAGCGGACTTCGGTGACGATGTAGTCCTGGTAGTAGATGACCCGCTCCAGCTGGCTCGTCTTCATCGCCAGCAGGCTGCCGATGCGCGAGGGGATGGTCTTGAAGAACCAGATGTGCGCGCACGGCGCGGCGAGATTGATGTGGCCCATGCGCTTGCGGCGCACGCGGGCCTGCGTGATCTCGACGCCGCAGCGGTCGCACACGATGCCCTTGTACTTGATGCCCTTATACTTTCCGCAGAAGCACTCCCAGTCCTTTTCCGGACCGAAGATGCGTTCGCAGAACAGGCCGTCCTTCTCCGGGCGGTAGGTCCGGTAGTTGATGGTCTCCGGCTTCTTGACTTCGCCGTAGGACCAGCTCCGGATCTCCTCCGGCGACGCCAGCTTGATGGTCACCGCGCTGTACTCGTTGATGCGGTCGTACATCAATTCCATCTGCCGTTCCCCTTTATCGTGGTCAGCGTTCAGCCCCTATGGCCCAACCCTGAATCCGTTCTAGGATACCGACGCCGACGCCGGCGCTTCCTTCGTCTTCTCGAGCTTGAGGTTCAGCCCCAGGCCCTTGATTTCGTTCGTGAGCACTTCGAACGACACCGGCGTCCCCGGCTCCAGGATGTTCTCGCCGCGCACCATCGATTCGTAGATCTTGGTGCGGCCGTCCACGTCGTCCGACTTGACGGTGAGCAGCTCCTGGAGGATGTTCGCCGCGCCGTAGGCCTCGAGGGCCCACACTTCCATTTCGCCGAAGCGCTGGCCGCCCGCCCGGGCCTTGCCGCCCAGGGGCTGCTGCGTGATCAGCGAGTACGGTCCCGTGGCGCGCGCGTGGATCTTGTCGTCGACCAGGTGGTGCAGCTTCATGATGTACATGATGCCCACCGTGACGGGCTCGTCGAACGACTCGCCGGTGCGGCCGTCGAAGAGCTTGATCTTGCCGTGGCGCGAGAGGCCGGCCTTATCCAGGTAGACCTCGATTTCCTTCTCCTTGGGACCGTCGAAGGGCGGGCAGATCGCCCGCATGCCGAGCTTCTTCATCGCCCAGCCGAGGTGCACCTCCAGGATCTGGCCGACGTTCATGCGGCTGGGCACGCCCAGCGGGTTGAGCACGATGTCCACCGGCGTCCCATCCTCCAGGAAGGGCATGTCCTCCTCGGGCAGGATCCGCGCGATGACACCCTTGTTGCCGTGTCGGCCGGCCACCTTGTCGCCGACCGACAGATTGCGCTTGGTCGCGACGTACACCTTGACCATTTCGAGGACGCCGGTGGGCAGTTCCTCGCCGCGCGTGAGCTGATTGATCTTCTTCTCTTTCTCGTTCTCGAGAGCCTCGATCTGCACGAACAGGTTTCGCAGGATGGCTTCGGCCT
>Ga0209579_10003985_pt1 | contig 10454 bp, 12 predicted proteins | sample Coa_R1_2_FD_187152 | JGI IMG/M metagenome (GOLD analysis project Ga0209579, IMG submission 187152) | Surface soil microbial communities from Centralia Pennsylvania, which are recovering from an underground coalmine fire - Coalmine... | ecosystem: Environmental > Terrestrial > Soil >... | reverse complement strand
AAGCCTATCATCGCCGTGAATTTGAAATTCTGATGGCACTGGAAATGCCGGTAATAGAATATCCTTTTTCAAGTTGAGCACCTCGACCTTGTCAACAATGATGCTGGTGTTGTCTATTGCTTCGGGCAGGTCGCTAAAAAGCGAACTCATTTCAGAGGTGGTCTTGAAATAGAAGTTGTTGTTTGGAAACTTGAAACGCCGATTTTTCACGTGCATGTCATCATTCACATAATCATCATAGCCTGGGGTGCTTTGTTTTTCCCCCGTATTTACACAAAGCAAGATATCGTGCGCATTGTAGTCCTCTTTGTCTGTATAATGGCTGTCGTTGGTGGCGATAATTGGCACATGATATTTTATTGCAAATTTTAATAGTAATTGATTGATTTTCTCCTGTTCGCGGATGTCATGTCTCTGCAACTCGACATAATAATCTTCGCCAAAAAGCTCCAGCCACCATCGAAATTCCGTTTCCGCCTTTTCTTCCGACTGATTTAGGATCGATTGGGGAACACTGGCGCCCATACAGCAGGTAGTGGCAATCAGTCCTTCATGGTATTTTTCGATCAACTCCTTATCGATTCGAGGATATTTACTGTAAAGACCCTCAATAAAACCAAGTGAAGTCAGTTTGATCAGATTTTGATAGCCCACTTGGTTTTTTGCCAAGAAGATTTGATGATAACGATTATCCTTTTGATCCTTTGTAAAAATTTTCCTGTGGCGATCGGCCACAACATAAAATTCACATCCAACAATTGGTTTGATTTTCAATGAGCCGTCTTCATTTTTGTATTTATGCGCCTCTGCAACAAATTCAAACGCACCAAACATATTTCCATGGTCAGTAATAGCCAGAGCTGGCATGTTGTCAGTTAGGGCCTTTTGATAAAGACTGGGAATTGATGCAGCTCCATCAAGCAGAGAAAACTGGGTATGAACATGGAGATGGGAAAACGTAGGCATATTAAATCAAATCTTGGGTTTCAATCCCTGTTGTGCAATAATTTAGAACGTGGATTAAAAAACAAGAACGAATTAACAAACAAATTGCAATAAAATTCGTTCGATTGAATAAACAATCTTTCCACAAAAATTATGTCTCTTTGATTTATTTTTTTAACTTACAGAAACCTTAAATTGTACGGAATGAAGTTGGCGTCGCTCACGTTGCTGGCAGGTTTATTTGTCTTGGGTTGCGATAGTATGAGGCCAGTCGCGTCGGATCAGGCAGTAGTGACATATCCCGTGGGTAAACATGACGCAGTTTTGCCGACCAAAGTGCCCCCTGGCGGGAATTATGCCAATTCGGGTAAAATCGGGCCAGAGGTCATCAATGCTTCGTATAATGGCGACCATGCAAACCATGGATTTGCTAAAATTGAGAGCTATTCCCCCCTAAGATTCAAATACGCTATTCTGCTAGATGTACCGATCGAAGTAATGAGCAACGAGAGGCTTTTACAATTTGTAGATGAATGGTACGGTGCAAAATATCATTTCGGAGGAAGTACCAGGGAAGGAGTAGATTGCTCTGCATTTGTTTCTACGCTGATGTCTTCGGTTTATGGAATAACTAGTCTGCCCAGGGTATCCAAAGATCAATTTTTGTCGACAACACGGATTGCCAAAAAAAATTTGCGGGAAGGCGACTTGGTTTTTTTTCATACTTACGGCAAACGAAGGAGTAGCGTTACGCATGTTGGGGTATATCTTCACAACAGCAAATTTGTGCATGCTTCGATTTCCGGTGTAATGATCAGCGATATGGCTGAAGGCTATTATCAAATACATTATATTGGAGGCGGCCGCGCATTCGCGCTGTCAGTTGCAAGCACTAAGTGAAGTTGCAATTCTTCCTATTCAAATTATTCTTTTCCAATGGATGACCTATTGCAGAACTGGCAAAAAAAATCGAGCGAAAGGCAGAAAGTCTTCAAAAAATTTTTGAACAGAGTTGACAAGAATAAAGTGCTTAAAGCGCTGCCGGCTGTTCATGATGAAGCGTTCAGAAGGGTTAATTGTCTGGAATGCGCCGCCTGCTGCAAGAATTATTCCCCGCGCTTTAAAACGCCCGATATAAAAAGGATTTCGCGATATTTAAAAATGAAGGAGGGTGATTTTATCGAAAAGTACCTTCGAATTGACGAGGAGGGAGATTTTGTTGCCAAATCGACGCCATGCCCGTTTCTCAAAACTGACAACCATTGCGCGATTTATGAACAGCGACCCTCTGATTGCAATCGGTTTCCCTACACAAACGAGGATGTGATTTTCAAGAGACAGAATATTACTTTGAAGAATTCCACTTTCTGCCCAATTGTTTACTTCACGCTTGAGACCCTGGCTAAAACTTTGGCACCCTGAGACGAGAGCCATCATGTGCCATCCTACTTCAATTCATTCCAGTATTCCATCGGAATGGCAAAGGAAGTCCCCATATTTTAGACTATGAAATTTCAAAGATTTTGGAAAATCACGTATTTGCCCGCTGCGGAGCTCATTTGAAAAATTGTCACGACTGTGTTTTAAATTGCGAGTTCCCAGCTTCGTATTGGCTTGCATGAACGATTTATTTAAGTCCATAATTTCAATTATTCAAAAATGTCATCCATCAAAATTATCGCGGAACAATTCGCTCTTCAGACTAGATTATTTAACAACGTCCTCGATGGACTCGAAGAATCTCAAGGTGGATGGCGCATAACTGATTCCGTTAATCATCTTCAATGGATAGCAGGTCACCTGGTGAATGCCCGATATAATTATGCTCCTATGCTTGGAATTAGAGCTATTTTCCCGCACCGGGATTTGTATGTGGATCCCACGATGCCGCCACCAGGAAACAGATCAATTGATTCATCATTGAACTATCCTGCATTGAGCGAATTGAAACGTCTTTGGAATGAGATTTCACCAAAATTCGTCGAGACGCTCTATAAGCTCGACGATGCCCAACTAAACCGGGAATTGTCCTTTGACACCCCGATCAGGGACAATTCGATGCTAGGTTTGTTGGGTTTTTTATCGAGTCACGAGAGCTCGCATATTGGACAGATGAGCATAATTCGCAGATTCCTGGGACTTAAAGCAATGACTTACAATTAAGTATTTGCCCTATTTCTGATCCCTTTGCCATTATGGTCGCCAGGCGGAAAATTCTTAATAACGCAACCAAAAAGTTTTTTGCGCTTTTCGAATTACGTAACTTTCAAATACCAAAACTCAGCTATATGAACAAAATTAACTGGACGTTGATTTTTCAACTTTCGATCTTCGGTTTGATTATGGCAGCTGCCACTATCAGCCTGATTCCGCAGATTGCGGAACCGTTTATTTGGCTTGTCATATTTCTATTTGTAGCCTATGTCATTGCAAAAAAAGCAACCGGTAAATTTTTTCTTCATGGTCTTTTGGTAAGTCTTGTTAATAGTATATGGATAACTGCGGCCCATGTGTTGTTTGCTTCATCCTACCTGACGAACCATCCTCAAATGCAGGAGATGATGGCGAATTTTCCAGACCTAATGAGGCAGCACCAGCGTATATCTATGGCGATCATGGGGCCATTTCTTGGAGCAGCATTTGGTTTGATACAAGGTTTGTTCGCTTTTGTTGCTTCGAGGCTGGTCAAAAGAGGCGGCAACAGGCCTGTGACCGGATGATGGACCCAAGCCGTTAATACTCCATCTTCCTTAAGCTTGGCGCGGTAAACCAGGTTGTAGCAACGACCAGGAGGGTCATGCAGCCCCCAAAAACAACAGAGGGCACGACTCCCAAAATCTTAGCAGCGACGCCGCTTTCAAATTGTCCAAGTTCATTGCTCGAATTGATAAACATCGAATTTACACTCATCACTCTTCCTCTCATGTTATCTGGAGTTTTTAACTGCATGATCGTTCCTCGCGTCACCACGCTGATCCCATCCAACATCCCGCTAAGCATAAGGGCCCCAAAAGAAAGCCAAAAGAGTTTTGACAAGCCAAAAATGATAATACAGCTGCCAAAGCCACCCACTGCGAAGAGCAGTTTTTTCCCTTGTTGCTTCCGAATTGGATAAAATGTCAATAGGACAACGATTATTATTGAGCCGAAATCAGACGCGCCATTCAAGAAGCCGAATCCCTGTGCGCCAATTTTCAGCATATCTCTGGCGTAGACTGGAACCATCGCTACGGCGCCGCCAAACAAAACAGCAAACAAATCCAGCGATATGGCCCCGAGAAGTTCTCTTGTTCTGAAAACAAATTCCACCCCCTCCTTAACGCTGTCCCAGGTTTTCTTTTCACCCCGCTCATTGGCAGCCGGTTTTGGCTTCAATTGAAACAAAAAAAAGAGTGACAAAGCAATCATGAAAGCAATTAAGAAAAGCGTAATGGTATTTCCGGCAAAGGCGATTAAAAATCCCGCGGTTGCATGTCCTGCAACCGATGCGGACAAAAACGAACCCTGATTCCAGGTAGTTGCATTTTGCAAGTTTGATTTTGGAACGATGTTAGCCAAAATAACATTGAAAACCGGACCAGTAAAAGATCGGACGATTCCAGTCCCAAAAATAACGCCATATATGCATATGGCGACAAACTGATTATTCAATTTCGCCGACGAATTCAGCGCTGACAGCGATGCTAAAGTGACGGATGCAATAAAATATAAAGCCATTCCCCTGAGAACCATCTTTCTTTTTTCGCTGATATCGATAACGTGGCCGGCGTAAAGGGCAAAGGAGATCGCGGGTATAAACTCAGATAGCCCGACAATTCCGATGGCGAAAGGCGAGTTGGTCAAATTGTAAATCCACCAGCCAACAGTCGTACTTAACATGCGTAAACCCATGACAAATGTGAAGCGTGCCGCAATTAGGCTTCTGAATTCATCGATTCTAATCGCTGCGAATGGGTCTCCATTGAGTTGAATATCTTCCATTTTGTTAGGGTTTTCCCGCGCTAAGGAAGGGAATAAAAATGCTGCCCGAAATCATATTCCATTTCCAGGGCATCGACAATTACACCGAAATGCTTCTCGTTCCCTAGAAAATCTGCATTAGAGGCGTCTATAAACAGCGTTTTGATATGATGTAGTTTGATATAATTCGTGTAGGCTTGCTGAATGTTGAACAAGTATTCATCCAGAATGGACTGTTCATAAGAGCGGTTTCTTCTTTTGATATTTTGGCGTAAACGTGCGACGGGAGCATGCAAATAGATCACAATATCAGGCTGAATGAGTTGCTGATGTATGATATCAAAAATTTTTTGGTATAGCCTAAATTCTTCTTCTGGTAAATTAACTTTTGCGAACAGTAAACATTTGGTAAACAAATAGTCCGAAACTGTCGTGGTTTGAAACATGTCTCTGGTGAAGACCAGGTCCTTCAGCTGCTTGTACCTTTCAGCCATAAAGAAAAGCTCGAGTGGGAATGCGTACTGCTTCGGATTTTCGTAAAATTTCACCAGGAAGGGGTTGTCAGCAAATTGTTCGAGGATCAATCGCGCATTAAAGTGCTTCGCCAGCATATGTGCCAGAGTTGTTTTGCCTGCCCCAATATTTCCTTCGATTGATATGTAATGATAATTCATTCTATGTTCAGAAATTCACCAGTCAATTCTCTCGCAATCCCAAAAAATCAGCACCAGCGGTCGTCAAATTTTCAAATTATTCTTCAAAGTTCATGGTTATTTTTTTCACATCGAGTTTGTCCGTACATTCATCAAGCAATTGCCTAATGCTTTTTCGAAGTAAAGGATGAATGAAATCCTGCGCAATTTCGTTCAGGGGAGTAAGTGCAAACCTCCGATTTTGAATTTCGGGATGAGGTATAACCAGCCCACGCATATTGATTATTTCGCTTTCATAAAAAAGTATGTCGATGTCAATCGTTCGAGGGCCATATTTTTCCTGACGTATTCTTCCCATTTTTTCTTCAATTGCCAGTATTTTTTCCATAAGGTCAATGGCCGAACAATCAACCCTTATGCGTAACGCCTGGTTCAGGAAAGCAGGTTGAGCGGATATTCCCCAAGCGGCAGTTTCATAGATCGATGACTGTCGAATTACTCTGCCGCAACTGTTTGCGATCATTCCTGCGGCCCTAGAAATATTGGCCATTCTATCTCCCATATTACCACCTGTCAGCAAATAAGCACTTCTTGTGGATTGTGAAAGAGCCATCGTTCAAATATCTTTATTTTTGAAACTAATAATGAAATAATTCATGCGAAGTTTTATAAAATTTTTCTTTGCGGCTTTGGCAGCTCTCATTTTCTTTGTGGTTATTGCTGTTCTTTTTTTTGGTGCCATATTAGGAGGGCTTTTTTCAACCAAGCAGCCGGAAATCGGCGCAAAGGCCGTTCTGGTACTGGATTTGAGCGAGTCGTATAATGAGCAAATGCAGGAGAATCCCCTAAGGAATCTTGGCGAGGATGAATACAATAAGCCCGGAATTTATGATTTAACGAGAATAATAGCTTATGCGGTAAGAGACTCTTCGATAAAGGGAATTTACATCAAATGTGGCTCAAACGCCAACGGCTTTGGAACGAGTCAGGAATTGAGAGACGATCTGCTAAATTTCAAAAAATCTGGCAAATTCATTTACGCTTATGGTGAAGTTATTCCGCAAAAGGCCTATTTTATTGCGAATGTTGCCGATAAGATTTATTGCAACCCGAAGGGAGGGGTAGACTGGAAGGGATTCTCACTCGAAGAGTTTTTCCTAAAAGGAACTCTTGATAAACTTGAAATTCGACCGCAGATTTTTTATGCCGGTAAATTTAAGAGCGCCACTGAACCATTCAGAGAAGAAAAAATGACCGATGCCAATCGGGTTCAATTAACTGAGCTGCTAAGTACACTGCACAATATGCTACTCTATCAAACGGCGGTATCGAGAGATCTCGATACGGCAGTTTTGAGAAAATGCGTAAACGAACATATTATTCAATTTGCCAGTGACGCGCTTCGGTTTAAGCTGGTTGATGGTCTAAAATACGACGACGAGGTAAGAGATGAGCTGAAAACGAAGCTTTCAATCGATAGATCTCATGAAGTCAATTTTGTCTCAATCAACAGATATGCTGCTTCAGTGAATTTTAAGAAGTATGGTCGCAGTAAAATAGCCCTGATTTATGCTCAGGGCGATATCGTCGATGGCAACGGCGATCACAATCAAATCGGTAGCGAGACTTATGAAAGGCTAATTCGCAATGCACGCTTGGATAACGATGTAAAAGCAATCGTGATTCGTATAAATTCCGGCGGCGGAAGTGCTTTAGCTAGCGAGAATATCTGGCGGGAAATCTCTATTACGAAAAAGGAGAAACCTGTGGTCGTTAGTTTTGGGGATGTTGCCGCATCCGGGGGTTACTACCTATCCTGTAACGCAGATTCAATCTTTGCACAGCCCAGTACGATTACAGGGTCAATCGGTGTATTTACCATTTTGCCAGACCTGCAGCTTTTTTTCAAGAATAAGTTGGGCGTTACATTTGATGTGGTTAAAACTGCGCCGGATGCAGATGAATTATCAAATGTTAAGCCTTTGACAGATATGCAGAAGATGTACCTTCAAAATTCGGTTGACACCATTTATCGCGATTTTAAAAGGAGGGTAGCTGATGGCAGAAAAATGTCAATGGACTTTGTGGACAGCATTGGACAAGGCCGCATATGGACTGGCTTGTCTGCATTAAGGTTGGGGCTGGTTGACAGGCTTGGGGGGTTGCAGGACGCTATAAATTGCGCGGCACGTATGGCTGGTTCGGGTGACTATTCTATACGAGAATTTCCAGAACCGGAAAGTCTCTTTGAACGTATTTTTGGGAATGTTCGAAAGAACATGACTCAAAATGCCATGAAGAATGAATTGGGTACGGAAGGATATGATGTATTCACTGCTGCGAAGAAAGTCAAAGCGCTGCTTGGAGTGCCGCAGGCGAGAATTCCTTTCGAGTTTTCTATTGAATAAATAAAGAATCCGAAGTACCGTGCGTATCACCAGGCTGTAAAGGATTTAAAGGAGTTAACAAAAAATGATCAACAAAGGTCTCAAATTTTTGACATAATGCCTCAAAAGTACAATCAGGTCTCGGCGATGTGGGCGATAGGAAAATCGACGATGCGATCAATATTCCGAAGTCCCCAAGCCGTATTTTTTAGTCTTTTTTTTCCCATTGTCCTGATTGTCATTTTTGGCTCATTAGGAGGAGGAGGAGGCCTTTCTCTCGGTATTGGATTCGATCAGCACAGCGACACTTCCAATGCAGTTTATCAGGCTATTATCAGAACTCCGGTCTTTAATGTCATCAAAACAAACCAGGCGGATATTGATGATCGCCTTAAAAAGGGACGAATTACGGCCATTATCGACGTTCGTAAAAGTGGTAATGATAATGGAAAAGAACAATTTGACGTCCATTTGCTAACAACTTCTGCATCGCAAAAGGATTTGCAGGTGCTTACGACAATTTTAAGGGATATAATCTCTGGAATCAATTCGCAGCTCAATCCCGGAAGTTATGATTACGCTACTATTTCGCAGGAGCAAATACCTGGCCGCATATACCGAATGATCGACTTTTACTTACCTGGCATGCTAGGTTTTTCTTTGATTGGATCGGCGATTTTTGGTGTTTCATTTCTTTTCTTTTCCCTTCGCGAAACACTGGTCTTAAAGCGCATGTTTGCATCGCCCATTGGCAAAGCATATATTGTGCTTGGTGACGGCATCGGAAGAATACTGTTCAACCTGACAACTGCGACGGTTCTGATTTTGTTCGGACGTTTTTTTTACCAGTTTACGTTATCAGACGGGGTTTTTACGTTCATCGAACTCATGATCCTCAGTATTCTGGGCCTAATCGTTTTTATGGGGTTCGGCTATTCAATCGCCAGCCTCGCAAAGAATCAAAATGTTATTCCGATTTACGCGAACCTTTTCATGTTTCCCCAATATTTTCTTTCGGGGACTTTTTTTCCAAAGACTTCGCTTCCGCAAAGTATTCAGTGGCTGATTAATGCGCTGCCCTTAACCGCCTTAAACGATGCGATGCGAAAAGTTTCCTTCGAAGGAGCACATCTGAACAACTGTCTGCCGCAGATCGGAGTTCTGGTGATTTGGGGTCTGGTAATCTATGTGTTGGCAATCAAGGTGTTTAAGTGGGAATGATCCAATCAAAACCAGCATGGGCTGGCTGCGCAAAAAGAGTATCCGAATGATTCTACGATATTTACTTTGTCACTATGCGAGTGCTAAAATTGACGTTAGTTATCTTTTTTTCCATAGCTATTTTTCTTAGCGCATTTTCACTTCTTTTTCCACCTCATCTGCATATTGCCCGAAACGTGAATATCGACGCAAATATCACCCGGGTTCTCAAAGTGATTGGCGATTTACATACCTGGTCCAAATGGAATGCCATCGTCAATGATACTGTTCTAACCAATCTAAAGATTTCGAAGGATGGCAAAGAGGCAGAATCGGACCAATTGGATTTGCAAATTAAACCAGATTCGACGCAAGGCATTTTTATTGTCTGGAGAAAACGGAACGGCCAGAAATTTTATGGTGGAATTAAACTTTTCAATGCCGGACCGGACTCAGTTTCTTTGCAGTGGTATTTTGATTTTGCCTTTAGTTGGTGGCCCTGGGAAAAATTCAGCAGCCTGGTCTATGATCGGCAATTCCAACCCATCATTGAGCAATCATTGAACAATCTCAAACGACTGATTGAAAACAATCCTTAAATTTGAGTTCAATTTAAAATTAGCGAATATGAAAAAACTGATGTTTTTAATTCCGGTGATTGGTATTGCCCTCGCAGTGCACGGCCAGGACGGAGGTGATAAATCCAAACGTGCCAGCCCCCCTGCCAAGGCATCGGAGACAACCAATGACGGTGTAATGATTACAATCGACTACAGCCAGCCCTCGGTGAAGGGCAGATCGATAGGAAAAGATCTGGAGCCGCTTCCGGGAAAAGTTTGGCGCACCGGTGCAAACGAAGCCACCGTGTTTGAGGTAAACAAAGATGTCAAAGTGGATGGTAAACCTCTTCCTGCCGGTAAATACGGATTGTTCACTATTGCAAATGGAGATGACTGGACAATAATTTTTAATAAAACCTGGAAGCAGTGGGGTGCGTTCACCTACAAGGACGCTGATGATGTATTGCGCGTGAATGCTAAGGGAAAAAAAGCTCCTTCATTTAATGAGAAATTCACGATAAATGTAGCTAAAGATGGAAAGGTTTCTCTTCTGTGGGGAGACAAAATGGTGGATTTTTGGATTAAATGAACTATGGCAATTATACCCAATTACACACAGGTATTTTCCTGTTTCACTGAACGGCGCGACCGCCGCTTCTCGACAGGCTCACCGGAGCTGCCCACCCCTGCTGAACGATTATGTAGTCCCATTTCCCGGATGTTTTTGGCTGCGTTGAAATCCCGGTCAT
>Ga0209579_10003981_pt1 | contig 10459 bp, 7 predicted proteins | sample Coa_R1_2_FD_187152 | JGI IMG/M metagenome (GOLD analysis project Ga0209579, IMG submission 187152) | Surface soil microbial communities from Centralia Pennsylvania, which are recovering from an underground coalmine fire - Coalmine... | ecosystem: Environmental > Terrestrial > Soil > Unclassified... | reverse complement strand
CTCAATTACGCGCCGGATGCCGCCTTGCGGGGGAGGGGGGCTGTTGGCGTAACCTTCCCCGCCAATAACAAGCTATGGTCCAGGGGGGTCCCAATGAAACTGTCTCGCCGCCGCCTCATTGCCGCCGGTGCCACGACGTTCCTCGGCAGCGCCGTCGGCACGCCGTTTGTGGCGCGCGCGCAAGCGGCGCAATTCACCTACAAATACGCCAATAACCTCCCCGACACCCATCCCATGAATATCCGGGCGCGTGAGATGGCAGCGGCGATCAAGCAGGAAACCAACGGCGCGTTCGATCTGCAGATTTTTCCGTCGAGCCAGCTCGGTTCCGACACCGACACGCTCGCGCAAATCCGCTCCGGCGGCGTGGAATTTTTCACGCTGTCGGGACTGATCCTCTCGACGCTGGTCCCGGCCGCCTCGATCAACGGCATGGGCTTCGCCTTCCCCAATTACGAAACCGTTTGGAAGGCGATGGACGGCGACCTTGGCGCTTATGTCCGCGCGCAGATCGCCAAGACCAATCAGCTCGTAGCGATGGAGAAGATCTGGGACAACGGCTTTCGCCAAACGACGACCTCGACCAAGCCGATCAAGACGCCCGACGATTTTCGCGGCATGAAGCTGCGGGTGCCGCCGTCGCCATTATGGACGTCGATGTTCAAGGCCTTCGATGCGGCGCCGGCTTCGATCAATTTCAACGAGGTTTACTCGGCGCTGCAGACCAAGATCGTCGACGGCCAGGAGAATCCGCTGGCGATCATCTCCACCGCCAAGCTGTACGAGGTGCAGAAGTATTGCTCGTTGACCAACCATATGTGGGACGGCTTCTGGTTCCTGGCGAACCGCGACGCGTGGCAGCGCCTGCCTGCCGATATGCGCGGCATTGTCGCCAAGCACATCGACGCCGCGGGACTGAAGGAGCGCGACGACGTCGCCCAACTCAACGCTACGCTGCGGCAAAATCTCGCCGGCAAGGGTCTCGTCTTCAACGAGCTCGATCCGGCGCCGTTCCGCGACAAGCTGCGCTCCGCCGGCTTCTACACCGAGTGGAAGGGCAAGTATGGCGACGAGGCCTGGGCCATTCTCGAGAAGTCCGTAGGCAAGCTCGCGTAACATCATGTCCGAGGTTTCGGCTCTGTCCCCTGCCGCAGCGCGCGAGACGGAGCCCTGCCGCGGTTGGATTGGAGCGCTCGATGCGGTGCTCGGCGCGGCCGTCGAGTTTACGGCGGCGGCTTTGGTGACGGCCGAGATCGCGATCCTGTTTGGCGGCGTGGTCGCGCGCTACGTGTTCGACGCGCCGCTTGTCTGGTCGGACGAACTCGCCTCGATCCTGTTCCTGTGGCTCGCGATGCTCGGCGCCGTCATCGCGTTCCGCCGCGACGAGCATATGCGGATGACGGCGGCGGTCGGCGCGCTGGCGGCGCCGGCGCGCGCGACGGCCGATACATTCGCGGCCGCCGCGACGCTTGCTTTTCTGATCCTCATCGCCTGGCCGTCCTGCCGCTATGCGGCCGAAGAAGTGCCGATCGTCACTCCGGCGCTGCAGATATCGGACGCGTGGCGCGCCGCGGCGCTTCCCACCGGCACCATTCTGATGGCGATTTTCGCGGTGCTCCGCCTCGCCAAGATCGCTACGCGCCGAACCGTCGTGCTCGCTCTCGGCACCGTCGCGGCGCTCGTCGTCCTGTTCTGGCTCGGCGAGCCGCTGTTCCAACGGCTCGGCAACCTCAACCTCCTGATCTTTTTCGTCGGCGTGGTCGCCGCCACGGTGTTCGCGGGCGTGCCGATCGCCTTCGCGTTCGGCCTGGCGATCTTCGGCTATCTCGCGCTGGCGACGCAAACGCCGGTGATGATCCTGATCGGCCGCATGGACGAGGGCATGAGCCATCTCATCCTGCTCGCGGTGCCGCTGTTCATCTTTCTCGGCCTCCTTATCGAAATGACCGGAATGGCGCGCGCCATGGTCGCTTTCCTGGCGAGCCTGTTGGGGCACGTGCGCGGCGGCTTGCAATATGTGCTGGTGGCCGGAATGTATCTGGTCTCGGGGATTTCCGGCTCGAAAGCAGCCGACATGGCGGCGATCGCGCCGGTGCTGTTTCCGGAGATGAAAGAACGCGGCGCCAAGGCGGGCGAACTGGTCGCGCTCTTGGCCGCGACCGGGGCGCAAACCGAAACCGTTCCGCCGAGTCTCGTCCTCATCACCATAGGTTCGGTGACCGGCGTGTCGATTGCGGCTTTATTCACCGGGGGCGTGCTGCCCGCCATCGTGCTCGCGCTTCTGCTCTGCATTGTCGTTCGCCGGCGCTATCGGCGCGAGGAATTCGGCCGCATCGAGCGCGCCTCCGCTCGCCAGATCGGCCGCACTTTTCTCATAGCGCTCCCGGCACTCGTGCTGCCGTTCCTGATCCGCGCGGCCGTGGTCGAAGGCGTCGCCACCGCAACCGAGGTCTCGACCATCGGCATCGCCTATGCCGGCGTTGCGGGACTGTTCATTTACCGCCGTTTCGACTGGTCCGCGCTCAGGCCGATGCTGGTCTATACGGCCGGCCTGTCGGGCGCGATCCTCTTGATCATCGGCACCGCAACCGGCATGGCCTGGGGCCTGACCCAGTCGGGCTTCTCGCGCTCGCTTGCGGCAGCGATGAGCGGGCTGCCGGGCGGTGCGGCGAGCTTCATGGCGGTGTCGATCCTGGCTTTCATCGTCCTCGGCTCGGTGCTCGAAGGCATTCCGGCCATTGTCTTGTTCGGACCGCTGCTGTTCCCGGTCGCACGCGCCGTCGGCATCCATGAGGTGCACTACGCCATGGTCGTGATCCTGGCGATGGGGATCGGATTATTCGCGCCGCCGTTCGGCGTCGGCTATTACGCGGCCTGCGCAATCGGCCGCGTCGATCCGGCCGACGGCATGCGGCCGATCTGGGGTTACATGGCTGCGCTGGTGATCGGCACCGCCATCGTCGCCGCGGTGCCGTGGCTGTCGATTGGATTTTTGCGATGAGGCGCTGGAATTGCGCGGCGGCGCCATCCTGGGATTTGGCAGCGTCTGCGTGGTGTGCCGATGCAGACGAAGCTTTGCGTGCTTCAGGTTGGCGGCTAAAGCCGGATTGTTCCGGCGACGAGGCGGCGGAAGAGCGCCGCGTCGAGCGGCACATAGGCCTGGCGCTGCGGGTCGTCGAAGTAGACTTTGTCGCGGACCGTCGCGATATCGAAACCGTCGCGCTTAAGCGCGATCTTGTCGTGTTTGAACGTTGCCGTGGCGCCGATGCTGTCCGTCAATCGCAGGAACAGCGGGCGCGCATATGGCGGCAGCCGCGACGCGAGATGCCGGCGCAATTGCGCAAGATCGAGCGCGCCGTCGGCGGCGAGCGCCGCCATACCGGCTTTGCCTTCGGTTCCGGGAACCGCGACGCCGTAGACGGCGGCATCGCCGATGCCGGGAAATTCCATAAGCGCCGCGGCGACTTCGGAAGCCGCCACGTTTTCACCCTTCCAGCGGAACGTGTCGCCGATCCGGTCGACGAAATAAAAGAAGCCGCTTGCGTCCAGGCGCATCAGATCGCCGGTGCGATACCAGGCATCGCCTGCTTCGAACACGTCGCGCAGGATCTTCCGCTCGGTGTCGGCGGCGTTGCTATAGCCCTCGAATTCGCCGCCGGGCGCGCCGCCATCGCCGATGCGGCCGATCGCCTCGCCGACTTCATTGGTCGCGCAACGGATGGCGTGCCCGTCGGCATCGCGCACCGGCGCGCCGGTTGCCGCGTCGAATTGCACCAGCGCCAGCGGAAAGCGATGGGTCAGGAACGGCGGCACGCGGCCGATCGCACCGACCTTGCCTTCGACGTTGTAGAGCGAGATATTGCCCTCGGTCGCCGCGTAGAATTCCAGGATTCGCGGAATTGCGAAGCGCGACTGGAATTTCTCCCAAGCATCGGCGCGCAAGCCGTTGCCGCAGGCGAGCCGCAGCCGATGCTTGCGCTCGCGCAGATGGGGCGGCGCGTTGACGAGATAGCGGCACAGCTCGCCGATATACTGAAACAGCGTGCAATCCCACTCGACCACGTCGTCCCAGAATTCGCGCGCCGAGAATTTCTCCCGGATCGCGACCGACCCGCCGCGCACAAGAAGCGCGCCGGTCGCCACCACGCCGCCGACCGAGTGATACATCGGCAGGCAATCGTACATGCGGTCGTCCGGCCCGGTATTCATCAGGCCGGCGAACCACAGGCTCCATTGCAGCAGCCGCCGGTGACTGACATTGGCCGCTTTCGGCAGTCCGGTTGTGCCGGACGTATAAATCGTCAGCGCGCGATCGGCGATCGTGACCGCGCGCCGCTCGGCTTCTTCCAGCGGCGCAGCCGAAAACCGCGCGATCTCGCGATCGATGCGAGGATGCACGCGTCCGCCATCCGACCAGATTTTCGGCCGGGTCAAAAGTTGCGCCGAGCGCAATTGCTCGATCAATTCCGCACCCACGATCAGGTGAGCCGGAGCGACGGTGTCAATGCAATGCGCCAGCGACGGCCCGCGCAGTTGCGTGTTGATGAGCGACACGACGCCGCCGACGGACGTGATGCCGAGCCAGACCGCCATGTAGTCGGGGCGGTTTGGCATCATCAGGCAAACCGTCGCGCCCTTGGCCAGATTTTGGTCGAGCGCCCAGCGCGCGTAGCGATGGCTGCGCTCGATCAGCGCCCGATAGGTCAATGTCTCACGCTCTGAAATCAGCGCCGCGGCTTCGGGCCGGCTTTGCGCCAATTCTTCGATGACGCTAAGGAGGATGCGGTGCGGATTGCCGGCGATTGGCGCGGTCGCCTCGAGCGCGCGCACCCAGTCGCGCAGCGCGCTGGCGCCGCCGCGGTCGATGCGCCCTGAGCCTGCCGTCTCGACGAGAGCCATGCTTGAGCATCGCCCGACAAAGTGAATCTTTCGCTTCGAGATTGCATAAAATTTGAACGATCTCATGCCGCTGCTGCGTTGCGGGTTCGGCATGGCAAACAATTAACGTTATTCCTTCGAATTCGCGGTGATCGCGTTGTCGCCATCTTTAGCCACGGATAAGAAACGCAATTGGTCTAGAACTTGCGTGTTTTCTGATTGCGGCGGGAAGCATGAAGAACGAGACACTGGCGATTCACGGCGGCTATCAATCCGAGCCGACGACCAAGGCTGTCGCGGTGCCGATTTATCAGACCGTGGCTTACGAATTCAACGGCGCCGATCATGCCGCCGCCCTGTTCAATCTCGAAGTCGAGGGTTATCGCTACAGCCGGATCAGCAATCCGACGGTCGCGGTGCTCGAACGTCGCGTTGCGCTCCTGGAAGGCGGCGTCGATGCGCTGTGCGTCAGCTCGGGGCAGGCGGCGTTGAACTATGCGGTTCTCAATCTTACCGCGATGGGCACCAATATCGTCTCGGTGCCGCAGCTTTACGGCACGACTTACACGCTGTTCGGTCACGTGCTGCCGAGCCAGGGCATCGCCGTGCGCTTTGCCGAGTCCGACCGGGCCGAGGCGATCGAAAAGCTCATCGACGGGGGAACCCGCGCGATCTTTTGCGAGAGCGTCGGCAATCCGGCCGGCAACATTTGCGACATCGAAGCGCTCGCCGGCGTCGCCCGGCGCCACGGCGTTCCGCTCATCGTCGACAACACCGTCGCGACCCCGATCCTACTGCGGCCGATCGACTACGGCGCCGATATCGTGGTGCATTCGCTGACCAAGTTTCTCGGCGGGCACGGCACCACGCTCGGCGGCGCCATTGTCGACAGCGGCAAGTTTCCCTGGAAAGAGCAGGCGCAGCGTTTTCCGATGTTCAACTTGCCCGATGCGTCGTACCACGGGCTCGTCTACACGGAGCATTTCGGCGCCGCCGCCTATATCGCGCGCTGCCGCAGCGTCTATCAGCGCGCGACCGGCGCAATCCTGTCGCCGCTCTCGGCCTTCCTTTTGCTGCAAGGCGTCGAGACGGTGGCGCTGCGCGTCGAACGCCATGTCGACAATGCGCGTCGCGTCGCCGAATTCTTGCGGCGGCATCCGCGGGTCGAGTGGATCAACTATGCCGGCTTTGCCGACAATCCCTATTATGCGCTGGCGCAAAAATATCTCGGCGGCCGCGCCTGTTCGCTGTTGACCTTTGGCATCGCCGGCGGGCTTGCCGCCGCCAAGGATTTTTACGACGCGCTGCGCCTGTTCAAACGTCTGGTCAATATGGGCGACGCCAAATCGCTTGCCTGCCATCCGGCCTCGACCACGCATCGGCAGATGTCGGCGGAGGAGCAACGCCAGGCCGGGGTGCGGCCGGAAATGATCCGCTTGAGCGTAGGCATCGAGCATATCGACGACATCGTCGCCGATCTCGATCAGGCGCTGGCCGCGTCGCAGCCGCGGCGGTCGGCTTTGATCGCGGCCGAATAGAGCGGAGCGCGAGGCCGATGCCGCTTTTTTTGGATACCGGCCGCGCGGGAACGCCCGTTGCACTCAACGCATCGAATTGCATCACTATTGGCATCGTCAACAATATGCCGGACGCCGCGGTCGAGGCGACTGAACGGCAGTTCATCGAGTTGATCCGGGCCGCGACACCGAATGTCGTCGTGCTTGTCAAACTGTTTGCAATTGCGGAAATGCCGCGCGCCGAGGATGTGCGCGGCGCGCTGGCCGAGCGCTATCGCGACATTGCCGAGCTTTGGGATACGCCGCTGGACGGCCTGGTCGTGACCGGTACCGAGCCGCGCGCCGAAAACCTGACGGACGAACCGTATTGGGAAACCTTGAGCAAGCTCGTCGACTGGGCGAAGGACCATACCGCTTCGACAATCTGGTCGTGTCTTGCCACGCACGCGGCGGTGCTGCACACCGACGGCATCGAACGGCGCGCCTTGAAAGAAAAGCTGTTTGGCGTGTTCGCTTGCCCGCTCGTCGCCAATCATCCGATGACGGAGCACTTCCCCGATCAGCTGTGGGTGCCGCATTCCCGCTACAACGATTTGCCGGAAGCAGCGCTGACGTCGTGCGGCTACCAGATCCTCACGCGCTCAAAAACAGCGGGTGTCGATGCCTTCGCCAAGCAGGACGGCAGCTTCTTTTTGTTCTTCCAAGGTCATCCGGAATACGAGGCCGATACATTACTTCGCGAATATCGCCGCGATGCGGCGCGTTACCTTGCCGGCGAGCGCGAGCGGTTTCCGGCACTGCCGCTCGGCTATTTCAATGGCGAAGCGGCGGCGCTCGCCGAATCTTTTCGCGCACGGGCGTTGGCCGACCGGCGCGCCGGGCTGATGACGGAATTCCCCAAAACCGGCCTGGAGGCGGGCCTGCAATGCCCGTGGCGCGCGGCCGCGCTCGGCATCTACAAAAAGTGGTGTCTGTACTTGAGTGCACGCAAGGCAGAGCGCCGGACGATGCCTGTTCAAGTGCCGCAGGTGCGGCTGCGCCGGACTTGGCGCGATTGGCCGCTTGGCGCGCGCCGGGCGATCGACGGTTCGGCGGGCTAAGCGCACCGCGCTCGTGGAATTTACGCTTTCTTCGGCAGTGCCGCGGTTAAATGCCCGCCGCAATAGCTTGGAGCATGCCGTGCCCGGTCCCGCCGAATTTGCTCGCCTCGCCGAGGTTGAACTTCTTCCCGCACCCATTCCAGCGAGCTGGATTGTCGAAGGCACGCCGCAAGCGCGTTCGAAGCGATTGTGGACAAGCATCGACGGCACTGCATCGGTCATCGCCTGGTCGTGCACCCCCGGTCGTTTCAATTGGCACTACAAGGTGGACGAAATCCTGCATATCGTCTCCGGCGAGGTTTTTGTCACCGACGACAAAGGCCAAAGCCGCCGGCTCGGACCGGGCGATATGGTCTATTTTCGCGCCGGCAGCAGCAGCCTGTGGCATGTCACCCAAGAACTGCGAAAGGTCGCTATCTGCCGCCACAATATACCGTGGGCGCTCGGCTTTGCGTTGCGCGCCTGGAGGAAGCTCGTTTCGATTTTGGGCAGTCCGGCAGAAGATGCCGATGGGTTGGAAGTTACTCCTGTCGTCGGCAGCGATGCCGAACGTGTCGCGCCGTATAAAGTACAAGCCTGAAATCCAACGATGGTTCGTACGCCGATCCGCCGCGTCGTCACTGGTCATGCCGAAACGACCAAGGCCGCCAAAGTGATCCTTGACGGGCCGGCGACCAATACCAAGACGCCGCGCGACGGCGTCGCCTCGACGCTGATGTGGTGCACCGACGCAATGCCCGCCGATATCGCCATCGGCGAAAATATCGAGGACATGGGGGCGCGCATTCTCGGCACGGCGCCGCCGGAAAACGGTTCGCGCTTCATCGTCATGGAATTCGCCCCCGGCATCGTCTCCGAAATGCACCGCACCGAAACGATCGATTACATCGTCATGCTGTCGGGCGAGATCGACATGGACATGGATCAGGGAAGCGTCAAGCTTCGCGCCGGCGAGATCATGGTTCAGCGCGGCACCAATCACGCCTGGGTCAATCGCAGCAACGCCGCCGCGCGTCTCGCCATCGTGCTGATGGATGCGAAGCCGCTCGGCATCGGCCATCCGCGCCTGCGCGGTCAGCAGGCACGATGAGGTCTACGGTGTGCAAGCATAAAGCGAAACGGTCGGAAGCCATAAAAATTTAATATGCGTCGTTGAATGATTAGTTTGGCCTGAGTCTGCATATAACGTCGACGAAAGGCCAAAAGAAACAGATTTGCTGCTTCTTTCGTCTCAAAGAGATTGCGGTTGAACAAAAATTCCGCAATCAAATTCCGTTCATGTTTGCCGAAGCTCGCAATAGCCCGGCGGTGCAGCCCAAATAGCGGCGCGTGCCGTTCGGTTGAGCGTGTTATCGCCGAAGTGCATCCTTTTTCATCCGCAATCTCCGGCCATACGACCGGGCAGAAAACCTGATGGAAATCATACAGCGTTCTAACAGAAATCCCGCTCTGCATGATGTAGCCGATATAAAGAAAGAATTCTGTTAGTCGGTTGCGAACAAACACCGCTTCGAACTGGGCATGCTCCTTTTCACTGATGTCATGAACCAATTTTCGCACAATATCCGTGTACATTACGAAAGGCGTGGCAGATGTCGTAAACCTCTTTAGGCAATCGTCCGAATATATGCCTAGATAATGTAAGACGTTTACGAGATGACCGCGCAGCGCATGACTTTCATAGCCATAAACATTGATGCGGGCTCGCCCGTCGGGCGCTTCGAGAAATTCAGGCGTGAGACTAAATACGAAGTGATTTTTAGCATCCAAAATCACATATCTCTCTGTCTCAACATGTGTTGCAACCATTAGCTTGAGGATCTGTTGGGCCGTCCAGCCTTTTGTTTCGGGTATTCTAGCTATTGCTTCCGCTCTCAAAATCCTGACAAATCTGGCGAGAGGCCCATATTCGGCGATTAGTCGGAGTTTCTTATTACGAGGGAGCGGATGTAGGAAGTTATCTATAACGATAATCGAACCGATCATGTTTTCGGGACAATAGCGTTGCACCGAGCGTGCTTGCAAAGCCAGAAGATCGAACTCCAACTCGTACACTACCGTTACAAGAGAATATTTTCTTGTGCTCCGAGCGAGCTTGTCTGTCGTGGCTCGATCCGCAACTGGTTCCCACCTATCTTGCTGACGCATCGAAAGCTGCCGCTCCAAAATCATCCATCTTCAACAGATGAAAAACGATGGCTCAACTTCCGGGTTTTTCAGCAGACTGCTAGATTTCGATCGGCCCGTCCATCGTCACGCCTGCCGGTGCGAGTGCGGTCGCAAGTGCGCCGAGCTTCGAGCGGTCGCAAAACGCCGGGATTACCGTCCTCGCCTTGGTCGCGCGGACCAGCGCGACGGTGTCGGAGAGGCGTGGGTGCACGTTCCAGCGCATGGTTTGCGCGCGCCCGTTTTTGGTCAGCCGTTCTGCCGGCGTCGTGGGATTGACGTAGCCGGTGAACAGGATGGTCACGTCGGGCGAGGTCTCGAATTGCGGAATGAGCTGCGCGGTCGACCCGGACGCGCCATCGGCCGATGCCGCCAGCATCGCGCCGCGCGCGCCATCGATCGGCTTGACGATGGTGGCGAGGCGTTTGATCTCGTCGCCGACGCCCGGGCGCCGCGCGCTGGCGTCGCGGTCGCCGAGCTGCCGCAGTGATTTTTGCATGGCTTCGTCGACAAAAATATCTTCAACGCCGTGACGCATCAGTTCGAGCGCGATTTCCGGACCGCGGCCGTTGGCCGGGACCGGCAGCAACAGCGGGCCGCGCGCGACGAATGCAGCAAGGCTGTCCCAGCATTGCGCCAGCGGCGTTTGATAATCGGCATAGGAGCAATCGATCAGCGCGGTTGCCGCCGCGATTGCCGGCGGGTCGTAGGCATAGAGCACCGATTCCGCCGAATAGTCGCCGGTGTAAAGCAAGCCGTCGCCGATGGCGAAGTGGAGCCAGACGCCGCCCGGCGCAT
>Ga0209579_10003978_pt1 | contig 10468 bp, 11 predicted proteins | sample Coa_R1_2_FD_187152 | JGI IMG/M metagenome (GOLD analysis project Ga0209579, IMG submission 187152) | Surface soil microbial communities from Centralia Pennsylvania, which are recovering from an underground coalmine fire - Coalmine... | ecosystem: Environmental > Terrestrial > Soil >... | reverse complement strand
GAAATCTCTTTTGCAGGTCCGCCAGTATCGATCGGCATTCGTCGTAACGGCGCGCCGCGAGAAGATTGCGAGCCTTATCGAGATTCTGTCGTTTTTCCTGCTCTGCCTGATCTTCGCGAGCTGTTTGAAGGAGACGAGGAATCTCCTCTTCCTCGGGATACTCGTTCTGCAAATCGATAAGCACCTGTATGCAGTCGGAGTATTTCTGTTGCGTCCACAAGCCGCGTGCTCCCTGCATCCTTTCGATCAACTCCAAGCGGCGCCGGCGTTCCTTTTTTTCTGTTGTTGCTTGCTCCAGGAGCTTGTTAGCTTGCGTGTTCGCGGGCTCGACCTCGATTACCTTCGCGAGGAGCGTCTCGGCTTCGTCCGGCATGCCCTCTGCAAGATACTGTTTTGCGCCGTCAATCCAGTCGGCCACTCGCTGAACGCGATCTAGTTCTTTTTGAATCGACCGCTGCAGATCGTGGGCTGGCTCGAACCTCGAGTCCATCTGCAGAGCGCCTTCGGCGGCCGCCCTGGCTTCCTGAAGTTTTCCTTCCCCGAGCAACGACGCGCCCTTTTCAACTTCTTTCTGAACCTTCGGCCGGATCGTCACTCGCCGCAGCTCAGCGTTCACTTTTTCCAATAGCATCCGTGCAGTTTGGTTTTTCGAATCCAGCTGCAAAGCTTGGCGCAAGAGATCGCGGGCCCGCGAAAATTCTCCGTGCTCAGCAAGTTCGCGGCTTTCCGTCACCATTCCTGCTACCGATTCCGCCTGAATGGCCTTACAAATAGGGTCGAGTTCGAGCAGCACATCTTCCATGGACTGATAGCGATTCTCTGGGGACTTTTGGAGCAGCCTGGACGCCACGATTTCCAGGTCCGCGGGTACCGCAGGATCTACAGAACGCAAGGAGGCCGCGTCCTGCGAACATATGCTGTGCATCAAAGCGGCGGGCGTAGTCCCAATGAAAGGACGCCGGTAACAGAGCAGTTCGTAGAGGAGCACACCGAAGGACCAGATGTCGGAGCGTTCGTCTGCATGCTCGCCGTGATATTGCTCGGGCGACATATATGCGAAAGTTCCGATCAGCATTCCGGTTTGAGTCTTCGAAGTCTCGAGCACGCGGGCGATCCCGAAATCGACGACCTTCACCGCGCCGTCTTTGTTCACCATGATGTTGCCGGGCTTGATATCACGGTGAACGATGCCTCGTTTATGGGCGTAGTCGAATGCGCTGCACGCCTGCGCGGCGTAGAGAAGTTTCAGAGAGACCGGAATTGGCATGCGTTGGGAGATCATCTGCTCAAGATTTTCCCCCTCGATCAGTTCCATGGCGATGTAGGGCACGCCAGCCTCATCGCCCATATCAAAGATGGTGACGATATTAGGGTGCTGCAGGCCACCAGCGGATTGCGCTTCGCGATAAAAGCGCTCAAGCAGATTTTGGTTGTCTGAGCCAGCTGCGGTGATCGTCTTGAGAGCGACGAGGCGATTGATGATCGGATCGCGCGCGCGATAGACCACACCCATGGCCCCACGGCCGAGTTCGCCGATTATTTCGTATTTGCCTAGCTTCTTCACGGCGCACTCCGCGAAACGCTATGGCGGATCGACCCACTTGCTCACAAACGAGCCATACTAGCAGATACACCCTCGACTTTGTCTCATCTCATAGCTGGACAGGTGCATTTCTGCCCACTCGCGAATCGCGAAGTCATACCGGCCGCAACAGCGCTTGTAATATCGCGCCTTCACCGATATTGTCGAGAAGATCCACATGGAGGACGGCTATCTCAGCGAACAACAACTCGACTTGCTATCTTCGACCTGCGTACAATTGAGCCCAAGTCTACTTCAAGGATGCAGTAGTTAAGTAATCCATGCTCATCACGAAGATTCGCGGCAGGGAATGTCGCGAGATCCTGACCCGACTCGGCTACGGCAGACTCGCTTGCGCCTGTAACAACAGGCCTTATATCATTCCCTTCTATTTCGTCTTTGACGTCGACCGCTTGTGCTGCTTCTCAACGCTGGGACGGAAGATTGAGTGGATGCGAGAGAATCCTCTGGTGTGCGTAGAGGCAGAGGAAATTCGCAGCCACGACGACTGGGCCACCGTCATTGTAATGGGAAAATATACGGAAATCCCTAACACCCGCGAATACGCGAAGGGCCGGGAGCACGTCCGCTCCCTGCTGCAAAAGAGGTCGCTGTGGTGGCAAAGCGGATATACTGCAACCCAGGTTCGTCGCAGGGGTAGCGCTCCCATACCTGTGTTTTACAGCATAAAGGTCGAGGAAATCACAGGTCTGCGTGGCTCCCCGGATACCAGGGAGGCAAAGAAATTGCGCTCGACTTCAGTTGCCGAGTAGCTTTAATTGTCGAACCTCTATTCCAAAAGCTCTCCTGGACTGTACGGCCTCTCCCTGGGCCATATAGGCGGAGCAATGCCGAAGCGCTGGTCGCTCGTGGCTTCGCAAGAAGCCGTTCGTTTATGCACCCCATCCGCTCAGGAATGTTGACCGTCTTGCATCGTCTGATCGGCGTTGGCTTCAATCACTACTGTCCTCAGTGAAGCATTCGCCGCGTAGTTTGGGTTCTCGCCGGTCTACCTTGGGCCGATGATTCCGGCGCATTCAAGCACTGTGAATGGAGCCATTCTTAAAATTCGCAAAATAGTTCCGTGGCTTGATTTTTCCTCGCGCGCAAGTTCAATCAGGTCCTTCCCCGGCGCGTACTCCTGTATGAGTCAAACGACGGTTATCAGGGACTGGTGCGGGCTGCTCTGTGACAAACTGGTTGGGTCGAGAATTGGGTACGGGACAATTGGATCGCGTTTATCGAGCAGTTTTCCTTTCAACATTGTATCCGATCGCGTTGGCCGGATGCGTGTCGTGCTTCGATCGGCCCAAAGTTGAATCGTAACTTGGCACATTCGCGCAAATTGATCGTAAATGACTACGAAAGCCGGAATCATTTTTCCGTGATGATACTCTTCTGGGATAGGCTCGGACCCGAGCCCCAGTAAAAAACCCTCCGCTGATTCTCCTGCTGAAAATCGTTGTGTCAGCTGCAGGCGATGGTTAAGAACGAGGTTTCTGTCAAACTCGAGAGTCGTGTTGCCAAAGAAGTGGTAGCAGCTTGACGGGCCATCGATCACTTTGGGATCTTCGAGCCATTGGACAAGAGCCTGCTCCCACGGCAGCTGGAGCTCGATATGGGAAACGGCAAACCCCGACACCCTCGAGGTGACGACGAGATTGATTTTGAATCCAGTGCCCGCGCCCAAATCGAACGCGGTGCTTTCGATGATCGCTCCCGTTTGGTAGATCCGCAAGGCGTAGGAAGGAATGTAACGGACTTCGCCGTCATCCTCCGGAATGTGGATGGGACGACCGGCTCTCCGGATTCGCCGCGCGAACGCCAGTTGATCAAATCCTTCGTTTTTCATCCATCTCAACTCCTTGTCCGGACGCATTTCCCCGGCATCAAACCGCACGAAGAAATCCATCGACTCAAAATGGTGAAATCCACGTACACAACATACACACCCCACATCGTGAAGCTTCAGTTCCTCTTCTCGTATCATGCTTACAGCCTGACTTCAGGTCGCTCTGCTTTCTCGGATCCAGGAATGTCCAAATCGCGAGCCAGTTGCAGCGCATGACTCCGGACCGCCTCACTTAAACGTAGCTTCTTGCCCTTCGCATCGCGCGGTTCGGTTGCGAAACCGAGCGACTTCAGGAGCTTTCCAAAAGCTCCGGGATCAATCGTCGAATCCTCTCCGCGGCCGTTCAAGAGTGCTTGAGCGATGTTCGAAAGTTCGGAAACGTAGACAGCCTTACCGGGCGACTCACGACAAGCGACCAGCAACGCCTCGACTGCAATCACGCTTAAATCGGTCCACCGAGCTGAGCGACTCTCCGCATCCTCTTCTCGTAGCAGCTCGAACACCTCGGCCTGCAATTCGACATCGTCCGGCGTCGCCGCGGCCAGACTGCGAGCGAGATCCCGCAGCCCGAGGCTGAACTTTGATGCATCGAAGTCTAATCGTTGGGCAGCAGCGAGATTTGTGCGACGAAAACTCAGCAGCTTAGCCTGAAACTCCGCCGCGACTAGCCGCTGTGCATTCTGATCGAAAGCGGGCAAAGCTGTTTTGGTCGGAACCATCGCAATCCGGATCGAGCGCAGCGGCCAAGGATCATCAGCGAAAACGGATTCGCCCTGGATCACCTGGACGCCAAACAGATCCAGGAGGCGGCCGCGGAACGGAATCTTCCGATCGCTTCTACTCGCATCGTCGAGCAGTTTTTGCAACTTATCGCTGATATTCGACTGGCTGATCAAAAACGTGTATCGAGCCCCGTTCGCCAGTGAGCAGAAACTCGCTGGCGTAACACTCGTCAGAAGGACAGAATGCCGACACAAACAGCGCAACACGCTTACGAGGCGATTTGCCCGCATGGTGTCAGGTCCCGCGATCACGAGCACCGGCGCAACTGAAACCGTGTCAATGATTGCGCTGCAAAGAACGACTCGAGCTGCGAGGGAGGCAGACTTTTCATCCAAGCCGACAAGATTCGCAATGAGTGCGCAAGTTTCCAGCAGAAACTCTCGCGTCGTTCCGTGCGGAGAACGTCGCGTCGGGAGCATTAATTGCTGGAGGACGCTCTTCTCGATCGGTGCTGGCTTATAGGCCTGGCCGTTGTGCTCGATGGCCGGTGCAATGATGTCCTTCGAGCCATCCCAAAGCATTAGTTGCGCATGCGCAGCATGCGCAACCCCGATTAGCTCGATCATCGAGCCGTCGGCGAAGACTTCGCCAGCCGTCGTGATCGGGGATGGGGTAATCGTAGCGGAATGACCGTCCGGGTGCGACACTGGTTGTTCCTTCAAATTCCCTCTCCTACCGGTATTTTATTGGGCTTTCGCTTGCAAGCCTCCGTGTGGAGGCTGCACCACTTTCAACGCCAACAAAAATCATGATCGTGCTGCTCCTGACGCACAGGCCATCCATGCGTCCCGCTTCAAGTTGCTTCAGCGCCCCGGTTATTGCACTTAGGTGTACCTTCTTTCGTCATGCTTTCGCCCTTTCCGAACTCCGAATGCACACCGTTTCGGTGCTTTCCCCCGATTCACCAAACGCTGAAAGACGCTTATTCCGAAATCCGTGGGCATTACACCGGGCCCGGAGTGATACAAGCGATCGATGAAGGTGATCATGAAAAGTTCCGCCCACACCTCGTGCGCGACCTCCTCAAGCAGAAGAGTATAGAACCTTGGCACCCCCATGATTTGTTGTCGACCCACGACAGCAATTGGCACCCCACCCTTGCTCAAAAATTTTTCGAGTCGCTGCAGCTGCACTTTTGGAAATTCCGTTCCGACCACCCGATTCATTTTCGCAAATCCAATAACGAGCAGCGCCTGCCCGAATCGCTTTCTCATTGAGGCGAGTTCCTGAATCAGTTCCGCTGAAGTCTCCATCCGCTCTCCTTTGAAGATGTGTTCGTTCTGTTACCGTTTTTGAATTGCGCTTCCTGCTTAGCCGACTCCTCGTCAAGTCAGTAGTGACTTGGAGGCGACTGGACACACCCCTACCAGGCTCCATACTTGTGATTTTTCGAGTTACTGACGGCGTTTGAGGCCGTCAAATTTCCCTATTACGCAGGAAGTTGTCGCTACCAGCAAATGGCCAGCACTGACGTCTTCTCGCTCGCTCATTAGCAGAAGCTTAAATGCTGCCTCTACTATCATTATACAGTTTTGGCTCTATTTTCCGGGCAGCAATTTGCTGAAAAATAAAAATAAATTGCAGCACGCGGTCGAGATAGCTACATTTTGGGCAACAAACGTGCTTGAGGGTTGTGGCGGGCTCTTCCAGAACCGCGATTTCAAACCCGGACACCGGTCTGCCTACGTTAACCCCTTTCGCTGGCATAAGAGGAGAGCGGTTGACTTGGAATAGTCGGGGAACGAAGGGCTTCGCGCAAGTGCGCGCTGCGGACAATCATGGGCACGCCTTCCCCTTTGCCTTGCTCACAATAAATAACGCCACAGGATCGCGTCCCGATCCCGCGCCAAGGGCTCCAACCAAACTGCAGGAGAAGAATTGTGGGCAATCGGAATCGTTGTCAGCGATTTTTCGTTCCACTAGTACTGCGTGCTCGCCGATGCACAAGTCCCGATTACTATCGGGAATTTTTCTCATCACCAGTCCGATTTGGTCGTCGTAGCGGCTGCGAACACCAAGACACGCGAGGTCTCCAGTGATCTTCATCACTGTCTTCGCAACAGGGGGTCGACTCTCGATTGACAAAACAGCCAGTCGTTTCTAGGCTGCATTCGTGCTCAGATGTCCACACTGCGGAAAACCGGTTCCGGACAGCCTGATTGTAAGACGCGCGGGGCAGATCGGTGGGAATAGGACCGCCAAGCGCGGGGCAGAATATTTCAAGAAGATCGCAGCTATGCGCAAGAAATTTAAGGGTGGGCGTCCACCCAAGAAAAAGGCCTGATCAAACGGCAAAATTTCAGCGCCTCCTGTCAACGACATTACTTTTTTCAAAAAAACATCCGCGACGCAGATCTTCAATCCTTATGTGCCTCAAATTTATGAGGCCTTCGAAGAAAACCTGCTTGCATTCTGGAAACCGTAGCATCTCGTAATCCCTTCGTAACGAGCCAAAGGCAGCCTCTCTTCGTCTATCACCGACTTGACAAACAGCAAGCCTTGCTGTTAATATTGAATCGAGGGGAAAGACAATGAAAACCAAGTCGCGCCTTTCCGTTAATTCATCTTCAGCCGAAAAAGAAACAGGACGCGGTACCCCGGGTCATGACGTAGATGCCTTGGTTCGACTGAATGTGAGACTCGCGAAACGCTCTGCTGCGGGATCTCTGGGAACAACTGCGCTGTACAACTTGCGAGATTTAACGGCTAACTTTGGATTCTCTATGGCCCTTGGCGACCTCCTGTACCTGGACGGGAAATGGTACGTCACCCATGCGGGTCTACTCCGTTTGGCCCGACGTAATCGGTGTTCAGCCATCCAAGTCGCCGCGGTCCGCGAACTTTGCGATCCAGATGCAAACCGTTGGGTCTTCAAGGCTCATGTTCGCACGTCTCGTGGACGAAATCGCTTTGTGGGCTACGGCGACGCTGATCCCTCGAACACTTCTTCCCTTGTGCGCGGTTGTGAACTACGGGTCGCTGAGACCCGTGCGGTCAATCGGGCTTTGCGCAAGGCCTATGGAATCGGGCTCTGCTCGATTGAAGAGTTGAGATGGCTATCTCCCGCACCGAGTCCCTCTGGTAATCAAACGGGGCCAAGTAAGTCGTGCGCTTCGAATGGTTCAAAGAATGGTCACCCGCGGTTGCGCGACCAACTCTGCCTCCTGATTCGCAAATACGAACTCGATCCCGCTTTGGTGAAATGCTATGCGGCTGATTTCTGCGGAACTGAAACGGTCCGCGATGCCAGCCGAGACCTAGTCGAAGCCTTCATTTCCACACTGGCCGACGAAGCCGCCAAAGATCGTGCTGCCCTGATTTGCAAGTTGAACAGCTACAACCATCTTGAGGAGGTGAAGTCATGAAACGACATTTCCCTGGTCTGCATGCTGAAGCGTCTCGCGGCGATGGAGTTCTGGAAGGCATATTTCTGGTTCGGGTGGATCGAGCTTACTATCGCTGGCATCCGCAAAAACCTTTCTTCATTCTCAGCTTTGCGATCCTCGAGCCCAGCGATCTCGCCTCCCGCAAAGTTTCGGGACGAATCTACTCGACCCAGAAATCGCTCTGGAAACTGAACTGGTTTCTTCGGGACTTCGGCTATGACACGGACCTACTCGGCCGGGACGAGGTGGATGAAAGGGCGTTGCTCGGTCTCACAGGCGTAGTGCGCACTACGAGAAAAACTCTTGCGGGTCGCGCTTTTGTCAACCTGGAAGAATTTGCACCATCCAGCGGATGGGAATTCATCTCGAAGGATGCTCGCGAAGGCATTGTTCCCGGAGGGTCGAATGACCTACAGCTTCACGCAGATTAGCCAGTACCTGCAATGCCCGCGGAAGTATCGCTATCGGTACCTCGACGGCTGGCGCGAAAAGGAAGATCGGGCCTCGATGATTTTCGGTCGCTGCTTCGAAAACGCCCTGGCAGCCTATTTTAGCGAAGAAGATTCAACCGCAGTGTTCTTTAAGGCGTGGCAAGAACATCAGGACGCTATCCTCCAGTATGCGAAGAACGATTCCTGGGATCGGCTATACCATCAGGGTGTTCGCCTGCTCGAACGATTCGCCCAGGATGAGCGCGTGCGGATTCGATGCCCGAAGAAGAATCTTCAGGTCAAGTGCACGCGATCACTTCCTTGCGGAGGCGAATTTCTATCTTACGTTGATGCGATTGGCGAGCTGGATGGGACGAAGTGCATCCTCGATTGGAAAACGACAGGATCGCGCTATCCAGAACAGCCCGATGGCCTCTTGTCGCTTGATCCGCAGCTTGTCTGCTACTCCTGGATGACCGGAATCGCGGATGTCTCCCTGGTGGTGTTTGTTCGAAAGGCCACGCCCGAAATTCAATATCTGAAGACATCCATCGGTGAAGAACAGCGGCGGGAATTTGGCCAGCTGGTGGAAACCGCCGTCGAGCAGATTGAAGCCGGCCATTTTCTCCCGCACAGCGGGATTCGCTTTCCACAAAACGGATGCGTCGGCTGTTCCCATCTGGGCCTCTGCCTGGGAAATCAGCAGCTCGTGGATTCCAAACTCATTCGCCGGCCGGGAGCAATTGATCTTGATTGGCTTGACCAATTTGACGACTAACGGACGTGTGTTCGTGGAACCCAAACTGAATCGCCGTCGCGCTCTGTTCGTTCTCGACAAGGTGGATGAGATCTTGTCCTGGGAGCGCCATGCCGAAGAAGAGAAGGATACGCGGTTCGTCGAACTCGGTCGATACCTGTGCGAAGTGCGAGCTGGCCAGTATTGGAAGCTGGAAAACCTCGGCTCATTCGATGATTTTTTGACGAAACGGTTCCCAGAATCCAGGCGCAAAGCCTACTACCTGATGGCGATCCACGAGCAACTGCCTCGCCGCATTCACCACGACTTGCAGCAAGTCGGGTGGTCGAAAGCAGCCGAACTTGCGAAGGTAGCCCGCCGAGACGGCGAACAGTTTGACTGTGCAACCTGGTTGCACAAAGCTATCGAACTGCCAAAGGAAGGATTCAAGAGGGAAGTTGAGAAGCATTTGACGGGCCAGGAGACGGAGCCGTGGGAAATCATTTATTTCAAACTGTATAAAAGCCAACTGCCGGTGATTGAGCGAGCGCTTGAAACGGCGGCACTGATGCTCGGCACGAGCAAATCCCGCGGCTATTGTTTAGAGATGATTTGTGCCGATTTTCTTGCGGGAGCTCACCTGGAGGGTGGTAACTCCGACTCACTGCTCTTCGCGCTTGGTCGACTTTATTCATTGCTTCCGGACCCCCAGAAAACGGAATTCGCGAAGCAAATGGAGAGAGTCTAATGGCTGATCTTCGGCCACGGCGACCGAGGCTCCGGCTGGACCCGGATTCTTATCGCAAACTCCACACCGAAGTATTGCAGCGCGACGGCTGGCGATGCCAGAACTGTGGCCGTCCCGATCGTCTCCAAGTCCACCACATTCGCTCGCGGGGGCGATTGGGTGATGACAAAGACGAAAATCTGATCACGCTCTGCGCTGATTGCCACACTAACATCCATCGCAGCTGGGCGGTGAAGGATGGACCCGGAACATCGGACTCATAATCCGTTGGTCCTAGGTTCGAATCCTAGCGGGCCCACCAACCAACCCATTGACGCCGCAGCAGTTCCGAAGACCCGCGCAACCAGCCGCCAACGTCTGATCGGGCAACTTAAGTTGTTCTCCCAGTTGTTCGAGGTGGCGATCCTCCTCTTCAGGCATCGTCAAAACGCAGAATCGGTCGGACTCGTCCGATGCTGGGCAGCTCTTTTTCCTGGCTGGCGTGGGTAGACAGTAGTAGAGTTGTGAATTTAGTATGTTTTAAATTACGGCAGACGACGTAGCTCTCCTCAAAGATGATGATCTTCGTGCTGTGGTAGGGCGCCTCTGCGAATCTGAGATGAGGCGTCGTGGAATCTCTGCTTCATGCGTCACTTGGGGCGGCCACCAGGACGCGCCCGATGCAGGGATCGATGTTTTCGTTTCAATGCCTCCAGGCCTGGAGGGGGAAGGATTTGTGCCGCGGCCGTGCACCGGATTTCAGGTCAAAGCCGAGGTCATTGCCCCCGGGAAAGTAGAAGCGGAAATGCGGCCCAACGGATCTCTCAGACCCGAGATCCGACAACTAGCCGAAAAGTCCGGTGCCTACATCATAGTCAGCTCCAAGTCCTCGACGACCCACAGCGCCCTTAACGAACGTCTACATGTAATGGAGGAAGCTGTCCGAGAACTGCCTTACGCAGACCAGCTCA
>Ga0209579_10003973_pt1 | contig 10482 bp, 10 predicted proteins | sample Coa_R1_2_FD_187152 | JGI IMG/M metagenome (GOLD analysis project Ga0209579, IMG submission 187152) | Surface soil microbial communities from Centralia Pennsylvania, which are recovering from an underground coalmine fire - Coalmine... | ecosystem: Environmental > Terrestrial > Soil >... | reverse complement strand
GGTCCTGAGCGCGTGCCTCGCAGTTCGCCGCCGGTACCCGTTGCTCGCGGGCGTCTCCGGCCACACGATGATGGCAGTCGAGTTCGCCATCTCGAGGCACGTCCAGATCATCGCCACGTCGGTCGCGTGGTTCTGCCTGCTCTACGGCCTGACGGTGTGGACCACCTCGCGGCGCTTCGCGTTCGGGGCGGCGTACGTCACCGTTCTCAATCTGCTTCCGCTCGCCGCAGGTTGGGGAAAGCCGAACAGCGTCGCGCCCTTCGGGATTGTCACGCTCGTCGTGATGCTGCTCGTTCGCCGCGTGCTCGGCGATCGCGACCGCCGCCTGCGCCTCGCCGAACGGGAACGCGACGTTGCGGCCCGCGAGGCCGTCGTCGAGGAACGCGCCCGCATTGCTCGGGAGCTGCACGACGCCATCGCGCACAACGTGTCCATGATGGTCGTGCAGGCGGGTGCGGAGCGACGCACCCTTGCCGAAGAATCGCCGACGCGCGAGGTGCTGGAAACCGTCGAAAACATCGGGCGTTCCGCCCTCAACGAGATGCGACGTCTCGTCGGGATGCTTCGGAGTGACGAAAGCGAGCCGCTCGCTCCGCAGCCCGGGCTCGGCGACGTGCCGACGCTCGTGACACAGGTCCGCGAGGCCGGGCTCCCGGTGGAGTTGCGTATCGACGGCGACCAGCGTGAGCTCCCGGTCGGACTGGAGCTGTCGGCGTATCGGATCGTGCAGGAAGCGCTGACGAACGCCCTGAAGCACGCGGGCGACGCGCATGCGACGGTCCGCATCTCGTACGGGGTCGACTCGCTGCAGTTGGAGATCGTCGACAACGGTGCGGGCGAGCAGACGGAGCTGACCGGTGGCGGCCACGGACTCGTCGGCATGCGTGAGCGCGTCGCGTTGTACGGCGGCCGGTTCGAAGCCGACCGGCCGGCAACAGGAGGTTTCGCCGTACGCGTCCTCCTCCCGATCCGATGACGACGGTCCTCGTCGCCGACGACCAAGCCCTCGTCCGAGTCGGTCTGCGAAAGATCCTCGAGGGCGAGAAGGATCTCTCCGTCGTCGGCGAGGCCGAGGACGGAGGTGACGCCGTGGCAGCCTCGCGCCGGCTTGCGCCCGACGTCGTGCTGATGGACATCCGCATGCCGTTGCTCGACGGGATCGAGGCAACCCGACGGATCGTCTCCGCGAACGCCGCGACCCGCGTCCTCGTCCTCACAACGTTCGGGCTCGACACCTACGTCTTCGAGGCGCTTCGCGCAGGCGCCAGTGGATTCATGCTCAAGGACGCACCACCTGAGGAGATCGTGGCGGCCGTGCGCATCGTCGCCAACGGCGACGCGCTCCTCGCACCGGCCGTGACCCGATCCGTGATCGAGGAGTTCGCTCGCCGTGGAGACGCCGCGCCGGTCGCCCTGCCCTCAGCCCTTGCCGAGCTGACGTCGCGCGAGCGCGAAGTTCTCGATCTTCTCGCCGCGGGCCGGTCGAACCCGGAGATCTGCAAGACGCTCGTCATCAGCGACGCGACCGCGAAGACGCACGTTGCGCGGATTCTCCAGAAGCTCAGCCTTCGCGACCGAGTGCAGGTGGTGATCTACGCGTACGAGGTCGGGCTGGTCCGGCCCGGGATCAAGCCATGACTTCGACGCGATTCTCGCCGACGGCCGCGCCTTCGCGCTGCAACACCTCGCGCAGCGCGCGGATCGAGACCTCGAGCTGGTCGAGCGACGGCTCGCGCGTCGTCAGCCGCTGCAGCCACAGGCCGGGCGCGAGGATCGTCATGACCACGCGGTTCTGGTGCTTGCCGGCGAAGCGGATGACCTCGTACGCGAGCCCGGCGATCACCGGCAGGAGGGCGATCCGCTCGACGATGAGCCAGTACCAGGTCGGCCGGCCGAAAAAGGCGAAAACGAAGACGGCGATGACCATCACCCAGAGCAGGAACGCAGTGCCGCAGCGCGGATGGATGAGCGAGTAGCGCTGCACCGTCTCCGGCTCCAGCTCCTCCCCCGCCTCGTACGCGTTGATCGCCTTGTGCTCGGCGCCGTGGTACTGGAAGACGCGGCGCAGATCCGGGAGCAGCGAGATGAGCGAGAGGTACGCGATGAAGATCGTCACGCGGATGGCACCTTCGACGACGACGAACCAGCCGCCGCTCTTGATCGGCAGCGCCTCGGTGATGAGCCCCGGCGTCACCTTGAAGAGCGCGACCGCGAAGCCGATGGCGATCGCGAACGCGAAGATCAACATGCCGCGGGAGAGCTCTGTCTCGACCTCGCCGTCGTCGCCCTCCTCGCGCGCCGCGTAGTTCGCCGAGATGGCGAGCGCGCGGAAGCCGATGGCGAGCGACTCGCCCAGCGCCATCACGCCGCGCACGATGGGCAAGCGCAACAGCCAGTGGCGCCCCATGGCCGAGTCGATCGGCCGGGTGACCTGCTCGATCTCGCCCTGCGGGGTGCGCACGGCGACGGCCCAGTTCCCAGGGCTGCGCATCATCACGCCCTCGAGGACGGCCTGTCCGCCGACGTTCACGTCACGCCCGGCCTACTTGGAGCGCTTCGCGCGCTCGGCGCGCTCGAGCCGGCGCTGGAAGCGCTCGACCCGCCCGCCGGTGTCCATGAGCTTCTGCTTGCCCGTGTAGAACGGATGGCACTGGGAGCAGATCTCGACGTGCAGCTCCGGCTTGGTCGAGCGGACCTGGAACGTGTTCCCGCAGGAGCACGTCACCGTGGAGAGCACATAATCGGGATGGATACCGGTCTTCATCGTGTATCCAGGATAGCAGCGGCCTGTCGTGCGACAGCGTTCCCGCCCGAGACGATGACGACCGTCGGGCCTGCGACGTCGACTTTGCCGGCGAGCACGGCCGCCGCGGCGGCCGCCCCCGCGGGCTCGCAGGCGAGCTTCGCGCGCGCATAGAGAAACCGCATCCCGCTGGCGATCTCGTCCTCGGTCACGAGGACGCTATCGACCTTCCCGCGGCAGATCTGAAGGGCGAGCTCTCCGGCGAACGGCGGCGCCAGGCCGTCGGCGATCGTGTTCGTCTCCACGCGCACGCTGTGGCCCGCCTCGAGGCCGGCGCGAAAAGCCTGGGCCTGCTCCGGCTCGACCGCGACGATCCGCGCCCGGCCGTCGAGGGCGGTGACGATGCCGGAGACGAGCCCGCCGCCGCCGACACCGACGACGACCGTCTCCACGTCGGGGACGTCCTCGAGGATCTCGAGCGCGAGCGTCCCGTGGCCGGCCACCACCCACGGGTCGTCGTGGGGATGAACGAAGACGCGGTCCGTCTCCGCGCGCGCACGCTCGTAGGCGGCCGACGGGTTCGGTGACGAGAGGTCGACGGTGGCTCCGTAGCCGCGCGTCGCCTCGACCTTCAGCGGGTTGACGCCCTCCCACATGGAGACGAGGCAGTCGACTCCGTACTGCGACGCCGCCCAGGCGACCGCCTGCGCGTGGTTGCCCGCCGACCAGGTGACGACACCGCGCTGCCGCTCCTCGTCGGTGAGCGCGGCCATGCGGTTGAGCGCGCCGCGCGCCTTGAACGAGCCCGTCTTCTGGAACAGCTCCGCCTTCAGGTGCGCGCCGAGCGCTGCCGAGGAGAACGTCGGCGTGCGGTGGACCCGGCCCGCGATCGTCGCGCGGGCGCGCTCGACGTCGATCACACGAGCACGGTGTCGTACGCCCGGATCGGGAGGCGAACAGTGAACGCCGTCAGCCGCTCGGGCTCGCTCACGACCTCGACGCTCCCGCCCATCGCCTCGGTCAGCTCCTTGACGATGGCGAGCCCGAGACCGGTGCCGACCGGTCGTTCGCGTCCGTACCGCTCGTGCAAGAAGAAGCGCTCGAACGCGCGGTCCCGTTCTTCCGCGCGCAGGCCGGGGCCCGTGTCCTCGACGCGCAACAGCCCGGGCGCGGTGACGACGCGGACTTCGCCGCCGCGCGACGCGAGGCGCAGCGCGTTCTCGACGAGGTTGGAGACGACCTGCAGCGCGCGGTCGGCGTCTGCGATGGCGGGCGCAGGCCCGTCGGACCGCGCGGTGAGCTCGACGCCGAATGCGGCTGCCTGCTGCTGATAGCGCCGCACCGCGTCGGCGGCCACCTCGGCGAGGTCGATCTCGCTCGGATGCACGCTGAAGTCGGTCCGGTTCATCCGCGCGAGATCGAGGAGGTCGCGCACGAGCCGCTCGAGGCGCGCGGCCTCGGCGGCGACGGTCTCCGCCGCGTCGTGCGCGTCGACGGCGCCCTCGGAGAGCGCCTCGGCCCAACCGCGGATCGCGGTCAGCGGGGTCTTCAGCTCGTGGCTGACCGAGAGCAGGAAGGAACGCTCGGCTTCGCGGGCGCGCTCGAGCTGTTCGGCGAGATCGTTGAACGCGAGCGCCAACGTCCGCAGCTCCGTGGCGCCTTCGGCCGGGACGGGCGCCGGATGCGTGCCGCGCGCCAGCGTGCGGGCCGCCTCAGCCACCCGATGCACCGGGCGCGCAATGCGCCGCGCGAGGACGAGCGCGAAGACCGCGGCGAGCGCCGCGCCGGCGAGCGCGGCGATGAGCAGCGCGCCCACGAACGGCGACCACTGGGAGCCGGTGACGCTCTTCGGCCGCAGGAGGACGAACGTCTTGTTGTCGACGGGCTGCGCCGCGAAGAAGTACCCGCGTCCGTCCACCGTCACCGAGCCCTGCGCCGGCTTGCCTTGTCGCAGCAGCCGCTTTGCCGAATCGGGCAGCCCGGCAGCGGTCGTGTGGTAGATCTCGTGCTGCTTCGCCAGGTAGGGCCGCAGCGGTTTCAGGAACGTGAAGGGGACGACGGCGACGCGTTCGCGCTCCGCGATCAGCTCGGCCTGGTGGACGACGTCCTGCAGCGTCGCCCGGTCGACGGCCCGGCGTGTCAGCAGCAAGCCGAGGCCGAGCGTCAGGCCGATGCACAACAGGACGATGACCGCCACCGCCTGGAAGAGCCTCGTGCGCAGGCTCACCACGGGGGGAAGGTTACGCGGCGGCGACGAGCTTGTACCCGGAGCCGCGCACGGTGCGGATCGATTCCGGGTTCCCGATCTTGCGCCGAAGCTGCGCGACGTGGACGTCGACGGTGCGCGTCCCGCCCGGGTACGTCATGCCCCAGACAAGATCGAGAAGGCGTTCCCGCGAGAGCACGATGCCCGGGTGCTCGAGGAAGCACGCGAGCAGGTCGAACTCTTTGCTCGTCAGCTCGACGGCGTCGCCGTCGACGGTGACGTCGCGCTCGTCGCGGCGCAGCTGGATCGGGCCGGACACCAGCACCTCGCCGGGGTCGCGGTGGTCGGCGCGGCGGAGAATCGCCTTGATGCGTGCGGCGAGCTCCCGCGGAGAGAAGGGCTTCGACACATAATCGTCGGCGCCGAGCTCGAGGCCGGCGACGCGGTCCGGCTCCTCGTCACGGGCGGTGAGCATCACGATCGGCACCTTCGAGTGCGCGCGCAGCGTTCGGCAGACCTCGAAGCCGTCGATCCCCGGTAGCCCAATGTCGAGGACGACCATCCGCACCGGATGGCGGCGAAGCTCCGTGATCGCCTCCTCGCCCGTGCGCAACCAGAGCACGCGCCAACCGTCCTGCTGTTCGAGGTACGACTTGACGAGGCGTCCGATCGCATCGTCGTCCTCGACGAGAAGCAGGACGCCGCCCGTCGCGGTCGTCGACATCATCAGCTCCGGAGCCCCTCGACCTGAACGCTGTCGGCAGATTGGCCGGCGGGGCCGGACACGAGAACGCGCATGCCGCGGCGAAGTCGCGCGACGTTCACCGACGATGCGAGCTGGATCGTCTGCGTGCCGTCGGCCTCGCGGAGCGTGATCGAGCCGGTCGTCACCGAGACGACCACTCCCCGGTCGATCTGGGTCTCCTGCACCCCGGTCGGACTGAGCCAGGCGATGTCGGCGCGGATGATGGGGCCGCCGATGAGGCCGCCGAGGCCGGGCAGCGCGAAGCCGCTCTGGGCGAGCCAGAAGAAGACGTTGACCGCGACGAGCACACAGGCCAGGACGGCAAATCGGCGCCGATTCACGTTCACATGATCCCTCCGAGCACGGAAAAGACGCGTAAGTCCTCTGTAAATCAGGCCCTGCCCGCCTTGTGCAGCTGCGCGTAGATGCGCCGCGCCGTCTTCGCGGGGACGCCGGGGACGCCTTCGAGCTCCTCCTGCGTCGCCTCGACCATCTTCTCCACCGAGCCGAAGTGCTGAAGCAGCGCGCGACGTCGCGCCGGGCCGACGCCCTCGAGCTCGTCGAAGAGCGAGGAGAAGCCGCGCGCCTCACGGCGCTGCCGGTGGAAGCCGAGTGCGAACCGGTGTGCCTCGTCGCGGATGCGCTGCAAGAGCTGCAGACCGGGGTTGTGCCGCGACAGGACGATCGGGTCGGGACGTCCCGGGACGAACACCTCCTCGATCCGTTTGGCGAGCGCGATGACGGCGACGCGCGGAAGGTCGTACGCCTGCATGGCCTCGAGGGCGGCGGAGAGCTGGCCTTTGCCGCCGTCGATGACGACGAGGTTCGGGATCGTCGTCCACGCCGGCTCTCCGGTCGGATCGGCGGCGCGGGCAAAGCGCCGCGAGATCACCTCGGCCATCGCCGCGAAGTCGTCGGGATCGTCGCCCGCCGACTTGATCGTGAACTTGCGGTAGTCGCTCTTCTTCGGCGCCGCGTCCTGGAAGACGACCATCGAGCCGACGGGGTCCTGCCCCATCGCGTGCGAGATGTCGTAGCACTCGATGCGGATCGGGAGCGACTCGAGGTTGAGCGCCTCGCGCAGCTCCTCCAGCGCCTCGACGCGGCGCGCGCGGCGCTGGTCGGACTGCGCCTGCGCGTTGACGAGCGCGTGTTGCGCGTTCTCGTCGGCGAGCGCCTGCAGCCGCCGCTTCTCCCCGCGCTCGGCCGTGCGCACCTCGACCCGTGCGCCGCGGCGCTCGGAAAGCAGCTCCGCGAGCGCGGACAGGTCGCCGGCATCGCGCGGCACGATGATCTGCGGCGGCACGCTGGGCGCGTTGCCGTAGTACTCGAGCCCGAACGACTCGAGGATCGTCGTCACGTCCTGCCCGCCGACGTTCTCGACGTGGAACGAGTGCCGGTCGACCATCTTCCCGTCGCGCAGCGGGAAGATCTGGACGACGGCGCCGTCACCTTCGGCGGCGAAGCCGATGATGTCGACGGTGCCGACCGACTGGTTCTCGACCGCCTGCCGCTCGACGAGGTGCTGCACCGAATAGAGGCGGTTGCGGTAGCGCGCGGCATCCTCGAAGCGCTCCTCGGCCGCCGCGGCGAGCATCTTCTCCTCCAGCTCGCGCTGGATCGGCTTCACGTTGCCGGAGAGGAACTCGACGACGCTGTCGATGATCGCTCGGTAGTCCTCGCGCGAGACGTAGCCGACGCACGGCGCCAGGCAGCGGTCGATGTGGTAGTCGAGGCACGGGATGCCCGAATGGCGGCCGGGCTTCGGTCCCTCGCACGGCCGGTAGGGGAAGACGCGGTTGAGGACGTCGAGCGTCTCGCGTACCTTCTTCGCGTTCGCGTACGGCCCGAAGTACTGAACGCCGGGCCGGTGGCGCTCGCGCGTGAACATGACACGCGGGTATTCATCCTCCACGGTGACCGCGATGTACGGGAACGACTTGTCGTCGCGGAGGCGAACGTTGAACGGCGGGCGGAAGCGCTTGACGAGGTTCTGCTCGAGATGGAGGGCCTCGACCTCGGTGCCGGTGACGATCACCTCGATGTCGTCGACGCGCTCCGGGAGGTACCGGATCTGCGCCCGGCCGTCGCCGGTCCGCTGGAAGTACGAGCGCACGCGCGGGCGAAGCGACTTTGCTTTGCCGATGTAAAGAACGTCCCCGGCTTCGTCCCGGAACAGGTACACACCAGGCCTAGTGGGAAGGCCTTTCAGCTGCTCTTGAACGCGCTCCGACACGGCTTGCCAACCGTAGCCGTGCTCCTGCTGCTCGCGTGGGTGCCCGCCGCGGCGCACGCAGGCGGTCCAGGCATGCTCGTCGGCGCGACCGAGGACGCGGTCAAGTCGACCGACCCGGCGACCGCGCGCGCGCAGATGGACCTGCTGGCGATGGCGGGCTTCGACGCCGTCCGCATCACCCAGGACTGGGCCCCTGGACAGACCGCGGTGACGTCGGCCCAGGCGACGATCCTCGACAACGTGCTCGCCGCGGCGAAGGCGGATGGAATCGTCGTCTTCGTGACGGTGATGAACTACGGGAGCGCGACGACGCCGCTCACCGACACCGATCAGGCCGACTTCGCCTCGTTCGCGGCGTCGGTGGCGACGACCGCCGGCGTCCGTCACGTCATCGTCGGCAACGAGCCCAACCTGAACCGCTACTGGCTCCCGCAGTTCAACCCCGACGGGACGGACGCGGCGGCGCCCGCGTACGAGTCGCTGCTCGCGAAGACGTACGACGCGGTCAAGGCAGCCGCGCCGGCGGTGCAGGTGATCGGCGGTGCGCTCTCACCCCGCGGCGGGGACGTCGACGGCATCCGGCCGACGCACTCGCCCACGGAGTTCATCCTCGACATGGGCGCGGCGTACAAGTCGAGCGCGCGCGCGACGCCGATCATGGATGCGCTCGCGCTGCACCCGTATGAGGATCACTCCGACATCGCGCCGTCGGCGGGGACGCACCCGAACACGACGACGATCGCGCTCGCCGATTACGGCAAGCTCGTCGCGCTTCTCGGGCAGGCGTTCGACGGCACGGCGCAGGCCGGATCGGCGTTGCCGATCTACTTCGACGAGTTCGGCGTCGAGACGCAGATCCCGGCGGCGAAGGCGTCGCTGTACACGGGCACGGAGCCGGCGGTGACGCATCCGGTGGACGAGGCGACGCAGGGCGCCTACTACCGGCAGGCGATTCAGCTCGCGTTCTGCCAGCCGACCGTGCGCGGATTCTTCGTCTTTCACGCGTTCGACGAGAAGGATCTCTCCGGATGGCAGTCGGGCGTCTACTACGCCGACGACACGCCGAAGGCGAGCCTGCCGATCGTGAAGGCGGCGATCGCGCAGTCGCGGCGCGGCGTCGTCGCCTCGTGCCCGGGGCTCGCGCTGACGCCGAAGCCGGAGGTGTCGCAGCAGGGCTCGGTCCTGACCCTGCGGTGCGACATCGACTGCGCGTACGTCGCGCAGCTCTACCGGCTGCCGGGCAAGCTCCTCGCCTCGAAGAAGGGACGCGTCGTCGGCGGCAAGCCGACGGCGTTGCCGCTCCGAGTACCGGCGACTGCGGGGTCGTACCGCCTCCGGCTGTCGGCGACGGCGACGGTGAACGTCGGGAAGGCGACGCTTCTCCGTCTCCCCGTGAAGCCGGGCTAGCATTGGAGCCGTGGACGGCCAGTACGTCGCGTACACGTTCTACCGCGTCGATCCGGCGTGGCGGCGGCTCCCGATCGAGGAGCGGCAGGCCGGCAAGGACGCGTTCGCGGAGACGATCGAAGAGCTCGGCGAGCGCTTCGATGCCCTGCGCTGCTACACGACGACGGGCGTCCGCCCCGAGGTCGACTTCTTCCTCTGGAAGATCACCCAGCGGTACGAGGACCTGATCGAGCTCGGCGCCGCCTTGAACGGGACGCCGCTCGCGAGCTGGGTCGAGACGCCGTACTCGTACCTCGCGACGACGAAGGCCTCCTCATATACGAGTGCGCGCAAGCCGCGGAAGATCGTCCCGAAGGGATCGCCGTATCTCGTCGTCTATCCGTTCGTGAAGGTGCGGCCGTGGTACGCCTTGCCGCAGGATGACCGGCAGCGCGCGATGGACGAGCACATGCGCGTCGGGCACGAGTTCGCGACGATCCACAACCACACGACGTACTCGTTCGGGATCGACGACCAGGAGTTCATGACCGCGTTCGAGTGCGACGAGCCGGCCGACTTCATGCACCTGATGCTGACGCTGCGCGACAGCGAGGCGTCGAGGTACACCGAGCGCGACACGCCGATCTTCGTCGGCCGGCACGTCCCCGTTCGAGGCGCGTTGGACGCGCTCGACGGCGCCTTCATCCGCGCCGAGGCCTAAGCCGACACGAACGCAAGCGTTCGGGGACGGCCCCGGCGGCTCAGCCGGCGGACGCTCCGCGAAGCGGAAACTTCCCCGTCACGTGTACGTGTGCATGTCGCGCCAGGTTCGCCACATGGCGAGCCCGGCGAGGACTAGGACGCCGACGAAGGCGAGAACCTGCAGGCCGTGCGCGCCGCCGTACCAGTCGACGGCGAGGTCGGCGACGGCGAGCAGCGCCGCCCCGTAGAAGACGACGCGCGCGCGGACAGGCCATGCCGAGATCTCTTCCCGGCGCTCGCGCCACATGAGATAGACGAAGAACGCGATCGCGAGCAAGAAGGCGATCCGCGCAAGGATGAGGAGCGCGTTCAGCGTCGCCTCGAGCTGGAGCACGACGATGAGCGCGACGATCGCGAGGATGATCAGGAACCCGCGCAGCGTCGGGTTCATCCGAGAGAAGAAC
>Ga0209579_10003967_pt1 | contig 10495 bp, 7 predicted proteins | sample Coa_R1_2_FD_187152 | JGI IMG/M metagenome (GOLD analysis project Ga0209579, IMG submission 187152) | Surface soil microbial communities from Centralia Pennsylvania, which are recovering from an underground coalmine fire - Coalmine... | ecosystem: Environmental > Terrestrial > Soil > Unclassified... | reverse complement strand
CTCATCCGGGGCGGTGACGTTGTTCCGGATATGGTCGATCAGCTTCTGGATGTCCGTGTGCTGCGTGTCGATGTACGTCCCCTGGTAGACGCCCGGCAGGAAGCCCGACTGCCAGTTCTGCGACTCCTGGATCGGGTAGCCGCCCGGGCACATGACCACGAAGCCCGGCATGTTCTGGTTCTCGCTTCCCAGGCCGTACGTGAGCCAGGAGCCCATGCTCGGCCGCACCAGCCGCGCCTCCCCGCAATTCATGAGGAGCAGCGAGGGCTCGTGGTTCGGCACGTCCGCGTGCATCGAGCGGATGACGCACAGATCGTCCGCGGACTGCGCGGTGCGCTTGAACAGCTCGCTGACTTCGAGGCCGCTCTGGCCGTACTTGGCGAACTTGAACATCGAGGGGAACGCGTTCCCCGTCTTGCGCTCGGTCTTGTAGTTGTCGATCGGCAGCGGCTTTCCCGCATACTTCGCCAGGGCGGGTTTGGGATCGAAGGTGTCGACGTGCGAGGGACCGCCGTTGAGGAAGAGGTGAATCACGCGCTTGGCCTTCGCCGGAAAATGAGGTTTCCGCGGCAGGAGCGGGTTAAGCGACGCGGCGTCGTCGCCGGCAAGGGCGTCCGCGACCGTCCCGAGCGACCCCAGCGCCCCGCCGATCAGGTTCGACAGCGCGAGGGCGCCCATGCCCATCCCCGCCCGGCACAGCAGTTCCCTCCGGGTCAGGAGCAGGTCTTCCATCCGGGGCGCGTGGTCGAACTGGCTCATAGGGTCATCTCTCAGTCCACGAACATGAATTCATTCGACTGCATCAGCACCTGGGCGTAGCGTTCCCAAGCCGTCAGCGTCTTCCGGGGCTTGGTCTCGGGGCCGCGGAACTCCGCGGCCGCGCTCCACTCCTGCGTCCCGCCCGCCGCGTTGCCGGGCGCTTCCACCAGGCGGATCACCGGCGCCCAGACGAAGGAGTCGCTGGTCTCGTCGCCCCGGCAGTCCACGACGAAGTCGATCGTGTCCGCTTTCTTCACCTCGATGCGGCTCATCTTGGTTTCGGCTTCGGTATTGTGCACCGTCCAGGAGGCCAGCTCGCCGTCCTGGCTCGACACGATCCGCGCGCGGACCCCGTCGCCCTCCTTCTGGTGATGGCCGAGGACTCCGGCGACGGAGATCGCCCCGTCGTGGGGCGCCGTCCAGCGCCGCACCGCGGCGCCGATCGCCCGGTTGGCCGGATGGCCGCCCTCCGCGGTCAGGAGCACCCATCCGAGCTTCGGGTCGGGCAGCGTCGGGCCGCCCTGCCACGCCGTCCCGGTGAAGTGCGGCAGGGGCCTGAAGTCCAGCACCTTCTTGGCGGCCTCGTCGTACTTGCCGTAGCCGTACTGCCAGACGCTCGGGGCGGACGCGACCGGCCTCTCGCGCTGGAGTTCGCGCTCGAGGTAGGTCTTCCCGAGCGCCAGCTCGTCGGGCGCCGGCGAGCGTCCGAAGAGGATCCGGTAGAGCTTTTTCACGCGGCCGTCCAGGTCCTTCTCGGCGTCGATCTCGGGACGCCGCATCAGGCCGCCCACCTGCTCCGTGATGAACGGGCTGTTCATCAGGAACAGGGCCTGCTGCGGCACCGTGGTCGAGTACCGCTGGGGACTGTGGGTGTCCGGGCTGGCGAAGTCGAAGGCGCGGAAGGTGCCGGGAAGGTTCTGCCGGTCGATGAAGAGGTAGATCGAGCGGCGCTTCGTGTACGTCTCTTGCGTCGGATCGCCGACCGTGTTGATGATCGTCTCGGCTTGCATCTTCTTCTTCGACGTCGGGTTCTCGCTGAGCTCGACCGAGCGCCCGCCCATCGTCAGGTCGATCTGGCCCGACACGGCCAGGATCGAATCCCGCATGGCCTCGAAGTCGAGGCGCTGCCGGGAGCACTTCCAGACGAGCCGGTTGTCCGGATCCTTCTCCTTGTACGCGGCGACATCGTCGCTGCGCTGCTGCCAGGCGGCCGATGTCAGGATCAGCTTGTGCAGCTTCTTGAGGGACCAGCCGTTGTCGACGAAGCGCAGGGCCAGCCAGTCGAGCAGGTCGGGGTGGGTGGGCGCGTCGCTGCGAAGGCCGAAATCGCTCGGGGTCCGCACGATCGCGCCGCCGAAGTGAAGGCCCCAGACGCGGTTGACCATCACCCTCGCCGTCAGGGGATTGTCCTTCGACGCAATCGCTCGCGCCAGCTCCAGGCGGCCGCTGCCGTCCTTGAACGGCTCCCGACGGTCCGGCGAGAGGATTCCGAGGAATTGGCGGGGGACCTGCTCGCCCGGATTATTGGGGTTTCCGCGGATCAGGACGTGGGGCTCCTGAAGGGGGCCGTCCTGGAAGGCCATCGCCCGCTGGGGGGCGCCCGGATGGGTCGCTTTCAATGCGTCGACCTTGTTCTCCAGCTGACGCTGCTTGTCGCGGTCGGCGCGGTTATAGGCCTTCTCGACGTCCGCCAGCGCCAGGGCGGTCGGGGCGTCGGGCCCGGTCAGGATCGACTGGATCTCCTCCGGAGCCTCCGGCTTCGTCAGAATCGCCGCGTAGCGGTCGGCCGCCTCCTTCAGGGTCTTGGGCGGCTCCTTAAACGCGTCGGCGACGAGCGGGTGGAGCTCGCCCAGATCCTTCATCGCCTCGGGGCCCTTCAGCATCGCGTGCCAGGGCGCGAACACCTTGTCGTGACCCTTCGACGTCTTGTCGAGCAGGGCCTTCCAGCGGCCGAGGACGAAGCCGATCAGGTCCTTCTTCTGGGCGAAGGCCCGGAGTTCCTCGTCCCCCTTGATCGCCCGCGCTTCCTGCGCCGCCAGCAGGTAGTCCGAGACGGCCTTGGCCTTGCGGATCGAGGCCTGGATGTCCGCCTGGCGCCCTTCCCGGTACTTGGTGACCTCGGCCTGGAGCTTGGCGCTTTCGGCCTCGAAGTCGAGGTTCTCCTTGGTCTTCTGCCCCATGCCGATCAGCGGAGGGTCCTTGGGCTCGATGGTGCTGGCGAAGACGCCGTAGAGCGAATAGTAGTCCTTCGACGGGATCGGGTCGAACTTGTGGTCGTGGCAGCGCGCACAGGCGACGGTCAAGCCCATCGTCCCGCGGCAGAGGACATCGATGCGATCATCGATGATGTCCGGCTGCCGGTTGAGGAAGCGGCGGCCCAGGGTCAGGAACCCCATCGCGGCAAGCGGGCGCTTGTCCTCCCCGAGCGGGAGCCGGTCGGCGGCGATCTGCTGGACCAGGAACTGATCGTATGGGAGATCCTCGTTCAGCGCGCGGATCACCCAGTCGCGGTAGGTGTAGGCGAAGGGGTAGCGCCGCTCCTCCTGGAAGACGTATCCCTTCGTATCCGAATAGCGCGCCACGTCGAGCCAGTGACGTCCCCACCGCTCGCCGTACCGGGGAGAGGCCAGCAGCCGGTCGATCACCCGGCCCCACGCGTCGGGGGCCGGATCCGCCACGAAGGCCTCGATCTCCTCGGCGGTCGGCGGCAGCCCCAGGAGGTCCACCGTCGCGCGGCGGATCAGCGTCCGCCGGTCCGCGGCCGGGGACGGCTTCATCCCGCTCGCGTCCAGCTTCGCCAGGATGAAGGCGTCGATGGGATTCTTCACCCAGGCGGCGGCGGACACCGGAGGGATCTTCGGCTCGGCCGGGGGCCGGAACGCCCAGTGCTCGCGGGCCTTGGCGAAATCGAACGTCTTGGCGGCCGGAGCCGACCGCGGATCGGGAGCGCCGCGGCGGATCCAGGCCTCGAAGTCCCGAAGGATCTCCGGCGCGAGCGCGGGGCCCTTCGGGGGCATCTTGAGCTCGTCGTCCTTGCCGTAGCGGATGGCTTTCAGGAGGAGGCTATGGTCCGGGTCGCCGGGGACGACGGCAGCCGCGCCGGACTCGCCGCCCTTGAGGAGGCCTTCCCGGGTGTCCAGCCGGAGCCCGCCCTTGACCTTTCGGAGCTCGGAACTGTGGCAGCTATAGCACTTGTCCGCCAGGACAGGGCGGATTTTCTTCTCGAAGAACTCGATGCCTTCGGGATCGCGGGGAGGAGCCGCCTTGGGTTCCTGGGCGCCCGCCAGGGCCCCCCAGGCCAGGAGCAGACTGCACCCCAGGAAGCGCCAGTCTCGTGCGGATCTCAAGAGGCTCATCAGGCTCGCCTGGCCCTTCTTCACGATATATCTTAGCCGCCGGAAGCCGCTCCCACCCCTATATACACCCGCAGAAAACGTGCGGTTTTTTGCGGTCCTATTTAGGTTCCCCGCACCGCCCGGGCGTTCCACAGGGAAGAGATATTGGTTGCGCCGGAGCGACGAACCTACTAATCTTCCTCGTCAGGGAATAGCGGGAACCGGCAGGGACGTTACCCGGGTGGATCCAGGATGCCTTTCACCGACAAGCCGTTGAAGTGCAAGGACTGCAACGAAGACTTCATCTTCACGTCCAAGCAGCAGGAACACCATGCCAAGCTCGGGCTCCGGAATGAGCCCAAACGCTGCATGATCTGCCGTCAGGTCGCGCGGATGAGGAACGACGACCGCCGCGGCGGACCCCGTCCTCCCCGCCGCTTCGGCCCTCCCGGCGAAGGCGGCCCGCCCCGTCCGGCCGGTCCCGGAGGATTCCGGGACGGACCCCGGGAGGTCTTTATGGCCCAGTGCGCGGCCTGCGGCAAGCAGACCGATCTTCCCTTCAAGCCCCGCGGCGACCGTCCGGTTTACTGCCGTGACTGCTTTCGTCGGCAGCCGCGTTAGGCCCCCCGCCCCCGTCTCCCGCCTGCAAGTGCCTCCTCCCAGATCGGCTCCCCTAGGTAGCGGTACCTAGGCCATAGCCGATGCATAAAAGATTCCCAGAGGTAGGTTCCGAAGAACCTGTACACCGTGCGGTAGGCCCGCTCTAGCGCTTGAGGAGCACTTCCCCCTCAATTGCCCTCCATTCTCGCCCGATGGGCGTGGCACGCCGTTTGCCATATCTCCCCTCGATGGAAGCCCCCCGACAGCTCGCCACGCTCGCCCAGCAGATCGACATCGTCCGCCGCCGGGCCGACGGGGACGAAGCCGGCGGGGAGCTCGCGCTGGCCTTCTTCCATTCCCTGAGGACCACGTACTTGGCGATTTCGACCGGGCTGGACCCCCGGAAGGATGCGACCCACTTGTTCCTCCTCCTGGTCTCGCCATCCGGCGAGCACCTTCTCCTCCAAGGGGGTCAGCCGGTCCCCGTCAACGGCGCCCACCTCGCGTCGCTCTTCGCGGGGGCGGGAATCGAGCTCATGCCCGGCCAGATGCTGCTCCTCGAACCCGAACTGGCCAAGGAGTCGATCGAGGAAGCTCTCGGGCGGCTGGCCCTCGAGCAGGCGCTGGCGGACCGCGAGCGCTGCCGCCGGCGCGACGCGCTGGACGACTCGCTCACGCTCCCCCCGCAGGAGGATCTCGACGCGCTGCGCGAGGCGGAGGAGCGGTCCAATCTGCTGTGGGATCGGAAGATCGACCTGGTCGGTGCCAGTCTGGTGGCCGACGAATATGTGGAGCGGGCCCGGGCTCTCCTGGCCCCTCAAGACCCTGAAAACGGGATGGAAGCCGCCTAGGCGGCCCCGTCGTTGGAGGTTCCCATGATCGTGCGTCAATGGATGTCCCCGAAGTTCGCCCTGCTGCCCATCGAAACGTCCCTGCCGGACGCCCTTCGCTTCCTGAACTCGAAAGGCATCAACCTGGTCGGCGTGCTGCGCCACGGCCATGTGGCCGGCGCCGTCACCCGCTCCGAGATCTATGAAATGCTGGAGTCGGGCGACCCGATGACGCTGCTGAGCCGAAAGACCCTCGCGTCGATCGTCCCGCCGTCGGCAACGACGGTCTTCGCCGACGATCCGATCGATCGCGCCGCGCGCTACATCTGCGAGCGCGGCCTGCCCGCGGTGCCGGTGATGCAGAAGGACGACATGGTGGGGATCATCACCCCGGCCGACATCTGCCGGGCGCTCTGCGAGATCATGGGCTCGCGCAGCCAGGAAGCCTCGATGGTGATGACCCTGACCACCCCGCGCGGAAGCGACCTGCTGGCGGAGATCAGCCGCCGGAGCGAAGGGCTGACCCTGCTGAGCCTCGTGGCCTACCCGACGCCCGACCGGGACTGGCAGGTGCTCCTGCGGATGCGCGGCGAGCCGCCCAAGCCGGCGGCCCTCCCCCCCGCCCCGACCCCGCAGACCGCGGGGCTCGAGAAGTGCGCCTGAGCTATTTCCCGAGCAGGTAGGGCTCCCACAGGTAGTAGCAGTGGAAGCCGAGGAGTTTGCGCGCCTGTTCGAGGTCGCCCGTGCCGAACGTTTCGGCGCTCGGAGCGCTGGAGTACGCGTTGTCGATCCGACCCGGGCGCCGGGAGTAGAGCACCAGTTTGGCCTGGTCAATTCCCGCCCGCGTCTTGACCTCGGAGACGGCGTCGGCGAGGTATCCGACCCGGTCGACGAGCTTCGCCTGTAACGCCTCCTGCGCGGTGTAGACGCGGCCGTCGGCGAGGGTCCGCACGTCGGCTTCGCTCAGGCGTCCCTTCCGGCCCTCGGCGACCACCGAGACGAACCGGCCATAGAACTGATCGATCAGCGACTGCAGGAGCTTGCGGTCCGCGTCGGTCATCTCCCGGAAGGGAGACCCCATGTCCTTGTTGGGACCGCTCTTCAGGGCCACGACCTTGACGCCGATCTTCTCGAGCAGGCCGGCAAGCGAGATGTGGAGCGAGATGACGCCGATCGACCCCGTGATCGACGTCGGGTGGGCGACGATCGCATCGGCCGCGCTCGCCAGGTAGTAGCCCCCGGAGGCGGCGATGCCCATGAAGGCGGCGACGACGGGCACTTTTTTCCGCGCCTTGAAGGCGGCGAGCTCGTGGTAGAGGATGTCACTCGTCGTCACGTCGCCGCCGGGGCTGTCGATGCGGACGAGGACCGCCTTCACGTCCGGGTCGGCTTCCGCCAGCTTGAGTTTCTCCACGAAGGAGACGACCTGGGACTCCTTGCTGCCGAAGATCGATTCGGACTGCTCGCTGGAGAGGACGCCTTCGACGTCGATCATCGCGATCTTGGCTTTGGCGTCCGCGGCTCCGTCGACCACTTTCTCGGCGTAGTCCCCCCGATGGGACCCCAGGTTGACGTCGACGGCGAGGCAGCCGCCCAGAGGGAGGCACAGGAGGGTCGCGAGGAGTCGATTCATGCCCGGATTATAGGCGAGAGCTCCCATTTTGGCGACTCCGAAATCGCCCCCCTGTGTCCTATCCTGACACAGGGGTCGTCCATACTCGGGGGGAAGGGCTCACCGCCCTCTCTCTTCGAGGCCGACTCCGTTCCCCCGGATCGGCCTTTTTTATTGGGGAGGAGGGAGAGCGACCGCGACGACGGCCGCCGCCGCACCGAGAAAAAAGTTCCCTCGAAGAGGCCCTTTTGGGACCAAGAACAGGTCGGGGGGAGTGTAACACTGGGGTGGCCTGGGGCTATCCAGGCCCGTCACCACTGAAAGGACCGCCTCCATGCGCAGCCTCATCGCCCTCGCCGTTGTCGGCCTCCTCAGCGGCCTGGCCGCCGCCAGCCCCGCCCAGGACAAGAAGAAGATCGTCTTCGTCGCCGGCGGCCCCAGCCACGACTACGGCTCCCACGAACACCTCGGGGGCTGCATGCTCCTGGCCAAACTCCTGAACGAGAGCGGCCTTCCGGTCGACTGCGTCGTGACCAAGGACAACGGCTGGCCCAAGGACACGTCGGTCTTCAACGGCGCGGCGGCCATCGTCATGTACTCCGACGGCGGCGGCGGCCACATGGTCAACAAGCACCTGGCCGAGGTCGATCCGCTGGCCAAGAAAGGCGTCGGCATCGGCGCGATCCACTACGCGGTGGAGACCGTCGCGGGCGACCCGGGGAAGGCGTTCCTCGACTGGATGGGAGGCTACTTCGAGATCAACTGGTCGGTCAATCCGCACTGGAAGGCGAAGTTCGAGAAGTTCCCGGAGCATGCGGTCACCCGCGGCGTGAAGCCCTTCGAGACCACCGACGAGTGGTACTACCACATGCGCTTCCGCGAAGACATGAAAGGCGTGACGCCGATCCTGTCGGCCGTCCCGCCCGACTCGACCCGCCAGGGCAAGGACAGCACGCACGGCGGCAATCCCGCGGTGCGCGCCGAGATCGGCAAGAACACGCCGGAGCACCTCATGTGGGTCAGCGAAAACGAGGGCGGCGGCCGCGGCTTCGGGTTCACCGGCGGGCACGTCCACTGGAACTGGAAGGACGACAACCAGCGCAAGCTGATGCTGAACGCGATCGCCTGGATCGCGAAGCTCGAGATCCCCGCCGACGGGGTGCCGAGCAAGACGCCGACCCAGGAGGAGCTCGAGGCCAACCTCAAGCCCAAGCCGGCGCCCAAGCAGAAGTAGCCCCGGGACGGGTCGAGCTGAACTCTTTCTGTCGCGGCGTGAAGGAGAAGTGATATCATCGGCCGTCCTGATACAAGGATGGGATTCAGAGACATGAAACAGCTGATTCTGGCCGCCCTCGTCCTGGCCCTGGCGTCCTGCGCCCGGGACGACGATTCGCTGAAGTACGAGAAGGTCCGGGTCGACCGGTACCAGCCCGACATCCACATCGAGCCGCAGGGGACCTGCCAGTACATGGCCTTCTGCGCCGATGAAGGGCGGGCGCTCAGCGACTGGGTGGACAGCCGTTCGGAGGCCCAGTCGAAAGCCAGCGACTACCACAGCGAGCACCCCGACCGGGAATGCATGGTGCTCTGGCGCGAGAAACCCACCGGCCGCCTGGTCCCCAAGTCCCAATAGCGGCCGTCCTCCCCGGCGGCGGCGACGCTCCCAGGGCGGGAATCCCCTTCCCGTGCACGCCGGTGGGGAACCGAACGATCCGGTGGTGACGGACCGGCCGCTCGATGGAATCGACTCCCACCAGGGGAAGCACCGTCGCGTGCGGGCCGTCGCGACCAGGGACGGCGCTAGACGCGGATCGGCATGACGATCAGGGGCAGGCCGCGAGCGCGGAAGCGGCGCTGCAACTCCTCCCCCGTCCGGGCATGGAGCAGCCTCGTCAAGAGGGACGGGATGTGGAACACCAGGTCGCCGCAGAAGTAGACGGCCCGAGGGAACTCCTTCACGACCTCGCCGCTGAGCTCTTCCAGCTCCTCGATCAGGTCCACCCCGAAGCCCGCCCGTGACTGGGCCGCAAACCCCCATTTCTGCACCAAGGCGACGTACTGTTTCAGCTCCTCTTCCACCTTCGCCTTCAGGTTCTCCACCTCCTGCTGCCCCTTGAACCGGTCGAAGTCCACCTGACCCACCGACAGGAACACCAGCTGCTTGAAATACTCCGGGAAGATGCGCTGCACGCCCATGATCGTGTGCAGCCCCGCCCCGTTATAGCCGCTCACCAGGAACACCGCCGTCGGCGCCGACTTGTCCCACGGGTGGGGCTCCCGGTGGTACGGATCCGCCTCCGCCGCCTGGACGATGGTATTGAGGCGCCCCAGCGTCGCCCCGACCCGTCCGTAATGCCGCCTCACGACCGCGCAGAGGACGCCCAGCACCACGATCGCCCCCAGGGCGTAGACCGCGTACTTCGCCCCCTCCGCCATGAAGAGCGACGCGAGAATCGTGGCCGACAGCAGCGCCGCCGTCACCGAGACCGATCCGCGCAGGAGGCCCTTCGACTCCGGATGCGTAAACCAGTACTTCACCATCCCGGCCTGCGAGAGCAGGAACGTCACGAACACGCTGAAACTGTAGATGATCACGAGCAGGTCGACGTCCCCGCGGGTCACCAGGATCGCCACGAGGCCGCCGATGCCGATCAGGAAGATGCCGTTCGACACGACCAGCCGGTCGCTGAGGCGGCTGAAGCGGCGCGGCACCCACGAGTCCACCGCCATCGACGCCAGGACGCGGGGGCCGTCGATGAAGCCCGCCTGAGCAGCGCAGATCAGCAGCGTCGCCTCGCTGAGGAGCGTGAGGCCGACCAGGACCTTCCCCGTCGTTCCGCCGCCGAAGATCCGTTCCGCCAGGACCGCGTTAAAGGTCTTGTCGCCCTCGACGCCCACGCCCATGTGCAGGTACCCGATCAGGAGGCCCCCGGCCACGAGCGACAGCGACACCGCCATGTAGAGCATCGCCTTGCGCGCCGTCTGGACGCGGGGCTCGCGGAGGATCGACAGGCTGTTGCTGATCGCTTCGATGCCCGTGTAGGTGCCGGCGCCATGGGAATACGCCTTCAGGAGCAGGGCCACGGCCGCGAAGGCTCCCAGCGGAGCCAGCGCCGACCGCGGACCGTGCGCCGCCATCGCCTCGGGGGGCGCGGCTTTCACGAGCGAGGCCACGATGAGGAACGCGTGCGTCACCAGGAACAGCATGAAGATGGGCAGGAGGAACATGACCGAATCCTTCACCCCGCGGAAGTTCATGATCATGAGGAGGCCGACGCCGCCCATGATGGCCGCGTACTTCCATTGCTTCAGGGCGGGATTATCCACCAGACTGAAGATCGCGTCCGCGCCCGAGGCGA
>Ga0209579_10003966_pt1 | contig 10495 bp, 8 predicted proteins | sample Coa_R1_2_FD_187152 | JGI IMG/M metagenome (GOLD analysis project Ga0209579, IMG submission 187152) | Surface soil microbial communities from Centralia Pennsylvania, which are recovering from an underground coalmine fire - Coalmine... | ecosystem: Environmental > Terrestrial > Soil > Unclassified... | reverse complement strand
GCGCGCCCAGCAGCAGGGGTTCCGGGCCAGCCGCAAGCGCGGCGAGACGCTCGGAAATTACCAGGAAATCCGCATCCGGCACCTGAACCAGACGGTCGACAAGTACCTCGCGAGGCCGTGATCGGCCCCTCGCCCGCCGCGTTCAGGCGAGGGCGGGCGACGGCAGCCCGACGTAGTTCTCGGCAATCACCACTTGCGCCGCGCGCGACTGGCGGATGTACTCGAACTCCGCGGTCTGCATCTTGCGGCTGAACGCGTCGGCGTCGGGGAAGCGGTGGGTGAGCCCGGTCAGCCACCAAGAGAAGCGCTCCGCCTTCCACACACGGGCGAGCGCCACCGCCGAATAGCTGTCGAGCGCCGCCGTCCCCTGACCCTGATAGTAGGCGGCGAGCGCCGCAGTCAGCTGGCTGACATCGGCGACGGCGAGGTTGAGCCCCTTGGCGCCGGTCGGCGGGACGATATGGGCGGCATCGCCCGCGAGGAACAGCCGGCCATGGCGCATCGGCTCGGCGACGAAGCTGCGGAGCGGCGCGATGCCCTTCCCGATCGACGGCCCCCGGGCCATTCCCGCCGCCAGCGGTCCGAGGCGGAGCGCCAGCTCGTCCCAGATGCGCTCGTCCGGCCACGCCGCGAGATCCTCGCCCATCGGGCATTGGACGTAGTAGCGGCTGCGCGTCGCCGAACGCATGCTGGCGAGGGCGAACCCGCGCTCGTGGTTCGAATAGGTGAGCTCTCTGGCGCAAGGCGGCACATCGGCCAGGATTCCCAGCCAGCCGAACGGATAAACGCGCTCGTAAGTACGCAGTACTGATGGCGGAATCGTCGCCCGCGCCACCCCGTGAAACCCGTCGCAACCGGCGACGAAGTCGCAGCGGATGCGGGAGTCGACCCCGTCCTTGCGATAGGTCACGACCGGCGATGCCGTCTCCACATCGTGGATCGCGACGTCGAGTGCCTCGAAGACCGGGGACGCGCCGCGCGCGACACGGGCGTCGATCAGGTCCTTGGTGATCTCGGTCTGGCCGTAAACGGTCATCGCGCCGCCGGCATGGGCCGCGAGATCGATCCGCAGCACCTCGCCGCCGAACGCCAGGTTGAACGCCGTGTGAACCAGCCGCTCGCGATGGAGGCGCGCCGCGACGCCGGCATGCTCCAGCACAGCCACCGTGCCGGGCTCCAGGACACCGGCGCGAATGCGGGCCTCGACATGCGCGCGCGTCTGCCGCTCGAGGACGATGCTTTCGACCGAAACCAGGTCGAGCAGCTGCGCCAGGAGCAGCCCCGCAGGACCGCCGCCGATGATTGCAACCTGCGTCCGCCGCTCCATGCCGGTGTCGCGCCTAGGCGGTCGCCGTGCCGAGGCGTTCGGCGATCCGGTCCGCAATGAGATCCTGCAGGTCCATCGGCGGCCCACCTCCCTTATGTCCTGGCATCAGACATACCGGCGATGGCGGTTCGGTCCAAGCGGTCCCGGCGCCGAGGCCTCCGGCGCGATCCGGTCGGCCGGCACCGCATCTTCCCACGCATCGCCATGGCGCCCTATAGACTGGGGGTGCCGCGTTCGGGATCGATGTCAACAAGGTCGTCAACTTGTGAAAATCTACGACTCCGCAAACAAGGAGCTGATGTCCGTCCGCGCGATCGAGCGCGACGGCGACGACCTCGTCGTCAAGGGCAAGATCTTCGGCACCATGCCGATGACCGCGCGGCTGCGGCCGGAGGAGGCCAGGGCGGCACTGAAGCTCTTGAACTTCAGGACGATCCTGTTTCTCGTCACCTTCCTGTTCCGGCCCGCGAGGAAGAAGGCATGAGCGCTCCCGAAAACCATGACCTCGTCCTGACCGGCGGCGAGGCGCTCGTGCGCGGGCTGGAGGCGCATGGCGTCACCGCCGTCTTCGGCCTGCCGGGCGCCCAGATTTACGGGCTGTTCGACGCGCTCCACCGCGCGCAGCCGGGTATCCGAACCTACGGGGCGCGGCACGAGCAGGGTTGCGGCTACATGGCCTTCGGCTATGCCCGCTCGACCGGCCGGCCAGCGGTGTTCTCGGTCGTGCCCGGACCCGGCATGCTGAACGCGAGCGCGGCGCTGCTGACGGCGCTGGGCGGCAACGAGCGGGTGCTGCTGCTGACTGGCCAGACGCCGCGGCGCTTCCTCGACAAGGGGCGCGGCCATCTCCACGAGATGCCGAACCAGCTCGCCACCATGCGCGGCTTCGTCAAATGGGCGGAGCGGATCGAGCATCCCGGCCTCGCCCCGGGCCTTGTCGCCCGCGCCTTCCAGGAGATGGCGTCCGGCCGGCCCGGCCCGGCGGCGCTGGAGATGCCGTGGGACGTGTTCACGCAGCGCGTGCCCGTCCCCGACGTGGCGCCCCTGGCGCCGCTGCCGCCCCCGCCGCCCGATCCCGACGAGGCCGGGCGCATCGCCGGGCTGATCGCCGAGGCGCGGGCGCCGATGATCTTCGTCGGCTCGGGCGCGATCCATGCCGCCGCCGAGATCCGGGCGCTGGCCGAGCTGATCGAGGCGCCGGTGGTGGGGTTCCGCAGCGGCCGAGGCATCGTCTCCGAGGACCATCCGCTCGGCATGACCATCGCGCCGGCCTACGCGCTGTGGGGCGAGTGCGACCTCGCCATCGGCATCGGGTCGCGCATGGAGGGACCGGGCTGGCGCTGGCCCTACCAGCCGAAAGGGCTGAAGACGGTGCGCATCGACATCGACCCGGTCGAGATGCGCCGCGTGCCGGCCGGTGCGGCGATGGTCGCCGATGCCGCCGCGGGCACGCGGGCCGTGCTCGACGCGCTGCGCCGGCGCAACGCCAAGGGCTCCGGCCGGGGCGACGCGATCGCCGCGGCCAAGGCGAAGACGGCGCGGGACATCCAGGCGATCCAGCCGCAGATGGAATATCTGGAGGTGCTCCGCGACGTGCTGCCCCGCGACGCGATCGTCACCGACGAGCTGTCGCAGGTGGGATTCGCCTCGTGGTTCGGGTTCCCCGTCTACGCGCCGCGGACCTTCATCTCGTCGGGCTGCCAGGGCACGCTCGGCTCGGGCTTCCCCACGGCGCTCGGCGTCAAGGTCGCGCATCCCGACAAGCCGGTGGTGGCGATCACCGGCGACGGCGGGTTCATGTTCTGCGTCGAGGAGCTGTCGACAGCGGTCCAGTACGGTATCGGCGTCGTCACCCTGGTCTTCAACAACCGGTCCTACGGCAATGTCCGGCGCGACCAGATGCAAGGGTTCGGCGGCAGGGTGATCGCGGCCGACCTGGTCAATCCGGACTTCGTGAAGCTCGCCGACGCGTTCGGCGTCGCCGGCGCGCGCGTCGCCAGCCCGGCGGCGCTGAAGCCGGTGCTGGAACGCGCGCTCGCCGACGGCAAGCCCTGGCTGATCGAGGTCGAGATCCCGGTCGGCAGCGAGACCAGCCCCTGGCGCTTCATCCACCCGCCGAAGCCGGAAGGGATGTGAGGAACCTTGGGGCTTGGCCCCTTCAGGGCTCGACCAGCAGTCCGAATTCGGCGGCGCTCTCCGCCAGCCACACGGCGAAACTGCCGGCCATGCTGCGCGGCACGGCGACGTCGTAGGTCGGAACCTCGTCGAGCTGCCACAGGTGCACCGGGATCAGCGCCACGACGCTGCTCGCGACGTCGCCCGGACCGAAGCATCGTGGGTGCAGGTCGATCGGCAGGCCTTTCGCCAGCACTGCCCGTGCCGAAGAGCCCGAAAGACGGAGCATCGGAAGCGCGTCGGACAGGTCGGCCACGGCGGCTAAGCCTTCGGTCTCGGCCGTCAAGCGCTGGCGTAGTGCATCAGGGGCATCAGCCTCGCCGACGAGGAGCCACCGTCCTGGGCCGGTGCCGATCGCCGACAACGACGTGCCGACGGCGTAGCGCGGTCCATCGGGCAAGGCGAGGCCCTGAGTCTCGACGAGACGCCGGGCCAGGGCGGCTGCATGTCCCTTGCCGACGATCAGCGACAGCACGGCGACATCGGGCCGCTTCGTAACCGTCAGACCCGGCGCATCCCGATCGGCGCCTGAGCAGCCGGCGGGCAGCGCATCGTCGAACGGGGTAGCGGCGGGATCAGCCACGGGTCCGCTCCCCGCTCGGGTCGTAGAAGACGGGATCGCAGATCTCCACCTCGACATCGCCGCTGCGCACCGGATCGTGCGCGCGCAGCCGCTCGCCGTGACGGGCGGGGCCGCCCTTGACAAGGCAGAGCCCGATCCAGTGGCCGAGCGTCGGCGACCACGCGGCGGAGGTGATGTGGCCCAGGTCTGCTATGCCCGTGGCGGGTCCGTCGAGAGGGAGGAGATGGGCGCCGGCATTGAACCTCGCGGCACGGTCCACCGGCTTCACCCCGGCGATCGCAGGACGATCCACGGCGACCAGCGCCGGCCGCCCGGCCAGCACGCGCCCGACATAGTCCTTCTTCTGGGACATCATCTTGCCGAGGCCGAGATCGCGGGCCGTCGTGCTGCCGTCGATCTCGTCGCTGGAGACGAAGCCCTTCTCGAGCCGCATAACCAGCAAGGCCTCCAGCCCGTAGGGCGCGAGCCCGAACTCGGCACCAGCCGCGGCGATCGCGCGCGCGGTCGCCTCGCCGTGGCGCGCCGGCACGGCCAGCTCGTAGGCCAGCTCGCCCGAGAAGGAGATGCGGAACAGCCGCGCCGGAATCCCGTCGCCGACCGTCAGCTCGACGACGCCGAGAAACGGCAGCGCCGCGTTCGAGAGGTCGTTCCCGGGGTCGACGACGCGCTCCAGCGTCTCGCGCGAGCGCGGGCCGGCGATCGAGAACTGCGCCCATTGCTCGGTCACCGCGACCATCTGGACGTCGAGCGTTGGCCACAGCACCTGATGGCTGAATTCCAGGTGCTCCATCGCGTGCTCGGCGCCCGCGCTGGTCGTCGAGAGGAGGAAATGCTGAGGCCCGAGCCGGGAGACGGTGCCGTCATCCATGACGATCCCGTCCTCGCGCAGCATCAGCCCGTAGCGCGCCTTGCCGACCGGCAGGCTGGCGATCGGATTGCAGTAGATGCGGTCGAGGAAGACAGCGGCATCGCCGCCCTGCACGTCGATCTTGCCGAGCGTCGACACGTCGGCGAGACCCACGCCGGAACGGACCGCCCGCACCTCGCGCCCGACGATCTCCTTCCAGCCCGCCTCCCCCGGCCGCGCGTACCATTCCGGCCTCAGCCACAGCCCGGCCGTCGCGAATGAGGCGCCCTGCTCCGCCGACCAGCGATGCGCCGGCAGACGCCGGGTCGGCCGGTAATTCTGGTGACGATGCGGACCGGCGAAGGCCGCGATCGCGACCGGCGTGTAGGGGGGCCGATAGGTGGTCGTGCCGGTCTCGGGAATCGAGCGCCCGGTCAGCGCCGCCATGATCGCGAGCCCGCTCGTATTGGCGAGGCGGCCCTGGTCGGTCGCCATGCCGAGCGTGGTGTAGCGCTTCAGATGCTCGACCGAGCGGAAGCCCTCGCGATGGGCGATCTCGATATCCTGGATGGTCACGTCGTTCTGGAAATCGACGAAGCTCTTCTTCCGCCCGCCGGGGACCTGCCACAGCTTGGTGATTGCATCACTCTCGGGCGAGGCTTCGGGGACCGGCGGCTTCGGTGCGTCAAAGCCGCAATCCGTGGCGATCGAGGTCCCGACCAACGTGCCGGCCCTAAGGCAGGCGCCGAGCGTCCAGTGCCCCGCGACGGCGCCCGCTACGGACATGCCAGAACGGGGACCGGGCAGGTGCATGCCCCGAACCTCATCCCAGAGCGGCTTCGTGCCGCGATGCGAGGCGAGCGCCATCGACGGGTTCCAGCCGCCCGACACGGCAAGCAGGTCGATGTCGAGCGGCTGAACCGTGCCGTCCGCCCGCGCGATCTCCACCGCACTCAGATGGCGACCGCCCAGCGCCTCGCGCACCTGGGCGCCCGCCATCACGGCCGCACCGGCCTGCTCGGCGGCCGAGCGGAGTGCCGGCGCCGGGTCAGGGCGCGAATCGATCACCGCGGCGACGGTCATCCCGGCCGCCGCGCAGGTCTCCACCGTCTTCCAGCCATCGTCGTTGTTGGTGAACACCGCGACGCGTCGTCCCGGCAGCGCGCCGAAGCGGTTCACGTAGGTGCGGACGGCGCCGGCGAGCATGATCCCCGGCAGATCGTTGCCGGCAAAGGCGATCGGCCGCTCGACCGCGCCCGAAGCCAGGATCGTACGCTTCGCCGTGATCTGCCACAGCCGCTGGCGCGGCAGGTAAGGCGGCGGCTCGGGGAAGTGGTCGGCGACACGCTCTAGCGCACCGAAGACGCCGTGATCATAGGAACCGAACACCGTCGTCCGTGGCATCAGCGTGACGTTGGCGGCGCCGGCAAGCTCCTCGACGACCTGCCCGGCCCACGCGGCGCCGGGGATGCCGTCGATCTCCAGCCGTTCCGCCAGCAGACGCCCGCCGAGGACGAAATCCTCGTCGCAATGGATCACCCGCGCGCCGGAACGGGCAGCAGCGCGCGCGGCGATCAGCCCGGCAGGACCCGCCCCGATCACCAGCACGTCGCAGAAGGCGAAGCATTTCTCGTAGCGGTCGGGATCGGGCAGCGCGGCCGCTCGGCCGAGCCCGGCGGCGCGGCGGATGAGCGGTTCGTAGATTGTCTCCCAGAACGCGGCCGGCCACATGAAGGTCTTGTAGTAGAACCCGGCGGCGAGCAGCGGCGACAGCGGCGCCGTCCAACTCATCAGGTCGAAGTCGAGCGACGGCCAGCGGTTCTGACTCCGTGCCTCGAGCCCATCGTAGAGCTCGGCGGAGGTCGCCTTGACATTAGGCTCGCGCCGGGCGTCCCGGCGCAGCTCGACCAGTGCGTTGGGCTCCTCCGAGCCGGCGGTCAGCACGCCGCGCGGCCGGTGGTACTTGAAGGATCGGCCGACCAGCGAGACGCCGTTGGCGATCAGCGCCGAGGCCAGCGTATCGCCGGCGAACCCGGTCATGCGGCGCCCGTCGAAGGTGAAGGAGAGCGGCCGGAAGCGGTCGATCAGCCCGCCGCTGGCGAGGCGCATCGTCATGGATCCGATCCGCCGGCGAAAGTGACGGCGGAGACCTCGTGGGTACGCGTATCGCGCATGACGACGAGCCAGGAGCGGCAGCCGGCGACGTGCTGCCAGAGCTCCGCCATCACCCCGGCCTTGTTGTCGCGCAGGAAGACATAGTCATGGAACGCATCGAGCGCGTCGGGCCCCTGACCGTCGGGCCGGCGCGGCGCCGCATCGCCGCGATAGACGAACTCCCGGGAGTCTCGTTCACCGCAATAGGGGCAGGTCAGGCGCATGGCTCGGACGCTGCGGCCAAAACACCCCTCCCCCTAACCCCCTCCCGCAAGGGGAGGGGGAATACAACGGCAAGAACTCTCCCCCTCCCCTCGCGGGAGGGGGTTGGGGGGAGGGGCCGCGCGGACCTATCCGCGGTCATCGTTGGCCGATCCATCAGTGCAAATTCGGCTGCGGGCCGCGGCCGTTCTCGTCGATCACGTGGCCGATCCTGAACCGGTCGAGACGATAGGCGGCGCAATCGGGATGAGACGCGTCGCGGGCGATCAGGTGAGCGAGGCCCCAGCCCGCCGCAGGGGTCGCCTTGAAGCCGCCGTAGCACCAGCCGGCATTCAGATAGAGCCCGGTGACCGGCGTGCGATCGATGATGGGCGAACCGTCCATCGACATGTCCGCGATCCCGCCCCAGTGGCGCAGGATGCGCACGCGGCCGATCCTCGGCATCATCGCCATCCCAGCTTCGCAGACATTTTCGATCGTCGGCAGGTTGCCGCGCTGGGCATAGGAGTTGTAGCCGTCGATGTCGCCGCCGAAGACCAGCCCGCCCTTGTCCGACTGGCAGATGTAGAAATGCCCCGCGCCGTAGGCGATGACGGGATCGAGCACCGGCTTGACCGCCTCGGTCACGAAGGCCTGCAGCACGTGGCTCTCGATCGGCAGCCGGAGACCGGCGAGCGCCGCCACGCGCGAGGAGCTGCCGGCGACGGAGATCCCGACGCGGTCGGTCGCGATGGCCCCGCGCGTCGTCTCCAGCCCGACGACGGCCCCGGACTCGATCCGGATGCCGACGACCTCGCAATTCTGCACGATGTCCACGCCCAGCCGGTCGGCGGCGCGCGCGTAGCCCCACACGACCGCATCATGGCGCGCCGTGCCGGCGCGCGGCTGCAGCAGCCCGCCCAGGATCGGGAAGCGGGCATTGTCGAAATCGAGATAGGGCGTGAGCCGCCTGAGCGCGTCGCGGTCGAGCAGCACCGAGTCCGCGCCGTGGACGCGCATCGCATTGCCGCGCCGCGCATTGGCGTCGCGCTGCCCGTCCGAGTGGAAGATGCCGAGCACGCCACGCTGGCTGACCATGGTGTTGTAGTTGAGTTCCTGCTCCATCCCCTCCCAGAGCTTGAGCGACCACTCGTAGAACGGGATGTTGCCGGGCTGGAGGTAGTTGGAGCGGATGGTCGTCGTGTTACGGCCGGCATTGCCCGAGCCGATCCAGCTCTTCTCCAGCACCGCGACGTTGGTCATGCCGAAGCGGCGGGCGAGATAGTAGCCGGCGGCCAGCCCGTGCCCCCCGCCGCCGATGATCACCGCGTCGTAACGCGGCTTCGGCGCGGCGTCACGCCACGCCACCGGCCAGGACCGATGCCCGTTCAGCGCATTCCTGAGCAGGTTCAGCGCGGAATAGCGCATCGACGTCCCGGCTTATCCCGGCCGGCGGGACGTTTGCGGCCTGATGACCGGAAACCAGTCTTCGCGGAGCCGCTGGCCCGGCACCATGCCGTGGCCCGGGAAGGGCGGCGAGGTACGGCCCGGGCGCTCGGCATAGCGCGCGTCGTCGCCGACCCAGCGCAGCGAAAGGACCCGGCGGCGTCCTGCGGAGAGATTGCCGCGCGCGCCGTGGACCGTGCGGAAATCGAAAGCGACCGCGTCTCCCGGCTCGAGCTGCCATTCGATCACCTCCATCGAGGGATCGTTGTCCGGGTCCGGCACCGGCAGATAATCCGCGTCGCCGCCGTAGAAGCTGCTGTCGTCCAGCCAGCGAACGGGGCTCACCCAGCGTGGCCAGAGATGCGAGCCGGCGACGAAGCGCAGCGTCGCCTCGCGCACCGGGTCGACGGGAATCCAGAAGCTGACGGTCTGCCGACCCCCGATGAAATAGTAAGGAATGTCCTGATGCCACGGGGTCGGCTTTTGCGTTCCCGGCTCTTTGACCAGCACATGGTCGTGAAAGAACTGGGCTGTGTCCGACTCCATGAAGGCGGCAGCAAGCTCGGCGGCAGGGGACTCGCGGACGACCCGGGCAAACTCCGGGATGCGCTGCCAATTGCAGTAATCGTCGAAGAAATGACCAGGTTCACCGGCGCGGACGGGGCTGGAGGCCAGCGGTCCCGGCTCGCGCATATTGCGCTCGATGCCGGCGGCAATGACGTCAACCCAGCCTGAAAATCCACCCTTGATGCAGGCAGCGCCGTGCCGTCTGAACGTATCGAGCGCCTCTGGATCGACCGCCATGCTGCCGTCCCCCTACGCCCGCATGCGGGTGCCGGCGGGATCGAAGGGCGGATCGCTGAGCACGGTTGCCTTGCGGCGGTCGCCGATGATCTCGATCTCGAAGGCACCACGCGACAGATGGCCGGCGAGTTCCCTTGGGACGTAGCCTTGGGCCAGCGATTTCTCGATCCGGTGCCCGTAGCCGCCCGAGGTCACCCAGCCGACGACGCGGCCGTCATGCCAGATCGGCTCGTCACCCATCGCATCGGCATCGGCCGCGTCGACCTCCAGGCTGACCCGCCGCAAGGCCCCGCCCTCGTCCCGTTCGCGGAGTGCCGCCTCGCTGCCGATGAAACTGCGGTTGTCGAGCGCGACGAAGCGGTCGACGCCCGCCTCGAACGGCCCGTAGATCGGCCGAAGCTCGCGGTACCAGGTCGGGAAGTTCTTCTCCAGCCGCAGCGAGAGCAGCGCGCGCATGCCGAAATGCACCAGGCCGAGCGGCTCGCCCTCGGAAACGATCCCCTGATAGAGGCGCCGCAGGTACTCGGGCGTGACCCAGATCTCGTAGCCGAGCTCGCCCGTATAGCTCACCCGGTTGATCATGGCCGGCACGTTGGCGACGTCCATCGCGCGAAAATCCATGAAGCGCATGCCGGTGACCGAGACATCCTCGTCGGTCAGGCGCTCCAGCAGCTCGCGCGATTTCGGTCCGGCGATCGCCAGCCCGACCAGGCCCATGTCGTACCGCGTCACCGCGACCGAGCCGTCGCTCGGCAGATGCGCCTCGAACCAGCGCATGTGGTGCTTCTGCGCCTGCGAAGAGCCCCACATCAGGAAGCGGTCATCGGCGGCACGGGCGATCGTGAAGTCGCCGATCAGCTTGCCGCGCTCGTTGAGCATCGGTGTGAGGACGAGGCGGCCCTGCTTCGGCGGCCGGTTGGTCATCAGCCGGGCGATGAACGCCTCGGCCCCGCGCCCT
>Ga0209579_10003964_pt1 | contig 10499 bp, 6 predicted proteins | sample Coa_R1_2_FD_187152 | JGI IMG/M metagenome (GOLD analysis project Ga0209579, IMG submission 187152) | Surface soil microbial communities from Centralia Pennsylvania, which are recovering from an underground coalmine fire - Coalmine... | ecosystem: Environmental > Terrestrial > Soil > Unclassified... | reverse complement strand
GCTGCCGATTCACGACACGGGCCGTTCGCCGATTCCGCCGCCGGCGACCGAGCCGATTATTTATTTGAGCAACGGCGGGCACACCAAAATTCTGGTGGTGCTGCACGATTCCGGCAGCCCCGATTCGCACTCGCACGCGCGGCCCGACGGCGTGGCGGGGATTGAATTGTGGGTGCAGAAGAACGGCACGCCGCCGGTGGACAATTCGACCATGACGTCGCTGGGCGATTTTTCGAAGACGCGCTTCACGCTCACGTTCGACCCGACGGATGTGGGCAAGACGTTTTATTTTCTGGGGCGCTGGGTCAACCCGACGGGCGAGAAGGGCGCGTGGAGCACGGTGGTGAGCATGGTGCTGTCGTAAAAACAACTCATTGGTTATTGTTGATTGTTAATTGTTGATTGTTGATTGAACGGCGGCGCGTCTTCAAATCAAAAATCAACAATAAACAATCAACGATAAACAATGGCTGTTGAAAGGCGCGCGATGAATCCGAAGCGCAAACGCTTTCAAGTGCATCTGAGCACGGCGGTGGTGCTGATGTTCGCGGCGGGGGGGATGATTTGGCTGAATGTGACGGACCGATGGCAGGGTTTTCACTCACTATACGGATGGCCATTAGTTGCGATGGAGGCGTGGCACTCGACTATTCTGGACGGAACCCAAAGAAACTTGCTCATCGGCTCTATAGCCCTAGATGCACTGACGGCCCTCGCGATTCTGTTCGCGGTGTGGTTCGTGTGTGAGAGGTGGATTGCGTGGCGGGCGGGGCGGAAGAAAGGGTGAGCGCGGACTGCCGCGAGTGGTAATTTGAAGGCACAGGCGCTAAACTCGTCTCACTGTTATCTTTTTTAGACGACTTTTGAGGCGGCGGTTTTTGACGCGAGATTCTGCCTGAACGCATGCCCAGACTTCCAATGTATATCATTTCTTCCGAGGAGCCTGTCGTGGATGCCGATTATGCGCGCACCGTGCTGCGCGCTGAAGCGCGCGCGGTGGGATCGCTGGACGAACGCATCGGCACCGAGTTCGTCGCGGCGGTGCAGATGATCCTGCGGCTGAACTCGGCCGGGCGCGTGGTCGTGGCGGGGATGGGCAAAGCCGGCATCATCGGGCAGAAGATCGCGGCGACGTTTGCTTCGACCGGCACGCCGGCGCTGTTCATGCATCCGGCCGAAGCGGTGCACGGCGATCTGGGCATGGCCACGCAGCAGGACGTGGCGCTGGCCGTCTCGAACTCCGGCGAAACCGAGGAACTGCTGCGGCTGATCCCGACGCTCAAACGCATCGGCTGCCCGATCATCGCGATCACGGCGTCGAAGGAATCGTCGCTGGGCCGCGCGAGCAATTGCGTGCTGGAAATCGGGAAGATCGAAGAGCCGTGCCCGCTGCGCATGGCGCCGAGCGCTTCGACGGCCGCGCTGCTGGCGATGGGCGACGCGCTGGCGCTGACGGTCTTGAAGATGCGCGGATTCACGCGCGAAGATTTCGCGCGGCTGCACCCCGCCGGTTCGCTGGGGCGCGGGCTGATGCAGGTGCTCGACGCAATGCGCCGCGCCGACCGCATGGTGTTGGTGAAGGAAGACGTGCCGGTGCGCGAAGCGCTGACGCTGATGGCGCGCCCGCCGCGCAACGGCGCGGCGGTGGTCACCGATGAATTGGGGCGGCTCAAAGGAATTTTCACGCACGGCGATTTCGGGCGGCTGGTGCTGCAAGACCCGGCGATGATCGCGCAGCCGATTGGCAAGCACATGATCAACCCCTGCAAATTCGTGCGCGGCAGCGCGAAAGTCGTGGACGCGCAGGCGCTCATGGCCGAAAAGAAAATCAACGCGCTGCCGGTGGTCGATGTGGACATGACCGTGCTGGGACTTTTGGATATTCAGGATTTGGTGTGAAGGAAGTGCTGAGTGCTGAGTCCTGAGTCCTGAGTGCTGAGGAAAAGTTTGAATGGGCCTTATAGGCCTTATAGGGCCAATGGGGAACGATGTTGAATTTGGCGGCGGCAGCAGAGGTCATCCCCGGCGGGCGCGGCTTCCCCACTGTCGAGGCGCTGCGCGCGCTGAAGCTCGTGCTCTTCGACGTGGACGGCACGCTCAGCGACGCGCGGATTGTGCTCAACGACCGCGGCGAGCAGACGAAATTCTTTGACGTGCGCGACGGAGCGGGCATCACGCTGCTCCAAAACGGCGGCATCATGGCTGGCATTGTGACGGGGCGCCTGTCGAATGTGGTTGATGTTCGCGCGCGGGAGTTGAAAATACCGCCGGAGCGCGTGCGGCAGGGCGCGGCGGTGAAATTGCCGGCAGTGAAGAAGCTGCTCGCGGAGTTGAGCGTCGCGCCGCACGAAATGGCGTTTGTCGGTGACGATTTGATCGACGTGCCGGTGTTGGAATTTGCGGGAGTGGCGTGTTGTCCGGCCGGGTCGTATGTGGATGTGCTTAAGCTCAGCCACATCGTGTCGACGAAGTTCGGCGGGCGCGGCGCAGTGCGGACGATCTGCGAGTATCTGTTGAAAGCCCGTGGCGATGGCAGTTGGGAAAAGGCAGTCGATATTTACTTGGGACGCGCATGAACGGATTGTTTGTAGTACCGCCTTCAGGCGGACCAACGCGTGGGCTTGGCGCCCGTCCGCCTAAAGGCGGGACTACGAACCGGCTCGCCCGCACCACATTAATGGTGGCGCTGGCGCTGCTGGCGTGCGCATTTGCGCGCGCATCGGAAGAAGACACAGACGACGTGACGAAGAAGAACGCCGAGGTCATCGACCTCAATCCCCCAAAGCTGCCGCTGGACACGCTTGCGCCGTCAACGAGTTTCACGCCGCCGGACGGCGACAAACTTTGGGGCGACGCCAAACAGCGCGCGCTGAACGAATCGATCGACCGGCCCGGCGGGATCGTCGATTTTTCGAAAATGATCGACGACAAATTGCGCTTCGCGAGCCGGCTGAACATGGAAGTGATGGCGCCCGGCGAGAAGGAAGACACGATCCAATACATACTCAAAGCCAAAGACGTTGTGCGCGACGGAAAGTTTCTGCGCATGACGGAGATGCGCTTGATCTACCCGACGCCGGACGCTCCGCCGGCGGACGCCGCGCCGGATGCGGCAAGTGCGCCGGCGAAAAAAGCGGCGGCGGCGAAATCCGCCAGCAGCGGCTCGATGATGAGTTTTCCGCCCGGCAGCCGCGTGTTGATCCGCGCGCCAAAATGCGACATCAATCTCGAGACCAACGAACTCTATGCCTATGCGCCGGAAGGCCAGCTTTCGGATCTCGAGATTTATCCCAAGCCTGAGCCGGGCAAGGAACTCAAGCCGATGGTAGTGGTGACCAGTCCCTTTATGCGCTGGCGCAGTTGGAACGACGCGGGCACGGGCGCGATGGAGATGGTCATGTACACGTGCGGGCGCGACCCGGCCGAACTCGACCCAGTGGTCAATGTTCACATTTCACAGCCGCAGGACGACGGTTCCGTCTCGAACACGACCATCGTCGGCAAAGGCATGATTTTCGAGAGCGGGCAATTTGACCACCTCACGCCCGTGTACGACGAAGAAGGCCGCACGGCGGGTTTGAGCCAGACCGCGCGCAGCCGCGCGATTTTTCATGAGACGGTGACGACCGAGCTGCTCTCGACGGTCACCGGTTCTTCGCTGGTGCCGTTTCAATTCAAGGGCGTGCCTGGATTGCCGGAGAACAAGCCTGAGAACGACGCCCAAGCGAGCGCCGCCGCGCACATGGACCCCAGAAAAGCCGCGAAGCTGCAGCAGCAGGCCGAAGACCCGACCAAGACGGTGATCTTCTGCAAGGGTCCGGTGATTTACGACATGGCGCACGTGCCCAAACAGAAATATTCGCCGGTCGCCGATCTCAGTTCCGCTGACACAGTCGATTTGGTTTTGAAGCAGATTGAAATGGGCAAGCGCTATGATTTCCTCAACAACGTCAAGATGGACGACGTGCCCGTGACGCCAAAACCGGATGAGTTCGATCTATCACAGCACATGACCTGCGCGCACTTGCGCGTGCAATACGCTCCGCCCGCGCCGGCCGCGCCGGCGCCCGATGCCGCCGCCGCAAAAACGCCCGGCGATAAAAACGCAGGCGACAAAGCGCCGCTCGCCAAACCTGACAACGAAGCGGCGGCGAACAACGCGCCCGCCGCGCCGGCCAACAAACCCGCCGACGCTCCGCCGCCCAAGGCGGCAGGCGGCTTGATGCCCGGCGGGAAAACGCCGCCGGAATATTCGGAAGCGATCAGCGGCATCGTCGCGGACGGTTCGCGCATCGGCGTGAAAATCTGGGGCTACAAGCTTCCCGATCCTGATCCCGATCCCACCAAACCGCCGGCGCCGCCCGAGCCGTTCCTGATCGAATGCAAACGCACGTACCTCGATTCGCCCAACGACTGCATGTACCTGGTTGGTCCGGAAGGCAAGCTCGACAAAGACCTGCCGCTGGCGTATGTCAAAAATCCATCCGGCTCGGCCTATGCGCAGCAGTTCTGCTACCGCACCAAAACGCAGACGATGACCATGCCCTCCGTGGGGCGCAAGAAGATGATCATGCATTCGCAAACGCCCGCGCAGGCTGCTGCGCCCGCGAATGGAGCAGCGCCGGCGAATGGAACAGCGCCGGCATCGGGAACAACTCCGGCCGGCACAACGTCTGTCGCCGGCGGCGGAATGCTCAGCGGCGGCGACACGATCATGACCTGGACCGGCCCGCTCTACCGCGAAATCCGCCGCGTGCCGGTCGCCCACACGAAAGACGAAGTCAAAGAAGTGCTGACGTTCAACAACGACGTGACCATCGAGCAGCCGACGAACGGGATGAAAATCTTCGGCGAATTGGTGCGCCTGCACCGCGACGTGGAATCGCAGCAAGTCGAATACATGTACGCCGAGAAGAATGTCGATGTGAGCATGAACGACGTGCGCGCGCTGGGCTATACCGTGATGGTCGATATGGCCTATGAACTGCGCGATCAAAAGAACGACAAAGGCGAAGTGGTCAAAGACGAAAAGGGCGAGCCGATCAAGGAATATGCGACCGTTAAGAACATGGTGACGGTGCTGGGCAACCGCAAACTGGGCATCAAAGCCGACTGCTTCCGCGGCGGCGGCAACGCGATTCGCACAAACAAACTGATCATGGACCAGATCACCGGCAACTTCACCGCGTGGAGCGGCGCGGTGGCGGTGATGAAGCCTGAGCCGCAGCCGGAGACGGCACCCAAGTCGGAAGAAGCCAAAGGCGCGGCGGGGCTCGCCGGCGGCCTCGATTCGAGTAAAGCGACCACGATTCAATGCGACGGAATTTTCGTGAACGACGCTGAACACAATCGTGTCACTGCCGACGGCAACGTGCTCATTCGCCAGGAAGGCCTGATCCTCAAGACCAATTACGTGAGCATGGACATGGAAGCCGCGCCGGACCCGGCGAAGCCGGCGGACCCGAATGCACCGAAGTCCGACGCGCCGAAGAGCGCCGTTGGCGCAAACGACAAAGCGCTCTCGGCGTCAGGCACCGCGATCGCATCCGCGGATAAAGCCGCGCCCACGACGCCGAAAGCCGATGACAAGAATCCGCCCGCGCCGCCCGCACCACAACCCAGCGGCAGCTTTTTCAGCGGCTCGTTGAAGCTCATGCAATGCTGGGAAAATGTGGAGATGGTCAAAGCGCCCGAGGATGCGCCCACAAACATGAACCAATTCATCCATTGCGACAACATGACCTTCGACGCCAAGGCCAATGTCACCTTCATGGAAATGGAGGATCCCGAAGACGACGTGCGGATTTACACGTGGGAAGACGACGGCTCGACCAATGTGCTTCTTTCGCGCACAAACCTGCGCCTCGATCAGAACACCGGATTGTTCACGCCCGGCGGCCAGATCATGCGCCTGCCGTTCAAGGAAGACGCGCCGGCGCCGCGCGGCAAGGACAACAGCCCGGCGAGAAAGAAGGCGAAATGAAATTGAAGCGTCCTTCTTACATGTCGGTTCTGAGGGCGATCCCAGCGAGTGCGGTCTTGTCCTGTGCGCTGGCGGGGCAGACATTCCTGTCTGCCGGCGAGGCTGCGCCGCCGCCGCCAAAACCCGTCACGACCGCACCCGAAGCGCTGGCCAGCCGGATCGATGCGCACGATTTGGATTATGTCTCGCCGGCGCCCGCGACGAAATTCCCCTGGGCCGGCAAACCACCCGTCGCTCCCAAAAAACCAGACCCGCCAAAGGATGCCGCAAACGGCCAGAGTTCAACGGCCCCGGATAATGGTTTGACAATGAACGGCGAAATCATCTTTCGCGCCTTAGGCCCATTCACACGCGTGGAAAAGACGATTGAAACGCCGACGGGACCCGTCGTGAAAGTCCACATGAACATGACCAAGAATGTGGAAATTGAAATGCTCGCGAACGGCTCCGTCTTGCGCGGCGAAAACGTCGTCATCGTCAGCGACAAAGAAAGCGGCGACACGGAATTGCTCGATGCCAAAGGCGACGTGGAAATCGTCCAACCCGATCAGACTGGCAAAGGCCAGTTGATGCGGATGGAACAGCAGTTTGGGCCCAACCATGACTTGATCAAGAGCCATTCGACGCTGGTTGGCGATACGGCCAAGAGCATCAAAGCCACGATGTGGCTGCGCAAAGATCCGAACGACCCGAGCAAAGTGGACGTGATCGAAGGCATGCGCATGGAACGCGACGAAATCGAACAAAAGTTCCGCGTCACTGGCGGGCCGAACGCCATCATTACGCCGCTCGATCCAACCGCCCCGGCCGATCCGCAAAAGGCTGGCACGGACGCGTCGCAAGCGAACAAAACGCCCGCGAAGCCTGCGACTGCGCCGAAGCCGCCCGCAAGCGGCTCCTCCGGCGGGGGCGGCGGCGTCGCCAACTTAAACCTCTCCGGCCCCGGCCGGCAAAATCTGCGCTGCGACGGCGAACTCAATTTCGACGGCATCACCGGCAAGATGCGGCTGACGCGCAACGTTGTCTTGATCAAGGAAGGCGAAGCGCCGGGCGAAGGCTCGAAGATTTGTTCGGACGAAGCGATCATCACGCTGGACGTGCCGCCGCCCAGCGCCACACCCGCCGCGGGCGGAGCCGCCAGCGCGCTCACCGGCGAAATGAAATTGATGGAATGCTTTGGGCGCGTCGAAATCAAGACCGGCACGGACACGATTTTGTGCGACAAATTCACCATGGACAACGTGGCCAACACCGCCTTGATGGAGATGAAAAACCCCGCGGACGTCGTCAACGTCTACAATTGGAAAATGCCGGAAGGCGGCGACGTGATGATTGTTCCCAAGAGTTTGAAGATGAACATGACCACCAGCGAAATGGAACCCGGCGGCCCGATGAAGCAGCGCACCTTCGCAGCCCCGCCCGGCTCCAACCGCGGTAACGGCCCAAAGCCCGAAGACGTCAAGCCGCTGCCTGATCCGAAGGCGAAGCCGACTCCGAACGATCCGAACGCGAAGGCGAGCCCAAAGCCGGGAGCGAAATAGGCCCTATAAGACGAATAGGGACTATCTATGTGGCGCACGAAAAATAAACCAAGCTGTTACTTCGCCGCCTTCACTTTCACCGCCATATCATTCACAAACGGCGGAAACGCGAGCTTCAATCCGCTGCCTTTGACCGATTCGCCGTCCTCCGCTTTGACCATCACGCCTTCGTACGTGTCCCAATATTCGATGCGGTACTTGCCCGGCGTCAGTCCCGTGAGCGTCTGGTGAATATCGCTAAAATGCTGCCGTGCGCCAACCGCCGGCATCGACATCATCGCCTGCGGATCGAAGACCCAGGCGTACGCGCCGGTGGGCCATTTGTAGGCTTGGAATGTGACCGGCGCCCCGTTGATGATTTCGCAGGTGCCGCCTTGAATCATGCGGCGGTCTTCGCCCGCGACGTACGCGGCAAAGGCCTTGTAGTACGCGTAATGGTTGCGCTGGTCGATGAAATCGAACCACCACATCAGCGGCGTGCCCGCGCCGTCGGTCATCCACGTCGCCCACAAGCCGCAATGAATGTCGGCATTCAGACAGGTTTCGACCGCACCGTTAAAATCGCCGCCGTATTCGGTGATCCAGAAGGGCTTATTGGCCAGCGTTTGCCCTTGCAGATAAGGCGCGATGGAACCGTTGTACCACTTCTCCATCGCACGCGCGGGCACGACGTAACCCATCGGCTGCGTCTGGCGATAAGCATCGGTGACGATGTAATCGAAGAGCGGCGGGCGCGGCTGTTTCGCCTGCGCCGGATCGCTGGACGGAATGGCTTCCTTGGCCAGTTCCGTGTCCACCCATGTGTAGTCGGTGGCGTAATGATTCGAAACGAGGTGATCGTACGGATCGTAATGCCGCAACGCGGCCATCATTTCGCGCACCCAATTGCGTGCTTCGGGCGTGCGGAAAAATCCGCTGTTGGGGTCGCCGACATGGCCGCGTTCGCCTTGGGAACGTTTGTGCTTGATGTCGGCGTCCGAAGTGACTGGCATGCCGCCAACCAGGTCGAATTCACTACAGAGTTCAAAACCCATGATGGTGGGATCAGCGCCCCAGCGCGCGGCGATGTAGCGCAGTTTGTTGCGGTGCGAGGTGCGCGCCAAGTCGTTGGTGAAGAAATCGCGCGGCCCGCGGCACACGCCGCTGCTGCCGGTTTCGGTGCGCATGTTGTACGGATTGTTCTCCCACTCCCAATCGCACCATGAACTGAATTTGCCATGATTGTCCAACACCAGATGAACATGGATTCCGTTTTCGCGCGCCATGTCGAGCAGGCGGTCGAGTTTCCACGCGTGCTGCAAGCTGTAGCGGTTGCGCCCGTAATAATCGCGCCATTTGCTGGTCCATTCAATTCCGACCCACCACGAAGCCATCCACACTTCGGCGGTGTTTTCGCCGGCGGCTTTCATCTTGGGAAAGAAGTCGGCGTACATCGGCAACCCGCGATCGGCCGGCGCTTCGCTGTGCAGAATCTGATTCCAGCAGCGCATGTCCACAGTCGTATGGACGTTGTGGCCGATCGGGTAATAGAATTCGCCGTTTTCAAATTCGAAAAAATGCGGGTTCTGCTTCGACACGCGCACGAAACCCTTTTCGTTCGATGAAAGCGCGGTGAAGGCGCGCGCCGGAACTGTCAGCGTGTCGTGGGTCGATTGCCCGTCCGCGCCGGTGCCGGTTTTGATTTTGACCGTGATCGTGTAATGATAATCGCCTGCTTCGCGCGGTGTGATGCGCACGCGCCATTCAGGCCGGCCGATAGGCGCCAGATCGTCGCCGGCGAAACGGTCCGAGCGATCGTAGTCCTGATACCAGTATCCAACGTGCTCAAGCTTCTGATGGCTCGGCGTCTCGACGAGGCACGTGACATCGGCCATGTCCGGATCGAACGGGTTGTTGACCTGTCGGTTGAGTTCGAAGCGAACGGTGAGCGTGTCGAATTTTTTGACTTGCGGCGCCGCGGATTTGCCGTCGGCGCCGATAGCGTCTGCCGGTTCCGTGCGCAAATTCAGCACGCGCAGCGGCGGTTCTTTATAAGTCTCCGCCAACTTGCGCAGCTTGGCGTCGTCGGCTTTTTTCGACGCGGGAATCGGTGCGCTCGACGGCTGAAGGAATTTTGCCGCGCGCTGCCAGCCGCGGAAATTGTCCACCAGCACGCTGCCGTTGAATTCCTTGTCACCATAAAAAGTGAGCCCAATCGTGCGGATTTGCATCGCCTGGTTGTCGTCCCATTGGCCTTGATGCCCCAGCGGCGTGACGTCCGGCGAACCGCCGCGGATGTCCGCGGTGACGGTCGTCCATTGACCCGGCAGCAGCGCCGCGCGCGAACGCGCCTGATACCACAAGCCGTCTTTGTCTTTCATGAAAAACAGGCAGCCCACGAAGCCGGGGCATTCCGGCGGAACCCATACGTCGTAGGCGATGAAGCGCACGCCGACCATCTGGCGGCCGTCGGCGATGTTGTTGGCGCGGATGATTGTGACCGGATCGGGAAAGCGCACCGGCACTGAGAGCGATTTGCGGCCTTGGCTGGCGTGCGATTCGACGATGGCGAGTTTCGCCGCGCCGGCGGGCGGAGCTTTGCCCTGTGGCGTCGACGTTTCAGTTGGCCCAGGCGGCAATTCGGAATCCGGATCCGTCGAAACCATGCGCAGGGCCGAGTTCATCGCGAGCGGAAAATCCTGCTCGAGCATCCAGCCTTGCGTGCCGCCCTCCCAGTCGTACAACGGTTCGGGGCGATACGGAAACCAGCCGTTGTCGGCGGTGACTTGCGCGAGCGCTTCGCGCGACAGCTTCACCGCGGGAGCTTCAGCGGTGGCGCGGTCCATGGTTTTATACACGTCGCGGACGAAGAGAGCCGCGGCGCCAAGGAATAGCACTATAGCCAGCGCGGCCACTTTCGCATTGCCGCGATAAAAACGAGTCGTCAGACGCATGGTCGATGAGTTCCCAAACGCAATCGCAATATAACCTGAACA
>Ga0209579_10003963_pt1 | contig 10500 bp, 8 predicted proteins | sample Coa_R1_2_FD_187152 | JGI IMG/M metagenome (GOLD analysis project Ga0209579, IMG submission 187152) | Surface soil microbial communities from Centralia Pennsylvania, which are recovering from an underground coalmine fire - Coalmine... | ecosystem: Environmental > Terrestrial > Soil > Unclassified... | reverse complement strand
AGTACGCCGCATCGCAGGCGGGTTCGTCATCGCCGTGGACATCGAAGATCACAAGCTCACGATGGCCACCGAACTCGGCGCCGACCACGTCGTCAACGCGCTGAGCGCCGATCCGGTCGAGGCCATCCAGGCCCTCGGCGGCGCGGACGTGGCCGTCGCCCTCGCGGCGTCGCCCGGGGCATTCGACCAGGCCTACCGGTCGCTGCGCCGCGGCGGGCGCCTGGTGTGCGTGGCGCTGCCCGCTGACAATGCGACGCTGAGTCTGCCGATCTTCGACACCGTCATCAACGGCAAGACCGTCATCGGCTCGATCGTCGGCACCCGTAACGATCTCGCCGACGTCTTCGCCCTGCACGCCGCCGGCCGCACCAAGGTGATCGCTGTCGACCGCAAGATCGACGAGGTCAACCAATCCATCGACGACGTCCTCGCCGGCACTGTCCCGGCCCGTGTCGTCTTCCAGTTCTGATCGCTGCCTCTTTCGGCGATCTGCGGTTAGGGCGTTGCCCGGCCGGTCGGGCTAGCGGCCGCTCGTGTTCCGGTCCGGTGCCAAGCGCCGTGCCGGACACGGCGCAGGATGGGTACACCCGCTGCGGCCTGGGCCGACCGGGCGCGCGGATCCGCTGGATGGGAGCCGTCCGGTGCGTACAGTGAGCATTTTGCTAATTAAATCAAGCAACCTGAGCTATGCGCGTGACTGGATGGCGGTAAGCGCCAGGGTGTAAACGATGTCGTCTACCAGAGCACCGCGGCTGAGGTCGTTCACCGGCTTGGCGAGGCCCTGGAGCATCGGGCCGATGCTCACTACCTGCGCGCTGCGTTGCACCGCCTTGTATGTGGTGTTGCCGGTGTCGAGGTCGGGGAAGACGAAGACGGTGGCGCGCCCGGCCACGGCGCTGTCCGGCCGCTTGTTCTGCGCCACCGATGCGATGGCGGCCGCGTCGTACTGCAACGGGCCGTCGACGGCCAGGCCGGGTTCGCGTTCACGCACGATCCGGGTCGCCTCGGCGACTTTGTCGACGTCGCTGCCCGTCCCCGAGGTGCCGGTGCTGAAGCTGATCATCGCCACCCGGGGCTCGATGCCAAGGGCCCGCGCCGAGGCCGCGCTCTGGATGGCGATGTCGGCCAGGTCCTCGGCGTCGGGCCGGGGGTTGATGGCGCAGTCGCCGTAGACGACGACCTCGTCGGGCAGGCACATGAAGAACACCGACGACACCAGGCGACTGCCTGGCCTGGTGCCCAGGATCTGCAGCGCCGGGCGAACCGTGGCCGCGGTGGTGTGGACCGCGCCCGCCACCATGCCGTCGACCTCGCCCTGCTGGAGCATCATGGTGCCGACCATGATCGGATCGGCGAGGTGATCGCGGGCCATCTCCTCGGTCCAGCCTTTGTGCCGTCGCAGCTGGGCCAGCGGGGCGACGTAGCGCTCGGCTGCGGCCTGGGGATCGACCACGGTGACGCCGGCGGGCAGCCGCAGCCCGAGGCTGCGGGCCAGCCCGGCGACCTGGTCGGGCGGTCCCAGCAGCACGCTGCGGGCGATGCCCCGCTCCGCGCACGCGACCGCGGCCCGCACGATGCGAGACTCGGTGCCTTCGGGCAGCACCACGCACGCGTCGGCGGCGCGGGCGGCCTCGACCAGCTGGAAGCGGAAGGCGGCAGGGCTGAGCCGGCGAGACCGAGAGGTGCTGCGCAGCGAGTCAAGCCAGGATGCGTCCAGCGCGTCGGCGATGCTGTCCACCACCCCCTCGATCCGTTCCAGGTCGTCGATCGGCAATCCCGGATCGAGGTCGCGGACTCGCGTCGCGGTGTCGTAACTGCTGTCGTCGACCACAAGAACGGGCAGGCCGGTGGCGCACGCAGCCCGGGTGAGTTCCCATACCCGCGGGTCTGGCTCGGTCCCGGCGGTCAGGAGCAGGGCGGCCAGCCGGGTCCCGCTGAGCGCGGCGAGGCAGGCCGCCATGACCACGTCGTGGCGGTCTCCGGGGACCACGACGAGCCGGCCCTCGGTGAGCACACGAAGGCCACCCGGGATGCCCTGGGCGAACACCGCGACCTCTTTGATACGCCGGGATAGGTCACCCTCGCTGAGTACCCGCGGGCCCAGCTCGCGGACGAGGTCGCAGACCCGCAGCCAGGTCAGCTCGGGACGGTGCGGCACCGCGGCGATGAGGCGGAGTCCGCGCTCGCCCAGCACCTTGCCCAGCTGCGCTGCCGCCGACGGATCCCCCGCCGGCATGCCGTTGATCGCGCAGCCGACCACGCGCGTGTGCTCACCCGACCAGTACCCGCTGGCCGTGATAGCCAGCGACTCGGCCAGAAGCTTGACCGCGTCCCCGGCCGGGTCTGGCCCACGCTCCGGCGCGCCGATTGCCCGGTCCTCGCCGCTCCCCGCGCCTGCCGCCGGCCAGCCGGCGACCAGCAAGACGTCGGCGTCAACCGCTTTGGCTAGCGCCTGGTTGAGTCCACCGGCGTATAGCTTGGCCGGGCCCGGGCTGAGCCCCTCGACGACGACGACATCGGATCGGTCATGGACCGGCTGCCAGGCCGCGACGATCTTCTCGAGCACGGCGTCGAGTCCACCCGATCCGAGCTGCCGTTCCAGGTGTGCAGTGGACAGCGGATCTGGAGGACGCAGCGCAGTTGTGGCCGTGGCCAGCGCTATCGACCGGTCGGGGCCACCGTCGGCGCGGGGCTGGGCCACCGGCTTGACGAAGGCGACGTTCACGCCCCGCCGGTCGAGGGCCCGAACCAGGCCGAGGCAGGTCCTGGCCAGACTGGCGCCAGCCGCGTTGGGGACGACCAGCAAGGTCCGGCTCATGACATCATCGCAGTCGCGTGGGCGAAGGACCGTCGACCGGCGGCGATGACGCGGGCGGTGTCGCGGGCGATCAGTAGCTCCTCGTCCGTCGGCACGACGAGCGCCAGGACCGGGCCGGCCACGCTGATGCGCCCCCCGGTCCGCCGGCCATGGTCGGCATTGGCCCGGACGTCCTCAGCCAGGCCGAGGAAACCCAGCTGGCGGAGCACCAGGCTACGGACGACGGCGCTGTTTTCCCCGATCCCGCCCGTGAAGACCAGCGCGTCGAGCCGCTGCAGCCCGACCACCAGCCCGGCGATCGCCTTGGACAGCCGGTGCACGAAAACCTCGAGGGCGAGCCGGGCCCGCTCGTTTCCGCCCGCGGCCGCGGCTTCGACGGTGCGCATGTCATTGCCCACGCCGGACAGCCCTTCAAGCCCGCTGTCGAGGTTCAGCGCCCGGGTGAGCTCGTCGACACCCATGCCGGTCCGGCCGGCCAGGTAGCTGAGCAGGCCCGGATCGACATCGCCGGAGCGGGTCCCCATCACCAGCCCTTCCAGTGGGGTGAGCCCCATGGTCGTATCCACCGACAGGCCGTCGCGCACCGCCGTCGCACTGCACCCGTTGCCCAGGTGGGCGGTGACCAGCCGGAGCTCGCCGGGTGGCCGGCCCAGCACGACTGCGGCCTGCTCGCTGACAAAGCGGTGACTGATGCCGTGGAAGCCGTAACGCCTCACTGCGTACCGCGTGTACCACTCCTCGGGTACCGCGTAGCGAAAAGCGTGCGGCGGCATCGTCTGGTGGAACGCGGTATCGAATACGGCGACTTGCGGCAAGTCGGGCAGGACGGCACGCACCGCCTCGATGCCGGCCAGATTCGCCGGGTTGTGGAGCGGCGCCAGGTGACTGAACGAGCGCACCGCGGCTATGACCGCATCGTCCACCCGGATCGAAGAGGTGAACCGCTCTCCGCCGTGCACCACCCGGTGACCGGCACCGAGCAAATGAGCGCCGGAATGCCCGGCCTCGGCCAGGTGATCCAGCACCCGGGCCACCACAGCCCAGTGAGTCCCTCCGGGAAGCCGTTCCTCGACTGCTACCGCCGGAAACCACTGGACCCGCAGCAACGCCTCTGGCGTACCGAGTCGCTCGCCGATCCCCCCCATGAGACGCTCGCCACTTCCGGGGAGCAAAAGCGCGAACTTGACCGACGAACTGCCCGAGTTGAGCACCAGCACCAAGTCGCCAGAACCGCCCGCGGCGGCCTGGCTCTCCGCGGCCGGCACACGCCCGTCAGCTTTGGTCCGCAGCGCATCCGAGACCCCGGCCTCCCGGTGACTGATCATTTGGGGTCGCCCCATGCCCAGTTCAAGATCTCCGGCATATAGAACATATCCAGGTCATACTTCTTGATGACCCGGTTCAGGTGAACATAAATGAACTTCCGGCCCGCTGCCATACCCCGGTGCCCGACCACAAGCTGTTTCACATGCGACAGTTCGAGTGGCTTTTTCAGCAGCGGATTGTCGTAGCGGTAGAGCTGGCCGATCGAGAGGTAGTTGGCAGCGCGCCAGTACGCATCCATGCGCTGGAGTAGTTCCGGAGAGAGAGGTCCCGTCAGCACGGGATTCATGGTCTTTATTAGTCAGTCCTCCATTGTGGAGCCGCGCGAGATCATGGAATGCCTGGGCGGCGAGCCACCGGGCAGTCGCTTTGCGATTACTCGACATCGATGAAATCGACGGAGCAGGTACCGGACGCTCATCGGGCTCTTCCTTGGTGTTTCACCACGTCACCAAGGTCTGGAGCGACGTCGCCCGGGACTGGCCCGGGCTGCAACCGCACGCAGGCGGTCAAACGGCCACGTATCGACCATACGCCTACCGGACCCCCCGAGCAACGTCACGGCCCCGGCGCTCGCCGGCATAGCGGCGATACACACGGCCAGCATGACCGCGACCTGAGCGACGCCGACCGCAGAGGTCGACAGCTTGACACCCAAGTCTGACATAAGACATGGACGGGTTACCGTTATGGGACAGCCATCCGGGCTAGTGACGCGATTCACGACGCGGATCCCGCCCGGCCTCCGCCGCTCCGGACCCCGGCGGCACATCAATCAGCCCGATCGTGATGTGCCTTCCAGGAGTCCCGCCGTGCCATTCTCTGCATCAGCCCCGGTCCGCCGAGCGAAGCCCGGCCGCCCGTGATCACCAACGTCAAGGCCCGCCGGGTGTGCCAGCTGGCACGGCTGCTAACCGGGCGGAACGCGCTGCGCCGGCCCGTCGACAGGATCGAGGGCGTGATCCTTGTCGCGTTGTCCGCCGCCTTCCTGGCGGCCGTGGCCTTCGCGTGCATCGTCGGCACCCACACCTATCAGTCGCAGCGGGCGGCTACAGTCGGCCTGCGCCCGGCGGCGGCCGTACTGCTTCAGGACGGCCCGGCGGTCGGCGACCTGGCCCGCGTCGGACAGACCGAGGCGAAGTGGTTCGTCCCTGGGGGCGGTCAGCAATCCGGCGTGCTGACCACCTCGACGGCGCCAGACATCGCCGGTGCGGCCGCGGGCGCCCGGATATCGGTATGGCTGAATCGGTCGGGTCAGCCAGCTGCGCCGCCAGCCGGCCAGGCCGTCATGATCATTTACGCGCTGATCGCGGGCGCCATGGTGGCGGGGATCGCCGGGCTGGCGCTGCTGTCGGTCTATGCGCTGTGCCGTCTGGTCCTGGACCGACGGCGGCTAGCCGCCTGGGAGTCGGCGTGGGACCGGACCGGGCCGAGATGGACTACCCGTCGCTGAGAAAAGCAGGCATCCCGACATCCGGGATGTGATTTACCTAGATCAGCTCCGGTGAGTACCTAGTCCGCCCGGACGTTAGCCGCGAACCCTGGGTCCGGAGGTCCGATGATCTGCAACCAACCTACGCTCGTGGCAGGGACTAGCAATGGACGTCCGGGTGGCTACGGCTGGCGCTCGACCGGGCGGAGCAGCTCCGTCAGGGCGGGTGAGTCCGTGATCCGGGCGGCCGTGTCGTCGCCCAGGGCCCGCATCTCCGCCTCGGCGTGCCGCGAGTGCGCCGCGAAGGCCAGCTCGCCCATCGGCGAGCGCATGGTCCTGGCCCAGTACCGGACGGCAACCGCCCTGAGCGCCGGGGTGTGCAGGACGGCGAGGTTCCGCGGCAGCCCGGCCGTGCCGTCAGCGCGCAGGCCGGCGAAGGCCCCGGTGATGGCCCGGCACATGAGCGTGAGGGTCGCGCGGTCCGCGGCGAGGCGGACGGGATCGGTACCGCAGCGGTAGAGGGCCGCCGCGACGCACGCGACGAAGGCGGCGTGGTAGGCGAGCCACCCGTCCATGTCGATGACCTGTTGGATAGCGAACCCGCGGCCGGACAGGTTCGCTTCCAGCACGGCCAGCCGGGGATCAGGTGCCGCCGGGAAAGCCGTGGGCTGCTGCCGGATGCGGACGTAGCCGGCGGTCCCGCCGGCCATGACGCCGCCGACGCCGGGGAACCCGAGGTAGACAACGCCGGGCACGTCACCCGGGATGGCCGCCCGGCCCGACGGGTTGTTGCCGAAGAAGACCACCGCGGGCTTGCCGACCAGGACCGCGAGCCCGGCGCAGGCCGAGGCCAGCTGATCACGCCGGACCGCGACCAGGACGACGTCGTAGTCCCCGCCGGCGTCCGGCACCACCTCGGCTTCGACGCCGACCCGCCCGCCACCGATTACATCGCGGGCGCATAGGCCGCCCGAGGCCACCTCATCGGTCCTGCGTCCGTGGCTCAGCACCGAGACCTGGTTTCCCGCAGCCGCGAGGTGAGCGCCGTACACGGTCCCGATCACGCCCGCGCCCACGATGAGCATTTTCATGACGACCTCCCCTGACCTGGCCTGCGACCGGCGCCGCGCTGGGGTCATGCGTTCTTCAGGTCCCGATGGTGAAGCAGAAGGCCGCCGAGGACGGCACCGAGCACTCCGAGGCCGGGCCCTGGACCCGCCCCAGGAGGTAGAGCGTCTCGGCCCCGGTGAGCGATGGCCATAGGCTCGCCTCGCCCGGGACCTACGGGAGCCGCCGGCGGGCCTCGACGGTCTGGCGCCGGCAGTCGAACCCGAAGATCTCAGCCTGCCCCGCCGTCGGCCGGGCCAGTCCCAGGAGCAGCCGGATAGTGGTGGTCTTCCCGGCCCCGTTGGGCCCCAGGTAGCCGACCACCTCGCCCGGGGCGATCTGGAGGCTGAGGTCGCGGAGAGCGTCAACCTTGCCGTAGCGCTTGCCCAGACCTTCGCTACGGATAGCGGGCGTGACCATAAGGTTTCAACTCCGTGTTTCAGCCGCGTACGTACTCGCCGGGGGCGTCGGCGAGGGCGGGGTGCCGTTTGCTGCCCAAGGGCGGCGGCTTGACGTGCGCTCCGGCCCGGGCGTCAGACCACGCGGTCCAGTCTTCCCACCATGAACCCTTGTTCTTGCTGGCCGCGGCGCGCCAGGTTTCCGGGCTGGCCCCGGCGTGGTCGCCCGCCTCATACCAGGCCTTGGGGCCGGGCGGGTTGACGATGCCGGCGATGTGGCCGCCGCTGGACAGCACGTAGCGGACCTCGCCGCCGAGCAGACCCCCGGTCTTGTAGGACCCATGCCAGGGCACGATGTGATCGTTAATCGCACCAACCACGTAGGTATCGCTCGTCACCGAGGACAGCGCCAGACGCTGACCGGCCAGCTCCAGCTCGCCCTGGGCCAGCTCGTTGCGCATGTACAGGGACCGCAGGTAGAACGAGTGCATGGCGGCCGGCATCCGGGTGCTGTCGCCGTTCCAGGCCAGGATGTCGAAGGCCGGCGGGTCCTGGCCCATCAGCCAGCTGGAGACCACGTAATTGAAGATGAGGTCGTTGGCGCGCAGCAGGTCGAAGGTGCCGGCCATCTGGCTGCCCTCCAGCACGCCCTCGGCCGCCATCTGCCGTTCCAGCCGGGCTACGGTCTTCTCGTCGGTGAACGCGCCCAGGACCCCGGGGTCGCTGTAGTCCAGCAGGGTATTGAGCAGCGTGACCGACCCGATCCGGTCGATGCCCTTCTCGGCGAGGTACGCGGCGAGCATGGCGGTCAGCGCGCCGCCCAGGCACAGCCCGATGATGTCGGTCCTGGGCGCGCCGGTGATCTCGGCGATGACGTCCAGGGCTTCCGCCGGGCCGTGGATCAGGTAGTCATCCAGGGTCACCCCGCTCATGGACGCGTCCGGGTTGCGGTAGGAGATCGCGAACACGGTCCGCCCGTGCTGCACGGCCCATTCCAGGAAGCTGCGGCCCGGCGCGAGGTCCATGACGTAGTACTTGTTGATCCACGGCGGGCTGGCCAGCACCGGCACCGCGCGGACCTTGGGCGTCTGCGGCGCGTACTGGATCAGCTCCATCAGCTCGTTCCTGAACACCACCTGGCCCGGGGTCGCGGCGAGGTTCTCGCCGATGGTGAACGGCCGGGTGTCGACCTGGCGCGGCCGCCCGCCGTTGTTGAGCACGTCATCGGCGAAATGGCCAGCCCCGGCAGCCACGCTGGCCCCGCCGGTCTCCAGCGCCCGCTTGAGCGCAGCCGGGTTCGTGGCCAGGAAATTCGTCGGCGCGACCGCATCGAGCAGGAAACCGGCCGCGAGCGCGGCCTTAGCGTCGTCGACCGGGTCCCCAGCCCCGGCCGCCAGGACGTCGGACACCAGCCGGGACGCGGCCAGGTGCGCCTGGCGGATGGCGAAGAACGCCGGGTTGTCCGTCCACGCCGGGTCGGCGAATCGCTTATCCCCAGCTGGCACCGGAACCGGCGGCGGCGCGTCCACGCCCAGCCAGCGAGCCGTGGCCACCGGCCCGGCGAGCGCGAGGCTGATCCAGTAGCGCAGCGCCGCGGTCCCCGTCGCGCCAGGCTTCCGCGCGGCACGCCGCAGCACCGCCAGCGTCGACGCGCCCAGCCCAGCCGCATCCGCCGAGGCGAGCAGGTCGGCCTCGGGACCCAGCGCTGACGCGGCGGACTCTGCGGCCTGCCACGCCGTCTCCTGCGTGCTCATCTCGGCTGACCTCCTAGATCGCGAGGGACAGGGGCTGCGCCTGACCCCTACTGCGCGATGGCCTGCATCTTCAGCACCAGTCAGATCCGTTCGAAGACCGCGGCGATGCCCTGGCCACCGCCGATGCACATCGTGACCAGCGCGTACTTGCCGCCGGCCCGGTGCAGCTCGTAGAGGGCCTTGACGACCAGGATGGCGCCGGTGGCGCCGAGCGGGTGACCCAGGGAGATGCCGCTGCCGTTCGGGTTGGTCCGTTCCGGCGGCAGGCCGAGCTCGGCGGCGACGGCGAGGGCCTGCGCGGCGAACGCCTCGTTCACCTCGAACACGTCGATGTCATCCACCTTCAGGTCGGTGCGCTCAAGAACCTTGCGCACCGCGGGTACCGGCCCGATGCCCATCACGCGCGGCTCGACTCCGGCGTGACTGTAGGCGACGAGCCTGCCCAGCGGCTGGCAGCCGTGCTGCCCGGCATAGTTCTCATCGGCCAGGATCACGGCCGCTGCGGCGTCGTTGACGCCCGAAGCGTTGCCCGCGGTGACCGTGCCTTCCTTGGCGAAGGCCGGCTTGAGCCTGGCCAGGTCAGCGAGAGTCACCCCGGGCCGGATGTGCTCGTCGGCGTCCACGGTCGTAATGCCCTTACGGCCGGGCACCTGCACCGGCGTGATCTGCTCGGTGAAGTATCCTGCCGCGGCCGCGGCGGCCGCGCGCCGGTGGCTCTCGACAGCCAGCGCATCCTGCTCTTCCCGCGAGACGTGATAATCCTCCGCTACGTTCTCGGCGGTAATAGCCATGTGACAGCCGTCGAACGGGTCGGTCAGCGCGCCGACCATGGCGTCGATGACGGCGCCGTCTCCCATCCGCTGGCCCCAGCGCATGCCCGGCAGCCAGTACTGCGCGCGGCTCATGGACTCGACGCCGCCGGCCACGGCGACGCCGCAGTCGCCGAGCTTGATCGCCTGGGCCGCGGACACGATCGCCTGCAGCCCGCTGCCGCACAGCCGGTTAACGGTGAAGGCCGGGGTCTCGACCGGGAGCCCGCCGTTGACCGCCGCGACCCGGCTGAGGTACATGTCGCGAGGCTCGGTGTGGATCACGTGCCCGAAGACCGCGTGACCGACATCATCCGGCTGTACGCCTGCGCGCTTTACCGCCTCACGCACCACAGTCGCCGCGAGGTCGCAGGGCGGAACGGCGGCGAGGCCGCCTCCGTATTTGCCGATCGCGGTCCGGGTGGCGGACAGCACCAGTACATTCCTGTCTTGTTCCATGATCATTTCCTCACATGTCCAGTCCGCCGTTGACGGCCCAGATCTGCCCGGTGATGTAGGCGGACGCGTCGGCCGCCAGGAAGGCGACCACGCGCGCGATCTCTTCAGGCGCGCCGAGGCGGCCGACCGGGATCTGGGCCCGGATCCGGTCCAGTACCTTGTCCGGGATGGTGGCCATCATGTCGGTGGCGATATAGCCGGGCGTGACCGCGTTGACGGTCAGCCCGATCCCGTCTCCGACCGGGCGCTCCGCCCGGCTGAGCTGGAAGAGGGTCTCCCTGGCCAGCGACTTGGTCAGGCCGAACAGGCCGGACTTGGAGGCAGCGTAGTTGACCTGGCCGATGTTGCCGGTCTCGCCGATGACCGAGGACACGTTGATGCTCCGGCCGGTCCCGCGTTG
>Ga0209579_10003959_pt1 | contig 10503 bp, 11 predicted proteins | sample Coa_R1_2_FD_187152 | JGI IMG/M metagenome (GOLD analysis project Ga0209579, IMG submission 187152) | Surface soil microbial communities from Centralia Pennsylvania, which are recovering from an underground coalmine fire - Coalmine... | ecosystem: Environmental > Terrestrial > Soil >... | reverse complement strand
TCGCCCGGCCGCGCCGGGCGGGCGCCCGTCATACCCAGTCGACGAAGGACATTCTGAAACGACCTCTCAATACAGCACGAGCCGGTCGCGGTGCACTGCCTCGATGTCGCGCGGGCGCCCGCGGAGATGCGCGGCGCTCGCGCCCGCAAGGCCCTTGCCGACGCGCGCGCCGTCAAGCGCGACCAGCTCGACCGCGTCGCCGGCCGCGAAGTCGCCCTCGCAGTCGACGACGCCGACGGCGAGCAGGCTGCGCCCCTCGCCGACGATCGCTCCTCGGGCACCGTCGTCGATGACGAGCGTGCCGGCGGACGGCTTCGCGTGCTGCAGCCACAGCCGGAACGCGCTCGCCGGCGATCCGTGCGCCCGGAAGCGCGTGCCACGGGGCTCGCCGGCCGCGATCGCGGTCACGATCCCGTCTCCGTAGCCCGAGCCGATCACCGTGGGGATGCCGGCGCCCGCCGCGAGCCGTGCCGCCATCACCTTGCTCTCCATGCCGCCGCGGCCGAGCGGGCCGCCCGGCCCGAGCGTCGCACCGTCGACGGCATCTCCGCTCGGCAGCCGCCGGGCTGCAGCATCCGCCGGATGCGCGTCGTAGACGCCGTCGACCTCCGTGAGCAGCACGAGCAGGCGCGCACCGAGCAGCACCGCCACCTGCGCGGCGAGCGCGTCGTTGTCTCCGAACGTGATCTCGTCGGTCGCCGTCGCGTCGTTCTCGTTGAGGACCGGTACGACGCCCAGCCGCAGCAGGGCGCGCAGCGCGTTCCGCGCGTTGACGTAGCTCGACCGTTCCGCGAGGTCGGCGGCGGTGAGGAGGACCTGGGCGCTGCGAAGGCCGTGATGCCGGAGCGCATCCTCCCAGGCGAGCTGCAGCCGCACCTGGCCGGCCGCCGACGCCGCCTGCAGTTGCGGCGTCGCGCGCGGACGGCGGCGGAGCCCCAGCAGCGGCAGCCCGAGGGCGATCGCGCCCGACGAGACGATGCATGCGTCCTCGCGCAGCGCTGCGATGTCCGCAGCACGCTGCTCGAGCACGCGCCGGCGAACGCGCCCGGCCCCGTCGGTCACGAGCGACGACCCCAGCTTGACCACGACGGTCAGCGTGTCTCGCTTCCGTCGCCGATCACGCGGTACTGGCGCAGCCAGAGATCGCGGTAGCTCACCGGCCCTCGCGGTCCCGGAAAGCGGTCGACGTTGATCCCCGTCTCCGGAGCTCCGAGCAACGCGAAACCGTCCGTGAACCTCGTCGTCGCGTTCCAGTACGCAGTCGTGCCGCGGTAGCCGTCGAGGAACCGCCGCGCCGCGTCCTCGTCTTCGGTGACGATCGCCGCCGCGAGGCCGGAGGTCTGCTCGTTCGCGAGCGCGAGCGCGTCGTCCACTCCTTCGACGAGCGCGAGGGTCACCGTGGCGACCCGACCTGGCTCCGCCGCCCACTCGTGGCCGAGCGGGCGGTCGAGGGGGTTGGCGGCGGTGCCGCGGACCTCGACGCCGACCGTCTCGCAGGTCGTCTCGACGAGCGCCGCGAGCACAGGAGCGTCGCGGTCGACCAGCGCGAGGTTGAGCCGGTTGCAGACGCCGAGCCGGTCGAGGCTCGCGCGCACGATCCGCTCGAGGCGCGCGGGCGAGGCCGCGGCGTGCGCGTAGAGCACGCCGCCGCCTTCGGCATGCGCGAGGGTTCGGACACCCATCGCCGCGGCACGCGTCGCCAGCGCCGCCGTCGAGGCTCCACTGCCGCGCAGGATGACGAGCGGGATCGCGCGAGGGAGCGAGACGAGTGCCTCGGCGCCCTCCCGCGCCGGCGTGCGCACGAGACCGACCGCCGCCGGGTCGACGCCGGCCTCGGCCAGCGCCGGACGGAGCACGTCGTCGACGAGCAAGGTCACGGTTCGTAACGCAGCGGCGCCCGTGCGCAGCACCACCGCGTTGCCGCTCTTGAGAACCTGTGCGGCGATGTCCGCGGCCACACCGGGACGGGCCTCGAAGTTCGCGCCGATCACACCGACTGGGATTCGGCGCTCGGCCACCCGCAGGCCGTTGGCGAGCTGCCACGAGCCGACCTCGCGCGCGATCGGCTCGAGCGCGGAGGTCGCGCGCAGCCCGTCGCCGATCGCGGCGAAGCGACGCTCGTCGAGGCGGAGCCGGTCGAGCGCGCCGTCGTCGAGCCCCGTTGCCGCGGAGATGTCTTCGGCGTTGGCCGCCAGGACCTCGGCGGCACGACCCGCCAGCAAATCGGCGGCTCGGCGGAGGCCTGCGCCGATACGCTCGTCCTCGAGCGACGCCAGCGCCTTGCGTGCCGCGATCGCCTCGCGTTCGACCAGCTCCACCGTCGTGACCGCGGCTTGCAGTGTCATCGCAATACTTTACTTTCTGAATCTTTGGACTGCCGGAATCTTCAACGGGGCTGCTCGTTAGGAGAGACGTGAGCGAGGGCGCGCGGCGCTGGCTGCTGTTCGCGGCGATGTGCGTCATCTGGGGCGTGCCGTACTTGCTGATCCGCGTCGCCGTCCGTGACCTGAATCCCTCCGTGCTCGTCTTCGGCCGCACGGCGGTCGGCGCGCTGCTGCTCGTGCCGCTCGCCGCGGTCCGCGGTGAGCTGCGGCCGGTGCTTGCCCGCTGGCGTCCGCTGCTCCTCTTCGCCGCGATCGAGATCGCGATTCCGTGGCTGCTTCTCTCGAGCGCCGAGCGCCGGTTGTCGAGCTCGTTCTCCGGGCTGATGATCGCCGCCGTCCCGCTCGTCGGTGCCGTGATCACGCGCGAACGGCTCGGAGGCTGGAGCATCGGCGGTCTCGTGCTCGGGCTGGGCGGCGTCGTCGCGCTGCTCGGGCTCGACGCGCACGGCACGAGCGCCCTCGGAGTGATCGAGATCGCCGGCGTCGTGCTGGGCTACGCGGTCGGCCCGATCGTGCTGTCGCGCCGGCTCCGCGGCTTGCCGGCGCTCGGCGTCATCGCCGCCTCGCTGGGGGTGACCGCGGTCGTGTACGCGCCCGTCGCCGCCGTGACCATGCCGAGCGCGTTCCCACCGGCCAAGGTCGTCGGCTCGGTGCTCGCGCTCGCGGTCGTCTGCACCGCGCTGGCGTTCGTCCTCTTCTTCGCGTTGATCGCCGACGTCGGGCCGGTGCGCGCGACGGTGATCACCTACGTGAACCCGGCCGTCGCGGCCGCGCTGGGCGTCAGCATCCTCGGCGAGCGGTTCACGACCGGGATGGGTGTCGGCTTCGTCCTGATCCTCGTCGGCTCCGTGCTGGCGGCGCGGCCTCGCGCTGAGCTCCGGCCCGCAACCGCCTAGCCGAGGAGCGCGTCGACCTCGCCCGCCGTCGGCAGCGACGGCTGGGCGCCCGGCCGCGACGCCGCGAGCGCGCCCGCGACGCATGCGCGCCGGAGCGCCTCCTCCCGGGGACGGCCCTCGAGCAGCGAGACGACGAGGCACGCGGCGAACGCGTCGCCGGCGGCCGTTCCGTCGACGGCGTCGACCCGGGGCGGCTCGGCGCGCGCGACCTCGCGGCCCGCCTCGAGCAGGATTGCGCCCTCGGCGCCGAGCGTGACCGCGACGAGACGCCCGCGGGACATGACCTCGTGCTCGAGCCTGTTGACGATCAGCAGATCCGGCTCGACGTCGATCGGCCGCGCGGGCGCGGCGTTGAGCGCGAAGAACTCGGCGCTCGCCGCGGCCGCTAGCACGACCTCGTCGGAAACCTCGAGCTGGCAGAGCACGGCGCCGGTCGGTGTCGCGGGCGCGACGTTCGCATTCGCTCCGGGCACGACGACGATCTCGTTCTCGCCGTCGTCGGCGACGAAGATCAGCGCGAGTCCCGTCGCGCCGCCGTGCTCGACCTCGAGCTGGACACCTTCCGCGTGGAGCCCGGCCAGCGCCTCCGCCGCGAACGCGTCCTCGCCGACGGCACCGACGAAGCGGACGTGCGCGCCGAGGCGTGCGGCCGCGACGGCCTGATTGGCGCCCTTCCCGCCGGGATAGCGGGCGTACGACGTCGCCTGCACCGTCTCGCCCGGGCGCGGCAGCGCGCGAACGCGTGCGACGAGGTCGACGTTGACCGACCCGACGACGGTGAGCTCCACCGGCATCGCGCGATCATCCCGCAAACCGCATGGTTGGCTCGACGGGCTGCGGGGAACGACGCTTCGGTGGTCGGCCCGGCCGGACAACTGCGCGCACCTCTGATCATCTGGTCGAGCTGGCTCGTCCTGATGGCGGGAGCGAACCTCGCGACGCCGCTCTACGCCGTGTACGCACGTGACTTCCGGTTCTCGAGTCTCGTGCTCACGTCCGTCTTCGCGACGTACGCCTTCGTGCTCGTGCCAGCACTGATCCTCTTCGGCCGGCTGTCGGATCGCTTCGGGCGGCGGCCCGTCATCGTCGCCGGGCTCGCGGTCGCATGCGGCGGGCTCATCCTCTTCGCAGTCGCCCACAGCGCCGCCTGGTTGTATGCCGCGCGGGCGCTGCAGGGCCTGGCGGTGGGGATGATCAGCGGCGCTGCGACTGCGGCGCTGGTCGAGCTCGATCCGCGCGGCGACCGCCGCCGCGCCGCGTTGCTCGCGGGCCTCGCGCAGGCCGGCGGCAGCGCGGCGGGCCCGATGCTCGCCGGCGCGCTCGCGCAGTGGGCGCCGGACCCGTTGCGGCTCGTGTTCGTCGTCGGGCTCGCGTTGACGGTCGTGGCGGCCGCCGCGACTCTGACGCTCCCCGCGACGGGCGACCGGCGACGCGAGCCGTGGCGCATCCAGCGGCCTCGCGTTCCACGCGAGATCCGCGGCCGGTTTGCACGGGTCAGCGTCGCCGCCGCGACCGTGTGGGCCGGCGTGGCGCTCTACCTCTCGATCGTGCCGACGTACGCCGGCACGCTGCTCGGCCGGAACCGGCTCGCGTTGCTGGCGGCGATCTCCGCGCTCGCGCTGCTCTCCTCCTTCGCGACGCAGCTCGCCGCCCGGCGCCGGCGCGGATCGCCGCAAGTCGCGCAGGCAGTCGGTCTGAGTCTGCTCGCGCTCGGCCTGCTCACCCTCGTGCTCGCGTCACCGCTCGGGTCGCTCGCGTTGCTCGTCGCGGGCTCGGTCGCCGCAGGCGCCGGCCACGGCATCGCGTTCCTGAACGCGCAGGAGGAGCTGAACGACGCCGCGCCGTCACAGCGCCGCGGCGAGGTGACGTCCGCATTCATCGGCTGCATCTACGCGCTCGTCGCCGCAGCCGTCCTCGGCACCGGTCTGCTCGACCTGCGCTTCTCGCTCTCGCTCTCGGTCGGCGCCGTGTCGACGGCGCTGCTCGCGGTCGCGTTGGCGACGGCAGTGGTCAGCTTCCGGTCGCGTTGAGCAGCTCCTCGGACGGCTCGTCGTAGAAGCTGATCGAGACGACGGCTCGGCCGCGCCAGCCGTGCCCGAACGACACACGCCCGCGCAACGCTTTCTCGATCAGCTCCTCGATGTATGCGCCGCCGAGGTAGGTCCCGCGCCGGTACGGCCGGACCTCGAGCTCCCCGTCGAACTGGATCTCTGCGATGGGCTCGCTCACACGCGGGAGCGTACGCCTTGAATGCGCGCCGACAGAAGATCCTGCAGCCGTCGGTCTCTCGGGTCCTCTGCCGGCGCGGTGAACCACATTCGCCGCGGCGGCCGGATGCCCTGTCGCTACTGCAGGTAGTGGCGGAGCTCGGGCGCGATCCGGTGCAGCCGCGCAAGCGCGTGCCGCTCGAGCTGGCGGACGCGTTCGCGTGTGATGTGGAGCGACGCGCCGATCTCCTCGAGCGTCTGCGGCTTCTCGCCGTTCAGCCCGTAGCGGGCGACGAGCAGCTGCCGCAGCCTCGGCTCCAGCTGTGCGAGTGCCGCCTCGAGGTCGATGTCTTGCGACGAACGCGCCGTGACGGACGCGGGGTCATCGGCGTGCGAGTCGGCGATCAGATCGCCGAAGTTCGACTCGCCGTCGCCGACCGGCGTGTCGAGGCTGATCGGGTCGCGGACGAGGTCGAGCAGATCCTGTACGCGCTGCTCGTTGATGCCCGACTCCTTGGCGATCTCCGCCACGCTCGGCTCGCGGTTGAGCTTCTGCGCGAGCTGGATCTGAGCGCGCAGCACACGCCGCGCCTGGTCGGCGACGTGCACGGGCAGGCGGATGATGCTGCCTTGCTCGGCGAGCGCCCGCGTGACGGCCTGGCGGATCCACCAGGTCGCATACGTCGACAGCTTGAAGCCGAGCTCGTAGTCGAACTTCTCGACCGCGCGGATCAGGCCGAGATTGCCGGCCTGGATCAGATCGAGCAGCGGAACCCCCGACTTTGCGTAATTCCGGGCGATGGACATCACGAGCCGGAGGTTGCATTCGATCAGCTTGCGCTTCGCAGCCTCGTCGCCCTGGTCCTTGCGGCGGGCCAACTCCCGCTCCTCCGCCGGCGTCAGGAGCCGTGGGTCGATCGAGCGGACGTAGGCCTTGAGCGGATCCTCGGCCGGCGCAGACTCGCTCGCGCGCTTGTCCTCGACGTCCGGCTCGTCGAAGGTCCAGCTGGTCTGCGTGCGGACTCGCTCGCCCATGCTGCACGTTCTTCGGTATTTCGCACGCAAATCTTGAGCGTCTCTGGTGATATCCACGTTTGACGCGTCCCCCTTCGAGGGGATACCGGTGCCGTGGGGCCTGACGACACTGCGACGGTGGCCGGCGACGAGCGCGTCATCGAGCACGAATGGATCCCGATCGGCACGCTGCTCCTGCGGCGTGGCCTGATCGACGTCGAACAGCTCGAGCTCGCCCTCGGCGAGCGCGAGCAGAGCGGCCGTCGCCTGGGCGAGCTCCTCGTGAGCTGGGGCTGGGTGTCGAGCCGGGACGTCGCGGTCGCGCTCGCCGAGCAGTTCCAGCTTCCGTTTCACGACCTGGCTGCGTCACAGCCGTCCGAGGATCTGCCCGTCCCGGACGGCGCTGCGCCCCAGCTCGACGCCGTCGTCGTCGAGGACGCCGACGACTACGTGCTCGTCGGGGTCGGCGACCCGACCGACATCGCAGCGATCGAGCAGCTGCGCGACAGCCTCGACAAGGTCGTACACCTCTGCGTGATCGATCCGAGCGCGTTACAGTCCCACGCCCGAAGGCACGACCAGGCTGTTCTCGGAGGCCTGACTCTCTGACCGAGAGTCGTCCCTCCCGCCCGTCAAGCTTCGCCCGCTTCCCCGTGTACAGGCCGAGACCCCTCCTCAGGCTGTTGCTCGTTGGATCTTTCACCGCCGCGGTGCTCGCCGCGGCGGCGAGCGGGGCGAGCGATCGTGTCGACCGCCTGCTCGCGCCTGCAGGCGTCTGTCGCGGCGGCGATCGGGTGCTGGAGTCCGTCGACCTCCAGCTGAAGGCGATGTCCTGCCTCGTCGGCTACGTGCGCGCGCGGGCGGGACTGCCGGCGCTGCGTGTCTCGCCGCGTCTGGACCGCGCCGCGACGCTCAAGATCAAGGCCGACCTTCGTTGCGGCCAGTTCTCGCACACGCCGTGCGGCGCGAGCTTCCTCACGGTGTTCTCCGCCGCGGGCTACATCAAGGACGGTGGTGCGTTCATCGTCGGCGAGAACCTCGCGCTCGGGCACTCGCCGCGAGAGGTCATGTCGCTGTGGCTGCACTCGCCGGAGCACCTGCGCAACCTCCTCTCGCGGCAGTGGCGCGACTTCGGCCTCGGAGTCCGCCCCGGCGTCGACTTGCAGGGGCTGCACGGGGTCACGCTCTGGGCGAACGAGTTCGGCGCCCACCGCGGTTGACGCGGCAGGGGGCTGAGGCATCATGGCCTCGGTGAGCGACGTCGCAGCCACAGCCGGTCGCGTCCGGCGCGGGTCGCTGCTCCGCCGTGCTACGCGCCTCGTCGGCACGCTGCTCGTCGTCGCCGGCGCACTGGGCCTGATCTGGGCAGTGGTCGTCTGGCAGTGGCAGGACCCGTTCACGGCGCTCTACACGCACTTCCAGCAGGAGCACCTGGCGTCGGTCTACAAGAAGCGGGTTGCCGAGTACACGCCGCGGGTACGCGCGCGCGATTTGGCGACGGCCGAGCGGGAGATCGCCCTGGACGCCCGTCGCTACCGTCGCTCGCTGAAGATCGGCGATCCGGTCGGCCGTCTGAAGATCGGGCGCATCGGCCTGAACATGATCGTCGTCCAGGGCACCGACGAGGAGACGCTGAAGAAGGGTCCCGGTCATTTCTGGTCGACCGGATTGCCCGGTGAGGGCCGGCTGATCTACATCGCCGGGCATCGCACGACGTACCTCGCGCCGTTCTCGCATATCAACGACATCCGGAACGGCGACTACGTCACGATGGAGCTTCCGTACGGCACGTTCACGTATCGCGCGTTCCGCCACTACGTCGTCCCGTCGAACGATCTCGCCGTGCTCGTCAACCGCGGGCGCGAGGTGCTGCGCCTCCAGGCTTGCCACCCGCGCTTCTTCGCGACGCACCGCTACATCGTCGATGCTCAGCTCGTCGCATTCGTTCCGCGCGGCTCGAGCCGCACGTTCACGGTGCCGCCCGTATTTCGCGTTACGACGACGCCGTCGTAGCGACGGTCTCGGCGTGCACGGCGCGCAGATCGGGCTCGCAGGCGATCAGCGCATCGACGACGTTCGGGTCGAAGTGGCTGCCGGCCTTCTGCTCGAGCTCCGACAGCGCTGCGTCCCAGCTCAAGCCGCCGCGGTAGGGGCGGTCGATCGTCATCGCGTCCAGCGCGTCCGCGACCGAGAAGATGCGGGCCCCGACGGGAATCTCGGTGCCCGAGAGCCGGTCCGGATACCCGTGGCCGTCCCACCGCTCGTGATGCGACCGCACCACGCTGAGCCCTTCGCCCTGCAGCAGCGGCAAATGCGCGAGCAGCGACTCGCCGATCCGCGTGTGCTGCTCCATGACGCGCCGTTCCTCGTCGGTCAGCGGGCCCTTCTTGTGGAGGATGCTGTCGGGGACGCCGATTTTCCCGACGTCGTGCAACAGGAATCCCCACTCGAGGCTCGTGTCGTCGATCAGGGACGGGTCGAACTCGACCGTCAATCGTGACGCGTACGCCGTGACGCGCTGCGAGTGCGCACCGGTGCCGACGTCGCGCGATTCGAGCGCGGCCGCCAGCGCTGTCACGGTCTGCCGGTAGGACTGCTCGAGCAGCTCGTGCTGCCGCCGCGCGATCGCGAGCAGCCGCCGCAGCTCGCCCATCGTTCCCGGCGGCGGCGCGTCGAGCCCCGGCCGGTCGACCAGCGCCTCCTCGAGCGGGTCGAGGCCGAGCAACCGCTCGAGCATGCTCAGGAGATGCAACGGGTCGAACGGCTTCGGGAGGAACGCCTGGGCGCCGACGGTCAGCGCGCGGACGCCGACTTCGCGGGAGCCGCTGATCACGACGATCGGCACCTTCCGGGTGCGCGGGCTCTCGCGCAGGCGCTCGCAATAGAACAGGCCGTCGACCCCCGGCAGGCCGACGTCGAGCACGATCGCATCGGGCAGGCTCGCTGCGAGCTGGCGCTCGGCCTCGATCACGTCGCCGGCCTCGCGCATCTCGAGGCCCTGGAGCTCCAGCGTCGCGCGCAGCAACTCGCACAGAATCGGATCGTCGTCGACGACGAGGACGTGCCGTCGGCGCTGGGTGGTCATCGTTCGATCACTCCTCGAGTAGCGGCCTCTGAGCTCGTGATCGGCCGCCGCGGCCGGTTGCTTTACCGTCGGGCCGGACGCCCGGGCGCAGGTTCCGGATGCTTCACGCGCGCAACCTGCGCGAAGCTGTACCGGAACTTCACTCGCGCGAGTGAACTACAGGTCGGAGACCAGCCGGAGCGTGATCGGGGTGCGGCGCTCGTTCTTCGTCTGGTACATCGCGCGGTCGGCCTCCCGCAGGAGCCTCTCTTCTTCCGCGGCCGTCTCGCTCGTGCTCGCCACTCCCGTGCTGACCGTGATCACGATCGGATCGTCGCCGTGGAACATCGGCCGCTCGCCCAGCGCATCCTCGATCCGCTGGGCGATCAGCCGGGCGGCGACCGCATCGGCGCGGACGAGCACGATCCCGAACTCGTCACCGCCGAGCCTGCAGACGCAGTCCTGCGAACGGGTCGCATCCTCGAGGATGCTGGTCACGTGGCAAAGCAAGGCATCGCCGCACTGGTGACCGTGGCTGTCGTTGACGTTCTTGAAGTCGTCGATGTCGAGCAGCAGCAGCGCCACCGGCGACTCCTCCGTGGCCGCCGCGAGCGACCGGCTGAGCAGCTCGTTGAAGCCGCGCCGGTTGAGCACGCCGGTGAGCGGGTCACGGCGGCCGAGCTCGCGCAGCTCCGCCCGCGTCCGGGCGTTCTCGAGCGCGAGCGTCGCGGCGTCCGCGAAGCGCTGCGCGACCTGGAACTCGAACTCGCTGAACGCCGAGCCCTCGCCCTCGCGGTAGAGGCTCATCGCGCCGATGACGAGGCCGCGGCCGACGAGCGGGATCGACATGATCGCCTCCGGCTCGCCTTCGGGCGTCCCGGCGACGTGACCGGCCCGCGCGTCGTTGTGCGCCTCGTTGGAGAGGATCGGCTGACCCC
>Ga0209579_10003958_pt1 | contig 10505 bp, 7 predicted proteins | sample Coa_R1_2_FD_187152 | JGI IMG/M metagenome (GOLD analysis project Ga0209579, IMG submission 187152) | Surface soil microbial communities from Centralia Pennsylvania, which are recovering from an underground coalmine fire - Coalmine... | ecosystem: Environmental > Terrestrial > Soil > Unclassified... | reverse complement strand
ACGCCCCACCCCCCTCCACCGAACCGCGCGCGCCAGCAAGCGGATCCCGCCGCACCGCTCAACTCCCCGCCCAACGCCCCCCACCCACCGACCCCGAACCGCGCGCGCCAGCAAGCGGATCCCGCGAAAACCCACAATCCGCCCCCCGCGCACTGCCCATAATACAATTGAACTAATGCTGGCCACCGAAAAGCGCGCGACGCCCGGTCCGCTCACGCAGCTTACCGACGAAGAGAAAATGTTCCAGTCCACCGTGCGCAAATTCGCGCGCGAACGCCTCGCCCCCCATGTCCGAGCCATGGACGAAGCCGCTCTCTTCCGCAAAGACCTGATCCACGAGTTTTTCGACCTCGGCCTGATGGCGATCGATGTACCCGAAGAGTACGGCGGCCAGGGCGGCTACTTCTTCCAATCCATTCTCGCCATCGAAGAACTAGCCAAAGTCGACCCCTCCGCAGCCGTTATCGTCGACGTCCAGAACACCCTGTTCAACAACGCCATCCTCCGCTGGGCGACCGAAGATCAAAAACGCCGCTACCTCCCGCGCCTCGGAAAAGACACCGTCGCGAGCTACGCTCTCTCCGAAGCCGGCTCCGGCTCCGACGCCTTCGCCCTGGCAACCCGAGCCGTTGACGCAGGCGACCACTATCGCCTCACCGGCCGCAAAATGTGGATCACCAACGCCTACGAAGCCGGCCTCTATCTTCTGTTCGCGACCGTAAATCCCGAAGCCGGATACAAAGGCATCACCGCCTTCCTGATTGAACGCGAATTCCCCGGTTTTCAGGTCGGCAAGAAAGAAGACAAACTCGGCATCCGCGCTTCCTCCACCTGCGAGCTTATCCTCGACGATTGCCGCGTTCCCAAAGCAAACGTCGTCGGCGAAGTCGGCAAAGGATACAAAATCGCCATCGAAACTCTGAACGAAGGCCGCATCGGTATCGGCGCGCAGATGCTCGGCGTAGCGCAGGCCGCGCTCGATCACGCCTTGGCTTATGCGCAACAACGCAAGCAGTTCGGCAAGCTGATCGCGGAATTTCAAGGCGTCCAGTTCGATCTGGCTGAGATGGCCGTCGAGGTCGAAGCCACGCGCCTGATGGTTTACAATGCAGCCCGCCTTCGCGATGCCGGACTGCCGTTCGTCACCGAAGCCGCCATGTGCAAGTATTTCGCCTCTCAAGTGGCCGAGCGCGCCGCCTCGCGCGCCATCGAAGTCCTCGGAGGCGTCGGATTCACCAAGGATTATCCGGTCGAAAAGCTCTATCGCGACGCCAAGATCGGCCGGATCTATGAAGGCACCAGCAACGTGCAGCGGATCACGATTGCCAAGCAGATGTTAGGTAACCGAAGTTGACGAACACTCGTCCGGCTTTATAGGAGTCTCCATGCGCGCATTCGGGCTAGCACTTTTCGCGGCAACCGCGGTTTTCGCGGCCGACACCAATCAGAATCTCTCCCAGTCTCAAATCGACGAGATCATCCAGAAATTCTCCGCCAAGGAAGCCGCCTTCGCCCAGGCCCGCGAGAATTATACCTACCGCCAGACCGCCCGCATCCAGGAACTGGACGACTCCGGCAACGCCACCGGCCGCTGGGAAATGGTTTCCGACATCGTGTTCACCACCGATGGAAGGCGCACCGAGCACGTCGTGCGGTCTCCCGTCCCCAGTCTCCACCAGATTCTCCTCACCCCGGAGGATATGGAAGATCTGCGCAGTGTCCAGCCCTTCGTTCTTACCACGACCGAGCTGCCGAATTACCTGGTCCGCTACCTGGGCCGCCAGCAGGTCGACGAAATCGGCTGTTACGTCTTCGCCGTCAAGCCCAAAAAGATCGAAGGCGCGAAACGTTACTTTTCGGGAGAAGTCTGGGTGGACGACCGCGATCTGCAGATCGTTAAGAGCTACGGACGCGCCGTCGGCACCGCCAGCAAGAAGGGCAACAACGCGTTTCCCAAATTCGAGACGTACCGGGAACAGGTCGACGGCAAGAACTGGTTCCCCACCTACACCATCGCCAACGACACCCTGCACTTCAAGGATAACGACGTTCGCATCAAGCAAACCGTTAAGTATGAAGATTATAAGCAGTTCAAATCCGACGTGAAGATCACTTTCGGCGACACTGTCGACGACGCTTCCAGTCCCAAAAAGGACGAGAAGCCCCCTGTGAAGAAGCAGCAACAGTAATCCTCAGGGAAACACCCTAAACTCCCCCGCGGGTCCGGCCGATGGAATACCGTCACATCAGCCATGGCCGATCCCAGCGTTGCGCCCGGACAGAAAAATGAGCTCGATCAGCTCAAAGGTCTGTTCCTCGCCAGCCTGAATCACGAGATCCGCACGCCTCTCAGCGGCATCATCGGAATGGCCGATCTGCTGCTCGAAACCACGCTCGATGAAGAGCAGCGCGAATACGTCAACGCCGCCCGCCTGTGCGCTGAAAGTCTTTTTGAAATCCTGAATGCCGCTCTGGAAATCTCATCGCTCGAAGCGGGCAGTTTTAAGCTCGAAGATAGTGAATTCGTTCTGAAAGAAATGGTGGAGGCGGCCATGGACCACCACGCCATGCGCGCCGAGTCCAAGGGATTGCGTCTGTTCTCGACGTTCGAACCAGGCCTTCCCGAAACCGTGGTCGGCGACGCCCCCCGCATACGGGAACTGCTCGGTTACCTGCTCGGCAACGCGATCAAATTTACCCACTCCGGCAGCGTCGAGCTGCGCGTCTCGGTCGAAGGCGGCGAGCTGGCAATGCAGGTTCGCGATACCGGTATTGGCATTCCCGCCGATCGCCTCGACGTGATTTTCGAATCGTTCCGTCAGGTGGACAACAGCCTCGCGCGCACCTATCCGGGGCTCGGCCTCGGGCTCGCCCTGGCGCGTAAGCTGACGCAACTCATGAACGGCCGCGTGGATGTTTCGAGCGAACCCGGCCGCGGATCCGTCTTCTCCGTGCACCTGCCCCTGCGCGAGCCAGTCGAACCCGTCGCCGAATCGAAACCGCAGCCGGCGCGAACCGGAATCGCCGGTCCGCTGATTCTGGCCGTCGAAGACAACCCCGTCGGCGTTACGGTCTTGCGCCACGCTCTCGAGCGTCATCCGGTTCGCGCCGATTTCGCCATGTCCGGGCAGGAAGCTCTGGATGCCGCCGCCGCGCGCCGCTACGATCTGGTTCTGATGGATCTTCAGATGCCCGGCATGGACGGTCTCGAAACCACGTCGGCAATGCGCAAGCTTCCCGGTTATGAGGACGTGCCGATTCTCGCTCTCACCGCCAACACCGGCGACGACCTGCGCGAGCGCTGCCGTCAGATAGGTATGCGGGCGTTTCTCTCCAAGCCCATCAAAAGCGCTGAATTATGGTCCGCGATCTCGAAATTCCTCCCGCAACCCGTCAAACTTTAGTCTGCTAATCTTTAGTCTTGTCCGATAAAAAACTACAGATCATCCCGCTCGGAGGCCTGGGCGAGTTCGGCATGAACTCCATGGCCCTCCGCTACGGAGATGACATCCTCGTGCTCGACGCAGGGATGATGTTCCCCGATGCCGAGCTGATGGGCGTGGACATCGTCACCCCCGATTTCAGCTATCTCGAGCAGAACAAGCAGCACGTGCGCGGCCTGCTGCTGACTCACGGCCACGAGGATCACATCGGCGGCGTTCCTTTTTTTCTCGCTCAGATCCCCGTGCCGGTTTACGGAACGGCATTCACGTTAGCGCTGGTCGAGCGGCGTCTCGAAGAGCACCACATGCTCGCCACGGCCAAGCTCAATCGCGTCAAGCCCGGTGAGATCCTGAATCTCGGGCCTTTTTCCATTGAGTTCGTCCATGTGACGCACTCCATCGTTCAATGCGTGGCCCTCGCGATCACAACGCCGCTCGGAGTCATCATCCACACCGGCGATTTCAAAGTCGACCCCACGCCTACCGACAACGAGCTGTTCGATCTCCACACTCTGGCCGCCTACGGCAAGCGCGGCGTCCTGCTGCTGATGTCGGATTCCACCAACGTCGACCGCCCCGGCTACACCGAAAGCGAGCGCGCCGTTTCGCCGCGATTGGAAGACCTCTTCGTCCGCTCTCCGCGCCGTCTGGTAATCACCTGCTTCAGCAGCTCGATTCATCGCCTCCAGCAGATCCTCGATCTGGCTCATGAATACGGCCGCAAAGTCGCGTTCCTCGGCCGCAGCATGCTCGCGACCACCGAAATCGCCCACGATCTCGGCCTGCTGACCATTCCCAACGGAATCCTGCTGCGCCCGCAGGACATCATGCAGTCGTCTCCCAGCAAGACGGCGATTATCGTTTCCGGCACCCAGGGCGAGCCGATGTCCGCGATGTCCCGCGTCGCCATCGACAATCACAAATCTCTTTCCATCGAGCCCGGCGACACCGTCGCTCTCAGCGCCCGCATCATTCCGGGCAACGAAAAAGCCATCTACCGGATGATGAACCACATCGCCCGCCGCGGCGCCGACGTGATCTACGGGACCATGAACCCTCCCATCCACGTCTCCGGCCACGGCAGCGCAGAAGAATTGCGCCTGGTGCTGAATCTGGTCCGTCCCAAGTATTTTGTTCCCATCCACGGCGAATACCGCCAGCTCGCCAAACACGCTCAACTCGCCCAGCACTTGAGCCACTGGGGTCTCGAAGGAACCTTCGTTCTCGAATCCGGCGACACTCTGGAAATCGACAAAGCCGGCGCCCGCAAAGGCGATTCCGTCCCCGTCGGCCGCGTCTGCATCGACTCCGGCACGCTCGACGAAGTGGTCGAAGACATGGTCATCCGTGACCGCCGTCATCTTTCCGAAGACGGCTTCGTGCTCCCCATCATCGCCATGGACAAACAAACCGGCAAGCTGGAAGGCCTCCCCGAAATCGTCAGCCGTGGTTTCATGTCGATGGAAGAAAGCTCCGAGGTGATGCAGGAGGCGAGGCAGGTGGTCCTAAAAACCATCGAATCCTCCACCACAGAAGAGCGCGGCGACTGGGGCGTAATGCAAGAAAAAATCCGCGCCGATTTGAAGCGCTACCTGACCAAGCAAACCTCCCGCCGCCCGCTGATCATGCCCGTGATCTTGGAAGTGTAAACCCGCTCACTCTCGTTCCCGGTCCAGTATCCCGAGGCCGTCTTCGATTCACGTTCATCCCCGTTTATTAACGGCCGTATTCCGAACGATGAAATAATCGATAGTAAGTGCCCGACATCACCGACGCGTCGCTCTACCCCGGTCAAGCCGACCAAATCCTCACTCCCCGCGACGAGCCTGAACTGCTCGAACACCTGAGCCGCGCCCGCCAGCAACAAATTCCCGTCACCTTCATGGGCGCCCGCACCGGTGTCACCGGAGCCGCCGTCCCCCAGAACGGCTGGGCGATTTCGCTCGCCCGGCTCAACCATCTCCAGATCGAACCCGGCCGAGCCATCGTCGGCCCCGGCGTTCTCCTCCGCGACCTGCAATCCGCCGCCGCGCGATCGAATCAGTTCTACGCGCCCGATCCCACCGAGAACACCGCGTCCCTCGGAGGCAACATCGCCGCCAACGCCAGCGGCTCCCGCAGCTTCCGCTTCGGCGCAACGCGCGATCATGTGGAAGCCCTCCGCGTCGCCCTGATCACCGGCGAGATTCTAGAAATCCGCCGCGGTCAGCCGATCACCTTCGATGTTCCGTCAATAGGCCTCCCGCGCACCACCAAACATTCCGCCGGATACCGCCTCGCTCCCGGCATGGACCTGATCGATCTGTTCATCGGCGCCGAAGGCACGCTCGGCGTCGTCACCCAGGCCGAACTCCGTCTTCTTCCCCCTCCCGACGAACTGATTTCCGGCGTCGTCTTCTTTAAATCCGACGAAGCCGCCCTCGACGCGGTCGACCAGTGGCGCCAGGCCCCCGGCCTGCGAATGCTCGAATATCTGGATGCTCCGTCCCTCAAAATGATGGATGTCCCCCACGCCGCGGCCTTAATCATCGAACTCGAGGGCGACACCGATCTCGACATGTCCGGCGCGCTCGAAGCCGATTCCTGGTTCGCCATCTCCGCCTCTGACCGGGAACGCTTCCGGGTCTTCCGCCACACCCTCCCGGAGCGCGTGAATGACCGCATCCGCCGGAGCGGCTTCATGAAACTCAGTACCGATTACGCCGTGCCCATCGACAAGGGCAGGGAAATGCTCTCGATCTATCGCCAGCGCCTGGTCGAGCCCTACGTCATTTTCGGCCACATCGGCGACGCGCATCTGCACATCAACACCTTTTCCGATTCGCAGGAACGCTTCGACAGCAACAAAGCTCTCATGACAGAATTGGCCCGCGCCGCCGTGGAACTCGGAGGCACTGTCGGAGCCGAGCACGGCCTCGGCAAACGCAAAGCGCACCTGCTGGAGATCCAGTACTCCCCTGCCGAAATGCAAGCGATGCGCGAGGTGAAACGCCGCTTCGACCCGCAATGGCTGCTGGGCCGCGGGACGCTTTTTGCGACGGGATTTCCGGGCGATTCCTATAAAACTTGAATACTTACCTAGGCCGGCCGCATCTCAAGGTTGATGGGTCTCCCGAATGAAATTTCCTTCATTTTCATGAGGGAAGAAGCTTTCGTCAGGGTGTTGGCGTTCAACCGAACTGTTATAATGTAAGTTTCCTATGGACAACTCCGCGGGTAAGAAGATTATCCTCTTGACGCCACGGGGGTTCTGCGCCGGCGTAGTACGCGCGATCGACGTCGTCAAAATCGCGCTGGATCTCTACGGCGCCCCCATCTACGTGCGTAAGGAAATCGTGCATAACCGCCACGTTGTCGATGAGTTGCGCGGTGCCGGCGCGATTTTTGTCGAGGAGCTTGAAGAGGTCCCCTCGGGCGCCCGCGTCATCTTCAGCGCCCACGGAGTTTCGCCCGCCGTTCGTGCTCAGGCTCGCGAGCGCGGTTTGCAGGTGATTGATGCGACTTGCCCGCTGGTAACGAAAGTCCATCTGGAAGCCGTCAAATTCGCCAAGAAGGGTTACACCATCGTTTTGATCGGCCACAAGGACCATGACGAAGTCATCGGTACTCTCGGCGAAGCGCCGGCGTCCACCATCCTGGTGTCCTCCGAAGAAGACGTCGACCGCCTCGAAGTAAAAGATCCGGAACGCGTTTCCTTCATCACCCAGACCACTCTCAGCCTGGACGAAACCAAGGACATCGTCGACCGCCTCCGCCAGCGGTTCCCCAAAATTCAGGGCCCCGCCGCGCAGGACATTTGCTATGCCACCGAAAACCGGCAGCTTGCGGTAAAAGCGGTGGTGCCGCTATGCCAGGCGTTGCTCGTGGTCGGCTCTCAGAACAGCTCGAATTCCCGTCGCTTGGTTGAGGTCTGTGGAAAAATGGGCGTTCCCGCCTATCTCATTGACGATTTGAGCGAAGTGCGCGCAGAATGGCTGGACGGCGTCAACACCGTCGCTGTCACTGCCGGCGCCTCGGCTCCGGAGAACCTGGTGCAAGAGCTGATCGAATCCTTGCAGGAACGCGGTTTCAATCACCTCGAGGAAATGGAGATCAAAGAGGAAGACGTTCGTTTCAACTTGCCGTCGGAGTTGGCGCGAACGGTTCAGTTGCAGACCGTCTCAAGAATATGAGTCCAGGCGTCCAAGTAGCCGATGCGCTGGCAGCGGGTTGCGCCCAAGCCGCCAGGCGCGCCGTCGGCCACATGCTGGATTTGCAGCATGAACAGGGTTATTGGTGGGCCGATCTCACGGCCGATACCACCCTTGAATCCGATTTCATTCTCCTGGAACTCTGGCGTCATCCGCCGGAGAACGGCCTGTGGAATCCGCCCACTCGCCCGCTGATCGATAAGGCGGTCCGCTCGATTCTCGCCCGCCAGTTGCCCGACGGCGGCTTCAACATCTACGCCGAAGGCCCCTCGGAAATCAGTGCGACTGTAAAAGCTTACACAGCGCTCAAGCTCGCTGGTTTGTCCGAAGATCATCCCAAGCTCGCGGCCGCGCGCCAGCGGATTCTTGCTCTAGGCGGATTGCAGCGCGCCAATAGCTACGTCAAGGTCAACCTCAGCCTGTTCGGCCTGTATCCGCGCGAGCACGCCCCGATGATCCCGCCCGAGTTCATGCTCCTCGGGAAATTCATCTACGAGATGTCGTCGTGGTCGCGCGCCATCGTGATTCCGCTGTCGATCGTGCACGCCTTGAATCCGCGGCGTCCGGTTCCCGCCGGATTCACGTTAAGAGAACTATTCGTCCCCGGCGTGCCGCTCGAATTTCCCAACGACGAAGGCTTCTTCAGTTGGCGCAATTTCTTCCTCAAAGCCGACAAATTCCTGAAATTCTGGGAGCGCCATATGTGGCGCGGCCTGCGTACCAAAGCGATCCACCGAGCCGAGCAGTGGATGCTCCAGCGCACCCGCTACACCGACGGCGTGGCCGCGATCTATCCGCCGATGATGTACGTCATCATGGCGCTCGATCTCCTCGGTTATCCCAAGGATCATCCCGACGTCAAGGAAGCCGAAAAGCAATTTTTCAATCTTCTGGTCGACGACGAGCGTGGATTTTATTTCCAGCCCTGCTTCTCAGTCGTCTGGGACACCGCCATCGCTGCCTACGCTTTGGGCGAATCCGGCCTGGCGCCGGATCACGCGCTGACGCGCTGCGCTGACTGGCTTTTGACCAAGGAAGTCCGCCGCAAGGGCGATTGGGCGATAAAGCGGCCCAACGTTGAACCCTCCGGCTGGTATTTTGAATTCGCCAACGAGTTTTACCCGGATATCGACGACACCGCGCAGGTCCTGCTCGCCTTGCAGCACTCCCGCGCCTCGCGCGGTCATGACGCGTGCGTCAATCGCGCCGTCAACTGGCTGCTGGCGATGCAATCGAAAGACGGCGGCTGGGCCGCCTTCGACGTCGACAATAACTGGCACTTTTTAAGCTCCGTTCCCTTCGCCGATCACAACGCGATGCTCGATCCCACTTGTCCCGATATCACCGGACGAGTGATCGAAGGCCTGATTGCGTCCGGCGTCAAGCCCGATCATCCGGCCATCCGCCGCGGCGTTGAATATCTGGTCCGCTCCCAGGAATCGGACGGAAGCTGGTACGGCCGCTGGGGCGTCGATTACATTTACGGGACATTCCTCGCTCTTCGCGGCCTGCAAGCCGCCGGTGAGAGCGATCGCGAAGCTTATATTCTGCGCGCCGGAGAATGGCTCCGTTCGATCCAGAACGCCGACGGCGGATGGGGTGAAAGCTGCGCCAGTTACGATCAGCACACCTTCGTCGCGGCCCGGAGCATGCCTTCGCAGACCGCCTGGGCGATCCTGGGCCTGCTCGCCGGCGGCGACACGACCAGCAACAGCCTGCACAAGGGCATTGAATATTTGATGGAAACGCAGAAGGCGGACGGCGATTGGGATGAGGATCTCTCCACCGGCACCGGATTCCCCGGCGTTTTCTACCTGAAGTACCACCTGTACCGAAATTCTTTTCCGGTTCTGGCGCTTTCGAATTACCTGAAAACGCGCGGCGGAACCAATGGAGCTAACCGCTAATGAGAGTCCCGCTTGCCCAGGTCGCCGATATGGCGGCCTACATCGCCAAGAACAAGATCCGTCCCAAGCCCGAATGGCAGAAGAACAACGCGGCGGCGGACGACTCGGCGAATCCGTTTCGAATCATCCACACCCAGATTCCCGCGGTCGGAGGCGAGCGCAAATCGCATCCGATGATCCACAAGCGCTTCCCGCTGGTGATGATGCTGGAACCGCTTCACGCTTGCAATCTGACGTGCACAAGCTGCGGCCGCATTCGCGAGTATGAATCCAGCGTCCGCGAGCGTCTCACCCTGGAACAATGCATGAAGGCCGTCGACGAGTGCGGCGCGCCGCTCATTTCCATCTGCGGCGGCGAACCGCTGCTTTATCCCGAAATCGGCCAGCTCTCGGCCGCCATTCTTAGCCGTGGCAAATACATCCAGCTTTGCACCAACGGAATGTTCCTTCCGAAAAAGCTCAAGGAGTTCAAGCCGCACAACGGATTCGTCTTCAACGTCCACCTGGACGGCATGGCCAAGAATCACGACCTCGCCGTCGAGCGCGAAGGCGTTTTTAACGAGGCCATCGAGGGCGTCCGCCAGGCCAAGGCCGCCGGCTTCAAAGTCTTCTCCAACACCACGGTCTACAAAGAGACCGACATGAAAGAAATCTGGGAACTGTTCGAATATCTCGAGCAGTTCAAAGTGGACGGCCACACCATCGCGCCCGCCTACGGCTACTCCGCCGTGAACGATCGCGAAATCTTCCTCACGCGCGAGGATGTCCACGAAAAGTTCAAAGACATCGGCAAGATGGCCAAGCGCTTCCCGCTGGTCTCCTCGCCGGTCTACATGGAATTTCTGAAAGGCGACCGGGAGCTCCCCTGCACGGCCTGGGGCAACCCGACCTATAACGTCAAAGGCTGGAAAGGCCCGTGCTATCTGATCACGGACGCGCACCACGAAACGTTCGAGGACTTGATG
>Ga0209579_10003956_pt1 | contig 10505 bp, 9 predicted proteins | sample Coa_R1_2_FD_187152 | JGI IMG/M metagenome (GOLD analysis project Ga0209579, IMG submission 187152) | Surface soil microbial communities from Centralia Pennsylvania, which are recovering from an underground coalmine fire - Coalmine... | ecosystem: Environmental > Terrestrial > Soil > Unclassified... | reverse complement strand
GGACGGCTGCAAATATCAGGCCAGGATTTTTGCGGAGCATCCGGAGAGCAAAACGAAGATCGCGAAGCAAGACTTCCATGACCCGCGATTATAGGCTCGGTGAAGCAGCGGAATTGTCAATAGGCCGAGCCGGCGCTTTTGCCCCACTCACCTGATCTTCTTTACGTGGATCTCCTGTCCGTCCGCGTCCTGATACGTATAGCCGGTCACATGTCCCTGAGCGTCGCGGATGAATTTGTTGGTTCCGAGTTCGCCTTTGAGAAAGAAGGTATCTGTGCCCAATGGGAGAAATTCCTCCGGAGCGTCATTGCCCGATTGCGTCCACAGTTTGCCGTCTTTCAACGAGATGGTTTCCACATCATCCAGAGGGCGCCACTCGTATTCGCCGACATAATCCTTGTAAGTGCTGGTATGAACAGTGATCGGCTTTCGAAAATTTGTTGGGATTTTTGCCCACTGCCTAGCGATGAGAAGCCATCTTCCATCTTGCCTGACGTAGGTTTCGGTCATCCGCATTTCGCTGACGATGTCCGCGTCGGTGAATTGCTCGTGGGTTGTATAGCGAACATTCAGCACTGCCGTGTCTCCGTACACGTGCACGACGTAGTCGCGAGGGTTCATTGAGTGGTCGTATTCCGTGGGAAGCTTTCCGACATGCGCCATCACCTGGGCTTTCGTTACGACAACACCATCATCGGTGCTGAAAATGCAGTCGTCCGCCACGTAGCGGGAATAACCTGCCTGATCCCGTTTGTTGCTGGCTTCCGTGCGTGCTTCATGAGCGTCGATCACTTCTTGTTGGGCGGCAGAGAGCTTCGGCTGGTCAGCGCCGATCATTCCGGCAGATAGGCAGAGTGCAACGAAGACGCGGCGGAATAAGCGCATGTTCGGTTCTCCTTGCACGAATAGTTGGAACTTAAAGTCGGCGACATCTTACTCCAAAGCGTGGGTTGGGGCTGCTGCAGGAGTGCTATGCCATCAACGGAAGCGTCGGTTCCGAACTTTCGTCGGGCAACGGATCGGCAATTGCACTCAACTCCGGGTAATGGCGAAGCAGAGGCTCGGGAGCTTTCTGCCTCCGGCCGCTCAGCAGATACTTGATCTGGAGAGCATTGACTCCGGCTTTCGCCTCGAAGTGGTTATTGGCGATCACGTAGGTGACCTCGGCCTTGCGCGCCATGCGCTCGACTTTGTCCTTCCATCCTTCGAGCTCTCTTTCGGAATAAAGATAGTTGTAGCGGTCTTGAGGTTTCTCGGCTTCGAACCACTGATCGTAATTGCGGCCGTGAAGGCGCACGTAGCCGACCGGAGCGGTCACATGCTCGGTAGCATTGAGAGCACGTCCAATCAGCGGCTGATCGATATTGCAGAAAGAAACGTTCTTCTGTTCGAAGTCACGAAGGGTTTCAGGATTATCCCAGCTGGAATGGCGAACTTCGACGACCCGTGGATATTCGATGAATTGGCGTAGCAAGGTTTCCACGTACTCGCGGTTGAGCAATGTGTTTTTAAATGATGCCGGAAACTGAATAAGTAAAGCGCCAAGCTTGCCCGTGCCCGCCAACGCTTCGAGTCCTTCGCGAGCGAGCCGTTCGTCTTCTTCATTGGGTTTGATGGTTGCGGCCGAAGTTGGCTCCATCACCGCGAGAGGCGAGTGGGTGAAGGATCGATGCAGCTTGGCTGTGAAAACAAACGAGGGATTTACGCTCGCGGCTTTCCGAGTCCAGATTTTGACCAGTTCTGGTTTGATGTGTCCATAAAATGAAGTGTTGATCTCAACGACATCGAAGCAGCGGGCAAGAATCCCCAGGGGATGTTGCTTTCGGCGAGCCATTCCTGACGGATAAAAAACTCCCTCCCAGTCTTTATAGGACCACCCGGCGGTGCCAATGCGAATTTTGCCCGCGGCTTCCATGCATGCTCTACGTTGCAGGGTAGCACGAGGGACTTCGCGAAAGCGTAGCCGGCGCCAATGCGAAGGCGCACCGAGACGAGGAAAACTGGAGGCTAACCGCTATCTCTGATCGTGATTTGCCGATCCACCCTGCGGATAGTTTTCAGCCAGTTCCGCCTGATGCTTTTTCAGAAATTCAACTCCCTGGGCGAAGGTCAGGTTAGACGGAGCGGAATGGAAATCGCTGAAGGATTCGCTGGATTTGATCAACAGTTTTTTAAGCATGAGAATTTTGCCGGTAAAAGACAAATCCATTCGGGTAATTTCCCAGTCGTTAGCTTGGACCGTACCTTGCAGCACCAGGAATCTGCCGCCGCGATCCAAGCGGCCCAGAATGCCCCAGCCGAAGCCAACATCCTTAGAAAGCGTGCCATCGATTTTTGCGATGCGCTTCCGGTTGGCGTCAATCAGTACGTAGCCGCTCATACCCGTCAGCACCTGTTCGGTGTGAGTGGGTGGATCATAGTTCGGATTGGGGCGAAACTTCAGGCGAACGAGCTCGTCACCCGGATTGCCAACGCCAGGACGTCCAGTTTCCTTCCCGTCTGGTTGGAAAATAAGAGCATCGGGCAAGGCCTTCATAATGCGCGTGGTGTGATCCGCGTCCTCACGTTCTGCTTTTTGCTTTTTCCTGAGCTCGGCGGGATTATTCTCCAACCAATCCAACCGGCCTTCTTCAGCTTGCCGCTGCTCGGGCGTCAGCGGTTTGTCACTCACTGCCACAAGCATGCCGGCGGTGCCTTGGGTCGTCTCCAAAATCAGTTTGGTCTGAGACCCATGGGGAGTTTCTTTGCGATCCCGGAACATGAACTTTGCTCCGCCATTGTTGGATTGAATCTCGTTTTCGACAGTCTCGCGCACTAGCTGGATAATAGCGGCAGGAGCCTGTTCGCCGTGCGCCAGGAGTACAGCCGGGAATAGAAAAATGACTAGTCCGAGAGCTGTTCTCGACTTCACGGGAATAAACTTACCTCGCCCAAAACCGATTAGACGTGATCTTTGCAGCTGCCTGTTTGTATCAGCAACCCCAAGCCAGAATGACGACGGCCTATCGTGCTTACGATTTTAACCTGTGTGTCGAATATTTCCGGTCGGGTACAGCGAGAAGCGGCCCGGATAGTTTAAAATTCGGTATCCCTTTGATACCCGTAACCGGGGAGGAGATCTGTTCATGGAGCCAGGAACCGCGGAGTTCGCACATATCGGCAAATCGGTCATTATTAAAGGGGAGCTATCGGGCAGCGAAGACCTGTTCGTCGACGGAGTGGTCGAAGGCAGTGTCGAATTGGCGGGTAACAATTTGGTCATTGGGCCGAATGGGAAGGTCCGTGCCAATGTGAACGCCAAGGGGGTGGTCGTCCAAGGCAAGCTCGAAGGTGACATTCGTGCCACGGAGCGAGCTCAGTTGCGGAGCTCAGCAGTTGTGACCGGCGACATCTTTACTCAGCACATCTCCATCGAAGATGGCGCCTATTTCAAGGGGAAGGTAGATATCCAAAGGGAGACCAAACCGGCGGCCAGGGCCGAGCAAAAGCCTGAGGTCAAAAGTGCCACTGCCGCTGCGTCCAGCGCTTCGCCGGCCAAAACCGCCGGCAGCGCTCCAGCCGCGGTGCCGGTAAGCACCACAGTAACCAAGCCTTAGATGTTTCCCCTGCCTCCCATGCAACGTCGCGATATGATTTATTGGCAGGACTTTGTCTGCCCACGTATTGGGCATTTTTGATGTCGTCCGTAAGCGGCTTCATGAAACTATTTCGCGGCCCAACCGAAGTTGCATCTGGCGAACCCTCTGCTCGCTCCAAGCAGCGGCTGACTCGTCGTTCGAGTGGCCTGGCGGAGTTGGCCCGAGTGCTGAAGTCCGAGGACCCGCTTTGCGTCTTGGATATTGGTTCGACCTCGGCCGCAAACATCCGCTACATGACGGAACGCGGACACAAGATCTACAGCGAAGATCTCCTGGAAGCCTCCACCGACCCTTCTTTGATTACAAAGGACGAGCAAGGCCAACGCATCGTCGATGAAAAGAAATTTTTGGCAGACAATTTGCTGCACTCGGGTTCGCAATTCGACCTGGTCTTTTGTTGGAATCTCGCAGATTACCTGGATGAAAGCCTGGTCAAACCAGTGGTCGGCCGACTGTGGACGATGACCAAGCCCGGAGGAATGTTATTGGCATTCTTTCATACCCGCGAGGCCGGACCCGACGCACCTTGTTACCGTTATCACATCGTTGGTCAAGACACCTTGGAGATGCAGCCGATTGAAGCGCGTCGCGACTCGCGCAAAGGCCCTACAGGCGCGGTGCATAGTACCCTGCAGAAAAGCTTTCGGCTGCAACGAGTGTTCAATAATCGTCACATTGAAAATCTTTTCCGCGATTTCTCCTCGATCAAGTTTTTCCTCACTCGTGACAACGTCCGCGAAGTGCTAGTGGTGCGGTAACTCTCGCCCAGACATTTACCGGTGCTCGATGCGACGGAATGTCAAATTGATGCGCGGTTGGTCCACAGCTGGCTCTTTCGGCACTTCGTGCTTGAATTTCTTTTGAGTCTCCCCCGCCATAATGAAGAGACTACCGTGGGGCAGACGTTCCTCGAAAACAACTTTTCGATTTTTGTCCCTAAGACGAAACAGACGTTCGGCACCCAAACTCACCGAGGCGATCACCGGCCCCATTTCTGGCTCCGCATCCGCGTGCAGGCCAACACTGTCGCTTCCGTTCAGGTAGAGATTGCAAAGTACCGCGTTGTAACCAAGCCTTGGTAAGCGGAGATTCGTGTACGCTGCTTCGGGAGTAGCTTGGTCCACCCGGGCCTTCAATGAGAGCAATTCCGGAATCCAGGCTTGCGGTCGATACTCGCGTCGGGAATAGGTGTAATCGGTTTTCGGGTCGCCAAAATAAGCTTCGTCGCGAGGGACCGGATACTGGAAGGACGTGGTGCGCCGCTCCCACGCACATTTTTCACGGAGTGCCCTGAACAACTTCGTCGCTTCCTCAGGCGTGAGGAAATTTTTTTCGTAATAAATTTCGGCGCCTGGAATCGGAATCAATTCCATATTTCTCGGCTGGTCAAAAGCCTAGCCCCAGCGCGGCTGCTCATCGAGGCTGATCCCCAGAGCTGTTTTTCCGACCACTTCGTGGGTGAGGTAGGCATTCGCGGGATGAATTCGACCGAGACGAGCATCGCGGAGCAGACGTTCGTACCCTGCCGAACGGAATATTCCGTGACCACCGGCGATATCCAACCCACGGTCGACAACCCACCATGCCCCTTCGACCGCATGATATTTTGCCGCGAAAATCTTTGATGGCCATTCTGCGCCATGATCTACGCCATTCGACCAATCTTCTGCAATGCGATCCAGGTGAGGCCCAATCGACTCGAGTTCGATCGCCATTTCTGCGATTGCGTGCTGAATTTCCGGATGGTACGCCATCGATCGGGAAAGGGCTAAGGCGGTTTTGCTCTTGACGGCCGCGATGCTTTTGTCCAAAGCGCGCTTGGCTAATCCGTAATAGATGTTTGCAAACCCCAGCAGTGCCCACGCGAACACCGAAAGCACAAACGGATCGATTCCAGCGCCTCCGGCTGGCACCACCCGCGCGATGTACCGGTCGGGAATGAATGCGTTTTCCAGGACGGTATCGTCACTGCGCGTGGCACGCATGCCGAGCACGTCCCAGGTCTCTTTGATGATGTAGCCGGAACTGTCGCGTGGCATGAACGCGTGCACGACCTTGGGATTCTTAGGATCGCTGAGATCCATTCCATGCAAACCGAGGCGAGTCCAGACCGGCGTCAAGCTTCCGAACTGCTTGCGCCCGGTGAAACGGTAGCCGCCCTGCACGCGTTCTGCTTTGGTGGTGGAAAGAAGCACCGGAATATCATTGCCAGCTTCGGCGTGTCCTGCTGCGAAGATTTCTCCGGCAGCGGCATCGCGCAAAAGCCATTCCAGCGAAGCGTCTCCACGCCGCCAAAGATCAGCGGCAACTCCGATCCAATAGAGATGCATATTCACTGCGAGTGCGGTAGCCGGCGCGTAGTAAGCCAAATGTCTTTGCTCACGGCATACTTCTGCGAGGCGGAATCCCGGACCGTCGAACTCCGATGGAACCGGAAGGGTCAGATATTTTGAGGCACGAAGTTCCTCAAAATCTTCATCAAAGAAACGGTTTTCGCGATCATAGGTAGGCGCGCGAGATTCGAAGCGCTTCAGCATGTCATCGGTGAGCGGGGTTTGCGCAGCATGCCGAGAAGGAGCTTCCGCGCGTGCAACCTTTGCCCCAGCGCGAGGGTTCCTCGAACGTGTTTTAGAAAGAGGTGTATTGGGGACTGCCATGGTGTCTCCTCACGCTGGATTATTTTTCCGTGTAATCTACACCGTGAAGCGGCTGAGCAGCCCGTTCAGCAAAGCTGCTCGGTCGCGATCCTAGGACTAGGGACGCGCTTCGTACACAATGTTGAAGGGTGTCTCAGTCGCCCGGCGGAAACGGCCGAATCCAGCCGAGCTCACGACCTCCCGAATGCGCTTCTCACCAGCCTGTGCACCCAGGCAGAGTGCAACTTCTTGCGAGCGCGAACACGGTGTGCAAAGCAAAGTCGAGAAGGAATAGTACACCCGCCCTACGGGGTTCAAGTTGTCCTTCAGTTCATCATTCGCGAAGGGTTCCACGATCATCCAGGTGCCATCTTTCGCGAGGGAGCCCCGAACGTGGGCCGCGGCGCCGATGGGATCTCCCATGTCGTGAAGGCAATCAAAAACCGCCACGAAATCGTAGTCTTTGCCCGGAAAATCCTTCGCTTTCGAGACATCAAAGTGAACGCGATCAGCGATTCCGTCGCGCTTGGCATATTCGCGCGCTGCTTCAATCGATTTATCGTGATAGTCAAATCCGAAGAACTTCGATTTCGGAAAGGCTTTTGCCATCAGCAGAGTCGACGCGCCTTTTCCGCAACCGACATCGGCGACCCGGGCCCCTGCCTCGAGTTTCTGTTTCACATCCGTGAGCGAGGGTATCCACGAAGTCACAAGATTCGCCGCGTAGCCCGGCCGGAAGAACTTTTCGCATCCGTGAAACACGCCATCATGATGCTCGTGCCAGCCCATTCCCGCGCCAGTGCGAAATGATTCCGCAATCCGAGGTACCGCAGCCAGAGAACCGAGTGCGAGTTCGAATGCACCGGGCAGATAAGCCGGGCTGTCCTCATGAGCAAGCGTGAATGCCTGTTCCTGGGTCAGGCTGAACTTGCTGCTGGATGCGTCATATGTAATGTAGCCACCCGCGGCTTGCGAGGACAGCCATTCGCGCAGATAGCGCTCATCAGTTTTGGTCCTCGCAGCCAATTCTGCGGGGGTCATGGGGCCGGTGGCGAGTGCCTTGTAAAGTCCGAGCTTCTCTCCGATTACCACCATGCCGGCGTGCACCGAGGCGCCGAGATCGGTAACGAATTGTCCAATAAACGCGTTTAGCTTATCCATGTCGAGTGCGGGGGCTTGTGCTGTGCTCATTGCAAATCTCCTTGATTTAGCTATCGATTTTGTCGGTTCCTGCTTTTTGCGATTCTTTGGCAACGGCCGCTTTGCTAGAATTTGCCGAGGTTTGTCATTCCGGCCCGGTTTACAAAGCTTGCAGGAACGTGCTCTTCTCGCCTGCCAGAGTCAAAGTAGCAACTATGCCGAACTGGCGTAACGAAGTAACGCCGAAAAAACCCCAAAATAGTCAAGAGCGGAAGCCTTTTCCGTCTCCGCAAGCGCCGGAAAACTCGCATAACACGCACTCTACCTATCACTTCGGTGACTTCACTTTAGACGTTGCGCGGGGACGCTTGATGAAGTTGGGCAAAGAAGTCAAGCTGCGCCCTAAGGTTTACGACGCGCTCAAGTACCTCGTGGCAAATCCCGGCCGCCTGATTTCAAAGCAAGAATTCATGCAGGCAGTGTGGCCGGACAGCTTCGTAACGGATGATTCACTGGTGCAATGCACTCTCGAGCTGCGCCGGGCCCTCGCCGATCATGAGCAGCAATTGTTGAAGACAGTTCCGCGACGAGGTTATCTGTTCGAGACGAATGTCACGCACTCCGCCGCAAAGGCCGAAGCTCCTGCTATTTCTCGAGACTTTGAAAGCGGCACTCCCGCGGTCCAAAAAATTACGCGAAAACTCATCGACTTGCCGACTCCCCGTACTTCTCTCATCGGACGCGAGAGAGAAGTCACTAGAGCTGCTGAACTCTTGCGCCAAACGGATATTCGTCTGTTAAGTCTCACCGGGGCTGGCGGCGCTGGCAAGACCCGCTTGGCGATCGCCGTCGCCTCAGCGAGCGCGGACAGTTTCCCTGCCGGCGCGCGATTTGTGGGGCTCGGCTCCATCACAAATGCAGACCTGGTGGCAAGCGCCCTCGCTAAGTCCCTTGGCCTGCCGGAGGTGCCGCAGCACAGCTTTCCGCAGTTGCTGAGCGATTATTTGCACGATGCAGGCCCTTTCCTTTTCGTGCTCGACAACTTCGAGCAGGTGCTGCCGGCTGCGACCATGCTTGCTGAAACCCTCGCCGCCTGCCCCAATCTCAAGATATTGGTCACCAGCCGCGCATGTCTGCACATCTACGGCGAGCAGGAATTTTCAGTAGCCCCATTGGAGCAGACGTCGGCCGTTCAATTGTTTGTACAGCGGGCCACCGCCGTGCGGCCAACCTTCGCTGTGACTCCCGAGAATTCGGTTGCCATTCAGGAAATATGTTCCCGCGTGGATGGCCTGCCATTAGCGATCGAACTAGCAGCTGCCAGAACCAAGCTGCTGTCGCCCAGCGCTATTCTGGATCGACTGCAGAGTCGGCTGCAACTGCTCACCGGCGGCGCTCTCGATTTGCCGGAGCGACAGCAAACCCTCCGCAACACTATTGACTGGAGCCACGGACTTCTCAATGAAGCTGAACAGAAGCTGTTTCGACGGTTCTCGGCATTCGCTGGCGGCTGCACCCTGGAGGCGGCCGAAGCGGTATGCGACACAGGTCGCGATCTTGGTATCGATTTGTTTGACGGCCTTTCGTCCTTAGTGGACAAGAATCTCATCCAGCACATGGACCTGCCCGACTCAGAAGCACGTTTCACCATGCTCGAGACTATCCGCGAATACGCGCTTGAGCGTCTGGAATCCAGCGGTGAAGAAGCTGCCACGCGTCGTGCTCACGCCGCCTACTGCCTTGTGCTCGCAGAGGAAGGTAATCCTGAACTAAGCCCGACAGAGCGCGCGCTGTGGTTAGCCAGGTGCGATCTGGAGATCGACAATTATCGATCGGCTCTGGATTGGCTTTTCGCCACTCGGGAACTTGATTGGGCACTTCGTCTCTGCATGGGACTATTTCGGTTTTGGGACATGCGAGAGCACCTTGCGGAAGGGCGATCCCGTCTGGAAACCGTTTTGCGGCTTGCCGGTCAGGGGTATGCCAAACAGCGTGCCAGGATCGGTATTTTTCTTGCTGCGCTATCTACAGCACAGGGTGATTTTCCCACGGGCACCCGCTTTGCGGAAGCGAGCCGATCGTTATATGAAGGGCTGAATGACCGCTGGGGCATTGCTGCTTCTCTGAATGCGTTTGGCATTGGGAAGCGCGAAGCCGGGGATTATGAGGCAGCACAAAACTATTTGGAAAAAAGCCTCGAGTGCTGGCGTACGCTGCCTGACAAACTGGAGACGGCGCGCTGCCTGCATAATCTCGCGAATATCGCAAAGCTTCGAGGAAATTTTCCCCGCGCGCGGGTGGCACTACGAGAAGCGACAGCTATTTTCGAAGAAGTTGGGGATCGCAGCGGCGCCGCGTGGTCGATCAATCAACAAGGTGACATCGCGCGCGAACAGGGCGAACTGGACGATGCCGCAGAACATTACCGTCTGGCCTTAGACAGTTTTCGGGAAGCAGGGGACCGCTGGGGCTGTGCACGTTCTCTGGCAGACCTGGGATATGTTTACTGCGAGCAGAAAAAATACGACGCCGCGCACAAGAGCTACCGTGAAGCGCTTGAGATCTTCGCACAGTTAGGACACAAACGCGGCATGGCGCGTGCCATGGAGGGTTCTGCTTGTCTCGCGGCTGCCCATGGAGAGCCTGAACGTGCGTTGAAGCTAGCCGGAGCAGCGCAGCATCTGCGCCGGCTTGTCAGCGTTCGCCTGCCGCCGACTGAGCAGTCGAAACTTGACCACAACCTGTCTCTCGCATGGCAAGCACTCGGCGAAGCTGAAGGAAAGCGAGCGTGGGGCGAAGGATCAGCGATGAGTATCGAGAACGCCATCCAATACTCCCTGCGAGAACCCTCGTGATTATTGGAAGTTGACCGGGTCGACCAGTCGACGGACGGCAGAGACTCGGTCCGCAGGTATGCCTACACGCCGGGCGTGCTCACGTATGCTGTTTTCGTCGGGCGCGAGGTAGACGCAATATACCTTGTCTTCGGTCACATAACTGTGCAGCCATTGGATCTGCGGGCCCATCGATTTCAGAGTCTCGAGCGAGCGGATGGAGAGTTCGCGGATCTCAGCCTCGGATAGCAATCCCG
>Ga0209579_10003951_pt1 | contig 10509 bp, 13 predicted proteins | sample Coa_R1_2_FD_187152 | JGI IMG/M metagenome (GOLD analysis project Ga0209579, IMG submission 187152) | Surface soil microbial communities from Centralia Pennsylvania, which are recovering from an underground coalmine fire - Coalmine... | ecosystem: Environmental > Terrestrial > Soil >... | reverse complement strand
GGCAGGAGCGGTGCCGGCGAGCGAAGCTCGACGACGATGAACGAGGCGATGAGGACCGCGGACGCGGCGAGCAGGCCGGCGGTCGTCGCCGTCGCCCAGCCGTGCTGGCTCGCCCGCGTGAGCGCGTACACGAGCAGCATGAGCCCGCTGGTGATCGTCGCCGCGCCGGCGACGTCGAAATGCCGGTGCTCGAGCGCCGCCCGGCTCTCGCGGAGCAGGATCGGCGACAGGACGAGCACGAGCGCGCCCACCGGGACGTTGACGAAGAAGATCCACGACCAGCTGAACGCGCTCGTCAGCGCACCGCCGAGCAGGACGCCTGCGGCGGCGCCGCTGCCCGACACGGCGCCCCAGATGCCGAGGGCGAGGTTCCGCTCGCGGCCCTCCTGGAAGGTCGTGGTCAGGATTGATAGTGCGGCGGGTGCAAGGAGGGCCGCCCCGAGCCCCTGCAGGGCGCGGAACGTGATCAGCGAGCCCGCCGACCAGGCGAGGCCGTCCAGGAGCGAGCTGACCGTGAAGAGGATCAGCCCGACCATGAACAGGCGGCGCCGGCCGAGCAGGTCGGCCATCCGGCCGCCCAGGAGCAACACGCCGCCGAAGAGGATGGAGTAGGCGGTGACGACCCACTGCAGGCTCTCCTGGCTGAAGTGGAGGTCGGTCTTGATGGTCGGGAGCGCGACGTTGACGATCGCGATGTCGAGGACGACCATGAACTGCGCGGCCACGAGAACGGCCAGGCCGAGCCAGCGCCGCCGGTCGACGGCGTCCTCTTCCCGGGTTACAATGGTGTTGCTGCTCATCGAATGTCTCCCCAAATCGTTTGCAGTTCCCACGATACACGAGACAAACGATCCTGCGCTATACTTGTTTCCGCAATGAACACTGAGCCTTCACCGAACTGCCTTCCGCGCGAGCTGGTGGCCCGCCCGGGATTCCTCCTGGGCCGCATCGGCATCGCGGTCAAGATGGAGACGATGGAGCGGTTCGAGGCGGCGGGCTTCAGCGCCTACCAGTACTCGATCCTCGCCCTGCTCGAGGAGGGGTCGCGGGAGACGCAGGCGACGATCGCCGACGCCCTCAGCTTCGACAAGAGCATGCTCGTCGGGCTCCTCGACTCCCTCGAGGAGCACGGCCTGATCGAGCGCCGCCGCGACCCGAACGACCGCCGCCGCCAGATGGTCAGCATGACCGAGGCCGGCAAGCGGCAGCTCGAGGAGTTCCGGCGGATGGTGGCCGAGATCGAGGACGAGTTCCTCGAGCCCCTGGACGAGCACGAGCGCGCGCAGCTGCACGACCTGTTGCTTCGTATTGCGTGCCATCGCGACAGCCGGTACGTCGTTCCGGTAGCCACCGTCGCCTCGTCGGCGTAGGGTTCGCCCGTGGGCGATCTGCTGGATCGCGTCTCCGTCCCGCGGCGACTGGAGGTTTCGGCGGTCGTCGTCTTCGCGGCGGTCTTCTGGCTTCTCCTGGAGTACGGGCGCCCAGGTCTCGGGATCTCGCAGGGCTTCTATCTCGCCATCGTTCTCGTCGCGCTCGCAGGCGGCCCGATCAGCGGAGCGGCGGCGGGCGTCTTCGCGACGGCGCTCTGCGCGGCCGCGGGCCTGACGCACGGCCAGAGCCTCGGGTCGTCCCTCGAGCCGCTCGGCATCCGCTTCGCGTCCTTCAGCGTCGCCGGCGCGCTCGTCGGGTATTTCGCCCAGCGCGGGCGCGAGATGCTGGCCGAGTCGTTCCACGTCCTCGACGAGCTGCTGCACCTCGCACGGCGCGACGCCGCCACCGGCGTCTTCACCGCCGAGGGGTTCGCGGCGCGCGTCGTGGAGGAGGCGCGCCAGTCGTGGCCGTTCGCCGTGCTCGTCGGCGAGGCTTCGGCCGCATCGGAGGCGGCGTTGCGTGGCGTGCTCCGCGACATCGCCGGAGCGCTCGAAGCCGGCAGCGTCGTCGCGCGCCTGGGCGAGAGCCGCATCGCGGTCATGACGCCGGCGACGACGCCAGTGCGCGCGCGCGAGATCGCCGACGAGCTCGAGCGCGCGGTGACCGGATCACGCTTCGGCTGGGCGCTCCATCCGCAGGACGGCGACGAGGCGCTTTCGCTCGTCGGCGCGGCGAGCGAACGGCTGCCCGAGCGCAGAGGCTCGGGCGTCGTGGTCCCGCTGCGGACGACCGCGTAGGCGCATGCCGCTCGCCCTCATCTTCGATCTCGACGGCACGCTCATCGACACGGTGTACGCGCACGTCTTCGCGTGGCAGCGCGCGCTCGCCGAGGCGAAGCTGCCCGTCGACGGCTGGCGCATCCACCGCCGCATCGGCATGAGCGGCGGACTCTTCGCCCGCGCCGTGGCGCGCGAGGTGGGGCGCGAGCTGACCGACGAGGAGACGGAGGAGATCCAGCGCCGCCACGGCGAGATCTTCCGCGACCTCCTACCGGAGCGGCGTCCGCTTCCGGGCGCGCGCGAGCTGCTCGCGGAGCTGCGGCGGCGCGGCGCGATTCACGGCATCGCCACGTCGGGGCGGCGGCCCGAGATCGACAGGTCGCTCGAAGCGCTCGGCATCGGGCCGGAGACCGTCGTGATCGAGCGCGGCAACGTCGCGCGGGCGAAGCCGGCGCCCGACCTCTTCCTCGCGTGCCAGGAGGCGCTCGGCGTCCAGCCGAACGACTGCTACGTCGTCGGCGACGCCGTCTGGGACCTCCTCGCCGCGCGCCGTGCGCGCATGCTCAGCATCGGCCTGCTCAGCGGCGGCTACGGGGCGGACGAGCTCCTCGCCGCCGGGGCGTTCCGCGTGTACGAGGACGCCTCCGAGCTGCATCGGTCGCTGGACGAGCTCGGCTTCGAATAGCGCCGATGAGTTTCCGCGTAGCCCGCGGTCTCACCTCTAGGATGAGCGTCGTGGAGGCGTCGGCAGGGGTCACGCCCGCATTCGAGGAGCTGGAGCAGCACCGCTCCGAGCTCACGGCGTACTGCTACCGCATGCTCGCGTCGCCGTTCGACGCCGAGGACGCGGTGCAGGACACGCTCGTGCGCGCCTGGCGGAACATCGACCGGTTCGAAGGCCGGGCCGCGCTGCGCTCGTGGCTCTACAAGATCGCGACGAACGTTTGCCTCGACATGCTCCAGTCGGGAAAGCGGCGACCGCGACCGATGGACCTCGGGCCGTCCGCGGAGCCGATCGTCGAGAACCTCAACGTCCCCGGCGAGGTGACCTGGCTCGAACCGATGCCCGACCCGGTCGACGCCGTCGTCGAGCGCGAGACGATCAGGCTCGCGTTCGTCGCCGCGCTCCAGCACCTGCCGCCGCGCCAGCGTGCGGCGCTCATCCTCTGTGAGGTCCTGCGCTGGCAGGCGACCGAGGCGGCGGAGCTCCTCGACACGTCGGTCGCCTCCGTGAACAGCGCGCTCCAGCGCGCACGCGCGACGCTCGCCGACGCGAACGTGCCCGCGGTCGACGCCGGCGAGGTGGACCCGAAGCTGCTCGAGCGGTACGTGGCGGCCTTCGAGGCGTACGACATCGACGCGCTCACGTCGCTCATCCGCGAGGACGCGATCCAGTCGATGCCGCCGTTCGACATGTGGCTGGAAGGGCGCGACGACATCTTCACCTGGTGGTTCGGCCCCGGGATCGAGTGCAAGGGCTCGCGCGTCATCCCGGTCCGCACGGCGAACGGCTCGGCTGCGTTCGGGCAGTACAAGATCGACCCGGACGGCGGCTACGCGCCGTGGGCGCTGCAGGTGGTCGACGTCTCAGGCGGCCGGATCGGCGAGCTGACGTTCTTCCTCGACACCGAGCGGCTGTTCCCGCTCTTCGATCTGCCCGATCACCTCGACTAGCCCGCAGAGCTCCAGCAGCTCCAGCAGCTCCTCGGTCGGGGTCAGGCGCACCTCGAAGCCCAGCCGCTTGCCGGCCAGCCGGAGCCGAGCCAGCTGGTCGACCGTGCCGAGGTCCAGGGCCATCAAGGCTCAGACGGCGCCCACGGCCCGAACTCATCGGCTACGGTGGACCCCATGCCAGGCAAGGAGGAGAAGATCGAGCTCGAGGGCGAGGTGGTGGAGTCGTTCAAGAGCGGCATGCACCGCATCGCGCTCGACAACGGGCACGAGACGCTCGGCTACACCTCCGGCCGCATGCGCCGCTACCGGATCAGGATCAACCCCGGCGACCGCATCAAGATCGAGCTGTCGCCGTACGACCTCACCCGCGGCCGCATCGTCTACCGCTCCGGGTAGTCCGCTCTACTTCTCGTCGAGCTTCAGCGCGGCGGAGTTGATGCAGTAGCGCAGGCCGGTGGGGTGGGGGCCGTCCGGGAACACGTGCCCGAGGTGGCCGCCGCAGTTGGCGCACATGACCTCGGTGCGGACCATCCCGTGGCTGACGTCCGTCTCCTCGTCGATCGCCTCGTCGCCCGCTGGGGCGGAGAAGGCGGGCCACCCGCAGCCAGAGTCGTACTTCGCCTCCGACTCGAACAGCTCCGCGCCGCAGCCGGCGCACCGGTAGGTGCCGGGCTCGAAGACGTGGTCGTACTCGCCGGTGAACGGCGCCTCGGTGCCCTTCCGCCGAAGGACGTGGAACTGCTCCGGGGAGAGCTCCTCGCGCCATTGCTCCTCTGACTTCTGGATCTTGGGCATGCTCTCACTATGCCGACGGCCACCGGGGCACCGCGGAAACGCGTCATCTTCAGCGCCCTCATGTTGGTCGTGCTGCTCGCGGCGCTCGACCAGACCATCGTCTCGACGGCGCTTCCCACCATCGTCGGCGACCTCGGAGGCCTCAACCACCTGTCGTGGGTGGTCACCGCATACCTGCTGACGTCAACGGTGACCGGCCCGCTGTACGGGAAGCTCGGCGACCTCTACGGCCGCAAGATCGTCATCCAGGCGGCGATCGTCATCTTCCTCATCGGGTCGGCCCTCTGCGGCATCGCGCAGAACATGACGGAGCTCATCCTCTTCCGCGCGCTGCAGGGTGTCGGCGCGGGCGGTCTCGTCGTCGTCGCCATCGCCGTGATCGGCGACATCATCCCGCCTCGCGACCGCGGCCGGTACCAGGGGCTCTTCGGCGCGGTCTTCGGCGTCGCCACGGTGATCGGCCCGCTCATCGGCGGCTTCTTCGTCGACAACTTGTCCTGGCGCTGGATCTTCTACGTCAACCTGCCGGTCGGCATCCTCGCGTTCGTCGTCATCGGCGCGACGTTCAGCGCGCCCGCCGAGCGCGTGCATCACAAGATCGACTACCTCGGAGCAATCTTGCTCGCCGGCGGTCTCGCGTCCTTCGTCCTCCTCACGAGCCTTGGCGGCAACACATACGCGTGGGCCTCGCCGGAGATCATCGGCTTCGGCATCCTCGGCGCGGCGCTCCTCGTCGCGTTCCCGTACGTCGAGATGCGCGCGAGCGAACCCATTCTGCCGCTTTCCCTCTTCCGGAACCGGATCTTCGTCGTCAGCTCCGCGGTCGGCTTCATCATCGGCATCGCGCTCTTCGGCTCGATCACGTTCCTGCCGCTCTTCCTGCAGATCGTCCGCGGACGCAACCCGACGAGCTCCGGCCTGCAGCTGACGCCGCTCATGGTCGGCCTGCTGTTCACGTCGATCGGCGGCGGTCAGATCATTTCCCGCACAGGGAAGTACCGTCCGTTCCCGATCGCCGGCACCGCCATCGCGGCCGTCGGCATGGGGCTGCTCGCGCTGCTGAACCCGAGCACGACGACGCTGCAGACGTCGCTCTACGTGCTCGTCATCGGGCTCGGCCTCGGTCTGGTGATGCAGGTGCTCGTGCTCGCGGTCCAGAACGCCGTGCCGCAGCAGGAGATGGGCGTCGCCACCTCCGGCTCGATCATGTTCCGCCAGATCGGAGGCTCCGTCGGCATCGCCGCCTTCGGCGCGATCTTCTCCAACCAGCTCAAGTCACAGCTCGCGAAGACGCTTCCGCCCGGCGTGAAGGGGCCGACCTCGGCGACGCCGCAGGCGGTGAAGCAGCTCTCGCCGCACGTGCACTCGCTCTACGTCCACGCGTTCTCGAACGCGCTGCACCCGGTGTTCCTCACCGGCGCGATCATTTCCGGTCTCGCGTTCGTCCTCTCCTGGTTCCTGCAGGAGGTGCCGTTGCGCAAGACGACCGAGGCCGCCGCAGTCGCGTGAACGAGCTCGACCTGCTCGACTGGAAGCGGCACATCTTCGAGCTGTACGCCGGCATTCGCACCTCGGAGCCGCACGCCGGGTGGGAGCGATGGAAAGCGGTGCGCGCCGAGCTCTTCCGAGACCACCCGCAGTCGCCGTCGCCGGGCTACACGTCGCTCGAGTACTTCGACTACGACCCGGCGCTCCGTTTCCTCGCCGAGGTCGAGCCGGTGGAGGAGCGACAGCTCGAGATCGACGGCTTCCCGTTCCGGTGCTTCGCGGTCGCGCGCTTCCCGCTCGGAGAGCTGGAGCTCTACTGGCTGGAGGGCTACGGCGGCGGGGTGTTCCTGCCGTTCGCCGACGCGACCCGCGGGAGCGAGACCTACGGCGCCGGCCGCTACCTCCTCGACACGGTCAAAGGCTCCGATCTCGGCAACGAGGACGGTCGCCTCGTCCTGGACTTCAACTTCGCGTACAACCCGTCCTGCTCGTATGACGACGCCTGGGCGTGCCCGCTGACGCCGCCGGCGAACCGGCTGGCCGTCCCGATCCGGGCCGGGGAGCGGTTGCTGCTACCCTGAGGGCACGGATGGCATTGGGCCGTCCCGTGAGATTTCAGCTTCTCGTTCCTCCTCAGGTGGCTTCGAGTCGTGTGATCTCGAATCCGAACCACCAGAAGGAGTCGAACAACTACATGCAGCACACTTTTCGCGCGCTCGGCGTGAGCGCGGACGTCGAGCAGGCGCTCGCGGACCGCGGCATCGTCGAGCCGTTCCGAATCCAAACGCTCGTCTTGCCCGACGCCATCGGAGGCCGCGACGTCCTCGCGAAGTCGCCGACGGGCTCGGGCAAGACACTCGCCTTCGGTATCCCGCTCGTCGAGCGGGCGCCGGTCGACGGGAAGACCCCCGCCGCGCTCGTCCTCGTGCCGACCCGTGAGCTCGCGCTCCAGGTCACCGAGGACATCGAGCCGCTCGCGGCCGCTCGCGGCATCCGCGTGGCGACCGCATACGGCGGCACCCCGGTCGCGTCGCAGGCGAAGCGCGTCAAGGGCGCGCACATCCTCGTGGCGACACCCGGCCGGCTGCAGGACCTCATCGAGCGGCGCCTCGTCTCGCTCGACGGGGTGCGCACGCTCGTCCTCGACGAGGCCGACCGCATGCTCGACATGGGCTTCAAGCCGCAGGTCGAGCGGATCATGCGGCGCCTCCCGAGCGCACGCCAGACGATGCTCTTCTCCGCCACGCTCGACGGCGAGGTGGGCGACCTCGCCCAGGCCTACACCGACGCTCCCGCCCGCTTCGAGAACGGCCGCGAGCAGGACGTCGAGGACGGCATCGTTCTCCACGAGTTCGTGCCCGTCACCGCCGAGGACAAGGTCGACCGTCTGGTCGAGATGCTCCGGGCGGACCCCGGCCTCTCGATCGTCTTCGTCCGCACGAAGCGCGGGGCGGACCGCCTCGTGCAGAAGCTCACGCGGCGGGACGTCAGCGCGGTGGCGATGCACGGCGACCTCTCGCAGCCGCAGCGCGAGCGCGCGCTCGAGAGGTTCCGCAGCGGCAAGGTGACGACGCTCGTCGCCACCGACGTCGCGGCACGCGGCCTCGACCTCGAGGCAATCGCCCACGTCATCAACTTCGACCCGCCGGAGGACGACAAGGGCTACGTCCACCGGGTCGGCAGGACCGGGCGCGCAGGCGCCTCGGGGCGCGGCAGCACGCTCGTGCTCCCGGAGCAGCAGGCCGAGGTCAGCCGCGTCGCGGCTCGCCTGGGCCACGGGGAGCAGTTCGCAAACGCAGGGATGACCGTCGCCCGGCCGAAGCTCGTCTACTCGAGCCGCCGTGGACGCCGCTCCAAGTGGTGAGTAGACTTGCCGCGTCTAGACCGAAGGACGAGTACCGGAGTGCAGCTTCACCGCCTGCCGGCTTGTTCGTGATCAAGGCAGGGAGGTGAAACATATGGCAACCGGAACCGTCAAGTGGTTCAGCGACGAGAAGGGGTACGGCTTCATCACCCCGGAGGACGGCGCGAAGGACCTGTTCGTCCATCACACGGGCATCTCGGGTGAAGGCTTCAAGAGCCTGTCCGAGGGCGCCAAGGTCGAGTTCGAAGCGACCGAGGGTGCGAAGGGCCCGCAGGCGACCAACGTCCGCGTGATCGCGTAGTCCCTCGCCGGACGACGCTTTGCAGGGGCCCCGGAGACGGGGCCCTTCTTTATGCCGGGTTCGGGAATCTCTGATATACAACCATCCCTATGAGAAAACTTCTGATCGCATCCGCCCTCGTCGCGCTCCTCCTTCCGTCCGCCGCCGGCGCGGCGCACAGGGGGTCGACGCTCTCGCTCGTTGGCTATTCCGTCCCGACCGCCGTCTATCCGAAGCTCATCAGCGCCTACCAGGCGACCCCGCAGGGGAAGGGCGTGAACTTCCAGACATCCTTCGCCGCTTCCGAGGTGCAGAGCAAGGCGGTGGCCGCCGGCCTGCCCGCCGACGTCGTCAACTTCTCGCTCGACCCGGATATGGACCGCCTCGTGCAGAGCGGCGAGGTGGCGAAGACCTGGGATTCGAACCCGTACCAGGGGATCGTCTCGCGGTCGGTCGTCGTCTTCATCCTCCGCGACGGCAACCCGAAGCACATCAAGACGTGGGACGACCTGGTGAAGCCGGGCGTCCAGGTGGTGTTCCCGAACCCGTTCAGCTCCGGCGGCGCGCGCTGGGACATCATGGCCGCGTACGGCGCCGAGCTGCGCGAGCACAAGACGCCGGCGCAGGCGCAGGCGTACCTGAAGCAGCTCTTCCAGCACAACGTGTCGCAGGACACGAGCGCGCGCAACGCGCTGAACACGTTTCTCTCGGGGAAGGGCGACGTGCTCGTCGACTACGAGAGCGACGCGAAGCTTGCGCAGTCGCAGGGCAAGCCCGTCTACTACCTCGTCCCGAAGGCGACGATCGAGATCGAGACGCCGATCGCCGCCGTGAAGGGTTCGAACCAGGCCGCCGCGCAACAGTTCGTGAACTGGCTGTACACGCCGGCAGCGCAGACGATCTGGGCACAGAACGGCTTCCGCTCGGTCCTGCCCTCGGTCGAGAAGAAGTTCTCGAGCGGCAAGCATCCGCAGTTCCCGTTCCCGCCGCAGCTGTTCAAGATCGGCTACGTCGGCGGCTGGAACAAGGTCGACACGCAGTTCTTCGACCCCACGAACGGGATCGTGGCGAAAATCGAGCAGGGCCTCGGAGTCTCCACTGGCGGTTGATGTCGCACGGATGCCGAGGGCGCGCGCGCGCGCCCTCGGCGCCCCCGCGCTGAGCAGTGGCATCGCCCTCGGCTACCTCAGCGTCATCGTTCTCATCCCGCTCGCGGCCGTCGTCGCGAAGGCGACCGACGGCGGCTGGCACCACTTCTGGCAGGTGGCGTGGAACCGCGAAGCGCGCGCCGCGCTCGAGCTCACGTTCGAGCTCGCCGGCGGCGTCGTCGCCATCAACGCCGTCACCGGCACGGCGCTCGCGTGGACGCTCGTCCGCGACGACTTTCCGGGGAAGTCGATCGTGAACGCGATCGTCGACCTGCCGTTCGCGCTGCCGACCATCGTCGCGGGGCTGACGCTGCTCGCGCTGTACGGCCCGACGGGCGGCGTGGGTGTCGACGTGGCCTACACGCGCTGGGGCGTCCTCATGGCGCTCCTCTTCGTGACGCTCCCGTTCGTCGTCCGCACGGTGCAGCCCGTGCTCATCGAGCTCGACCGCGACATGGAGGAGGCGGCCGCCTCGCTCGGCGCCGGCCGCGTCACCGTTTTCCGGCGGATCGTCTTCCCGCACCTGCTCCCGGCGCTCCTCTCCGGCGTCGCGCTGGCGTTCGCGCGCGCAATCGGGGAGTTCGGCGCCGTCATCCTCATCGCCGGGAACCTGCCGTTCAAGACCGAGGTCGCCTCGCTCTACGTGTTCGAGCACATCAACGCCGACGACCCAACGGGCGCGTCGGCGCTCGCGCTGCTCATGCTCGCGATCTCCTTCGGGCTCCTTCTCGCCATCGGCGCGCTGCGCCACTGGGCCACGCGGCACGATCGATGAAGTACGGCGTTCGCACCCTCTCGCTCGGCTACCTCGCGGTCATCCTCGTCGCCCCGGTCGGCCTGATTTTCTGGCGCGCGTTCGAGCACGGATTGCACCCGTTCTGGGCGGCGATCTCGAACGCGACCGCCGTGCATGCCCTCAAGCTGACGCTGGAGATCACGGCGATCACCGTCCCGCTCAACACCGCGTTCGGGATCCTGTGCGCGATCGCCATCGTGCGCCACCGCATCCCGGGGATGGGGCTGGTGAACGCGCTCGTCGACCTGCCGCTGGCGCTGTCGCCCGTCGTCGTCGGGCTCGCGCTCTATCTCCTGTACGGCCGCGGCGGCTGG
>Ga0209579_10003941_pt1 | contig 10527 bp, 11 predicted proteins | sample Coa_R1_2_FD_187152 | JGI IMG/M metagenome (GOLD analysis project Ga0209579, IMG submission 187152) | Surface soil microbial communities from Centralia Pennsylvania, which are recovering from an underground coalmine fire - Coalmine... | ecosystem: Environmental > Terrestrial > Soil >... | reverse complement strand
GTCGACTAAATTAAATTGTCGTTGCGACTGCTTGGCAAAACTGCCGTCCTGCAGGACGGAGCCTCGCAACGCTAAAATATCGATCGTGAGCGCCGCATTCTCGGAAGTGTACGGACTCGGGAAGGGCAAAGAGGAAAGCGGCGTTGCACCTCCAAAACTGTCTAGATAGCTGCGACTTGCCGCACTCGTTTTGCTGTAGTTAAATCGAAAATCCTCGGTGATCGCCGGAGACGCTATCCACGTTGTACCCACCGTCAGGGTTTGCGTATCAATCCGGATCGGCTGAACGACGCTTAGCGCGCTGGAGCCGCCTACACCGCGAAGAGCAATACTGGAGGGGGAATAGTTGTACCGCCCAAATAGGTTGACTGTTGCTCCCAACCGTTGGTCAACGCGAATGCTGTACGCGTCGAGCGACGCAGGATTTGAAAAGCTTGCATTGAACTGCGCAATGCCCCCACCCAGGTCGGGCTGGTTGGGGTCAAGGGGAAATGCATTCAAGAACGGCTGCATTCCTGGGGTGGCCGCCTGTCTTGAGGCTAGGTCAGGGACGGTAGTAAGCGCCGTTTGCGGTAACCGAAGACGAAGACCCTCATACGAAAAGAAAAAAAACGCACTGTCTTTGATAATTGGACCCGCAATCGTTCCACCAAAATCGTTCTGGCGCTCTTTCGCCTTTGGTAGAGGCGGATTATTCGTAAATCCGTTAAACCAATCGCCCGCATCCAACACATCATTTCGGAAATAGTCGAACACTGTCCCGTGAAATTGATTGGTGCCGGAACGTGTGACGATGGAAATCTGTCCACCGGGCATGCGGCCGAACTCAGGAGCGTACGTAGAGGTTTGAATGCGAAACTCTTGAAGAGCGTCGACCGAGACCAGACTGTTCGTGCCACCTAGGGCGCTGAAAGAACCAAGAGCGCCGGCAAAACTATTGCCAGCGACCGCCGCGGCGCTCGCGCCAATATTTGCACTCACACCATCAACCATCCAGTAGTTGGAGCTGGGGCGCTGTCCGTTCAAACTGAATTGTCCGCCATCTTCGTCATTGCTGGCGGTTAGGACCGTCCCTGGCGTCAACTGGATAAGCGTCTGAAAGCTCCTGCCGTTCATCGGAAGATTTTCTGCAAATTGGCGGTCCACTACGGTGCTCACCGACGCATCCGTGGTATTGATGCGCAGATCATCCGCGTTGACCGTCACGGTCTCGGCGACCGAGCCGAGACTCAGTGAGAAGTTCTCCGCAATTTCGTCCTGAACGTTGAGAATCAGGTGTTCCTTGATCAAGGTCTTGAAACCCGTAGACCCTGCCGCGACACGATACGTACCCGGACGCAAGCCCGTGAAGACATAAAGGCCAACGTTGTTCGTCTTCGTCCTCAGTTCGAGGTTGGTGCCAACGTTGGTCAGAACTACTTCCGCTCCGACCACCGCCGCGCCGGTTGGATCAGAGACCCGACCCGAAAGTGTGGCCGACTCATTTTGAGCCCAGCCTAGAACCGGCAGAAAAGCTAGAAGCATGGACACGAGCACGTGGCGCATCATCCCCCCTGAGGACCGCTTGTAGAGAAATACCCTGAGCACGCCCAGAATGCGCCGGGTACTGACAGTGGATTTGTTGTGACTCTCCGAGGCAGCGGCTTGGGCGGGAGAAAAGCTTCAGTAGTCAAGCTGCACGAGCCACTCCGTATTAATCGCTGTTTTATTGCCTGTGGCCTGTGGCCTATTGCCTGCGTCAAGGGTGATTGATTGGATTGCCCAGGAAGGCGTACATCAGCTTCTTACCGGTTGGTCTGTCGGCTCCTCCGTTGGGTTCGACAGTCACAAAGACTGAGTTGATGGCTTTCAACAAGTTCGGATCTTCCACCTTCAGTGCCCAACGCGACTGCGTTCGATCATCCATGTACAGGACGCCCAAGTTGACGGTTCCTTGTGTTCCATCCTGCCGCTGCCCCCACGCTTGGAACGACGCATTCTTCGCTTTCATCGAGTCCAAGTCGTACGCATAGAAAATCAACCGCTTCCCTTCGGTCAGAAAAATTCGGCCGAAAGGACGGGATTCACCCCGCGCGTCCATATCATGAACATCGATGATATGCAGATTGCGTGCAGCCATGACGTCCCGAATGTCACGGCCCGCAGTAAGAAGTTCTTGTTCTCGCGCCAGCGCCGATTCCTGGCCCTTGAGTTGCCTCGACAGTTCCATGATCTGAACTTGGGATGCGACTAGTTTGTCCTCCTTCTCCGCCGCTGAAGCACGTACCTCTTCGAGTTGACCCCGCAGGTCAGCCAGTTCGCTGTCGCGGCTGCTACTTGCTTGGGCCAGGATAGTGTTAGCCGCCGTCAACTTGTCGAGCCGACTCTCGAGAGAAGCGATCGACGAAAGGTCCTGCTCATGTTGCAATTCCAATCGGGCTGCGCGCGCGGAGGCGCCGGCAAGCTGTTGCTCCAGATGCTGCGTATTTGTTGCTGCCGGCTGCGGCGCCTGTTCTGTCTCGCTTTTCTTTTGCTGTTGCCCTGCCGTCACGTCGTGCATTCGCACGAAGTCCGCGCGTAGCGTTTCCATTTCGTGTTTTCGAATGAAGTCGTGCCGAACGACCAAGCCGATAACCACTACCGTGCCGAGCGCCATTGCCGACAGGCTCAACTGAGCCGCGCGCGGCAGTATCGCCCAACGCAGGCCCTCGAGCGTCTTGGCTACACGTCTCCGAAAACCAATCGGACCCTGAAACGCTTCTGGAGAAATCCGCAAGCCCTCTTGGGCTGCACGCTCGAGGACGCCTTTGCGGAACTCGTCAGTTGGGAAAGGGCGCGCAGGGCCGACGCTCCGGTCCGCCAGCGGTAGCTGATAGTCCGCAAGTTCGTTGAACTCGTTATAGACAGCCAGGCAGCTCCTACACTCGTGGAGGTGCGACTTCAATTCCGCAAATTCCGCTGGAGAGAGATCGCCGATGGCCGCAAGGCTCGACAGTTGCTCGAAATACTCATGTTCCCGCATCAGGCACCTCCTGCGCTTGCGGAACCGCTTCTCGTTGCCACTCCGCATCCATCAGTCGCCGCAGCTTGTCAATGCCGCGGTAATACCGATGCCGCACACTATCAAGACTCGTACCGGTCTTCGCCGATATCTCGCGCATCGTGAGCCCGGAAAAGAAAACCAGTTCCAACACGGTGCGCTGCGACGGCTCCAAATTGGCTAGTATCTGCTTGACCAATCGTTGCGATTCATAGGCTGTTAGCTTTGGAGCGTTCCAGGGCTCCGCCCCCATGGACGTGCTCAGGAGGTCTTCGCCGTTGCTCAACGATTGGGCAGCACGAAGATTGAGATACCGTCGGCGATTCAAACCGCGACGGTAGGCCGTTCGAACGACCCACATCTTAGTACTACCCTTGGCGGCGTCGAATCGCGCCGCGGTCCTGCACAACTCGAGAAAGACTTCCTGGGACACATCCTCGGCGTCGGACGAATCGTGGAGAATACGAAACGCGATACTGTGCACCAACCGCGCGAAGCGGTCCAGGAGAACGGCCAGAGCGTCGCCGTGACCAGCGGCCAAGTGCGCGATGACTTGGTCATCGCCCAGTTCGCCAAGCTGCGCGTAGGTTAGCCCGCACGGCTCCCGGAGATCATTCCTTGAAGACATCACCCCGCAACCTGCTTTCAGTGCAAAACCGATTCCTACATCGAGTCATCCCGACGCAGCTTACATTCTTCATCCGTTTCCGGACTGTTCATCGTTGAGTCAAAATATACTGCGGGTGTGTCTTTACGACGGTCCTTTTTCTTATGAAAAATTTCACTCGCGTAGTGGCACAAATCAGGCGTCTGGCGGGTACCAGAGGGATGGGTGTTAAAACACCTCAAAGCCACCGGCGATGGGCAGGACCTCTGACTGGGATAAGAAACGGTGTTTTGCGGGTGCATCGAGAAGGTGAAGATGCGGGAAAGTGGGCGCCTATGGCGACATCGGCCAGGGCTCTGCGGCTAACTCAATGTGCTCAATTCATTCGCAAATTTAATGGCCACAGCCCTGAAGCCCGGTTCGGTCGGATGCAACTCATTGTCCCACCAGATTTTGTAGGCGTCGTTCGTTAGATCGACCGAAAGAGTATTTCTCAGATCTACATAATGCACGTAGGAGTAGGATGGCTCTTTCACCAGCGCAGCAAGCATTGCATTGAAGCGATCGATCAACACACGCAGCAGCGCCACGTTACTTTTGAGATCGACGAAGAGCTTTTCCCGAAGTCCTGGTTGTAGCCAGGGTCCTGCCAGAAACCCCAAGAAGCCTCTCCCATCCGGCACCGGATAATCGTAGCCGTGGACCAGCACCGGGATACTTTTTCCGAGGCTGCTTTGGCAGAGAACATCGATTTGCGACAGCATATACTTGAATGCCGTCAGGATTCGCTGGTTCAAGACTCCGTCCACGACTTCATCGTTCCAGCCATGAATGCCAGACGTGGCATTATTTAGAAGCATCCCAAACTCTTTTCCGGCGATATCATCTCCTCCGCCGGACAGCAAGACAGCTTTGGGAACAGCGCCGTGTGCCGTTACTTTCTCTAGGCAACGCGCCACTTTGTCGAGCTGCCCGCCCTGATACGCCATGGCCTCGATCGGATCGCCGTGATGGGCACAGGACTCAACATTGTAGCCATGCTCGTCCTCCAACAAATTGAGGACGTCCCTGTGCAGCGGGTAATCGAACCAGGAATCGCCCGCCGCAACCAAGTATCCTGCGGTTTCGAGGCCTGCCGCGGCCGTAACTTCTTGAACAGCAGCAACCTGTTCCGTCAGTTCGAATCGAGAGCGATGTGCGGCGAGCGCTTTTGCTCGTGTCTCGCGCGCCGTGGCTCTTCTGGCCAGGGTCTGCTTGGCCCTTTCCCGACCGAAAGCGATTGCATTCGCGGTAACGTCATTCGTAGCCATGGATATCCTCACAAATGATGAGCAACTGGATTGATAGTGACGATCGGGTGCGAATCGTAACGACTTTTGTAGTCGTGCGGTGTTCCCGTGTCGTCAGTTCTTGTGCGCGAAGAAATCCTAGACGGAATAGACGAGCTTCGCTAGGAAGGAATGCACTGGCTCCAAGTGCGAGGAATACTGGGGCCAGGCGCGCCTGACCGGATGTAAACTCAGAAACTCGGGGGCTCGCAATGAATTCAGACAAAGAACCGGCGGTGCATGCTTCACTCGCGAGCAACGGGAAGTGGCTCGACAGGGAGCCTGAAACCAAAGAATGGGTTCCGCTCAGCGTGCGCGAGGCTCGGCGAGCGCGGATAATGCGAGAAAACCTTTGGCCCGACATATGGATCTCGTCTGCGTCGATCATCATCCTTGCCGCGGCCCTCGCCATTCTGACGTATCGAATGGGCGTACAAGGCCCTCACTGAGGCAGTTGCAACCGAGGCTGCTTTCACTGTGACAGGACAGCCTTCGCGCTGTCATCGGCGAACTACCAGGTATAGAATTCGTTGCGCGGCGACCAGGTGAATCCCGATGAGCTCTCCTTCCGGAATCATTGCCATCTTCAAGCAATTTACTGAGCTACTTCCGACCAAACTTATCTCGAAGAACACCGAGATGCGAAAAGAGGTTGTCGACGTGGTCTCTGAATTGGCCGACGAACTGAGCAGAGGACTCGAACTGGCCGTCATCCGGCTGCAGGGTGCAAAGCAATTGGACTCCGACCAGGAACTCGTCGATTACCTTAGTCAGTCGGGAACTGTTCTCGTCGGCCTTCACAGTGAGTTCAAGATCTGCAGGGGTTTGAGAAACCTGAGGGCGAAAGAGAAGACCATCTTCGACAAGCCCTCGTATGCCGTAGATATCGCGAATCGAGACCGGATCAAGAGTCTTTTGTACGAGATGGAGAAAGATGAACGACTCATCTACGACGAACTCGGCAGTATGTTGCAAGATGCCTACGGCTTGGCGCAACGATTGAAAACACAACACGTCACGATTCCTGAGGTGCAGAAATGGATTGCCGGACAGATCGCCTCCCTTAGAGCGCGGCAAGTTGCACTAAAGAATCTTGCTCGCGAGTTTATTGAAAAGGTGTGACGGAGGAACGCGCTTCCGTTTCTTGTACGAAGCCCGCGGCACTGCAAAGGCGAAGTCTCAGTCACTCCTCTTCCTCGGCATCCGACTCGGCCCACCAATGTCCCTCGACCGATCGAAGGCGCCGGATTACGTTTGCTTTGTCATCCACAATGGAAGGCGGACTCGGCTTCAATGGGTCGATTCGATCGGCTTGGCGCTCCGCCCATGCGATCCACTCCCCGTCCTTTACCGCGGTCGCGAGCGCCTCGGCGACGTATTTTCGGATGCGTTCAGCGCGATGCCACGCAATGGCTTCGCGTTTGAGCGCCTTGATCTTTGTTTCTTCCTTTTCGATCTCGTCCAGCACAGCTCGCACTTCGTCGATGCACTTCTGCCGGGCCCGCTCTTTTTTCTCTTCGGCGTCACGCCGTGCGCGGGTCGCGAGGGCGATTTTCATCATTCCAGCGATCGAGGCCGGCAATTGCTCCTCGAGCTTCGCACGATCGTTATCCCGCCAGGCCCTTCGCAGTCTTTCTGGGCAGTAATTCCAGAGTTCGAGCGACAGCGTTCCAGTCGGTTCGAGCTCGATGCGATTGTAAGTATAGGTGCCCGACCCTGTCGTGGACTTGATCTGACGTGATTTCTCAACGATCCCGAAACGGATCTTCTCCCCACAAATGATAGCGCCGGTCGACTCCGACCCTTGCTTCTCAATCACCGGCTGGAAGCCTTCCTGCTCCAGCATGTACAGCAGCGCTGCCAGGATGCGCAGAGCGCGCGGCAAGCAGTCCTTGGACACGCGGACATCCAACGATTCAACGTCGCGCCCCAACCACAACACTCCGCGATCGTTCGCCCGGGCACCAGTCAAAGCCGACTTTGTCTTTTCAACGAGCGGGTGGGCAAGCATGGCCTTGGTCACAGCGGGAGTCGTACCTGCTTCAATGCGCTCGATTCTTTCAAGTTCAGGCGCGTCCTCGGCCAGGATCGGAGTTTTGGGTTCGCGGACTTGCCGGATCAAAACCGGAAGGTTTTCGACCTCCGGGAGCGGAGGCCGAGGGATGGTATGGCCGCACGCGATTTTTGTCCAATGCCCGAGACCGGGAAGCGGAATCTTCAACTTATGACAGATCTTGGCGAGACCGACATCCGAAATGCTGTACTCGGCTGCCAGCTTGCGAAGGGGAAATTGCCAGACTCGCTCGTAGAGCTCGTGCCGATCCCATTGAGAATTCCTGCTGGAAATCATTGTGCTGAATCGGAGGCCCAGACAAAACGAGCGCGAGCATGATCTTTACGGACCTGATCGACGGGATACGCGGTACCGTGCATCAGCACAAAGATGCCCGGCCGGAGGAGTTGCACCGCCATCAGGCTTTCCGTCAGGTTCTGCAGCCCGTCGCTATTTTCAAATCCGAGTGGCGTCATGGCTCCAGTGAGAACAATTGGTACGTGCACCTCGAGGAGGGCTCGCTGCAAGTAGAGTCCCGTCTCGACCATGGTGTCCGTGCCATGCGTGATGACCATGGGAGCGTTCTCTTTCAAAATCGCTCGAACCATGCCGAGAATCAGAAGGCGGTCCTTGTCCGTCATCTCCAAGCTGTCCTTGTTCATCAAGGGCACGACATTAATATTCAAATCCGGTAGTCGTAACCGCGACAAATATCGTGGAATCTTGGTCTCGACGTTCGCCACCGAGCCGCTTTGCTCGGAGTAACCCTTTTCCATCGTGCCGCCGGTGGTCAAGACATAGATCGCGTGCCCAGGAGTCGTATTCATTGCTGGGAGCGAGGCCGTTCCTCAGTTTCATCGAGGTCCAGTAGTTGTTTTGCGCTACGTTCGATCTCGACCGATGTCACGCTCACGACTTTCTCAAGCCTTGTCTCGATCTGCCGGCGACCCTCTTCGCTGCCTTCTACCGTCGCATGGATGCAAAGGATCTGGGCACCGCGTCTACGGATCATGTAGACAGCCTCGATCTCCGCGTTTAAGTCCTCGAAGAGTTGAACCACCCGTCCGAGAACGTCTCCTCGATTCCCGGCTTTGATGGCGAAGGTCACCCGTTCTACGCCCGACGAGTGGAGTTGCCCGGTTCGTCTGGAGTGAGTCGCAGTCATCTTTGCCGAAAACTCGGGCTGCAAGGCCACGGCCGAGGGGTGGAGGAGAGCCGAATGAGTGGGTTGCCTATGGTGGTTCCGGCTCTCCTCATGCAAGCTGCGCTGGTCGAAGCGCATGAAGCACCGCATTACAGCGGAACGTAACTTCAATTCTTCACCGAAGCAATTTAATTCGGTTTATTTCGCTCTTCCTTTTGCCGTCGCGTCGTCGCTACCTTGGCGGCGAGAGCCTGAAGTCTTACCCGCATCGACACTCATAGACGAGGAGTCAAAAATCCGTCCCTGCGCCGTTAGGACTACGACGTAGACCAAAAGCCCGGCAAGCGCAACACAGAGCCCAAGGGTCAAAAAGCGAAAGAGTCGGTAGAACCAGAAGATGCGTTCGATTTGGTCCGGCGCGGGTAACGGCCTCGCCTCCGCCGGCAGATGAGAAAGGACGACCAGAAGCATCCACATTATCTTGGTGCTGCTTCCCTCTTCTCGGAGGCTTCCGGGCATTCGCACTTTGAAAACTCCCTTGCATCTTCCCTCGTTACGTCATGCGACGGTTCTGTCGCAGCCGCGTACTTTGGCGCCTCCGACTCTGTGGAGCCCTCAGACTGCCGCCAGAAATACAGGTAATCCCAAGTCATCCTCTGTCCTCTCATCGCAGACCTCGCACTCAGATCAACACCTAGCCGCGCCGATTTACGGCGATCACCTTGCTCGGCGTTGGGGATTCAGAGGAGCGCTCCGCAGCTTCTTCGTTTCCACGCCCACCTTCCGCGCGGGATTCGAGGGCGCAATCGATAAAAGCGTTGGCCGCTTGCGACTCCATGGCCCAACGCCGAACGAGCCATACCGAACGCGTCTCGCGAAAACCCTCAATCGCGGCTATCGTGAGCTCCCCTCGTGCCACCTCTTCTTCCACGCACAGTCTGGGGACAAAACCCACACCGCCCCCAATCACTACTAGCTTTTTGATCATCTCAATCGGCGCTCGCTCCACTTGCACCGGGAACGGTACTCGATGTCGCAGGTAAGCATCGGAGACGCGCCGATTCCAGGGCGAGCGCTCGGAGACTTCCATCATGAACAGCGGAGTGTCACGGAGGTCCTCAAACGTAACAGCGGCCTTGCGAGCCAAACCGCTTTTCGGATTCGCAATCAAGACCAAATCGTCGTCGGCAAAAAACCAAGATTCAAATTCCGTTTCGTTCGGCCGGAAAGATACTAGAGCCACGTCGAGTCTTCGGGACGCGAGCTCGGCGACCAACGTTTCCGAGCGTTCACACTTGAGTTCCAGGTGAATTCCAGGATGCCGCTTGAGGAAAGCATGGACAATTCTCGGGATCAGGTGTTGACTGATGCTCTCGTTGGCCCCAATCGCAAGCCGATCTAGGCGTAACTGTGCGATGGCTTCCAGCTGCAACTTGGCCTCGCCGCGCAAGCTGAGCATGCGCTTGGCGTAACCGTAAAAAGTCTCGCCCGCTCTGGTCAGGCGAAAGTTGTACCGCTTGGAGCGGTCAAATAGCGGCGCGTCAAACTCCTCTTCCAGCTTTCGCACTGCGATGCTTACGGCCGGCTGGGTGCGGAAGACGCGCTCCGAAGCTCGCCGCACGCTCCCCTCCTCGACGACCGCGACAAACATCTCCAGCTGCATGAGTTCCATGCTGAACGAAACTCCCGACGAACGGATCAAGGAAGCCGAATGAAAAGTACCTGCAGGAGGGGCGTACCCCGGCCGGATGGAGAATCTTTCTCTTCCTTTGTATAGGTATTCCTGCCAGACGACGGTCTTGTGCCAGTCGGAAGGTAAATCTAAGGGCTGTATTCTCAGAGGGCTAGAAGCCGGCTGGCCGGCATATATAAGGATATGCGCGCCAACGACACAAAATTCGCCATTTCTTCGCCAGAAAACGCAAGGAAACAGCAGCCTTGCTTCGTTGCTCATACCTAGGTCGAGGGGCCCGGTTCGGATGGAGTCCTTTTTAAATAAATCTTTTTAAACTCGAATTCTCTCCTCGCTGTGCTATCCAAATGGTTCGGGCCCGGAGGCACGATGGCTAACGACGAACTGATCGCACAGTTGGGAGCAGCGCTGCAAGAAGCGGATCTCTTGTATCACCCCTTTTATCAAGCTTGGTCAGCCGGAGTGCTCACTCCTCGCGATCTTCAAGCCTATGCCATTCAATACTACCCACAGGTCGCAGCATTCCCCGTCCATCTCAGCACACTTCATTCCCAGCTGCCCGATGGGGAGATGCGCCGCGCGGTTTTGCGCAATCTCTGCGACGAGGAGATTACCGGGCCATGTCACTCCGAATTGTGGCTCGATTTTGCCGTCGGACTGGGGGCGAAGCGCGACGAAGTTCG